>OBEQ012341936.1_pt1 | contig 80471 bp, 98 predicted proteins | sample 1670901 | NCBI WGS metagenome assembly OBEQ01 (sample SAMEA104232315, study PRJEB22302) | groundwater metagenome | biome: forest; feature: aquifer; material: groundwater | place: USA | collected 2011-08-07 | depth 5.4 m | reverse complement strand
CAAGTACTAGGAACTTTGTTCCTAACTCGTCTGTTAAGTTGTTAATTCTAACTGTAAATAATAAACTAGAAATGCTTGTCTTGTCTTTGCGTGAGACTGCATCTACTGCAATTGCCGAGCTCTCGTTAATGTATACAGGTCTGGAACCAATTAAGTTTGTTGTTGCAGCTGTAGCATTTATGTAAGCTACATTAGCTGAGTATTGTACACCGCCTGAATCTGTTGCAACTATACCAGCTGCACCATCAAGTACTAGGAACTTTGTTCCTAACTCGTCTGTTAAGTTGTTAATTCTAACTGTAAATAATAAACTTGAGATTGAAGTATTGTTTTGTCCTGAAGCTGCAACTCCTGCAATTGCCAAGCTCTTGTTAACATATCCAGCTCTTGAACCAATTAAGTTAGTTGTTGCAGCTGTAGCATTTATGTAAGCTACATTAGCTGAGTATTGAACTCCTCCTGAATCTGTTGCAACTATACCAGCTGCACCATCAAGTACTAGGAACTTTGTTCCTAACTCGTCTGTTAAGTTGTTAATTCTAACTGTAAATAATAAACTAGAAATGCTTGTTACGTTTTGTTTTGCATTTGAAACTCCTGCTACTGCTAAGCTCTTGTTAACATATCCTGCCCTTCCACCAATTAAGTTAGTTGTTGCAGCTGTAGCATTTATGTAAGCAATATTATTGTTATATTGAACTCCCCCTGAATCTGTTGTAACGTTTGCATTTCCAGCAGTACCATCTAATACTCCAAACTTAGTTCCTAGCTCGTCTGTAAGATTTAGAACTTTAATTGTAAAGTTAAGTGTATGATTTGTGCTAAAATTAAGCAATGTAGTTCCCGTATTTGACACAGTAGAATTTGATACATTTACATAACCGCTTCTTTGAACAGTAACTGTATGAGGAACATTTGTTAATAAAGCAAGTTCATAAGTACCACCTACTTTATTTCTAGATGCCATGGCTGTATTACTACTTCCATTTACAGTATTAGTTGTATCATTTGTTGTAAAATTAGCAGCACCTAAATCAGTCATATTTTTCAATAACTCATCAGTAACATTAACAGCAACATTGAATTCAACAGTAGAAAGTTGGGCTATAGAAGCATTTGTAGTATAATCTGAAGTACCATTTATTCTTATCCAATATCCAGTAAGATCATTATACTTCATCAATGCAAAATCAGTAGGTACATTCCATGCAACAGAGCAGTTTCCAGTTGCTGTAAAGTTCTTGCAAGTATCAGACGTGATGCTTGATGTTAGATTTTTCCAATCTGTCTGATTGTTTGTTCCATTAGAATAAAACCAACTTAGATTTAAATTATTAGTTCCAGCTAAAACACCTGCTGTTGTAACAGAAAAGTTTATTCTATTAAAAACATATTGCATTCCAATAGCAAGAGTCTCGTTTGTACGATTTGGTAGAAATACATCGTTTCCTGTTGGATTAGCAGAAGCAGTTGTTTGATCTAAATTAGCAAGATCAAGAGAAGCATTGAAATAAACTCTGTCAGCATCAGCATTTGTGCCATTAAGAGGAAGCGCATAAGTGAAACTTACAGAAAATACTAGAAACAAAGAAGATATTATAAAGAATTTTATTAATCCAGTTTTATTCATCTATCAAGCCCCCCTATAATCACTTATCTAAGCAATTAATTTCTTTTATCTTGGATTCACTCATATATATACTTTAGCTTTTTGGTCAAAAAATAACAAAATACTATTATATGCAAGCGACGCGTGTCTTGAAGAACTTTGTTCTTCGAGATCTTGGGGAACTTTGTTCTCCAAAGATGAATAAGAATCTTCTTTAAGATTCGACAATGAGCTAGAGGAGCACGCAAGATTATTATTTAGAAACTTCCACCAGCTCCGCCACCACCAGAAGATCCTCCGCCAAACCCTCCTCCAGAAGATCCTCCACCACTACCATAACCAGGTGCTCCAGCAAGAATAAGAGGATGACATCTTTTTTTCTTTTCCTTATATTTGCATTTAGGGCAAGTATACACAATAAAATCTCTCTCGATTTTATAATTCATTTTTGTTCCGCACTTAGGACATTTTTTCTGAGTAACAGACTGGTAAGTTTTAAAAATAAATACTCCAAGAAGAACAAGTGAAATGAAGAATACTGCAAGACCTACAAAAACATCACTTCCAGAAGAATGTATATTAAAAGAACTCTTATCATTTTTATTGCTTTGATCTTTAAGAACTTCATCGCTTATTTCTTTAATAATTTTTTCAAGACCTATTGAATAATTGCCTTCTTTGAGATAAGGAGTATTTGCTCTTATAATATTTCCAACTTTTCCGTCAGGCAAGATCCCCTCCAATCCGTATCCAACTTCTATCTCTATTCTTCGTTGATCCATAACAAGTAGGACAAGAACTCCGTCATCTTTTCCTTTCTTACCTATTCCCCATTCTTGAAAAAGTTGTACAGCATAAGTCTTTGTATCTAATCCACTGTCATTTATGCTACTCAATGTAACAAGAGCTATTTCTGCACTTGTATTTTGTTCTGTATGTTTTATGACAGAATTTATATACGTCGATCCGCTGCTACTAATAACACCAGCATAATCATTTACATATCCATTAGGTTGAGGAAAAGAATAGTCAGCAAAAACAACAAAAGAAAAACTTAATAATAAAATTATAATTATAAGAATTTTTTTCATAATACAATTAATAAATGTTAACAATTTATATAGAAAATTAGAAACTTCCTCCAGCTCCACCACCACCAGAAGACCCACCACCAAATCCTCCGCCAAATCCACCACTGCTTCCAGAAGATGATGAAGAACCAGCCATAATCATCCAGTATTTTCTCTTTTCTTTTCTCTTGTAATGACATTTAGAACATGTGTAAACAATAAAAGCCTTTTCAAATTTATATTTCATTCTATTCTTACATTTAGGACATTTTCCTTTTTTCTTTAGCATAATCGTCGTTGCTAATGTGAGTGCGACGAAGAAAATGTAAATAGTGTCTGGTATATAGTCAAGAGAATTGGAATCTCTTTGGTTCACATTAATAGAATTAACATCATCAATCAATATAGCATTGCTAACATCATAAGCTATCCACTGCAGTCCTTCAGAATAACTATCATTTTTAAAATAATTAATTCTATCTCTTATTATCCTCCCAGCTTTTCCATCAGGTAGTATTCCCTCTAAGCCATAGCCTACTTCTATTTCTATTCTCCTTTGATCCATGACAAGCAGAATGAGAACCCCATTATTCTTCTCCTTCTTTCCAATCCCCCATTGCTCAAATAGCTTAACTGCATAACTCTTTGTATCTAGTCCACTTTCGTTTATGCTATCAAGAGTCACAACAGCTATCTCAGAACTTGTATTTTGTTCTGTATATTCTATCAAAGAAGTTAGATAATCATAACCGTTTTGATCAATAACTCCTGCATAATCATTTACATATCCATTTGGTTTAGGAAAAGAATATTCAGCAAAAGCCACAGAAGGCAAAACAAACGATGAGAATACAACAATTATTATGAGAAATAAAACCTTCTTCATCATAAGTCTTTGGAAATTATCTTTTTAAGGACAAGCAACAAATATTTGTATGGCTAAAAACCCTATTCCAAAAGAAAATCCAAGCTTTTTCACAAAAAAAATAATTGTATTAATCATTTTAGTAATAGCAGTTCTAGTTATAGTATTTTGGATATGGGGAACTTATAATTCTTTGATAACAAAAGATCAAGGCGTACAAAGCCAATGGTCTAATGTAGAAACTCAGTATCAAAGACGTATAGATCTTATACCAAACTTAGTCAACTCTGTAAAAGGTTATATGAATTTTGAACAAGACCTTTTAACAAATATTACAAAACTAAGAAGCGGATGGACACAATCAGCAACAGTAAACGATAGACTACAGTATCAAACTCAATTAGATACAGCACTTAGCAGATTACTTCTTGTATATGAAAACTATCCAGATCTGAAATCAAATGCAATAGTAGCTCAACTAATGGATGAGTTAGCTGGAACTGAAAATAGAATATCAGTAGAAAGATCCAGATACAATGATAAAGTAAGAGAATTCAACACAGCTGTAAAAGTATTTCCTGGAAATGTAATAGCAAGCTGGTTCAACTTCAACGAAAAGAAATACTACGAATCGATTAAAGGTGCTGAAATAGCACCTCTAGTAAATCTAGGGTAAATTATTTCTAAATTAGGAATTAATAGAAAAGAATCAATTACTTATAATGGTGTATAAATTTCATATTATCAAAGCTTCTGGAGATAACTATTCTATTGGTTATGAAATAGGAAGAAAATTAAAAAAAGTTATGAAAAACATAACAAACAAGAAAATTATTGATGTTAAAAATTATAAGACAAAAACAAAATCTTTTCTAAAATATACAAAACAAACTTATCCTGAGTTAATAAACGAATTAAAAGGATTATCTGACGGAAGTGATTTACCATTTGAATTAGTGTTTGCTTTTAATTGCAGAGAAGCTTTTGTACAAAAGAATGAAAGATGCACAACTTTTATAGATCCTAAAAAAAGACTTATAGCACACAACGAAGATTGGGATGGAAACATTGAAAATCTGTACATTCTAAAAGCAAAAATAAATAAGCTAAAAATATTATCATTAAACTATGCTCTTGAACTATCAGGAACGTCCGTTGCTATAACGTCTAATAGCTTAGTTCAAACAATAAATGATCTTTCATCTAATGATACACAAATAGGAGTTCCAAAGAATTTTATAGCAAGAAGAATATTGGAGAAAAAATCAATAAATGAAATAAAAAATACTCTAAATAATACAAAAAGAGCTTCTGGATTTAATCATATAATATGGACGTCAGAAGGATTTTTTAACATAGAATCAACAGCAAAAAAATACATTTTGCAAAAAATAGACAAAAAATTTGTACACACAAACCACTACTTAACAAGTCTTAGTAATTTTGAATCGACAAAATCTATATCTACAAGAGATAGATTAAAACGAGCAAGAGAAATAATAGGATCTAAAAATATGAAGCAAATTTTATCCGACAGAAAATGTTATCCAAACTCTATACTATCAAAAAGAACTCTAGCGTCTATAATAATAAAAGATACAGAAATACAAATAAAGCCTAATATTAAAAAGGAAAATTATTCAAAATATAAAACTACCTTCCTCTAGTTCTTTTATATTTATTTGGCTGTATAGAATCTAAATCAATTTCTATATTTTCTACAACAATATTTGGCTGTTCTGAAACATCTTCAAAAGGAATATTTAATTGTTTATATCCTTGCTCAAGAGGTGTTGGAATGCTATAACGATTAGAACCTTTTATATCTCCAAGATATCTTCTAAATTCTTGAATAAGAGCTTCTCTACACTCATCTAAAGTATTTCCTCCAGCCTTAGGATCATAATGATGATCTAGTCCAGTGCCTGTACTGTCCAATGCTATGCTACCAAAAAACCATTCCTTATCTTCAGCTTGTTGAAATCTTGCTTGATATATTACCATAAAAATCACTTTTGTGTATAGCTTTTAGCATCACGCCAATTATCCACAGGTTTCAATAATTTGTAACAAGACAACCCATTGGAACTAACAAAACTATGTGTTTGTGAACCTAAACGAGATAAAGTAGGTGATAAATATTCTCTTAAATTAGAAGAGTTTGTACCAAGTCTCTCAAGTCTTCTGCCAAATTGTGAAGCAGCTCTTTGATCATTCAAATATCTATTGACAGCTTCATTAACTACCATATTAACTAGCTGCTCATGATTTATTCCAGCATAATCAGCCATTATAACAAAATCTGATTTAGTAGGATTTAGTCCTGGTAAAGGATTTGATTCAAGAACATATACAACACCATCCTTTGCTCTTAGATCTAATCTATTATAATCATCGCAACCTAAAACTCTATGAACTCTTAATGAACTTTGAACTGCATCTAAATATGCACTATCAAACCCAGCTGGAGAGAACTTGTCAAAGGTAGATGTAACACCATCTCTATGAGTTGCTGATTCTATATTTTCAAAGTCTAGTTCTAAAACAGGAAATACAATGTTTCCAACAAAACCAACTGTATACTCTTTTCCATCTAAAAACTTTTCAACCAAAACAGGTTTTCTATATTCTCTCATCAATTCATTAACTTTTTTTCTTAATTGATCAACATCAACTACTCTAGATTGAGTATCAATACCAACACCTGTTCCTTCATAAATAGGTTTTACAAACATTGGAAACGATAATCTATCAAGTAAGTCATTTATTTGACTTTCATGTGAAGCAGGATCAAGAACATAATAATCTGCTGTAGGAATTCCATTAGATCTAATAACTTCCTTTGTTCTAACTTTATCTAAACTAGTTGCCAAAGATATTGGACCTGAACCAGTATGAGGTATTCCAAACCTATTTAGAAGAGAAGGAACATAAGATTCTCTATCTTCAACTCCTTGATATCCTTCTGCTATATTAAACACAATATCCAATTCACTAGAATGTCTAGCTAATTGAACAAATATATCATCATCAGAAACTCTTCCTCCAAAAATATTTCCATTTCTTGCTTCCAAATGTAAAACTCTATTTCCAGAAGCTTCCATAGCACTTGCTACAGTTTCTATAGTAGCAGGCTCATCCCACTCTTTGTAATCTTCTTCAGTTTTTCTAACATTATATACAAATCCTACTGTAAGACCTTTATTCATTAACACACCAACAACATCTAAATATTTAAAGGGAATTTAATTATATCTAGCAAGACCTTGTTCGTACAATCTTCTTCCAATAATATTAGCGTGAGCACACTGTTCTGGGCTAAATTGCTCTCCTTGATAACCAAGACTTCTCATATATTGCATTATTCTGCTAGAAGGATTTTTTCTATCTAAAAGCATAACTCTAACAGGTTGCAAATATTCAGAATCTCTAGAAGAAAGTCCTTTTTCAGAAAACTCTAATACATGTTGAAGATAATTAGCAACATTATCAGATTCCATTCCTCTTTCTATAGAATCTCTCTCCATTTCTAGTAAAGTATCGTAATTTGGTACAACAACTCTTCTAGAACTAAAGTCATAAAAACCATCTTTATCAGATATAGAAACTGGTATATTTTCTCCAAACACTCTATCTTGACAACCTTTATAAAGAGCTACTGCAGACATAGTAACATCTAACGGAGATGTATCAAATGTCCTAACTTCAAAAGTACCTGTAGAACCTATGTCAGGTCTTAGTCTTATTGGAAGATATCCAGTGTTATCAGGTACAAAATGTTGTTCAAACTCTCCAGCAAGAAGACCTTCTTGAACAGATTTCTCTGCCCATATCCTAAATCTCTCTAAATCACTTCTTGCAAGTTCTTCTAAACTTTCAGGGTATTGTTGTAATTGAGCATGCAAAGGAAATTCTTCAAATACTACATATCTTGTCTGATTTACCCTATGACAAGATAATCCATTTCGACCATCATGATTTATTGGTGATGTTGATGTAATAGCATATGACAAAGGATCTAAAGAAGTAAGTAACCAAAACTGATCAAGTGTTCTCTCAAGATCTATAGAAAAATGTGCATGAACGCCAGATATTTTATTTAATAACATATTTCTACGTTCCCCTAATAACAATGGATAAATTTCATACCTTCTATTTCCCCCTCTCCATTCACCAACACCAGCATTAAAATCACTAACAGATACAGGATAAATATCAAGATCTCTAGCAACTTTATCAAGAATCAACAAATCTCTCCTAGAAGTAAAGTGTAAATCATCAATAGTATCTGAAGGAGGTGAGTTATACTCTACTTGAGCCAATGAAGACTCATAAACAAATCTTCTTGTATCTCTAGAAGCTATAGGATTTCTAGGATCAGAAAGGACTTCATCAGACCTATTTTGTAAAAATCCGTTTTCATCAATTAAATTAAGTTCTTTCTCTATACCAACATTAACCAAATTCATCACCAAATTTAACTATGCAAATTATTTGCATATATGTGAAATATATTTATAGAAGTATTAATATATAAAGCTTTCTAAAAGGTACTCTACACTAACTCTAAACGCTCTCTAACAATCTTCATAGCAGCTTGCCTAGCAGACATATTATTTTTATCTGCTCTGTCTAGAACTAATTTAGTATTATTGCTAACCCTTGATTTTACTTCATGAAACATTTTATCTATTACAGTCTTTGGAGTTGGTGTTTTATCATTTTCATATTCAACCCAAGAAGATATAACACCCCCAGCGTTTGCAACAAAATCTGGTATAACTACAACACCTTTTTTATAAAAGTGTTCTTCCAAGCTCTCTGTCATAGGAACATTACCAGCCTCAATTATAACATGAGCTTTTATCTGATTAAAATTTTTCTCAGTTATAGAATCTGGTCTTGCACCAGGCATAAGAACATCTACTTGCAAAGAAAACAATTCCACTACACTTAACTTCTTTGCGTTTGTTGATTGATAATTTATAACAGCTCCTGTTTGCTCTTTGATTTTTATAAGTTTGGGAATATCCAATCCATCTATATCATATATAGTTCCTTTGCTATCAGAAACTGCAACAATTTTTACACCACTTTCACTTAAAAATTTAGAAGTAAATACTCCAACGTTTCCAAATCCTTCTATAGCAACACTTGCGTCTGTTATATCATGTTCCAAATGTTTCAAAGTAGCCATAAGAGATTGTGCTACTCCATATCCAGTAGACCCTAACTCATGTGGTAGTCCTCCTAAAGATACAGACTTTCCAGTAGCAGCTTTATTGCCTAAAATCTTTGCAAATATATCCATCTCTGTCTCTCCAGAACTCATATCAGGTCCTACAACATAATATTTTGGTATTACAATTCTAAGTTGTTCTGCAAACCATTTTACAGCAGCAGCTTTATCAACATTTTTTGGAATTATCAATCCAGATTTAGCTCCGCCAAAAGGAAGATCTGCCATAGCATTTTTATAAGTCATTGCTCTTGCCAATCTGAAAATTTCTTCCATAGTAACATCTGCAATTCGCAAGCCTCCTTTTCCAACTCCTCTTGAAGTATTATCAATAACAAGAAAGCCTATTGTACCAGATATAGGATCATAACATTCTATCATCTTTTCAGGTCCAAATTCATCATATAACAACATATTACCAACTCAAAGTATTACTATAAATTATCAATATAAATATTTAATACGAAAACAAAAATAATGAAATTCATCTCGATTCATCATCGACCGATTATCGACTTATTTAATGAGTTGTAACTAAAACAATAGAAATTAATATATTTCACTTTATAAACCTTTCTATGCATAAAAAGAATGTTACAAAAAATCTTTTTTAGTTACATAATAGAAGAGAGGTTATAACTTCTGATTTCTATTTACGATAAAAAGATTTTTAATTACGTGATAAAATGGTTACAGTCGAAAAAGCTATAGTAGCAAAAATGGATAAAGATGGAAAGCATTTTGAAATTCTAGTTGATTCAGATATTGCTTACGATCTAAAGGAAAACAAAACTGTTTCTATCACCAAGATGTTGGCAATAAATCAAATTTATTCAGATGCAAAAAAAGGAATGAAATCAAGTCCTTCTGACTTGGAAAAAGCATTTCATACTCAAGAAGCTGAAAAAATAGCTGTAATAATAGTAAAGGATGGAGATCTTCAACTAACAACAGATTTTAGAAGGAAAAAGGTTGAAGAAAAACGTAAGCAATTAATAACTCTAATAGCAAGAGCTGCTATAGACCCAAGATCAAAGCTTCCACATCCTCCAGAAAGAATAGAAAATGCTATGGAAGAAGCTCGTGTAAATATAGATCCTTTCAAACCAGCAGAATCTCAGTTAAACGATATTGTAAAAGCAATAAAAGCTATACTACCTATGGCATTTGATGAAATAGAGGTAACAGCAGAAGTTCAAGCAAAATATTCAACAAAAGTTTACGGAGCCCTAAAAGAATACGGATCATTCCAAGAACAATGGGCTGGAGATAAATTAATAATAAAAGTTAAGATGCCAGCTGCTCTAAAAGAACAGTTTTTCAGAAGAATAAATGGTCTTACAGAAGGAACAGCTCGTGTATATTGATAAAAAGTGGAAAAATGAATTTTGTCTTTAATGCAAATAGAGAATTAGTTACTACAATAAGAGTAATAAGAGACAGTATTCAAACAGATGTTGTAACTTATAGAAGCTTTGATGGAAACAAATTCAATATACCTATAGAAGATTATAATAAAATTGGAGAACCAGACACTTTGACAATAAGAGGACCAACAAATTCAGGAAACTATGATATAGTAAACGTTAGTCATGCTAGTAGATGTCAAGACGGATACGATCCTGAATTTGGATATGATTAAAAAATAAAACGGTGATTTAAAATGGAAGAAACTATTCAACAAGAAGAAAAAATACAAAGAAAGCTAGTTATACCAGGAGATCTTTTAGGAGAAGGTCGATCAGGACATGGTACATATTTTGAAAGCGGAAAAGTGTTTTCAAAATCAATAGGTCTTGCGGAAGACAGAAGTGGATTGCATATAGTAATTCCTTTAGGAGGAGTATATAATCCAAAAACAGGAGATGGTGTAATTGGAAGAATTAATGAGATAATATTCTCAAAATGGATAGTAGACATAAACTCTCCTTATCAAGCAGCTATGACACTTAGCGATGCTGTAGAAGAATTTGTAGATCTAACAAAAACAGATTTAACAAAATACTTTGAACCAGGAGACTTGATATTTGCTGAACTATCAGCAGTATCAAAGTCGAAACAGATTAATCTATCAATGAAATCTAGAAAATGTAGAAAACTTCGTGGGGGTAGACTAATAAAAGTAGTTCCTTCAAAAGTTCCTAGAATAATAGGAAGATCTGGAAGTATGGTAGAATTGATAAAAAATACCACAGGAACTCAAATTGTTGTAGGTCAAAATGGTCTTGTTTGGGTAAAAGGAGAAAATGAAGATCTGGCAACAGAAGCAATATTGTTGATAGATGAAAAGTCTCATATAAGAGGACTTACAGATTTTATGAAAGATTTTCTTGAAAAATCTCCAAAAAGAACTACTTTAAAACAAAAGGTAGTCCAAGAAGAGGTTGATCAAGAAGTTTTTGATGAAAATGCTTCAGAAGAATCAGATTCAGATGATTTCCAATGATCGAAGATCTTGGAAATACGAAATGATTTTATCATTTCATGATTTTCAGTAATGTTCAATATTATAGTAATGGACAATATCAGTTACAACGTAACTGATATGTAAAGAAAGATGACAAGGAAGAAAACCGTAAGGTTTCAAGTGAATAACTTGAAAAATAAGGAATTCGAATGAATACCTTATGTTGTCGTTCCTATAAATGGTGATTTAAAATGAGTGAAATAAAACTAATAAAAAATAGTATAAGAATTGATGGCAGAAAACTTGATGATCTAAGACCAATAGAAGCAAAGGTAGGTATTCTAAAGAGGGCAAACGGATCTGCTTATTTCAGAATAGGAAATACTATAGCAATAGCTGGTGTTATGGGTCCTAGAAAAGTATACCCAAAACATATGGAAGAAGCAGATAGAGCTATTTTAAGAACAGACTATAGAATGGCTCCATTCTCAACAACAGATCGTTCTCGACCAGGTCCTAACAGAAGATCTAATGAAATATCTATGGTTACAAGAAAAGCACTTGAACCAGTTTTATTATTGGAAGAATTTCCAAAAACAAGTATAGATGTGTATATAGAAATTATTCAAGCAGATGCATCCACTAGATGTGCTGGAATAAATGCAGCTGCACTTGCTCTAGCAGACGCTGGAATTCCTATGAAAGATCTTGTTGCATCATGTTCTGCTGGAATAGTTGAAAACCATGTAGTATTAGATGTAGCTGGAAAAGAAGATACATCAGGCGATCTAGACCTACCTATAGCTTATTATCCAAAGAAAAAGCAAATAACTTTATTGCAAATGGATGGAATGGTGCCTCCAGAACAATTTAAAAAAATATTGCATCTTGCTGTAAAAGGATGTGAAAAAATCTATGAAGAGCAGAAAAAAGCTCTTCGAGCAAGATACCAGATTGAATTATCTGAGTAAATTCAAACGAACATCTTGAAAGAAGCTAAGTGAGTGCGAAATATTATAATATAAATTAAAAACCGGTGATAAAATATGATAGAAATTGATATAAATCTTATAAGAGATATGTTAAAAAACGGCAAACGATTAGACAGTAGAAATATGGAAGAATATAGAAAAATACACATTGAAACTGGAATAATTCAACAAGCAGAAGGAAGTTCTCGTGTTAGATTAGGAGACACAGAAGTTATAGCAGGAGTAAAAATGGGATTAGGAAAACCTTATCCAGATTCTCCTGATGAGGGAGTTTTATCAGTAGCAGCAGAACTAGTTCCTTTTGCATCCCCAGAATTTGAATCAGGTCCTCCTGGTGAGCAAGCAATAGAACTTGCTAGAGTTGTTGATAGATGTATAAGAGAATCAAAGATGATCGATACTGAAAAACTTTGTGTAAAAGAAAAAGAGCATGTATGGATGGTCTATGTAGATCTAGAAGTCCTTAACGACGATGGAAATCTAATAGATACGGCATGTCTTGCTGCAGTAGCTGCATTGCTTAGTACAAAAATTCCTGTAATAGAATACGATGGTGAAACTCCTGTAGTTTCCCTTGAGAAAAAGTCAGGAAAACTTCCTATAAGAGGAATAGCAGTAACAACAACATTTGTTAAAATAGGATCTTCAATAATAACAGATCCAGGACTTACAGAAATAGGTGCAGCCGATGCTAGATTATCAATAGGATCTTTAGAAAATAAGCTTTGCTCAATGCAAAAAGGAGGATCTTATGGATTTAGTGTAGAAGAAATCGAAAAAATAGTAGATCTAGCACTTGAAAAAGGAGATGAATTAAGAAAACATTTAGAGCAAGTAGTAATGAATTAAACATAATTCATCAAACTATTTCAAACTAATGTTTGAAAGTTGAAGTTCAAATAACTATTGAATTTACAATGAACGACAGTAGCTATTTAAACTCCTTAAATATAATTTTGTATATTGTGATTCTATCTTAAAGATTATATCTTTGAGATAACAGAGGTTTTTAATATGGAAATATCTCCACCGATGAAACAAATGGGATACGATAGAGCAATCGTGGTATTTTCTCCAGAAGGACGAATGTACCAGGTAGAATATGCGAGAAAAGCTGTAGAAAAAGCTACAACAGTTCTCGGAATAACATTTGCTGGTGGAGTATTATTGGCATCAGGAAAATCAATACAACGTTTGCTTGTTCCAGAAAGCGTTGAAAAGATTGCAAAAATAGATGACCATGTTATGGTAGGAAGTTGTGGAATTCTAGGAGATGCAAGAAATTTAGTTGATTATGCTCGTGTAAAAGCACAAATAAATAAGCTTACATTTAATGAACCAATAGAAGTGTTTGCATTATCTAAAGATCTTGCAGATAGAATACAAAGATTTACCCAAATGGGAGGAATAAGACCATATGGAGTAGGACTTCTATTAGGAGGAACAGACCAATCAATTCCAAGACTTTATGAAACAGATCCATCAGGAACATTAAGAGAATGGAAAGCACATGCAATAGGACGTGGATCAAAAGAAGCAAGAAAATTATTGATTGAGGAATATAAAGATAATCTTTCTAAAGAAAAGGCATTAGATCTCGGCTTGAGAGCTCTGAAAGCAGCTGAGAAAAAATTAACAAGTAGAACAGTAGAATTAGCTATGATAACTGACAAAAAACTGAAAAAATATACAAGACCTGAAGTAAAAGAAGTTATCAAGAAATATGTATGAGTCTTGTAATAGTGATTGAATGTCGTGGAAATACTTCAAACCAATTCTTGGATTTATATCAACATTTCCAACAGCAACAATAATATATCTAATGTTAGTATATTTTACAAACTTACCTTTCGAATGGCAATGGCTTGTTTTTGCAATAATAATAGATCTTCTAGATGATGTTATAGGAAATTTAAACCAACTATAAAAATAGAATTTAGTCCTGCTTAAACAATCCATAACTTATAATAATTGCAATAATACCAAGAACCAGTGGTACTAAAGAAGCTCCAAGAATGATTAAAGATAAAAATGAAAAGATGTCAGATCCTATAGAAGCTAAAACATAAAATGAATAAACCCCAAAAACTCCAGTAATTATAGAAAATATGCCTGTTAACAAAAACCATACAGTCATAAACTTTTCAGTTTTCTCTAATTTCATAATCTTATTTATTCTATCAATTAATAAAGATATTAGCTGAGACAAAATGGACAAAAGAATAATTTTTATGATAGCACTTGTATTAATCATAGTAATAACTTTTGGATTATCCATAACAGGAAAATTTCTAGATCAGCAAAAGTTAGCAGAAAAAACAGGTCCTTTCAAAGTTATAAAAGTAATAGATGGTGACACACTTACTTTGGAAAGTCAGCAAAAAGTAAGACTAAGTGGAATAAACACTCCAGAAACAGGAGAATGTTATTATGAAGAAGCCAAACAACGATTAACAACTCTTGTCCTTAACAAAGAAATTTTTCTTGAAAGAGATGTAACAGACATTGATAAATACAACCGTTTGCTCAGATACATACATATTGATAATATTTCAGTAAATTTTCTTCTAGTGGAAGAAAGCTACGCAAAAGTTTATGATAAATATAAAGATGATACAAAGTACTATGAAGAACTAAAAGCTTTGGAAGAAACTGCAAAAAATAAAGGAGTTTGGTTGTGTAGCAACCCAAGAGATAATTGTACATATGTAGGAAGTAAAAACTCAGATATTTATCATCCAGCAAACTCTACTCAAGCAAATAGAATAAATCCTGAAAATCTCATATGCTTTCAATCAAAGACAGAAGCTGAAAGAGCTGGATACAGATCTTCAGAAAGGTAATAAAAATGATACTAAAATCAAAAGACGTGAAATCTAAGAAAGTAGGTCCTATGAAGATAAATGAATACAAAATAAACAAGGAATTCAGTGCTGCACTAATAGAAATTTCAGGAGTACACGGAAAATTAAAATGTTTACATGAAGATAGGATTTATTTCATAATACAAGGAAAGGGAAAATTCATAATAAATGAAAAAGAAGAAATAGCAGAAAAAAATGACCTAATTTTCATTCAGAAAAATACTCCTTACGATATTATTGGAAATATGAAATACTTGATAATATGTTCTCCTGCATTTAATCCAAAAGATGACATATCATTAGAAAAATAGTTCCCACAAAGAGTACATCTTATAAGTTGTATATTTTTACCTTTTTATAGGGTTTACCAATTAAATAACTTTATAAAGTTGTGTAACGTATCTTTTGGATTAACAAAGAAATATTTTAAAGTGATTGTATGGTTGATTTTTGTAAAAAATGTAAATCTATGATGATTCCAACTAAGAAAGGAACATCTATAGTAGTCAAATGTAGAAAATGTGGAACAGTGGTAAAGAAAGCTGTTAAGGACACAAAGATAGTTGAAAAAATAACTAAAACAAAAGGAGTTATACTTTTAGAAAAAGATGAGGTTCCTTTACCAACAACAGACAAAGCATGTCCAAAGTGTGATCATAATAGAGCATACTGGTGGTTACAACAAACTCGTTCAGCTGACGAGCCTCCGACACAATTCTTCAGATGCGAAAAATGTAATCATGTCTGGAGAGAATATAAATGATTTTTCTTTTAACAATTTCTAACACTTTGTGATTAGCATGAAAGAAGTTGAGTTAACTGCAGAACTAACAAAAGAACAGTTAGAATTCTTTAAGAATAAATTTTCAAAAGAACTTCAGATAGTATCAAGTCAAAAAAGATTTATGCTGAGATTCTTCAAAGACAACGTTGATGTTAGAGAATCTTTAGATATAAGATACAAATGGACTAATGGAGCTCATGAACTAGTTGTCAAGAAAGGTGCATTAGGTTCTCAGTCACGAGAAGAATCTATAGTAAAACTAGAAAATAGAAATCAATTAGATAAATTTGTAAAACTACTAATGTGGTTGGGATACAAAACAGGAGATGCAATGTACAGAGAAATAGATAGATTTATTTCTGGAAATATAGAAGCTTCTTTGATAGACGCGTATCCATATTATTGTATGGAAGTTGAGTATCTTGGACCTGAAAATAAACAATTAGCTATAAAAAATATAGAAACATTTTTTAATTCAATTGGATTGAAGTCTCTGAAAAAGTTAGAATATCAAAAATTGATGCGTCTAAAGGATAAGAATTCTAATCTAATATTTTCTCTTGATAAATTTCCAAATCCATTGATAAATTCAGACCGTTGGAAAAAAATACTTGAAAATACACTATTATCATAAAAATTATTTATACTAGACGTGTATATCTAGAGTTATGGATGAAAAAAATGACGAACAGATGCGCAAAGCGCATCAAACAGTTAAAGCATGGGACAAAACAGCAAAGAATTATTTTTCTGAAGTAGTTAGTCCATTTTCAAAAGGAGTTGAAAATCCTATATATTGGTATATAGAAAAAAAGATAGATAATTCTAAGAGAAAAAGTGTTGTAGATATAGGAACTGGTATAGGAAACTTATTGCCATTCCTTTCTAAAGAATTCAAGGAAGTTGTTGCATTAGACATATCTCCAAAAATGATAGAAAAAGCCAGGAGTATTGCGCCTGAAAATGTAAAACTTCTGGTTAGAGATGCCAGAGATCTAAAAGAATTTTATAATCAATTTGATGTTGCAGTATCAGTAAATTCTATATTGCTACCAGAAGTAAAATCAATAGAAAAAATACTATCAGAAATATACAATGTTCTTAACGATGATGGTATTTTCATAGGAATATTTCCATCAATGGATGCTCTATTATATAGAGCAGTTCTAGAACATGAAAAAGCTATAGAAGAAGGAGATGATGAAAAAACAGCTCTTGACAAAACGCTAAAAGCAATAGATGCAGAAAAATTTGACTTTGTCTTAGGAACATTTAAGTACCATGATATGGTACAAAAACACTATTACAAATTTGAGCTAATGTATAGATTGTGGAAAGCTGGCTTCAAAAACATAAGAATGAGAAAAGTTTCATATCCTTGGGAAGTTTATGAAGACGAAGAACTTCTAGAATTCAAAGGAAAGCCGCAACTATGGGACTGGTTTGTTTTTGCAGAAAAAAAGATTTGATTCAAATGAACCAACTGAGCGCAAAAATATTACATAAAATAACATTTATTTACACAAAAAACAAATATTACCTATGACAAAAATGGAATTAGCAAGATATTGGGAACGATTTTTCTCATGGCTAATAGATTTTATACTAGTAATGATAATTTTTGGATTTATATTAGGAGATTGGAGATTACAAGAACTTATTACGCCAAGCAAACTTATTATAGTAAGTTTAATTTTCTTCCTATACTGGACAATATTTGAAGGATTTGATGGCATTTCTTTGGGAAAAAGAATAATGAGAATAAAAGTAGTTGGAAGAAATGGAGAAAAACTAAATATAAAGCAAGCAGCAATAGAAAGCTTTGGAAAGGCTTTCATTCTACCTATCGATATTATTATAGGTCTTATAGCAAGACCTGATGAAAGAACTAGAGCATTCAGCATTTTAGCAGAAACTAAAGTAGTAAGAATTATTGAAAAGAAATCTAAATAATATGTTTAGGTGGATCTTTTAAAAATTCTTCAAGAATCTTTATTAAATTATTTATATCTCTCATATCTGCTATACTCACAGGACAGTGTATATTCTTTACAAAAAATCCAAGAACAGTAGAAGGTATTCCTCCTTTTGCTAAAGATATTTTAAGCGCATCTGTAGAGCCAAAATCGCTAACATCTCTTTGTAAATTTAATGAAAGTTCTTTAGCAATTTTCTCAAGCACCTCATTTAATTTCCTGCTTGTTATAGTTGAAGAATCTTTTATCGTAATAAATGGTCCTTGTCCAACTATTTTTTCTCCACCTTCATCTTCATGGTTCTCTGCATCTATTATAATAGCATAGTCAGGATCTAAATTATAAACAGAAGCACCTGCTCCGTGCATTCCTATCTCCTCTTGTACAGTAAAAATAAAGATTATCTCAGACTTTATAGACTTAGCTTTCTTAGCAATTTCAAGAAGAACGTAACAACCAACTCTATCATCAAGAGATTTTCCAGAAATCATATTTTCATTTCCTAAAATACAAAAAGGTTCTTGATAAAAAGTTGCATAATCTCCTATTCTTATCCTTTTTTGAATAGCTTTTTTGTCAAGTCCTGTATCTATAAACATATCTTCTAATTTTGGAAGTGTTTCAAGAACAATTCCTTTTTCAACAAGTTCTGTAGTAACAATACCTTTTATGCCATTGATATCAACTCTTTGACTGAGAGCAACAGCTGGTTCAAGACCACCTATTGTAATAAAACGTATTCTTCCAGAATCTTCAATAGCTTTAACCATCAATCCTACTTCATCCATATGAGCTACAAGAGCAATCGTTGGCTTCTTGCCTTTTTTTCTTGCTATAACATTGCCCATCTTGTCAACATTTACCTCATCAACATATTTTTTAATTTCATGTAAAATTATGTCTCTTACCTTCTCTTCATTGCCGCTTACTCCATCAGCATTGACCAGTCTCTCAAGTAAATTTAACATGATAGGTATTGGATTTGTTCAATATATAAAATTTTGGACAAAGAGGACTTTCTTCTAAAGTCCTCTAACCTTGTAAAGGAAGTAAAGATATTATACTTTCCTTTACAACAAGAAAGAAACTAAAGAGCCTTATTAAAATACTCTACCATTTTTGCTTGTGCTTCATCTACATTAGACCCAAAAGAAACAAACCCATCTTCATGACCTTTCATACCAAAGAATTTTATTCTATCAAGATCAGCCTCTCCAAAAAGCCTCCTTACTTCATAAGCCATTTCAGGAGTTCCGTATTCAACATTAATAGACGTCATAGGAACTGTTAACCTATTTTCATGAGTAGCTTTCCATAATCTATCTGAATGCACATGAACTACAGCTTTTGTATTAGGAGAAATATTATAAACAGTTTTATGAGTCATTATCTCTGAAGAAGGTTTTCTTTTAGGACCTTGAGCAACAACTCTATTTATTTCTGGATAACATTCTAAAATAGTTGTAAAATCTTCTACCTCTAAATGTACTATCCCTCCTGTTTGTGTTCCACTTATAGCAATTCTTCCATTAGGAAGAAGTAGACTAACATTTCCATAACCTACAGTTTCACATCCTCTGTCATCCCTTCCACAATATTTTCCAGAAGTTCCTACCAAACCAAGCGCATATAAGGCATCTCTACATTTAATCAGATCTAGGATATCATATCTATCAAAATCATTCGGTCCTGTTGTAAATTGTAAATCGTATTTTATAACTCCTTCTCCTCCATGAGTAGCCATATAATATTAACAAAGAGTTATGCTTAAAAAATAAACAAAAAGGTAAAAAGTGGGAAAAAAGTACACTTTATATACCCTCGGCGTTAAGTATTTTGAAAGGAGATATAAATGGTACTAGTAAGAGATACTAATTACATGATTCATGAGTTAGGATATCCAATTAATGGAAATCCACATAAATTAATGAGCGATAAAGAACCTGAAAAAATAGATCATACTAAACCTGATGATCATTACAAAGACTCAGATGTTTTAAATGACTTTGGACTAGAAACTATACAATTTGTAAGATCAGTTCTTGAACCACTTGGATATTCTAAAGATACTGTAAGTGCAGCATATAGGGTTGTTGCAGATGCTTCTAGAAATTCTTATCAACATGCCCATAACAATAATCCTAGAATACCTATAAACATGGTAGCTGCAATATTTCATGATGGTTCTGTTGCATTTCAGGTTCAGGATAATGGAAATGGCTTTGATTTGGAAAGAACATTGATAACATACGAAAGAAAATGTCAGATAGATAAAATAATGCGTGTAGAGAAATTGGAAAAATATATTATAACAGATGTATCAGGATTATCTGGATATATAGGACAGGTTGCTGTAGATACTTCTATTAAACATATGGAACAGGTAAAAGTTGAGGTTCCTAATGGTGGACAAGGAATGAATCTATTTACAGAAGCAGAAAAAGAGAACGGCTTTGAAATAACCTACGATAATGGTGGAACTCTTTTCAACCTATTAATTAGAAGGGATCCTTTCTGCAGATTACCACAATATAAAAAATTGAGTAATGTTGCATAATAAAAGAATATAAAGTTAGCTATCTAATTCTTGGTATGAACGTATGGCATGATATTAGTATTGGAGAAAAAGCTCCTGAAGTTATTAATGTTATAATAGAAATCCCAAGAGGTTCTCAGAACAAATACGAATTGGATAAGGAAACAGGCCTTATAAAATTAGATAGAGTTCTTTATTCACCAGTATTTTACCCTACAGAATATGGATTAATACCTAGGACATTATCAGATGATGGTGATCCATTAGACGCTTTAGTATTAGTATCAAATCCGACAATGCCTGGAGTGCTTTTAGAAGCAATTCCTGTAGGAATGTTGAATATGATAGATGGAGGAGAAAACGATGAAAAAATACTATGTGTCGCAAAAGGCGATCCAAGATTTTCTCATGTAAAAGATCTTTCAGATGTAAATCCGCATTTACTAAAAGAAATATCACATTTTTTCTCAGTAATGAAACAATTACAAAATAAAAAAGTAGAAGTAAAAGATTGGCAAAATGCAAAAAAAGCCAAGGAAATGATAGTAACTTCCCAAAAGCTTTATAACAAAAAGTTCAAGAAATAAATAAACAAGGCGTATCTTCAAAGAACAAAAGTTCTTTGAGATCTCAACAAGCAATGCTCGATTACAAATGAATGAAGTAAACTAGCCGAGAGCTTCAGAAATAAGTCTAAAAATACATATAAAAAGTTAAAATTCTAAGGATTTGATAAGCTTATAAGTATAAACAATAAGCTATATAGATACTTTATTTGAAAAGGGGTAGTATGTTCAAAATTCTAACAGTAAGAGATAAGGTAAGAGTAACTCCAGAAAAGTTTGGATCAGATGTAATGGAGTCTATAAAACAAAGTATTCAAGAGCAGATAGAAGGCAAACTTAACCAAAACATAGGAATGTTTTTAGCAACAACAGAAATAATAAAAGTTAGTGAAGGAGAAATTCTTCCAGAAGATGGTGCAATCCATTATACCGTAGAATTTAAAATACTTGCTTATGTTCCTGAATTAAACGAAATCGTTTTAGGAGAAGTTGTAGATGCAGCAGAATTTGGCGCATTTGTAAGAATTGGGCCTTTTGATGCAATGATACATGTAAGTCAAATGATGGAAGACAAAGTGACCTACAATGAAAAGACTTTTACATTTGTAGGAAAGAAATCTGGTAAAAAATTACAAAAAGAAGATATGGTAAGAACAAGAATAGTTGGTGTTTCATTAGGAAAATCAGGTAGAAACAAAGTATCTTTAACAATGAGACAACCATGTTTAGGAACTCTTGTTGATATAGAAAAGGGTAAAAAAGGTAAGAAATCTTAAGGTGTTTAGATGAAAAGAGCATGTAAAATATGTAAAGCTATAATACAAGCAGGAAATATCTGCCCTAACTGTAAGTCTGGCGACACAACTACAAGTTACCAAGGTACTGTAATAATATTCAATACAGATTCTGAAATAGCTAAAAAATTATCTATAGGAGCAACAGGAAAATACGCTTTAAGGGTTTAGAATATGAAAGGATTTATTATAGATTCGAAGAATAAGATTTCTTTGGAACTACTTCAAATAAGCAAAGCTTGTTTGAGCTCTCAGAGAACAAAGTTCTCTGAAGATAATAAAACCCTGTCTTTGTAAAGAAAGTGGTTTATATGAAATTTATAATAGTAAATGAAAATGATAATCCTCATCTAAAGAGAAAAGAATTAATAGTATCTTTAGACCATGTAGGAGGAGCAACACCTTCAATGGCTGGATTACAAGCTCTTTTATCAAAAGAATTCAAACTAGAAGCTGAAAAAGTAGAAATAAAGAACATATTTTCTTTAAAAGGTAGACATGTATCAAAAGCAAAAATATTTCTTTGGACAGAAAATAAAGTAGACGATTTAAGTAAACCTACAGAAGAGCCTAAACAAGAATAGATCTTAAGCTGTTTTTTTCTCAGGAGGTAGTTCTTCCTGTTCATTTATAATAACAAAAAGTTCTCTACAATGTCTGAATATATCATCTATTTTTACTTCCTTGAAGCTTATTTCTCTTCCTGTAGCAGATATTGTTTTTATATATTTTATAGTACAATCATCGCCAATCTGAGACCCTTTAAAAATTCTCTTGAATTTATGAGAAATACCTAATCTAGGGTTTATATGAACAGCTACATTATTTATAAGATCAAAATTAGCCATGTCACTTTCAATATGTTTTTTGCAAATATAACATAAAAGAATTTTCTCTATATTTTCAGGATTCATATAAATCATTCTTGTTGCAATAAAGCCCATCCACACTTACCGCAGTACTTTCTTTTCTTGAAAGCTGCTAAAAATACTCCAGGACCACATCTTGGACACTTTTCTCTTTTTCTAACAGCTTTTCCGTCCTTTACGTCATAAAGCTTCCATACCTGAACTTTTGCATGTTTTTTCTTTGATTTAGGTTTTTCTTTTTGAGACTTCTTCTCTTTCTTTGCTTCTTTTGGCTTTGCTGCAGCTGCAGCATCAATTTTTTCAGCTTCTTTCTTTGCTTCTTTTGCCATGTTCAAAAACCTTTATCTTCTTGACACGCTCAAAAGATACAATCTTTTGGCGTCTCAGAGAATTTCATTTTCTGAAGATCTCAAAGAACTTTTGTTCTTGTAAAGGAAAGTATAATATATTTACTTCCTTTACAAGGTTAGAGGACTTTAGAAGAAAGTCCTCTTTGTCCTTTGAAGATATTGAAAACCCCCAAATTTCAAATAAAATCTAATTAAGTTATATTGATAGTCATGTTTTTAAACTTAACATTATCAAAAAATGCTAGAAATATATAAAAGGAAAAAAATAAAATTTATCATAAATTAGGAAAAAAATTAACCCTTTGAAGAAAGTTTTTTACCTTTTACAAATGCCCAAATTTTCTTTGTCATTTCACTTGGTGCAATTGGTTTATTTCCGAAAACTTCTTCAACAGTTTCTTTTCTTCCACTAAAATTTATGGAATAACCTCCAAATGGTTTCTTTTTAGTTGCTGCTGCCATTTTTAAAACACCTTTATTTATTTTTAAAAGTGTTTTCGCTTAAAAACATATTATGCTTTTAGCGACTCGAAAAATTTTTAGTCTTCCTCGAGTTAAAAATTAGGTACTCAAAAAACGAGTACATCTAAGTTTTTTTCAAACACCCTTCTAATAATTGTGATTTCCTCCTATATAAATCTTGTAGATTATTTACAAAATTCAGAGAAATGATAGGTATATAAATAAATTCTATAAAGAAATAGGATAAGTTGTTAAGAAGAAAGTTATATATTAAAGCTAATCCAACGATATTATATAATGCAAAAAATGTTAAAATATATAGGAATTTTCCTTATAGTAATTTCTATAGGATTAGGATTATTTTCTATATACAACAAAATTAATTCTGATAATTTAGCAGTAGAACTATTGAATGAAACAGGAAGCTGCTACATAGGAACCACATGCCTGCATGATCAAAGCAATATTAATTTTACAATTCTTTTAGGAGCTGCCGTTATTATATTATTTATAGGGATAGGAATTCTTTTATTAAATCATATTAAAAACCCCCCTAAAAAAGAAGTGTCTGTGATTAAGAAGTCTTATCCTAAACCAAAAAATCTTACTGTAGAAACAAAGAAAATATATGAACTTATATCAAACTCTGGAGGTTCTATACTACAAGGAGAGCTTGTTAAAAATTCTGGTATGAATAAGGTAAAAATAAGCAGACTTTTAGACAAAATGGAAATGCAAGGTATTATTGAAAGAAGAAGACATGGTATGTCAAATATTGTACTATTGAAAAAAAAAGACTAATTATTTTGAGTGAAACTAGTTTCATACAATTGTTTATATGCTGTTTCTGAGAAACTATTAGTATCATAGTACAAGACATAACTTTCTAGACTCAATATGATAATATGTCTTGTGCGTGTAGTCAGGACAATCATATTATATTTATATTGTTCATGACTATGGATTTGGTGAATGATTTGGTAGACGAACAAAATAGGGAAAAAATAAAATTATTGAAAGCAGAAAAGAACATGCTTATGCTAGCTATAGTAGGATTTATTGTGCTATCAATAACAGAAATTATGTTTTACTTTGCTTTTCTAAAACAATCTAGTATAGTATTATTACAATTCATGATTTACATAATAATATCTACAGTATTCATAGGATCTACAGTATGGCACATAAAACATTATAGAGAATATTTTTCATGCTCTACAGGAATGATGATTGGAATGACTGTAGGAATGATGTCAGGATTTATGATAGGCGCAATTATAGGAGCTACAAACGGAATGTTTATTGGAAGTGTAGTAGGATTATTTACTGGAATAACAATAGGTGTATGGTGCACAAGAACATGCGGAATAATGTCAACCATTGAAAGCATGATGGCTGGATTAATGGCAGGAACAATGGGTGCAATGATATCTGTAATGCTTATCAGTGATAACATACTGCTTTTCATGCCGATCTTAATAGGAATATGTTCAATTACACTAGCTGGAATGAGTTATATGATATACAAAGAGCATGAGGAACACAGAGAAAAGATACAAAAATTGGATAAATACGATATGACAATTTATCTAACTGCGATGTTCATACTTGCAATAGTTTTGACAACAATAGTAATTTGGGGTCCAAAATCTGTTTTGACAATAGGTATATGAGTGATTTAAATGAAAAATGAAGAAATTAAAAAGATAAACTTGTCTGTTAAAGGAATGCATTGTGTTAATTGTGCAAACAACATAATGAAAAAACTAAACATGACAAAAGGTATAAAATACAATAATGTTAATTTTTCATCAGAAAAAGCAAAAATAGAATATGATGGTAATATTATAATAGAAGAAAATGTTGTTAAAATAATAGAAAATTTAGGTTACAAAGCATCTACAATTGACATTGAGAATACCGAAAGAGAAAAAATAGAAAAGGCTAAAGAACTTTATAACATGAAAAAACTTCTCCTAATAAGCGCTGCACTAAGCATTCCTACACTGATCATAAGCATGTTTTTAATGGATCTTCCTGGAAAAGCTTACATACTTCTAGCACTATCAACACCAGTTCAATTTGGTATAGGTTATTACTTCTATAGAGGTATGTTTCTTGCTTTGCGAAATAAGACAGCAAACATGGATACATTGATAGCTATAGGAACAAGTACTGCATACTTTTTCAGTGTATATAGTATGCTGACAAATCCAATGGCAGAACTCTATTTCGAAGTATCTGCTATTTTGATAACACTCGTAATACTAGGAAAGTATTTAGAAGCTCTTGCAAAAGGAAGGGCTAGTGAAGCAATAAGCAAATTGATAAACTTATCTCCAAAAAAAGCACGTGTGATAAGAAACGGCAAGGAAATGACAATAGCTATAGATGATGTAAGAGTAGGAGATCAAATTATAGTAAAACCAGGAGAGAAAATACCAGTCGACGGAATAATAATATCGGGAGATTCTACAATAGACGAATCAATGATAACAGGAGAAAGTATGCCTGTTGGAAAGCATAAAGGAGATACAGTAACTGGTGCTACAATAAATAAGCACGGATCATTTATATTCAAGGCAACTCGAGTAGGTTCAGATACAACATTGTCACAAATAATCAGAATGGTAGAAGATGCGCAAGGATCAAGAGCACCAATACAAAGATTTGCAGATCAGATATCAGCATATTTTGTTCCTACAGTTGTTGGAATATCACTCGCTACATTTCTAGTATGGTATTTTGCACTAGGAGCAACATTTTCATTTGCACTTATTGTAGGTGTAGCAGTTATAGTAATAGCATGTCCTTGTGCATTAGGATTAGCCACTCCTACAGCAATAATGGTTGGTACTGGTAAAGCTGCACAAAACGGTATATTGATAAGAAACGGAGAAGTTCTAGAAACAGCAAGTAAGGTAAACTGTGTAGTATTTGACAAAACAGGAACAATAACAAAAGGCAAGCCTGTTGTTACAGACTTGATAACTTATGATGTTGATGAAAAATACTTGCTACAAATAGCTGCAAGCATAGAAAATAAATCAGAACATCCTCTTGCAGAAGCTATTGTACTAAAGACCAAAGAAAGAAAGATTTCTTTGAAGGAAGTTTCTGGATTCAAAGCTATAGTAGGACATGGTGTAGAAGGAAAAATAGGATCGAAGAAAATATACATAGGAAATATAAAACTTATGAACGATGAGAAAATAAAAGTAACTCAAATAGACTCCATAAAAGAAATGGAAAATGAAGGAAAAACAGTAATGATAGTTGCAGAAAATAAAAAAGTAATTGGATTATTAGCTGTAGCTGATATAATAAGAGAGAGTTCTATAGAAGCTGTAGAAATTCTGAAAAAGCAGAAAATAGAAGTATACATGATCACAGGTGATAATGAAAGAACTGCAAAAGCAATTGCAAAAAAAGTTGGTATTGTTAACGTATTTTTCGAAGTATTGCCTGATCAAAAAGCTGCGTATGTGAAGAAGTTGCAGAAAAAAGGATACAAAGTTGCAATGGTTGGAGATGGAATAAATGATGCGCCTGCTTTAGCACAAGCAAATGTAGGAATTGCTATGGGATCTGGAACCGATGTTGCTGTTGAGACAGGCGGTATAATATTAATGAAAAACGATATAATTGATGTTGTAAAGGCTCTAAAATTAAGTAGGATGACATTAGCAAAAATAAAACAAAATATGTTTTGGGCTCTAGTATATAATGTTGTAGGTATACCAATAGCAGCTGGAGTATTATACCCATTTACAGGAATTTTACTAAATCCTGTAATAGCAGGTGGTGCAATGGCGATGAGCTCAGTATCTGTTGTATCAAATTCAATATTATTAAAATTCAAGAGATTATAATGCAAATGACGTTAACGAAGAACAATTTAAAAAATTCGTAACTAAGTGTGATAAAATGAATAAAAAACATGTAATAGCAATAATAGGAATAATAGTCATGGTATCATTTTTCATTATTGGAGCAAGTGCAATAATGTCAACTTCTAGTCAACCTCTTAAAGAAGATACAAAAGCATTGCCTAAAGGCGACACAGTAATAGTCAAGATGACTATGGTTGGATCTACATATAAATTTGAACCAGCTTCTGTAAATTTAGGAGATAAAATAACAATAGTAGCAGATATGAACAAAATAAGTGGATGCTTCAGAACCGTTGTTATACCATCCATGGCTATAAGAAAATATCTAAGCGATAGTGATAATAAAATAATATTTACCGCAAAAAAAGCAGGTGAATTCCCTGTAACATGTGCCATGGGTATGGGATCTGGAAAACTTATAGTAAAAGGGTGATTTTATGGACAAGAAAACTAAGAAACCTAGTTGTTGTAAATAAATCAGAGTTTTTATTTTTATTTTCTAGTTATAGCTAACCCATAAAATATTCAGGACATGAATATGTGGGTTTGCTATATGAGAGGCAACAAAAACATGTCGGTATTCTTTTGTTGGCTCGCTATAACTTATTTTTATAATTTTCTAAGAATTTTGGAAGTTGAGAATGTATATTTTCAGGTACATTATCAAAAGTAAACCACCTAACATCATCAAACTTATTAGGCTCTCCATTCTTTACCTTAATAGGATTAATAAGAACCTTAAAATCCAAAGCTATCCAATGAGTTTTTTTACCATTATGAACTCTATGAACATCTCTATAACCTAAAAATTCAAAATTAATAACATCTGTGCAATATTCTTCCATAATTTCCCTCCTCAAAGTATCTTCAACAGAATCTCCAAATTCTAACTTACCACCTCCTATGTCCCATCTACCATGTTCATCTGTAGTATTCTTGCTGCGTTTAGCCATAATAAAATTTCCTTTTCCATCATGACAAAAATATATTACGCTAACTCCAATAAAATCTATTCCTCTTTTTAGATCCATGTAACATCAACTTCATCAGTTCTCCAATTTGAATTAAAATCAGCTTTCTTGCCTTCTAAAACTCCTTGTCCGCTATTAAATTGAAGCAATCCTGCATACGCAATCATTAGTCCATTATCTCCAGCATACTCTTTAGGACATGCATAGAAAACAACACCTCTATCTTTGCACATTATAGATAACATTTCTTGTAGTCTTCCAGATGCTGCAACACCGCCTGTCAATATAAGTTCATTTTTCTTTGTATGTGACAAAGCCCTTTCAGTGACCTCTGTCAACATAGCAAATATCGTTTCTTGAAAAGAAAAACAGAGATCTTCTTTAAATTTATGGCTTTTATCACTTTTATTCCATCTTCTAACAGCATCAGAAACTATTCCGCTAAAAGATAGATCCATTCCTTTTACAACATAGGGAAGCTCTATATAATTTCCTCTTTCACTTCCAGTTTTTGATAATTCGTCTATCTTAGGTCCTCCTGGGAATTCCAGATCTATTTCTCTTGCAAAAACATCAAAAGCATTTCCTATTCCAATATCCATAGTCTCTCCAAAAACCCTGTATCTTCCTTCAAAATATCCTATAATTTGAGTATTTCCGCCAGAAACATAAAGAATCATAGGATCTTTCAGGTTACCAGAAAATTTTGCAATCTCAATATGTGCAATGCAATGATTTACAGGAACTATAAGAATATCATATTCTAAGGAAATCTTTTGTACCAACTCGACCCCAGCCAACAAACAAGGTGGCAATCCAGGTCCGCATGAATAAGCAATCACATCAACCTCTTCTAAAGAAACACATGCTTTTTCCAGAGCTTTTTTCAATACTTTTTCTCTTACATCTCTATGGTGTTGGCTACATAGTGATGGGTCAATACCTTTACCTTTTTCTGGTCTAAAAACATCTTTTTGATTTGAAAGAAATTCTATTTTATCATCTTCCTGTTTTACAATACCAACTCCAAAAGTATGTGATGTTGATTCAATACCAAGAATAATTGTCATAGATTTAGTAAGTAATAAATGTATAAAAATCATCTAAACAAGCTATTATCTATGGTATTATTTCACAAAGAAGCTCATAAAACATCTGGTTCTGATTTAAGAGATTTTATTTTAGGATTTCAAGACGGTTTAGTAAATGTATTAGGAATTGTCTTGGCAGTCGCAGTTGCTTCAGGAGATCTTAAAATAATATTAATAGCAGGTCTGGCAGCTGCTTTTGCAGAATCTATATCAATGGCCGCAGTAGCATATACCGCTACAAAATCTGAAAAAGATTTCTATAAAGCCGAGCTTGAAAGAGAAATATGGGAAATAGAAAATAAGCCTAAAGAAGAAATAAAAGAAATACGAGATATTTACCAAAAAAAAGGATTTCGTGGCAAACTTCTAAATGACATAGTAAAACATATAACATCTAACAAAAAGCTCTGGTTAGACACAATGATGAAGGAAGAACTAAATCTTATAGACAATAAAAATCAAAGTCCTCTAAAAAGTTCTATAATAGTAGGTATATCTGCATTGATAGGATCTTTCATACCATTAATAGCATTCTTATTTATGCCTATTACAGCTGCTATGATAGGATCAATAATATTCTCATTGATAATACTATTCTTAGTAGGAGTGCAAAAAGCTAGAATAACTACAGGAAATCCAATAAAAAGTGGTCTTGAAATAGCACTTATAGGAATTGCTTCAGCACTAGCAGGTTATGCAATAGGTCTAGCATTAGGCGTAGTGGTTTAGACAAACGAGATTAACAAGCAAAATAAAGTGAACAAATCTAAAAAGATGTAGCGAGATAAGCAAACGCGATACATTAAAATAAATTCGTAGTGAGTGTGTAAGACTATAATAGAAATCAAATGAAAAGAAAACAAAAAGATCTTAGTTTAACAACAACATCCAGGCTTTTTTTTCTTATCTGTTTTATCCATGATTTCACCCTTAAATATTAAAATAAATAGAAAACATTTAAGCACATTGTTCAAATAAATATATGTTTTATAGCTCTACCATGAAATAAACAAGATACAATTTCGTGCTGAGCTATATGTGAATCAAATACTATCATATCCGGAATCTTTACTGGGTTCACTATAAGTTGCTATGCAACTGAAAAGGAAAGAAGAATGACAAAAAAGAAAACCGTAAGGTTTCAAGTGAATAACTTGAAAAATAAGGAATTCGAATGAATGCCTTAGGTTGTCGTTCCTGTTACCACTGTATACCCTTAGTAGTGCCAAACTGTTTAGGTATTTTCTTTACCTCTATTATATTAACATAATCTGCAATCTCCAGAAGCTTTTCAGGAGCATGCCTTCCAGTAATAGCTATTGTCATATTTTTATTTTGCTTTAGCCTTTCTAACCAGGCAATTATATCATCCATTGGAACTAAGTTGCAATGTGCTGCTAGGTTAAGCTCGTCCAGCACAAGAAGATTAGGATTCTTTTCCTTTACAGCTTTCTCCGTAAACTCCATGGCATCTCTAACAAGCTTTCTATCATCATCTGTTAAATTTTCAAGACCAATCCAGCCTTTTCTTCCAAACTGATGTATTTCATATAACGGAGCCAACTTCTCTTGTACTTTATACTCACCTGTTTGCGTCCACCATTTCAAGAACTGTATTATAATAACCTTATGATCATGTCCGATAGACCGCAAAGCTAAACCTAGCGCATTTGTAGTTTTTCCGCCCCCAGGCCCTGTAAACAAATATATCTCTCCCATATCGAAAACCACGTTTTTGATAACAAAAAGTGTTCCTGTTTGAAACACGACTTGGTTTTCAGATTGGACTCAAACAATCTGAAAATTCTAATCAAACTCAAGTGATCTGAAATATAGTATACGACAATAACAAACTAGAGTAATATGATGTCATATACTATATGCAGAAGACATTAATTATTATAGAAAGTAATGTCTTCTACTATAAACACCATAGCAAATTATAGAATTAGTATTTACTAAACCAGGCTATAAAATTATCTAAAAAGAATTTATTCTCGATAAGAAGCAGAAGAAACAATTTGTGGTAATTGAAATGGTTTAGGACCTCCAATACAATGGTAGCAAGAACTATCAGGATTCATTTTTATTGCTTCAAACATTCTTCTTTGTGAAAGATAGTGGACATTTGTTGCATTGATAGCATCGGTAATACCTTGAACAGATCCATATCTTCTAATAGCAAAGTCGTTTGTGATATCTGGATTAGGCGGCATGTCAACGCCATATTCACAACCATGTTTATCATCACCTATGATAGGACCTATTATAGGTGAAACAGATGCCAAATAAACTTCAGTAGCACCACCCTTTTGTCTAGTCAATTCAACTATTCTTCTTGCAACAGTTCCTCTAACTATACTATCATCTATTATTAAAACTCTCTTTCCTCTTAAATTTATATTATCAAACATATACAAATTAGTGTCTATAGAAGCTTCTCTTTCTTCTGCTGTAGAATGTTGGAAAGATCTATCTTCTTTCTTCTTATAAAAAACATCTTGATATTTTTCAGGCATTCCTATTGCTTCTGCATAAGCTTTAGCAGCAACCCATGCACAATTAGGAGCATATGTAACAATATCAACATTAGGTCTAAATTCTTCTGCTAAAGCTTTCCCTAACGCCCATCTTTTTTCCATAATACCTCTTGAATCTTCATTTTGTAAATATATTATCTCAAAGAAACAATACTTTCTTTCAGATTCTAGAACTTTTTTTGTTCTAAATCCGCCAGAACGACTTATATAAACTATTTCTCCTGGCTCTGTATATCTTAATACTTTTCCTCCATTATTATGGATAGCAAAATCTTCTGAAGCAACCACATGTTTACCATCTTTTAATCCAATCCATAAAGGTTTTATACCATACCTATCTCTCATAACAATTGCTTCATCACGATTTTTGTCAAAAATAGCTAGGGAATAAGAACCTAGTATTTTTTTCATTAGAGCTTCCTCACCAAAAACCCTATAAAAATGTAGAAGAAGTTCTGAATCGCATTCCGTTTCAATATCATCTAAATCCAATTCATTACTTAAAAGATCTAGAATATAACTTTTATCAACTTGGCCATTATGAACAATAGACATAGAAGATTGACGTGTAACTATATGATTTCCTTGATATGTTTTTGTACCACCTATTACATGAGGATGTGCATCTTGAAGAATTTTATCAGGTTCTTTTCTACCTCTTGTTGCATATCTACCATGCCCCATATAAAAACTATAATTAGGAGCTGGAAGCAACCTTTCAAAAGTTATTAAAGAAAAATCATCTACAGTACCTATTGATTTTACAGAATCTATACCCAATAACCCTAAAGCCCCTATACCAAAAGCTTCCCTTCCTCTAGACTTAAGGTCATGAAGAATATTCCTGACATCATGCAAAGAATGAGCAACTACTATTGCACATTTATCTTGAACTACATCCCCCATTAAAATCCTTAGTTAACGAATTATAAATATCTAAGCAAAAAGAAATTATTCATACTTAATTTCCAAAAGTTCTAAATCAGATGGTATATAGTCATCAAAATAACTATTCTCAACACCATTTACATAAAACTTTACAGTACCATTTTCTCCGTTGCAATATTCAAATATGCAAGTTTTATTAAAAGTCTTGCCCCATATTCTAAAAAAGTTTCCTAGTCTAATTTGCTCGTAAGTTGGAGCACTTCCAAATTCGTAGTGCAATACATTATCAGTATCGTGTATGTGTATTGGTCGTTCTACTGGATATAATCCTACACCAGTTGGAATTGTAACTAATTGGCCTTTTATATAAATATTTAATTTCGGATGCCAATGAAATCCTGTTTTTGGCAATTCTCTATTATATTTTGGTTGATCATTTGATTTAGGTTGCATTAAAAAAAATATTGCTAATCCTATGATAATAAGAATTATGACTCCTGCAATAACATAAACATGCCAATTTATTTTTCTTGACTTTTGATCAACAGATCCAATGTTATGTTTATCTTTTATATGACTATCTAGTCCTTCCTGGCTCTGAAAAAATCTCTTGCAATCTTCACATTTATGTTCTGTCATATTATCACTACTTGCATCCCAAGCACTTCAATGTATATATGTTATTTATTTTCAAATATAAGGCAATAAGTAATATCACTAAGCTTGCAATCTGGATTACAAAAATATAAGGAATTACGAACGATAAAGGCAATGCAGCTACAAAAGTTCCGCTAAATCCAAATATAGCAATGCCTTGGCATATCGGACAAATGGCCGAAACAAATCCAGCTAAAGCTCCTCCTATTGCAAAAAATCTTTTCTTTCCATGTATTTTCTCATTTTTCTCATACTTTATTACTGTGATAAGCAAACTAGATAAGAAAGTTACAGAAATTATATAAAAGTAATCAAAAATACCTGCTTGTTCAGCTCTATTAAAACCTATGTCTAATAAAGGAATCTGCCAAATACCATAAAGAAATGTATAAACAACTGCAAAAATTGCCAAAGAAATTAAGAAAATTTTGAAATATTTTCTTGTCTTTACTATTTTAAACATATTTAATATTTTTTTCATAAACAACCACTAGGACATTTTTTGTCAGCATATGAACAAAATATGCATTTGCCTTTCCCTTTTATCAGCTTTCCGCATCCATCACACTTATAAAACTGTGTACAAACATTTTTAGGAATTTCCATTTTTTGTTTATGTTCGCATTCGGGACATTTTAAAAAGGTTGTCTTCATTAAATCATCTAAAAATCTTTTTTCTAAAAATAACTACTAAAGAAGCAGTTATGATAACTATAGCTATTATTATGTATATTAAATTATCAGAAGTTTTTGGTTTAGACGTATTTGGATTAACAATTATATTGAATTGTGTTTTAAATGGTTGAAATTTAAAGGAATCGTTATAATGGTCAGATGATCTTAAAAACATGGTAAGATTATATGTTCCAAAAGTTTCAAAGTACTGTGCATAAGAAGGAGTTCCTAAATGACTATGTATGTAATAGTTAGTTACTACGGGGTTGCCATCTTTACTCAAATTAAAGTAAATATCAGTATGGTTAGGATGTTCTCCATCATCCTTTGTAACATCAAAATTTATTATAGATGTTTCTCCAGAAACAGGAGGTTCATTAGGTTCTGTAGTTATCTCAATAGTTAAATTATTCACAGTAATTGATTGATGACTAAAGCCTACTGTAGAAAAAGCTAATAAAAATAAGATTATTATAAAAATTATTTTTTTCATATAAGCACCTAAATTATTTTTTGAATTAAAATTCTTATTTCAGGTTGATTGCAAACATTTTCTGGGAGATTTTCATTATTATAGCAAATAATAGCCGTGATTATATTAGCTTCATGATCTATAGACGAAACTTCTTTTTTATCAGCATTATTTTTTAGATTATTCTGAACTTCTGAAAATTTTAATCCTGACAATACTCCTGGAGAATATCCAGAACTAACTTGTGTATAAACACCTTTTTTTCCTGCTATCATTAAAAATGGTACTCCTCCAAACGGATTGTATTTGTCAACTATCTTTCTTTCTTCATCGCTAAGACCCTCTAATTCATTATATTCCTTGTCATATGTTTCCTTATGACTGAACATTATGTAACTGCTGGTATAATTTGTTTCAACAAAAGTATACGTAGGTAAATTAGAATATTCTCCCCCTATATTAGGAGTTGATGATGATTTGAGACCTTCAAATGAACCAAACTTCTTCAAAGATTCTACAAGTGGCCATCTTTGAGCTGCACAAAATGTGCAGTATTCAGTACCTACAAAAAATACAGTAACTTTACCAGAATAAGATTCATTAGACTGTTTATAATAATTTCCTATAACCTTAGGTGAATTTGGAGTGCTAAATTGAATTTCTGTATTAAGATTATATATATCATTGCTAGATGGTTTTGAAAGTAGAAAAAATCCATACAAACTTACTACAATAAACAAAATAGAAACAACTAATATAATAATATATTTTCTAGATAACATAGAAATCACCAGAAATTTAGTCTATAGTAACATTTCCTTCCAAACCATTTTTCCTATCATTTTGATAATAAGAATAAAATTTAAACGTTCCTGTTTTATTAGCTAGTATGACTATAGTTTCAGATCCTTTAGGAGAAACTAAATTAGATCTAATACCTAGTTCATCTATAGCAAAAGCATGAGGAAGTTGTCCTGCATTTACAAATTTTATGCTTAAAGTATCTCCAAGATTAGCTGTAATAGTATTTGGTTGATACTTGTCATCTCCTACATAAAGAGTTACTTGAGTTATTGTTTTATTTTCTTTTAGATCCTTGTACGTACCTAAAAGTCCTGGATTTCTCATAACATACCATCCATCAACAGACATATCACCAACCTGTAACCAAATATTTGTAAATGACTTATAAACAGAAGCTTCAGAAGAGATTACTATGATAGGAATCTTTGTTATATTATATTTACTAACAAGATCTCTTCCTAGAGTAGAATTTACATCAATAGTTGTCTCATTCTGAACAAATATTCCAAGGCTTAATTCAAGAATTTCTTTATTCAAAAGCACGTCATAGCAACTAGAGCAACTAGAATCCTTTAGATATATGACAGTTGTTAATCCAACTACTTTATTCATAGAAAGATCTCTATAAGGAGGTGATAACGGATGTAAAGCATAATACCCGTCTTTTTCTGTGGCATTTAAACTAGACCATACTTCTGCTACCCCAGGATATTCTAATACATCAGACGATATAATAATTGCAGGAATTTCTTTTATTCCAAATTTCTCGATAAAAGCCTGTCCAGCAGATGTATTATATTCTACTGTCTGTTCTTCTGAAAATTTAATTCCTTTCTCCTTAAGATATGAAACAATTTGCAAAAGATTTGAACAATTCTTACATGAACTATCTACAATATTAGTATAAGAAACAAGTCCTTTAACTTCTCCTGTATCTACATCAAGAAAAGGTACTCCTACAGATGAATAATAAGCAGCATTATTTTTAGAGTCCTTAACCCAATTTACATCTGATATTGAAGATGTTTTATTGATATCACCTAATGCTATCACAGTAGGTATTTTAAGAATACTGTATTTCTTAATCATCTGCCGAGCTTCATCAGAAGAAAAATCGAGTTCTCTCTCAGATGTAACATTAACATTAGAATCTTTCAAAGATTTTATTATAGTATCAATATCAAAACACTGATCACAGAAAGAATCTGATATCTTAACTAATTCAATTTTTGCAGGTATCTTTGCTTGCTCTGCTAATTTAGTTGCCTCTGTAACCTTTTGTGTTGCTCCGTATATAATTGAAAAATTTATTGCTGATAAAACTATAACAGCAGCTACAAATACACATAATATTATTTCAAATTTATCAAATTTCATTTCGAAAACCTTTAGTTTTTGAAATCAGAAGCATTTCTGTTTGAAGTGCGACTGAATTTTTGAATCGTCTTTAAACGATTCAAAATGCTTCACCACATAAAATATAAGATAAAATTAAAATAAAACAAAAATCAACAGCCCCCTACCATGCTAGGTAATTTATCTAGACTTGAAACATCTGAACTTGCCGAACCAGATGAACTAGATCCAGAACTTGCAGATATTCCTGATTTTACAGGAGCTGGTCCTGCTGTAACCATTCCAGCCAGAGTAACTGTTTGCATTGCTGTCACAAGCAAAAGAACTCCTATCATTACCACTACTAACAGTTCTTTTCTTTCCATTTTTAAAACACCTTAAAGTTTTTTTCTTTTAAAAACTAGGAACACTTTTTAAAAAGTGTGACTAAGTTTCTAAAACCTCATCAAATTTCTAATTTTAGAAATCAGGAGTGCTTATATTTTAAGCACGACTGAATTTTCAAATCACAATAAAGTGATTTAAAGCTCTAAAACCTATTTTTTCTAATAATCAAAATCAAAAATATTAATTCAAAGCATCTGCAGCTTGCTTAGCTAGCTGCACCATATTTTTTGGAAACCAAAGAGTTTTCCATTTCAAAACTTCTTTAGTTATTTGAGCATCAGTGTAATCTGTATTTTTCATAAGCCACATAGTTAATGTTTGAACAGCTACATTATGAGAACATCCACATGATATATCACCCTTAGATGTTATTCCAATAGGACCTACACCACAACAAAACTCACATGAAATACCAACAGGCTTTGTAGCAAGATTTAGGTATCTTTTCCATTTCTCTGGATCTTTCTGTAATTCTACTTTAATTGCACTATATGCTCTAGCCATTTTATCCAATGACTTGGAATCATCAAAAGATACTCCCATAGCCTCTCCGTAATCTGGGGTGCCTTTAGGAATCATCATCTTTATTGCATCTGCATCAGTTTTTATCTCTTTTACAGGAAACAAAAGAGCTATAGACTGTATAGTTCCTTTTGATTTATACAAATCAGTGTCAGATAAAATCACTTTAGAATCAGAAGTACCAGCTACAGCAAAAGATGTCATTAAAATAAATTGATTCACGAAAATCAAAGCTATTAACAAAATCAAAGAGATCAAAACTACGTTGTTTTTATAAATAAGCTCAAACAAACCCCCTTTTTTCTTTGAATGTTCATTTGAATTTTCTTCAGACATAATTATCATTTAATATATTACAAAAGATTTATAGCTATCAATAACCCACAAATTTAAATCTTAAAAAGATTTCATTAAAAGATTTATAAAATTATACTATTTTGCATTAACTAGTATATATACTTTACTATTTTTGTAAAGCTTTACAAATTATATATAGCACATAAAACAAGAATTAAAAAGTGGTGTGATGGTCAACGTAGAAAAGATACGATTTAATAAAAAGGGTATGAATTCTCTATTAAGTCCTCTAGAATCAGATACTTTAGATTTATTATGGAAAAAAGACCAGGCAAAAGTAAAAGATCTTCATAATATTCTTAAAAAAGATAGAAAAGTAGCTCTTACAAGCGTGGCAGTAATTCTAGACAGACTTCATCAAAAAGGAATTGTAACCAGAACAATAGAAAGTGGTAGGGGTGGAGGACACTATATATATTCTACAAAAGAAAGCAAGGAAGAATTTGAAGAAACAATAGTAGACAACACAGTAAACAAACTAATAAACACATTTGGTCCTACTGCTGTTAATTATTTTAACAAAAGATTCAAAAAGAACAATTAGAAATATGTTGATTATATGATCATAGGTTGTTTAGCAGGAATACCATTGGAATCAGACAAGTTAATTTTAATGGGATTTTCATTGATAATAGCTGTTGCAACTTTCATTCCATTAAAGAAATTTAATTTGTCTACAAAGTCAAAAGTAGCTCTGATATACGGACATATTATAGCAATTCTATTTCCAGTAGTACTATTCACAACAAATGTATTATGTGGAACTGGCTGTATGCCTTGTTACAATAACATGTACAGTTTAGTAGCATTGTCATTGCCTACTACATTAATAATAGGCACTATAGCAAGCTTATTCATAATTCCAGGAATATATATTTTATACAACAAAAAGAGTGTATTAGAAAACAGAACAATAAACAAATTTTTAATGAAGCATTCAACTCGCTTGAATATACAACCACCAAAAATTTATACAATAAATACTGCAAAACCTGTTGCATTCTCATTCAAGTCTTTCAGGTCAGCCATATTTCTTTCAGCAGGTTTATTAGATATTTTAAGAAAGAAAGAAATTGAAGCTGTTATATTGCATGAACTAGGTCATATAAAAAGAAAAGCATCTTTACTCACAAGTTCAATATCAATAATGAAAATATTCTCACCGTTCTCATTATTATCAAGATTTCATCACGACTCATATAAAGAAGAAGAGCATGCAGATCGCTTCGCAATACGCATTCAAAAAACTAGCAAACACTTAAAATCAGCCAAGAAAAAGTTAGATGATTTTGAAAAAGAAAAAGCTAACTAGCATTCTTGTATCGCTTATACATAACATTTACACTACCTTCATTAACATATCCATGAAATCTAAATCCTCCGCCAAAGGATTTAGGTATATGCATAAGCTCATGTATCAATGTCTTAACCTGCTCCTCCTCGCTCATTTTATCATATTGTTCAGAAATAACCTCTATTACATAATGGGTCTCTGTTCCAAGAGCAAATTTCATAATCCTTGCCAAAGAATGGCATCTTGCTATCGTGCGCTTTGATGCAGAACCGTTGCTGCGAATGCAAACAACTCTTCCATCTGCTATATGATCCATTCCTAGCTTTTTGCAAAGATCTTCTACTTTACCCTGAACATCTAAAGCATGTTTGTATTTTATCATAGTATAAAACTATCTGCAAGGATATTTATATTATAAGATCAATACTTATAGTTAACCCAGTAAAGATTCCAGATACATTCGAATAAAATTAATTTATTCGATGTGCAGATGAACTATATTTCATCATGCATGATAATACTGGGTTAACATATAGCTCAGCATGAAATTATACATGATGAACTCAATAAGTTCATCTATACAAGTGGAACAATTTCCACTTGTATCCTGTTTATTTCATGGTAGAGCTATAATTAGTGATTAAATGAAAAGACTTTTTATAATATTGTTTGTTTTAGCAGTGGTTTCTAATATAGCTATGGCTGTAAGCATATCAGAATATAATATAAATTTTGATATAGAAAGTGACTTGTCTGTATCAGAAACTATTAATGTGAGGTTTGTACAAAGTGTTTTAGCATCTAATTTATCGTATTCATTTGATGGAGACATTGAAAGTGTATCAGTAACTAGCGATAACCAAAAAATAAACTTTAATTTAATAAAAGAAGAGAAAAAAACAATAATTAGTCCTGTAGAAAATACGTTTATAGAAAGTCTGTCTATAAGATTCAAGACAAAAGATTTAGTTTTTCAATTAGGGGAAAGAAGCTTATTCTTTACAAAATTTTCTACATTAGAAACAGAAAAAACTACTATTGTATTATCCCTTCCAGAAGGATATGGAATAGCTGAAAATAGCTATTCACCTGAAAACGGTATTGTTACAAGTAATGGAAGAAAAATATACATAACATGGAACATAAATAATCAATCTGACCAGTCAATAACAGTAAAATTTGAGCCGCTAAATAAAGGGTTCAATATATTCATACCAATAGCAATAATTCTTATTGTAACAATTTTCATAGTATATATTAAATTAAAAAAGAGATCAAAAGAAGATTTTATGAAAGGATTTGGTGAAGATGAAAAGAAAGTTATAGAAAATCTAGAAAAAAATCCTATAGGATACCAAAATAAAATAGAACAAGAATTCAAATTCTCGCGTTCAAAAATGACAAGGATAATTCAAAAACTTGAAGCAAAAGGAATTATAGAAAAGAAAAAGAAAGGAAGAACAAATAAAATAATATATAAAAAATAGTTACGTTGACTGTTTCACGAGTGTTTCACGACGCCTATATTTCTCTGAAACATACATATAAGTATTAGAGAAAAGAAGTTTAGAAAATTGTGAACAACACCAATGAAATTCATCACACCCCATACAAAGCAACACATTATCAGCAAACTTCTTTTCTCTCTATTAAGAGGTGAATAAAATGAAAAAACAAATTAGTGCTATATTCATAGTATCTATAATGATGCTATCGTTGACAGCATTTGCACATGAAACAGGAGAAGCACATGTAGAAGGAGCAGCTGAAGCACAAGTAATTGGAGATCAGTCAGCTCAATTGGATTTTCAAGACACAACAGTAACAGAAGCTGAGATACAAACAGCTGAGGAGGAATTCAAAGATACAGGACTTTTACCAGATCATCCATTTTATGGATTCAAAAGATTTGGAGAAGATCTTGGAGTATTCTTTGCATTTGATAACACAGCAAGAGCAAAAATACATTTAGAATTAGCTAAGAAAAGATTATCAGAAGCAAAAGCTTTATTGGAGAAAAATGAAGAAAAACTAGCTGAAAAAGCTCTGGAAGAACAGGATAGAGAATTAAATAAAAGCAAAGAGCGTAGAGAAGAACTAAAAGCATTAGGAAAAAATGTATCAGAACTAACTAAAGAAACAGATGATATATTACAAAAAAGTATTTTGGTTCTAGAATTAGTAAAAGAAAAACTTCCTGAAAAAACACAACTAAAAATAGAAGCTGCGATCAAAAAGCAGATAGAGTATAAAGTCAGAGCTCATAAAGAAAATACAACAACTGAAGATATAAAAAATGAGGAGAGATATCAAGAACGTGTAAAATCAAGCATGTATGAAAGACTACAAAACAGATTTGAGAACAAGCTTGATAGAATAGATAAAGAAATAATGGAAGCAGAACTAAAAAACAACACAGAGAAAATAGAAAAACTAACAGAAATGAAGAACAGGACAATAGAACAAAAGGAAAGAGCTGAAGAAAATTTAGAAAAGCTTAGAGAAAAGGCAAAAGAAATTACAGAAAAACGCATAGAAAAAATTAATGAAAAACTAGAAAAGACTACAGATAAATTCAAGATAGTAGCTGAAGGGAATTTATCATCTGATATAAGAGTAGCTATAGATAACCTTTCATCAGAAATACAAACAAGAACAGAAGGAGAAATAAAGATTGAAGTAAGATCTGTAGATGGAAACGTATCTGTAAAAATTGAAGGAAACCTTACAGAAAATGAGAACATTAGATTAGAAAATTTAAAAAATGCACTAAGTGATTCAACTGGAAAGGTAGAAATAAAAATGAGTTTTACCGGCAAATCTGAGAAGATAGAAAATCTGGAAGAACGAAAAAATAAAATAGAAGAAAAGCTGAATAAAACATTAGAAAGAATAGGAATTCCTTAATAGAATTATTTTTTAATTTTATTTACATTTTATAGTTAACATTTCAAAAATTCTAAACTAATAGGTAAAATTTACAAAAGACCACAAAGTATATATATTGAACAAAAACTAATTTCTATTAAGATACTATGACCACATGCTTCACATGCAAAGAAAGATATGAAATAGTATACAGACCAGGAGATGGTCATGTATACTGTCCTACATGCTTTAGAGATAAAAGCAATTTAGTTCCTATTTCTCAATTTTCTTGATCTCGTATAGAAGATTTTTTATTTCTCCAAAACACATAAATTCCAATAACCACTCCTAGAATAATTAAAGAAATAAAGACTAAATCATACCCTATCAAAGGTTGACTATAAACTGATATAGTCTCTGCTTGAAGGGATTCCATTGCTTTAGCACTAACATTATTATACGAAAATACTTGAGAAAATAATCCTACAAATCCTCCTGCTATCATGGCAAAAGAAGCAGATAATACAAAAACAAACTTCATTGAAATTTTAGGAGTTATAATATCTTTCCCTTTATCACTAAGTTCATAATAAACCCATTTATGACCTGTCTCAACTCTCTTTAACAACCCTATTTTTTCCAATTGTTTTATATGCTCAACTATTGTAGAATCAGCCAGTCCAAGTTCTTTAGAAACTTCAGAAGGCATTTTTCTTCTAACACTAAGGCTCTTCAATATAGATACTTTTGTATCACTCGCTAATGCTTTTATAGTTCCTTTATCCAAATCCATAATAATCAATTATAAACATAATTATTTATCATTATTAATGTTCGGAAAAGACCGAACGATTTCCTGATATTTTAAATATATAAGAAAGCCAAGTATTATTATGAAGAAATCAATAGTATCAGTAATTATTATAGCAGTAATTGTAGTGATAGGATCTCTTGCATTATACAATATCATGATTAAACCATCGCCAACAACAAATGATGATCAAACACAATTAAAAAAGTTTTCTTCAGTAGATGAATTAAAATCATATTTAAAAGAAAGTGCTGATATGGGAGGATCTTTTTACGGATACTCTGGAAGTTTTTCAGTTAATACAAGAACTATAGACTCCTCAGAATCAATTTCAGGACCAACTGCTATGAAATCAACTGAATATTCTACAACAAATATACAAGTTGATGGTGTAGATGAAGCAGATACAATAAAGAACGACGATAAATACATATACACAATTTCTGGAAATAATATAACTATAATAGATGCTCATCCTGCAGATTCTGCAAAAATAGTTTCTAAAACAGAAGTCAACGGAACCCCTTCACAAATATTTGTAAATAAAGATAGACTAATTGTATTTGTAAAAGAAAATTATGCATATCCATACTATGGAGAAGCTGTTGGAATAACTAAAAGCTCTTTTGTCCCAAACTACAACTCTCAAAAAACTATGGTAAATATATATGATATAAAAGACAGATCTAATCCAATGTTAGAAAAAGAGTACTCATTAGATGGTTACTACTACAATTCAAGGATGATAAAAAATTATGTTTATACTATAACAAATCAAGCAGTATATGATTTTGAAAATCCTTCAATACCAGATTCTGTTTATAGATGTACAGGAGGAGAGAACGAAATGATGCCAAAGGCATCTAAACCTTCTTGTTTTAATCTATGGTATTTTGACAGACCTGATTCAAGTCACCAATTTACTATAATCACATCAATAAATATAGAGACAGGAGAACAAGAATCAAAAGTTTTTGTTTTAGGAAATAGTCAAACATTATATGTCTCCAAGGACAATATATATGTAACATATACAAGAAGCTTAACTATATTAGACTTTCTAGATAAAATGATAGATGGAATAAACCCATTATTACCAAAAAACATAGGAAATAGAGTAAATGAAATAAAAGAATCTAGTCTATTCTCAAATTCAGAAAAAATGTCTGCTATGGTACGAGTTGTAGATAATTATACAAAAACTTTATCACCAGAACAACGTCTGGAATTTCAGAAAAAAATGGAAAACAAGACTTTAGAGCTGCAAGAAGAACTTGCAAAAGAGATGGAGAAAACAATTATTCATAAAATTTCAATAAACAATGGAAAAATAGAATATATAACCCAAGGAGAAGCTCCAGGAAATGTACTAAATCAATTTTCTATGGATGAATATAACGGATATCTACGAATAGCTACAACAACAGATAATTGGAGAACAGCTTCTAAAAATCATGTTTATGTTCTTGATAAAACCTTAAAAATAGTAGGAAAATTAGAAGATTTAGCAAAAGGAGAAAGAATATATTCAGTAAGATTCCTAGGCGATAAAGGATATATGGTAACATTCAGACAAATAGATCCATTATTTGTTATAGATCTTGCTCCAACCAATCCAAAAGTTCTAGGATTTTTAAAAATACCAGGAGTTTCAGATTACATACATCCATATGATGAAACTCATATAATTGGACTAGGAAGAGATGCAACTGAACAAGGTAGAATAAAAGGCCTTAAGCTAGCCTTATTTGATGTATCAAATGTAGAAAACCCAAAGGAAATATCAAGCTTCATAATAGGTGAATCTGGAACATATTCAGAAGCAATTTATGATCACAAGGCTTTTCTATTTAGCAAAGCAAAAAACTTGTTAGTAATACCTGCATCTGTTACAGAAAACAATACATACAATGCTTTTCAAGGAGCTTATGTATTTAATATAAATATAGAAGATGGAATTCATCTAAAAGGAAGAATAACACATGAAAACAAAACAACTGAAAATAAATATTATTATGAGTATCTTTCACAAGTATCAAGATCACTATACATAGGAAATGTTTTGTACACAGTATCTAAAAAGATGATAAAAGCAAACGACTTAGAAGACCTAAAAGAACTAAACAACATAATTATTCAAAAACAAGAAAATATCTATCCACCACCTATTTTAGAAAATATGCCTATAGTAACAGTAGAATAATTACTAAATAGAAACCTGACTTATAGGACCTAATTCATAAAGAATTTGTTGAAGTTCCTGATTACTATAAGTTCCTATAGTTCTCCATACTTCCTTACCTTTTACACGAGTTTTCCCAGCCAAAATAGTTTTATCAATATCAACAGGATCTTTTATAAGTCTATAGTCTCTTCCATTAACACATTGGTTTCCTGATAAATATTGACCAGTTATACTAAATGAATCTGGACTAGAATAAGATTTATTACTTGATTGTCCTGCAGGAGATAAAATCAAATAAACACCTAAAAGAGCAGTAACAATTTTTTTAACCATAAAACCACTAAACATATTAGTGTGGTAGATTATTTAAAGATATATGCAAATATTTTGCAGAGAGAACTTTACCAATTAGTTAAAAAGCCTCAGACGAGAGTTGAACTCGTGGCCTCGTCCTTTTTGTCTTTTCCACCAACGCTTTCACGAAGCAAAAAGGTTGTTACCAAGGACGCGCTCTACCAACTGAGCTACTGAGGCATTGTAAAATGATTTCTTTTGCGTAAACTTAAGACTTTTCTTTCTAAAAGAAAAGGGTTATAACTGACCAACAAAACAATACCAATATCATACTTTTGTTGTCAGTATATAGCTAAGCAAATTATTATACCTAATTCTTTATTTGGTTAGCTATAGATAAGCTTTAATTCATTCTATGCTTCTTGATTAAGATGTACGATGCAGTATTAGTAAAATATGGAGAACTATCCATAAAAGGAGAGAATAAAGGATATTTTGAGAAAAAATTAGCAGAGAATATAAAAAGATTATTTAAGAAAAATAAAATTAAGCATGAGAAAATAACAAGATACAGAAGTTATCTTATTATAGACATTAAGGAAGATGAGGAAAAGATTAAAAATGTGTTAATAAACATTTTTGGTATAGCTAATTTCTCATTTGCATATTCTTGTGAAAAAAATATTGATAAAATTAAGAAGCTTGTTTTAAGCAAAAATTCTTTCTACAAAAAAGCTACCTCCTTCAAAGTAGATGCAAGCAGACAAGATAAATCTTTTCCACACAACTCAATGGAAATAGGAAGAATAATAGGAGAAATTATACATGAAAAATATAAAATAAAAGGAGATATGAAAAAACCAGATTCTACTGTCTATATAGATATAGCAGACAAGACTTATGTTTATTTTGAGAAAGTTCAAGGCTTGGATAACCTACCAACAGGATGCGGTGGAAAAGTCATTTGTCTTATGTCTGGTGGTATAGATTCTCCTGTAGCAGCTATGCAAATGATGAAACGTGGCTACTATGTAGTATACTTGCATTTTTATCAAGGAAAAACAAAAAAAGAAGCTAAGAAAGTAGTAGATCTTCTGAAAATTTTAAATAAATACGAAGGCTCTTGCAAACTATACCTAGTTCCATTTAGTTTGTTTCAAACTGCAATGGCAAATGTATTTCCAAATCATGAAATGATATTATTCAGAAGATATATGTTAATAGTTGCTAACAAGATAGCTGAAAAAGAAGAAGCAAAAGCTATAGTATTTGGAGATAATTTAGGACAAGTAGCATCACAAACAATGGAAAACATAGCAGCATTAGAATATCATGACTGTTCTAATAAGAACAACTATTCAAACAAAATCCAATTCCCAATAATAAGACCGTTGGCAACCTTCTCAAAGCAAGAAATAATAGATCTTGCAAAGAAAATAGGAACATACGAATTATCAATAAAGCCTTACAAAGACTGTTGTTCCATAGTTTCAAAACATCCATCAACCCGTCCAAACATAGAAAAAATTCTAAGATCTGAAAAAGAAAACAACATAGAAAAGCTAGTTGAAAAAACCATGAAACAAATAGAAGAAATTGTTGTAAACTAAGATATTAAAAACCCAGTTAAATAGTCTAAAAGCTTTCTAACTCCCCAAGGATTTTGTTCTTTTGGCTTAGATTCTTGAGCTTCTGCATAAACTCTGTCTTGATCTCTATCATGATATTGTCTAACAACTGGATCTGTTTCATCTAATTTTCCTAAATATAAATCTAAATTATCTCCTGTTTCATAGCCAGCTACATATAATCTTGCTCTATTACGATGAGAAAGACTCCAGTAAGTTTCGTCTCCTTGGGTTATGCCAGTGTCTCGACCAATCCATGTTCTGCTTTGATCCCATGGATATGGAGAATCATAATTTCTACTTGGTCTTCCTTCTCTCATATCAATCAATATTATTTATAGAATTATCTTTAAAAATGTATTAGGGACTCTTCCTCAGCATAGTTCTTGGAAATGGAATAGCATCCTTTATGTTATCTAATCCGCAAATCCACCGTACTACTCTCTCGACACCTAACCCAAATCCAGCATGCGGCACAGATCCAAATCTCCTAGTATCTAAATACCATTCATAATTTTCTATATTTTCTCCTTCTTTTTTTAATCCTTCTATAAGTTTTTCAATATCAGTCTCTCTTTGACTACCACCTATTATCTCTCCGTATCCTTCAGGAGCAAGCATATCAAAACACAAAGCTGTTTTAGGATCTTTAGGATCAGCTGGTTTGTAAAAAGCCATTATTTCTTTTGGATAATTTGTAACTATAACAGGTTTATCAAAATATTTTACAAGTAATTCCTCTTCTACAGTTCTAAGGTCTTTACCCCATTCAATCTCCAACCCTTCCTTCTCCTTTAGGATTTTCAGAGCTTCTGTATAAGTTATTCTAGGAAAAGGTGATTTGATGTTAGTCAGTTTACTAACATCTCTTTCAAGTATTTTCAATTCTTCAGAATTTTTCTCTAAAACTCTTTTTACTATAAATTCTACAAGTTCTTCTGCATATTTTACAACTTGATTCAAATCAACCCAAGCCATTTCCATTTCAGCCATATAAAACTCTGCCAAATGTCTTGATGTCTTGCTTTTTTCAGCTCTAAAACATGGAGAATTACAATATATTTTTTCCAAGCTGAAAATCAAAGCTTCTGCATAAAGCTGCCACGACTGTGTCAAATAAACTTTATCATCAAAATATTTTACTTCAAATAGCGTTGCTCCTCCTTCACACGCATTTGGAGTAAATATAGGTGGAGCCACCTCATAAAAATTTCTGTTACGGAAAAAATCATCTATAGCAGCAAAAACACTAGACCTAATCTTCATAATAGCTGTCATTTTTCTAGATCTTAGCCACAAATGTCTTTCATCTAAAAGCAGCTCAGCTGATTGATCTTTTTTAATAGGAAAAACGTCAGCATATCCAACAATATTTATTTTTTCAGCTTCTATTTCATATCCAGTAGGAGCTCTCTCATCTTTTTTAATAATACCTTCGATCTCAACACTTGACTCTATAAGCAATTTATCAATATCTTGCCACTGTTCTTCAAACTTTTCTTTCTTCAACACACATTGTATAATATCTGAATGATCTCTAAGAACCAAAAAAGCAACCTTATTGCTCTTTCTTTCACGATAAACCCATCCACGAACAGCTACTTTAGCACTTCCCTTCTGCATAGCCTCTTTTATTGATATAAACAATAACACACCCAATTAATTACTCTTAAGATAAATTTTTTATTGTAAAGGAAAGTATATACCTTTAATTCCTTTACAAGGTTAGAGGACTTTATTATAAAGTCCTCTTTATCCAAACTACAAACATAGCCATAGCTATTGTTGTAGAGATTAGTATATGCCTAGCATTTTATATCCTTATTCCATAATATATGGAAAATGTTGCATGTTATTGTTAGTTTTATAAAGATTTCGGAACATATGATCCATTATAGGATCAAAGGTGGTAATAATAGTTAAACTTGATGAAAAAGATAAGAAAATACTAGAAATTCTAAAAGACCATGGAGAATATACTACCAGACAAATTGCAGACAAAACTCTCTTGCCAATAACTACTATTCATAACAGAATTAAGAAATTAAGAGCAAATAAAATAATTAAAAAATACACAATTGAGTTAGATCCTATAAAAACTGGTAAAAATTTTGTTGCATATATTCTTATTTCAGTTAATCTGCATGTATTGAAGCAAAAACAAAAATCTCAATACGATTTAGCAAAAGAAATAAGAAAATTCTACTTTGTTGACAGAGTCGATATAGTATCTGGCAGCGCTGACTTAGTAGCTATTACAAAAGTAAAAGACGTAGAAGAGTTTGATAAAATTCTTCTAGGAAAACTGCAATCTCTTGAAGGTATAGAAAAAACCCAATCCCTAATAGTTGTCCACGAGGGATGATTATACTTGAGAAATTTCTCCAGATCTAAAATGCTGCCATAGAAATTCCAACGCTTCTCTTGTTCTTGGAATTTCCATTGGCCAATAACCACCGGCTACCATAAGTTCAGCTATTCCAAAAGCATCAAGTTTTAATGCAGGACCTAAATGATTAGCAATATATTCTGAACTAGGAATTTTAGTATTATTCTCAATTTTAGATAAAACCCCTCTAGAAACCCCTGCAATTTCCATACCATCAAAAGATATTCCTAACTCTTTTCTTCTTTCCTTTATTCTTTGTCCTATAGTTGTATATTGTTTACCATTAGAATCCTGAGTCATGACTTCTTGTCCAGTTGGTTTATTTGTGATGTTATTATTTGCAACAGTAGAAAAAGATGCATCTTCACTATGACTTCTTGATTTTTTATTTCTACCGTTAGAACCTTCACATACTTCATCACTTCTATTTTCCTCTTGGAGCTCTTCAGACTGACTTCTTTTAGCCTTTTTATAATTAGCTACTGCTTCTAAATCTAAGGAGTTTCCATTTTCTATACCAAATGCTCTTTTAAGTTTTTTTCTAACACCTTTAGACAAAGTATTATTTATAACATCATAACTAGTTTCTAATGAAACTGCAATTTGATCATAAGTTTCTCCTTGAATATATCTTCTAAGTACTTTTGTTTCAAATTCAGATAGATTATCAACTATAGCCTGATTTATTTTAACAAATACCTCAGAAAGAAAAACTTCATCAACTGGATCAGGATCAGTGCTTTCTATAGTATCAATATACGATAGACCTGAATCATTTTGTGATTGAATTGTGTCGTGTAATGAGAAACATTGATCTCTATTAGATTTATTCATTGCTGTTATGATCTTTCTTTTAACACAAGTATGTGCAAAGGCCATAAAACTAGATTTTTCTGGATCATATCCATTTGCCACTGGATCATATTTTTCTACTGCATTATACAAGGCAATAAGTCCAATCTGATACATGTCCTGATGTTTTTCATTACTCATATTATATTTTCTTAAGATGCCTAGTAAATTAGGCTTAAACTTTTTTGTTAAAAATTCAAATGCATTATTATCTTCTTTCGCCGCAATAGCAAGATCATTATCAGAAAGATGTAGATATTGTTGAGCACCCATAGATGTAGTGTCAGAAGAATAAGTCATAAAACTATCGCCTTAGATTTGTTTGTCATAGCCAACCTAGTCCACCTATTCAACAGAAGTTGTTGATAAATTTCTTTCAACACTAGAAATCAAAGCATCCAAAAATCCTAAATAATATTTTTCTGCTTCTTTAGTGGGCTTGATAGTTTCGTAATCTTCAATTTCACTCCAACCAGATGAATCAACAGCAAAAAAACTATACCTAAATCTAAATAAATCTAAAGATCCATTAGTAGAATCCCATGCAAAGTAAAACTTTGGAGGAGAAACATAATCCTTATCATTGGATAGAACATTTAGCCACAAAATATCTTGTTTATTAGTTGTTCTATTTTGTTCATAACTAACTCTATAAGTTGTATCAGAAGTCATTAAATCTGCTGACCCTAAAGAAACATTAGACCTACTTCCATATGAATTAAATCCTGTCGCATAAGAAATAGCATCAAAAAGTTCAGGAACATAATCAGCAATAACATTATAATCAAAAGAAACTCTCTGACGATAATCACATAGTTTTTTTAACAAGTCTGAAGTTAATTTATCAATCATATTTCACTCACACCCCACCAGCCTTCAACTAATTAATATTTATTATCTCCCATACGCAAGCTTTGTGTTGCTTATTCCACCATACGAAGTCATTCCTAAGTTAACAGATCCATATCCACCAGCGCCTACAGCAGCACCATATCCACCAACTCCTCCACCAACAGATCCATATCCTACAGAAATTCCTTGTCCTTCTACAAAATGCTGTATTTTCACAACATTTTCAATAGCAGACTTAGCTCTCAAATATGTATCATACGGAATAATATTGTTCTGAGTCATCAACTGTGTCTTTACATGATCAACTCCATCCTTTGATAAATCACTTTCACTAAATGCAGCACTTTGAAAATTTGTTCCACTCATATCTTTAAAATTCATTATAACATTAAACAAAACTGAAAATTGAAAATCAGCTCCTATTAGAATAGAATTATCCATTTTTGCATCATTGAAAGAACTGTATTTTGCATCAGCTTTTGTCATATCTGTTTCTTTTAATTCAGCATTTGTAAAATTAGACCAACTTATATTTGTTCCAACAAATTTACAGCCATTTAATTTAGCATGTCTAAATCCAGAAAAGCTCAAATCAGAACCAGAAAAATCACATCCTTCTAAATTTAATTCTCCAAAATCTCCATTTTTACAAAGTATTCCAGTAAAATTTCTCTCTCCTTTTGAATACGCTTCTTTAATTTCAATAACTGTCATTCTTTTCATACCAACACCTTATAATTTGTTAATTTAGTCTGTTCATCAGTATACCATTTACTCTTATCAGTCCAATTACTAGTCTTGTTTATTCCATGAATTTCACTACTTGGATTCATTCCTGTCGCATATCCTTGAAATCTTTTACAAATTCCTTCCACAATAATCCCCATCAAGTAACAATTATATGTTCCTAGAACTACTTAGCCTTTAAGCCAAAAATACCTTAAATTATAAGATATCTTTAAATATATACCCATATAATTAAGGATATGCCTAGAAAAGAAAGCCTAAAGTCGAGAATTTTGGACGAAAAAGACATAAAAATCTTGATGATACTGCAAAAGAATGGCCGTGAAAGCCTAACAAGTATAGCAAAGCAAGTTCATCTTAGCATAGACTCGATAAATGCCAGAATAAAGGAGATGCAAAATAAAGGAATTTTTCAATTTGGTATATTTATAGATCCAAGAAAAATAGGATTTTCAATAGTCACTGATATAAAAATAAAGCTTCATAATATAACAACCGAGGAGAAAGAAGAATTTATAAAATATCTTATAAAACATCCAAGAACAATAGATGTTATATCTATAATGGGAGATTACGATCTTACTTGTGTTATCATAGCTAAGGACACAAAAGAACTAGATAAAATGTCAACAAAAATCCGAGAAAAATATAGCAAGATAATAGCAGACTGGAAACCAATGCTTATAATGGAAACCATAAAATTCGAATATTATGATCTAGAACAACCTTTTGAAGCATAATATAAGAATTAAAAGAATATCTTCCATAAATAAATAATGAATAATAAAGATTTTCAGAAATTAATATTAGTCGACAGTGAAGGAAATAAAATACAACATGAAAGTAGAATAGTATGTCATACTGGAAAAGGTAAAAGACATTTGGCATTTGTAGTTCTTCTAACAACAAGAAATCAATTTCTTATTCAAAAAAGAAAACACAAATTATTTGAAGGCTTGTGGGATGTTTCATGCACAAGTCATGTTATTAATATAAATGGAATAGATGAAACAATAGAAGAAGCTGCTGATAGATGTATGAAACATGAGTTAGGAATAACAACAAATGTTAAAAAAATAGGAACTTTTAATTATTTTGCACAAGATGGAGATCATTGTGAAAATGAACATTGTGTAGTTTTGATAGGAAACATAAAAGACGATCCAGAGCCAAATCCAAATGAAATCTACGAACTAGATTACGTCTCATTAGTAGATCTAGTAGAAAGAATAGAATCCAATCCAGAAGAATTCACACCATGGTTAAAGCATACTGTAGATCTACTAAAAGAAAATGTTAGCCATCTGGGAAGTTAAACCGGATCTACAACATTCAACCAATCTATTTTCTTAAAAGAAGAATCATGTGTAATAATTATTTTTATTTCGTAATTCCTCATTGAAGCTAATATTGTAGAATCTCTTCCACCTATTCCTTCATGGGAATATTCGCAAAGAAGTTTTATAGACTCTTTTGAAGCTATAAAGTCTAACTCATCAACAATAAATCCAAAAGATAGAAAAGTATCTAGTTTTTCCTTTCCCTTAATTGGCCCAAGATTTCTAATAAGATAATGAGCCAACTCCATTACTACAATTGTATTAACTAGTATCTTATCTTTTTCAAGAGTTTTTTTCATAAAATCTAGAACTTTTTTATGCTCTTTAGAATTCTCGTCAAAAAAATAGCACCATATATTGGAATCGATGAAAATCATAATTTGCCCCACATTTTCTTTACATCAAGAGGATTTATCTTAGAATTCTTTACACAACCACTAAGTTCTGATATAAATCGTTCTTTACTTACTGTCGGACTAATTGTTATTTTTTCTCCCTCAACTTCTATGAGCAACTTCTCGCCAGGTTTTAGATTCAAATCGTCCCTTATATTCTTAGGTATAAGTATTCTTCCTCTATCCTCCAATTCTACATATTTTCCCATAGTAATTCCCATTACATATTTATTCCCGCAGCTTTAAATAACCATAATCAGTACTTCTTCCACAAATAATCAAACTGGTCTGAGAATGTCTTAAAAACTTGTTCAGACTTTATACGCAAAGCAATCAACTCAGGCTCGTAAATAAGTATAAGCAAATTGTCTCCAAACAAAGTCCAAACAATTTGCATGTAAAGATCTTCTGGCAAATATTTTATTTCTACTTTTGTTGTCTTTCTAGCTTCCTTTAATCTTTTTTCAAAAGCTAAAGATGTAGTAGAAAACAGCATAAATTTAGTATGCTTGAACCATGACTTGAAATTATTTGGAAAATATTCCTGAACCTGTAAATTTCCAAAACCTTTCAAATATTTTGGATTTTCTCTTATAATATCCCTTATCAAAATTTTGCAATTATCACTTCAATATATTTTATATTGCAAATATATCCATTGATTAGCTTTTTACTAAAATGCCCTTTTAGCAAATATTCTATTTCTTTTCTACGTTTGATAGGAACAAAATTCCATAGGCTATAGGATTTCAATAATTCAATATACTCTCTAATATTATATTTTATCATTGGTTTGAATAGAAATTTTTCTGTATGAAATCCATATGAATTAAGAAATGGTACGATTTCCTTGGATATTTTATACTTCTTAGGAATTTTACAATCGATCTCTTTTTCCAAGATTTTACGATAATCTTTTTGAAATGATGCAAATATTGGTTGGATTATGCATAACATTCCATTAGATTTTAAAACTCTTTTGATTTCATAAACTGCTTTTTTATTCATGAACCAGTGGAAAGAAGTGAATGCTGTTACACAGTCAAAAGAATTCGTGTCAAAAGGCAATTTATTGGCATTTCCTTGGACATATTTTATATTTGATTTCTTTTTTAGTTTTGCAGTTCTCAGCATTTTCTTATCTATATCAAACCCAATTATCGAACTTTTAACTTGTGCTAATTGCCTAGTAGAAATGCCAGTACCACATCCCAAATCAAGAATACTAGGTTGGTTTGCCTCAATATTATTGAATATAAGTGAAATTAATTTTTTTGGGTAAGTTGGCCTTAAAGCATCATATATTACAGCAAAATTACCAAAATTTCCAGAATATTTGACCATAATCTTTATTGATTCATATAATTAAATTATAAACAATAACCTAAAATCAACTTTATATATCTTTTTAACACTAATTCACTATGGTGAATGAATTAACTATAGTGAATACCCAATCTGGTATACTAAATATAGGTCATGAAGTGCTGCAACCTCAAGAAGTTGAGGTTTTCTATATAATTCCAACTATACGAAGCTCTCTAACAAAATATCTTAAAGACAGGGGATTAAGCCAAAAACAAATAGCAAAAATCCTTGGAATAAGAGAATCAACAGTAAGTCAATACGTCAGCTCAAAAAGAGCTTCAAAAATAAAGTTTAGTGAAAAAGTAGAAAAGCATATAGAAGAAGCTTCTAAGAATATTAATTCAAAACTTGATGTAATTAGAGAAACACAAAAATTGCTGCGATTCATAAGAAACTCAGGAGAAATATGCAGTATACATAAGACTCTATGCGGTCTTCCTGGAGACTGTGCTATTGAAAAAATGGGCTGTAGTATATAATTCAAAGAAAAATAGGTGAAATAAAATATGACAAATCTAGAAATGCAGGAATTCACAATTGATAGAAGTAGATACGACGATGCAAATCCAGAAGATGTTAAATTCAAATCACCAGAAGGATTGTCTGAAGAGTTAGTTAGAGAAATTTCTAGACAAAAAAATGAACCTCAATGGATGCTTGAAAAGCGGTTAAAAGCATTAGAATGGTTTTTGAAAACTCCTATGCCAAATTGGGGACCTAATTTAGATAAGCTAGATCTAAACAAGATAAGATATTTTATACGACCAAACGCAAAAGAAGAAAAAAAATGGGAGGATGTTCCTGAGAGCATTAGGAAAACATTTGAAAAAATAGGAATACCAGAAGCTGAACGTAGATCTCTAGCTGGCGCGGGAAGTCAGTATGATAGTGATATGATTTACCATAACTTGAAAAAAGAATGGGAAGACAAAGGAGTAATATTTGAAAATATGGACGTTGCACTACAAAAACATCCAGAACTAGTTAAGAAATATTTCATGACACAATGTATTCCAATAAATGATCATAAATTTATTATGCTTCATGCAGCAGTCTGGTCAGGAGGAACATTTATCTATGTACCAGCAGGAGTAAAAGTAACTCTTCCGCTACAAGCATATTTTAGAATGAATTCAAAACAAGGAGGACAATTCGAGCATACTCTAATAATAGCAGATAAGGGATCTGAGATTCAATATATTGAAGGATGTAGTGCACCAAGATTTGAGCAATCTGCACTGCACGCAGGATGTGTAGAAATATTTGTTCATGAAGGAGCTAAAGTAAGATATAGTTCTGTAGAAAATTGGAGTAAGAATACTTTTAATCTAAATACAAAAAGAGCTGTAGTAGATAAAAATGGTGTAATGGAATTTATAAATGGAAATTTAGGCTCAGGAGTAACTATGTTATATCCATGTACAATACTTCGTGGAGAAGGAGCTCGTTCTGATAGTTTAGGAATTGCATTTGCAGGCCCTGATCAAAATCAGGATACTGGTGCAAAAGTTATACATGCAGCACCAAACACATTCTCAACAATAAAAGCAAAAAGTATTAGCAAAGGAGGAGGAATATCTTCATACAGAGGATATCTAAAAGTTGCAAAAAATGCAACAAATATAAAATCTTCTGTAACATGTGATGCTTTGCTTATAGATGACAAATCTGTATCAAACACATATCCTTACATGAAAATAGAGTCAAATAAAGTTGATATTGCTCACGAAGCAAAAGTAGGAAAGATCGGGGAAGATGAAATATTTTACATAATGTCTAGAGGACTTACAGAAGAGCAGGCTATAAAATTAATAGTTGCAGGATTTATGGAAGAAGTTGTAAAACAACTTCCATTAGAATATGCAGTTGAACTAAACAAACTTATAGAACTTGAGATGGAAGGTTCTGTAGGTTGATTCTAGGCGAATTTATGTTAAATAAAGAACTTATTACGCAACTTTCTTCAAAGAACGAAGAACCGCATTGGCTTTTGGAACAAAGATTAAAATCTCTTGAACAATACAAATCTTTACCTGCGCCATTATTCAAATATGGTATAGGAATATTTCTAGACATAACAGAATTAAAATTAGATAATATAGATCCTACAGGAAACAATAGTCTTACTGTAACATGTGAAGATAAAAAAATAGAAATATTAAATTTAAAAGAAGCTCTAAAGAAACATGAAACTTTAGTTAAAAAATATCTTTTTTCCTTAATTGAGAATGATAAGATATCAACTTTACATAAAGCATTTTTAAACAATGCCATATTTATAAGAATTCCTGAAAATACTTATTCAAATAAACCAATTAATATAAATTTCTGTCTTGAATCAAACACCAGTTTAGATAGCATACTAATAATAGCAGAACCTAACAGCAAAGCGACAATAATAGAACATTCAAATGACGCGAGCGGAAAAGAGAACATAGGATTTAGAAGCCAAATAGTAGAAATAATAGCAAAGGAAAATACAAAAATAGAATATGTTTCTATACAAAATATTTCTCAAAATGTAAATAACTTCACAAAAAGAAAAGCTTCTGTAGAAAAAGATGCCTATGTTTATTGGCTTGATTGCATACTAGGAAGCAGATTTACCCAATCCATAACAACTACTTTTCTAAATGATATAGGAGCAACTAACAAAAACTTAGGATTATTCTTAGGAGATAATGACCAAAGATACGACATAAATGCAGAAACAATACACAATGCTTCTAAGACTCAGTGTGATATGTATACAAAAGGCGTTTTGAATGACAATGCAAAAAATGTATACAGAGGACTTGTAAGAATACAACCACAAGCTTACAATTGTAAAGGTTATCAAAAATCAGATACTCTTTTACTAGGAGAAAATACAGAAACTGATCCAGTTCCTATCCTAGAAATACACAACAATGATGTAAAATGTGGCCATGGTGCAACAGTTGGTCAGATAGATAAGGAAAAAATATTTTATATGATGTCTCGCGGACTTTCTGAACAAGAAGCAATAGAAACAATAATAAAAGGTTTCTTTGATCCTATCTTGAACCAACTTTCTGAAGAATTAGCAAAAGAATTTAGACAAACTATAGAGAAAAGAGTGGAAAGAGGCTTGGAAAAAGGTGTTATGATAAATGCATAAAGATATTTTGACTGAAAAAGAATCCATTAATGTAGATAAAATAAAGAAAGACTTTCCAATATTTTCTCAGAAGATAAATGGACGTTCTTTAGTATACTTAGATTCAGCAGCAACATCTCAAAAGCCATTTATTGTAATAAATGAAACTACTAGATATTACTCTGAATACAATTCAAATATTCACAGAGGAGCTCACAAACTAGGCGAATTAGCAACAATAGCATATGAAGAAGCTCATGAAAAAGTTGCTAAATTTATTGGAGCAGAAATAGAAGAAATAATATTTACCGCAGGTACGACAGAATCAATAAATTTAGTCGCATATTCTCTAACAAAAATTTTAAAACATGGAGATAAAATAGTTTTAACAGAAATGGAACATCATAGCAACATTGTTCCATGGCAACAACTGGCAAAACAATACGGCTTGATAGTAGAATACATAAGAGTAAAAGATTTTCAACTAGATATGAATCATGCAAAACAAATCATAGAAAATAAAACTAAAATAGTTTCAGTGATGCATGCATCAAATGTATTAGGAACAATAAATCCTGTAAAAGAATTGGCAAAATTAGCACATAATCTTGGTGCAATATTTGTAGTAGATGCTGCACACAGTGCACCAAACATGAGAATAAATATAAAAGATATTGATTGTGATTTTTTAGCGTTCTCAGGTCATAAGATGTGCGGACCGACAGGAATTGGCGTGCTATATGGTAAAAAACATTTGTTAGAAAAAATGTCACCATTTTTGTATGGTGGTCACATGATTTCTGAAGTTACACTAAAAGATACAGTCTTTGCAGAAACTCCATCAAAATTTGAAGCAGGAACAGCAAACATAGCAGGCGCAATAGGATTAGGATACGCTATTGATTATCTAAATAAAATAGGAATGCAAAATATTCATAATTATGAAACCATGCTTGCAAAATACGCTATAGAACAATTAGGAAAAATAAAAGGTGTTGCTATATACGGGTCAAAAGAAAATAGAACATCAACTATTTCTTTTAACATAGAAGGAATTCATGCACATGATGTTGCAACAATTCTTGATAGAGAAGGTATAGCCATAAGATCTGGAAACCATTGTGCAATGCCACTTATGAAAGTTCTAGACATAACAGGATGTAATAGAGCTAGTTTATATTTTTACAACACTTTCAAGGATATAGACAACCTTGTAGAAGCCATAAAGAAAGCTAAACAAATATTTAAGGTGTAATATAATGAATTTGAAGAATTCAAAGGGAAATTTGCAAAAAGAGAAAAAGCTTTTTGAAGATCAGGAAGAACTTGAAACTGAAAACCGTAGGTTTGTGGTTCAGAATCCAAATGATTTCGGTCAATTAAAAGAAGAGGATGAAATCTATAAAGAAAACATACTAGATCATTACAAACATCCACATAATGCAGGTATACTTGTAGAATATTCATTTAAACACAAAGAACTAAATCCGTTATGCGGAGATACCATAGAAATATTTGTAAAGCTTGATGAAAATAACGTTAAATCAGTAAGTTTTATAGGAAATGGTTGTGCAATAAGCCAAGCATCTGCATCAATGTTAACAGACTACATAAAAAACAAGAGTTTGAAAGAAGTTACAGAAATAAAACGTGATGTGATATTAGAAATGCTTGGAATAAAGATAGGTGTAGTTAGAATGAAATGCGCTTTGTTATCTTTAAAAACATTATTAAAAGGTATTGATAAATTAGCAGGCGTAGAAAACAATCATAATACGGGAATTTGTAGATAATATTGAATAGAAAAGTATGGTCTTAAAATATTATGTGTTTATAACACATATTTCTTTTGAGGCATAATAAAGAACTTTTCTTTAAAGAAAAGGTGTTTATATGAAAGACAAATTAGTTGTAAAAGATTTGTACGTAAGTGTAGAAGGAAAAGAAATACTGAAAGGTGTTAATCTAGAAATAGAATTAGGGAAGACTTATGCTATAATGGGTCCTAATGGTTCTGGAAAATCTACGTTAGCAAACACAATAATGGGACATCCAAAATACACAATAACTAAAGGAAAGATATTTTTGAGTGGAATAGATATTACAGAGATGAAAACAAATGAAAAAGCTAAATTAGGGTTATTCCTCTCATTCCAATATCCTTCTGAAATATCCGGCGTAACCATATCAACATTTCTTAGAACTTGCTTGAATTCTATAAGAACTGAAAAAATATCTGTTGTAGAATTTCATAAACTAATAAAACAAAAGATGCAAGAACTAAACATAGATTCTTCTTTTAACAAAAGATATCTTAATGAAGGATTTTCAGGCGGAGAAAAAAAGCGTGCGGAAATATTACAAATGACAATACTAAATCCGAGATTTGCTTTGCTCGATGAAACAGATTCTGGACTTGATGTAGATGCATTAAAAATAGTGGCTACCGGAATAAACAAACTAAGAGGTCCTAATCTAGGAGTTTTACTAATAACACACTACTATAGAATACTAGAATATGTAACACCTGATATTGTACATATTATGTATAATGGAAAAATAATAAAGTCAGGAGGTAAAGAACTTGCAAAAGAAATTGAAAAACATGGATATGATTCAATAATACAAGAAGCAAAAACCGTATAGTGGTTAAAATCATGAATATATACAATATAACAGATTCAGAACTTAGAAAATTACTAGATCAAAGAAGAGAAGTTATATTAATTGGATATAAAGAAGGAATTGCTCCTACAAATATAGATATTAGGATAGATGAAAGAGGAAGAAAAGTTATAGAATGTTATTATGGTTGGTAGTTTATAAAAATTAAAATATAATGAGTTTTTAGAACTCTAAGGGAAATCGGAGGAACTTGGAACTAAAAACCGTAGGTTTGTGGTTTAGTATGGTAATGGAAGGAAAAACTCTAGAAGAAAAAGTAATGGAAGTATTCAAAGTAGTTGAAGATCCAGAATTGAAAATAGATATATGGACTTTAGGTCTAATATATGGCCATACATTAGATCCAGAAGGAAATCTAAATGTAAAAATGACATTTACATCTCCAGGTTGTCCATATGGACCAATGCTTTTATCAGATATAGAAGAAACAATGTTAGCAGTTGGAATAAAATCTGTAAAATTTGATATTGTATACGAACCTGTATGGCAGCCAAGCGATGAAATAAAAGAAATGCTTGGATTATTATAATGTTAAGAATAAACTAATAAGGCTAAAAAATGAATGATGACATGTTCAAGAAAGTAGTAGAACTTGCTAGAAACAAATACAATACAATTGAACTAGAACATGCTAAAAGTTTAATGGAGAAAGACGAAATATTTTTAATAGATGTAAGACCTTCAGAGATATATTCTCAAGCACATTTGCCAAATTCTATAAACATACCTCTATCAAAACTGGAAAACTCTAAAGACCTTCCAAAAAACATGGATTCTCAAATACTTACTATATGCAACAGAGGAAATTCTTCTTTAGCCGGACTTATAATACTAAAAGCTCTAGGATATAACAGAGTAAAGAGCATGAATGGCGGAACACTAGAATGGATTAATAAAGGCTATAAAATAGAACAATCATAATTTACTATCAACCATCCATCTTACATATTTTCTTATTCCTTCTTCTGTCTTTGTTTTTGGCGTCCACCCAAGTTTCTTTATTTTATTTATATCAAGCAAAAAAGAAGGGACATCTCCTTTCCAACCAGGTTGTGCTTCTTTTCCAGAAGATGTATATTTGAATTTGACATTCTTTAATCCTAATTCATCTATAATTATTTTAGCAATTTCATTTACACTGATCTGATCTTCAGATCCTATATTATATATTTCATTTTTTTGCTTCAAAGTCAGTAATGTTGCTTCTACCGTATCTGTTATATAAAGATAAGATTTGCTCTGTAACCCATTACCTAGAATTAGCAGCTCTTTAGGATTCTTTTTCAATTTATGATAAAAATCCCACATAACACCATGTCTGCTTCTAGGACCAAATATATTTGCATGTCTTATAATAACGTAATCAAACCCGTATGTGTTTGCATAACTTTGAATAAGAGATTCTCCCGCAATTTTTGACGAACCATAATTGCTTATAGGTCTTAGAGGCTGTTCTTCAGATATAGCTCCTAAACAAGGTCCATAAACAGCAGAAGTAGATGCAAAGAAAAATTTCTTTACTCCACTTTTTCTTACAGCTTCAAGCAAATTATATGTAGACACGATATTGTTATTAAATATAAAATTTGTTTTTTCCATACTTAATCTGACATCAGGACAAGCAGCATAGTGATAAACAACTTCATATTCTTTCAGGCTAAATTTCTTTGACAAATCTTGTTTAATGAATTTTATTTTTTCAGTGTTTTTTATATTTGATTTATTAGAAGAACTGTCAAGAACAGTAACATCATTTTTTTCAGAAAGAGAATCAGCCATCCAAGAACCTATAAAACCAGCTCCTCCAGTAACAAGAATTTTCATAAGCATCAATAGATTTATATTGGTATAAAACCTTTTAATTCTGCTCTGAATATATTAGTTAATCCCGAGTTGGCTCAACGGTAGAGCGGTCGGCTGTAGCTTAGTACTGGAGACAAAATGATGCATTTCATGCATCAGGTCGCTTCCCGTGCCATGAATCAGCGACCGACAGGTTGGGAGTTCAAATCTCCCACTCGGGATTTTTATAGTATAAAATTCATATAGTATTAGTGATAATCATGTCAAAGAACACTATTGAGAAATTGAAAAAAATGAAAGTTGTGGCAAAAGCTTTTATTAAAGAAGATAAAAAACTGCTAAAAGAACTGGCAAAACATTAACTTTTCATGTAATCTTTTATTTGTTCTAGATCCTGTCTAACATATTTATCTAAATCTAATTCTATATCATCAACTTTAACAGAATTCTCTTTAATCCATTCTTCAATTTCGTCTAAAGACTTTTGACCTCTAGCAATATCAACAATAAATTTAACAGCTTCTTTATAATTTACCTTAAGATGGAATCCTCCAAATAATAGAAGATTATAGTCATGGACAATACTATCTAAATATAATATGATTGTCCTGACTATATGTACAAGACATACTATCATATTGAGTCTAGAAAGTTATGTCTTGTACTATAGTCTTTGCAAGTATATGAGAAGTTCTCTTATTACCATCTACAAAATAATGTCTTGTAGCTAACATATAATAAATTTTTGCTGCAAAATAAAAAGGTCTTTTTTTTCTACAGAGGAGATATTGAAAATAGAATAAATGGCATGCTCTAATCCTCCAACATCTCTGATACCTTTCTCACCTCCAGAGAAATCAATGATCATATCATGTATTTCTTCAATATCTTTTCTTAGAGAATCTATAGTAGATTTGTCTATGTTCATATTATTATTTAGAACGAAATTACTTATCTCTTACGTTTCTTTCCAGTTATATGTTTATGAATATCTTTAAGTGAAAATCCTTCTTCATCTTGCTCATCTATTCCTAGATAAACTCTTTCTGTTTTCTTTGTGGTTGATTTTCCTAAATACTTGAAAGATATAGATGCTCTAGGTAACTTTACACTACCAACTACAGTGAATAAAGGAACTATCTTATAGCTTACAATTCTCTCTTCTCCTCTCTTTAACTCACTAAATTTCCATATTAGCTCAGTTCCACTTTCTGTTGTATGTCTAGTAGCCTTTCCACTATCAACAACTTTGAATACAGAAGGAATAAAGTCTCTTATTTCAACATTATTAATTGACGAATGTGACTTGAATTCTATACCAACTGTAAACTCTTCACCTTTTTCAACCATTTTCTTCTGCATTATATATTTTCTCATTCCAACTGTCCTTAATCTGAATATTATATAGAATAAAGCTAATGCAGCAATCAAAGCTATAGGTATAGGACTATAGTCAATACTATACTTGACTGATTTTGTTTCACATACATCTAAAGGAATTGACCAACGATATGTTTCATTAGATGAATCTGGAGTATCTCCTGAAAAGAATAAAGAACCCCACACATCTTCAGAAACAACTGCTTTTCCTGGAACATTCCCAGTGTTTTTTATTGTTATTATAGTGGTTGTTTTCAATAAATCTGACTTCTGTACTTTTTGAACATCTGTACTAAATTTTGACTCAACATTAAAACTATCATCTATAGTATATAGAACATTTTCACCTTCAATAACATCTGCATGAACTTTATAAACGCCTGCTTTAGAGCACTCAGGAATAGTTAAGAATTTATCAACAGGCTTGAATTCCTTTGAATCAAATGTAAGTATCTCGCTGCTTGATAAAATATTATATCCTTCAGGACTTGTAACTTTGTAAGAAACTTCAGTACCTAATCTCTTATTCTCATAATTTTTAATATAAAAAGTTACTGTAACATTTCCATTTGGAGTCAAATCGCCTGAAGCAGAAATATCCTCTATAGCAATATTAGATTTCTTTACAATAACAGTTAAGTTCTTTGAAGTAATTTGTCCTGTTTTCAAGGATTCTAAACTAACTATCATTTTATATGAAGTTGGTTTTGTTGAATTATAAGGAGCAAAATATATAGCTGCCTTTGCTGGTTCTGAAGATAGTACAGGAATGTTTGTAGGTATTGTAGCCCATGAAGGCATATTATCTATGGAAAATACCAAGAAATCATCAATATTACTACTCATAAGAACTTCAACAGATGCTATATCTCCTGCACTTACAGCAACATTATCACTACTAAGCTTAAAATCAAATGCATGCACAACTGGCAACAAAGCCAAAGACATTACCAAAACTACTAAAAATAACCCTATATTACCCCTTTTCATATATTCTTTTGGATTTCCTTGATATATAAACTTTAAACTTTTCTCAAGAATTCAAAATCTCCACAATTTCATTTGAGTCCAACACATATCCAAACGTATCTGTTTAGCTCTAGAGGTAAAAAATGTTGTCAGAGTAAAAAAGATTTGTTGTAAAATAGGTTAAATTGTCTTGATTCCTCAAAATTTTGAGGAGTATTTAAATGGGGTAGCTAAACAGATACCTCAATACTAAGGCTTGGCGTTGCCGAGAATAAAATTCTTGCAACAATCGGCAAAAAACAGAAAGCAAATAATTGTTGAAATTCTTGAGAAATTTGTTTATTGGATATTAGAAAAAGGTGGAGATGCTATGAAAGAACTGGAAGGTCTTTTGCTTAAATACCGTCAAAGCTGAGTAATAAGATTAAATTTAGCCAGTTTCTTCATCTGGAAGATATACAAAATTTCTATCCAAGGAACATCTTTCAATAATACGTTTTACAACATCTCTTATATTTTGAGGAGATAGATCATCAACAACAACTAATCCAGGTGCTGCAGTAAATCCTTCTTTTTGCATTATTTCTCTTATAGCATCAGGTGTAGCAAATGTTCCTGCATAAGATGTTCCATCTTTTCTTTTAAGAACAACGCTTACAAAATCATCTTGACCATAATGCCTTACATCAAGATTATAATCACCATAAAGATCTTGATAATGCGTTAGTCGTTCTGCAAAAGACCTTCTACCAAGAGGTTTAACTGATTCAAGACCTTTTGTAGCATATCCTTTATGATCATCTAGAAAAAATAAAACATCGCCAGCAAATTTTGATTCATCAAGACCTTCTTTTGATTCTCGTACTCTTGCTGAAATTATAGGCCAACTATCTCTTTTAGAATAATCATGAATTTCATTTGATGAAAACAAATAATCAACATAAGAATTGATTTGTCCGGACAAAACTTGTTCCGATGGATCAGCACCTTGTTTATGACCAATATAACCTTGCCTAGCTTGAGCTACATTACATGATTTATTTGCATTTACTCTTGTAAAACTTCCAGTCCAACCCATTTTTCACACCATATATTATTACTTTATAGACAAAACTTTATATATTAGACAATTGTTTCTTTTTCTTCAACTCTTCTAAGAGTTTTTCATCTTTTTTCTTTAGTTCTGGTAACTCTAAATCAAACTTTTCTCCTATATCAGAGTCTATCTTCCTTAATCTATCCATAACTGCCTGCTCATCTTTTTTAGTTCCACTACCATCTGCTACTGCAACTATATATAAAGTTTCCTTAAGATCGTCAACAAATAACCTACAACCTGAACCCATATCTCTATAATAAATTACATTTGATCCATCAAATCTTTTAGGTCCTCCACGAGGCTCTCCTCCTTTGGCTAAAACGCCTAACATCTTATATGTAGCAGATTCTATAGCAATATTACCTAACGCATCAGCTGACTTTTGAGCAAGAGTACTATCTTGAATATAGATTGCCATATCTAATTCTGACATGTATAAAGAGTCTCCACCGGTCAATGCTCGTTCTATTAAATCAACTTCCTTTCCATCTTCCTGAACATGTCTATATTTTTCAATTACAGATTCAGGTGTTTGCTTTTCTCTATCATCTCTTTGGCCAAACTCAGACAATATACCATCAATTTTAGATATGACTTTAGTAGAAGGATCTTCTATTAATTTTTGAGAATTGCTATCTGGTTTCTTATCATCTTTTTGACTACCAGTCTTATAGCTTTGTAGTTTATCTCTTAATCCTAATATAACATCTTTCACTTGATATTCTAAAACAATCTTAGCTTTTGCACGAGAACTATATTCATCAAAACCATCAACATCAGAATATTCATCTATCCTAGGTTTATAGTAATTTTTAACACCATCAATAAGAGTAAATACTTCTTGCTCAGTTAGATCATCAAAAGAAAGTAGAGTTTCTGAAAGATGTTTATCCCCTTCTTTTGGTTTCTTCTGAGTTTCTTGTTGTTTTTCTAGAAATTCCTCCTTTTCCTTTTGTTTTTTTGATTTTTTCCCATTTTTCGATTTTCCGTCTTGTGGCTTTTGTTCCTTTACAACTTCACTTTTATCCCTAGAGTCTTTTTTATCTATAGGATCTTCATCTATTTTCTTTTTATAGACAGTTTCATAAACAATTTCCCTGAGTCTACCAACAGTTTTCTTTTTAGATTTTGTTACATATATAGCATCATCTCCTAACCCTATTTCATATCTCCTTCCACCATCATCCAACTCTGTAAATCCTAGAGTCAATGAAAGACCTTCAAATCTATTATAATTTTCTGGTTTACTGTTTCCATTTTTACCATTATCATTTTGTTTCCCTTCTTCCTGTTTTTTCATTCTCTTACGTTCTCTTGCAGATAGTCCTGATCTTGGTTGAGTAATTGTTTCATCAGAAACTGCATGTTCAGACAATGTCGGTTGCCCACTTTCTTGACCAGATTGGTAAAGAACCTCTGTGAGATTTTTAGAATCATAACCAGATGTTGAAGTAACATCTTGACTACCATTATCATATCCAGAAGAATTTATAGAATCGTCTTGAACAGTAGTCGCAGAACTAGGTCTACCAAAATATCTTCTTCCTAAGTCTTGAATTCTTCTAATTACTCTACCCATTAAAATCACTAGTTATTCAACTATTTTAGTCAGCAAACTATTTAAATGTTACTATGTCTAAGTAATATAAATATATGTGTACATTGGAATTTGGCCATTCTTGAGAAATTTTCTTTTTAAATACTATAATTTTCTTTTTGATATATTAAAGAAATAATTCTTTGATGCGCCAAAGACTTTTTAGTCTTTGAGAAGAACCGTAAATTTTTCTTTTCTAAAGAAAAAGTTTGGGTTAGAAAAAAGAGAAATAGGGTAGCTGGTCAGACTTTACTTTCTGACCGAACTGACGTTGGAAATAAGTATCCAATGAAGGGTAACTCATTTTTTTCAGTCTGTTCTTGTCATTCTTTATCCGCAGTCTAATGTTGAGTGATTTGAAGCCGAAGGCTTCTTTTCGTCTTAACATCTTCCTGTTACCAGCTACCGAATTTTTTTGTGGGGTGTGGTTTCACTATGAATAGGAGAATGAAACCTACGGTTTCTCTCCTTATTATCCTCATGCTCAAAGAACAAGAGTTCTTTGGCATCTCAAAGAGTTTTTCTCTTTGCAGATTTCCCTTTCAGTTGCAGAGCAACTGATTATATGGAATGAGCTATTTATCTGATTTTAAATTTTTGATCAATAATTATTAAATTTTGAAAATAAAACAAAATTCAAGCAGTATCATAGCTGAATGAAATTCAGCTATTTGCTCCTAACCAATTATCTCAATTCCAAGATCATTTGAGATAGGTCTTCTAAGACTAGGTGATGATCTTCCTGGAGCTGGTTTAGCTTCTACAGCTACTGCTGCAGTTTCTTGATGAGCACCTAATATATATGGTGATTTTACTCCAGTTACAATTGATATAACCTGAATCTTTCCATCCATTTCAGGAAGAACTCTTGCTCCCCAGATTGTTTGAGCATTTGGATCTAGTTGTGAACCAACAATTTCTCCAACTTTGCTCACTTCATCCAAAGTCATGTCATTTCCTCCAATAACTTGAATAAGAGCTCCTGTAGCACCTGAATAATCAACCTCTAATAAAGGATGATTCAAAGCTCTGTAAATTGCTTCTTCTGCTCTGTGTTCAGGATCTGATTCACTTGTACCTACTCCAATTGCAGCAACTCCGCCTGATCTCATTATAGCTTTTACATCAGCATAGTCTAAGTTAACTAGCGAAGGAACTGCTATAGTTTCTGTAATTCCTTTTATCATCATTGCAATTACATCATCTGCCATGCTAAATGCCTGTTTTAAAGGCAAATTTCCAGCAAGTTTTAACAACTTCTGGTTCTCAATAGCAATTACTGTATCACAACTTTGTCTCAAATTTGCTAGACCTTCTTCAGCTTTCATTATTCTTGCTCCTTCTAGTTTGAAGGGCAACGTAACTGCTGCAATAGCTATTGCACCTGCTTCTTTAGCAAGTTTTGCAACAACTGGTGCAGAACCAGTTCCTGTTCCTCCTCCTAAACCACATGTAATGAAAACCAAATCTGTGTCTTGTAATATAGCTTTCAATTCATTCTTCGACTCCATTGCAGCTTGTTTTCCAACCTCTGGAAACCCTCCTGCTCCAAGACCCTTTGTTAATGTCTTTCCAATCAATATTTTTTTTGTAGCTTTTGTCGTAGTTGACAAATGCTTAGCATCTGTGTTTATTGCCACTGTTGTAGCTCCACTAATGCCAATCTCTGTTAATCTTGTTACAGTATTAGATCCTCCACCACCGCAACCTACTACTACTATTCTTGCTTTGTGCGACTCAAAATTCTGCACATTGTCGAAATTCCCTGTTCCTACTACTTCTGTCATTCAAAACACCTCTATGTTTTATATTATAACTAATTGAACAAAACTGCGTTGCAATCTTGTCTTTTTTCCAATTAGCATGAACATCAAATATAGCCTAAGAAATATATGTCACAATATACGATGCTTTATATATTCCTTATTCTATCTACTATTTAGAATTAGCCCAAATTGAGATTGCCCAATCTCATAACTGATTCATTCTTACTTTTTTCTCTTTAATATAATTAACTCAAATAATTGATTGCCCAGATCATCTTAACATATTTGTTAAGATCTCGAAGAAATTTTATTTCTTCAGAGAATCATTCGAAAAATAATACTATAATTACTCCTATTCGCTGATTAAAAAGCTTTTCGGTATTACAGCAGCTACTTTTCTAGAAATTTAACATTAGAAAGCAAAGATTATTATGAAACTTAGTATAACTTTGATAACAATATGTATAGCAGTCTTTGTAATAGAAATATTTTCCCTTCCTCTTTTAGGTATTACACAAGAACAATTCTTTGATGAATTTGCATTTTCAACAAATAACTTATTTGAAAGACCATGGACAATAGTCACGTCAATATTTGTACATGGGGATTTAGCACATATTCTATCTAATATAATAATACTATTTTTCTTTTGTGTTGAGTTAGAAGAAGAGATAGGATGGAAACGTACATTAGCAATATTTGTGTTAGGAGCATTTGCAGGACATTTTATGTCAATATTTTACTACGCACCTTCTGTATTATCAGTTGGCGCATCTGCAGGAATCTTTGGCCTTATAGGCGCAGGTATACTAATAACCCCTTTTTCAATGAAGCTTCCAAATCCAATTCCTTTAGCATTAATGGGAATAGCTTATGCATTCTATAATATAGTAGGATTCTTTTCAGGGCCTTCTGAAATCTCATATATAGCCCATTTTGGAGGTCTCTTAATAGGTCTAGCTTACGGATTCCATAAAAAAGATATGAAAAAAGGTTTGAAATTGATAATAATATTCTCGTTGATATTCATAGCCCTAATGATAACAATTCCTATTATACTAAAACTGATTTTTGTATAAAATGTTAGAAATATTCTAATTATTTCTTATGCTAAACTAACCATTCAAAGATTTACCATCAACACCATTGGTATAATAAAAGTTAAAAAGAACTTCTGACATACCTGCTTTTTTGCTCAAATCACGTGCATGGTTTCTAAAACCAAAGATACCACAAAAGAAAATAGCTTGAGGGTACATTTCTTTTCCTTCATAATCAGATATAACTTCTAGAACAGTTGTTTCAGCTTTTTCTGTCCAACCAGCCATTTTATAAAGAATTGCTGCATCTGCAGCTCTAGTACCACGATCTTCTAAAGAATAGTCTCTACCAAGCATTCTATGAAATTCCAGAACTTCTAAAGGTCCATTAGTTCTTAAAACATCCACTACTTGATCTACATAATCAGGTCCTGCTAATCTGCCATAAATAAGAGCTTTATCAACCATACGTTGTCTTAACGCTATTTGCATAGCATCAAACCATTCAGAGTGATTCCCAGATGTGTTAGCTCTTTTTCCATGGTACTCTAATAGAGCATCGACAACATCCTTATTTAGATGAGAACCAATATATTCTTCTTTTGCAAAATTTGATAACTGTCTAACTCTCTCTTCTCCTTGGAGGCCAAGTATTTTATCTAATTTTCTCTGAGTATATGAATTAGTTAATAAATCCATACAACACATTGCGTGGTAATCTATATAAAGGTATAATTATGTTACTATGACTAGGTAGTTTAAAGATACTGGAATAATATTTGGTAGCCTTATAGAAACAAATTTTATTACAATTGCCAATTACATTTACTTTAATACCATATATCAGGTAATTAATATACTTGATTTCTATTTTAGAGTTTTAGAAAAATTTCAAAAAAAGCTTATAGCAGAAAACTATTATAGTAATGTTTTCTGAGTATAGAATTGACATCATAATATATTTAATCAATTTTGTCAAATTCTATATATACCACTTAACTACATAATATTGTACATTACAGTAAGATAAACATTCTTCACAAAGGGATAATTTATGTCAAGAAGACCAAAATACGATAAAGCACAAATAGATACATGGCAATGCAATGATTGTGAATTTCTATGGTATTATAAAACAATTAAATGTCCAATGTGTTATTCTCCAAAAACATTGAAAACCAATTAAATATATTTTCTAAAAATTAGAATTAAGGTAATGGATGACTATACATTTTAGGTAAATCTCCAGCAGCTTTCTTTTGTTCTCCAACAACCAAAGCATCATCTATTTGTTGAGTTGGATAACCGTTAGAATTTGCTATTTCTCTAGCTTGAGTTTCATACCTTCTCAATCCTTGCGATATCAAATCTTTCTTTAGGATCCATAAACACACCATAGAATTATATTTAGAAAATAAAAGAAAAATTTATCTAAAGCTCATTTTAAATTCATGTCCGCAAAAACCGCAGAACATAAGACTTCTAGCTTTAAGTTGAACAAGTCTTCCTTCTTTGCATTTTCTACAATGATCAATTGCCATTAACCTTTACACCCCTATATTTATTATAATAGTACCAAGTAGGTACTGTGATGCAAATTCAATTGAATTTACATTTGGCATGAAAAAATTACATACGTAAGTACGATTTAAAATGCCTATCTGATACAGCAAAAAACGCTGTAAAAAGTCCGAAATTGGACAAATCTATTCCCACACTTAAGATTAAATATATTGTTTCTAAAAGTATTTAAGGTTGTCACTATATTGTAACTCAAGTAATTGGATATATTAGTTAATATATGATCTAGACTATATGTAGGGTTTCCTAAGGAAAGATGAACCTAATTGTAGAGCATATATAGCCTCTATATACCCAGTCTAGAGAGTTATAACACATACTTGCAAGGTAATTCAGAATCTATCTGTATCAAAATGCTTCTGAGCATTTAGTAGAATGTATATAATTGAAGCAATATGTAAAATGCATACCTTTAAATATTTGAAACATATAGTAGACCACAGGTGAACACAATGAAGTTCTTCAAATACCAAGAAGATGATGACGACTGGGAAGATGATGACGATGAAACAGATGAAGAATAAATCATCAAAGAAAATCATTTAAATTTTATTTTATTTTTATCTAAAAATTTAATTCTTAATTTACTAAAAAGTAAAATTAATAAAACTTAAATAAATTATTATAGTATTAAAATCAGGTGAGATTATGAAATCCTTGTATGAAGAAGTCGATGATGACGACTGGGAAGACGATCTTGAAGATGATGAATAATAATATTTTTACTTTTAACTATTTTTATTTCTAGAAAACAAATATTATCATGAAAATTTTCTTGAAAAAATGCGAATTTTGCAAAGAAAAATTTGAGAAAACAATAAGTAGAACAATTCCTGTATACGGTTATACAGAACCTCAGCGTCGCTCATTTTGCTCAAAAGAACATGCAGACTTGTTTGAACAACAAATGATAGAATTCTTCAAACCCTACAAGCCAGGTTGTAGAACTTGCTATTGAAACAGATAACTTAGCTTTAATTTAATCTAAAACATATAATTTTATGGGCAAAATTAGAGTAAAAGTAGATAACGAAGTTGAAAGGGAATTCAAAAAAGCAGTAGAAAAATGGCTTGGTAAAGGGAAGGACAAAATTGACGAAGCTACAAATGAAGCCATTGAAAATTGGATAAAAGAAAGATTAAATAAATAATAAAAACTGCTTTACTGAGTTATTGCTCAAGCAACAACTCCCCACCCTATCAAATGCCATCTACCGCCTATTTGTTTTGATAAAGCAATTGTTTCATCTTTGTTTATTGCCAAGGGTATTTTTAGCTTCATTTCTGCAATTTTATTATTAGAACTTGTTACAGAACCAACAGTCTTTGCAATCGTAGCAGTTATCATCAAAACATCTCCTGTCTTTATTCCTTCAAGCTTATCTCCACTCTTTATACCTATTATATAGTCAAATAAATTGATCTTGAACTTTATTGAATATGATAATTCTGGCAGTTTTCCTTCTACTCCAACAATATTTCCAGAAAGCTTATCTCCCTTGCTTATAGAAGGATCGAGTTCTGTCTGTAAAGCTACAAGACCGCCAGGATGTCCTTGGTCTCTAAGCTTACCTCCTTGAATTATACCTACGATTTTTGATTTCAACGGCTTGTATATATTAGTCTTTTCATCCTTTACTCCAGGAACTATTATAAATTCATCACCTTTTTTTATAATTCCTTGAGTAATAGAGCCTCCAACAACACCACCTTTCAAATCATCTATCGCAGTACCAGGCTTATTTACATCAAAACTTCTTGCAACATAAAATCTTACTTCTTTTGTAAGATCTCTTTTAGGAGTAGGCATTGTATTTTCCAAAGCACCTATCAAAAGATCAATATTAATATTGTGTGCAGCACTCACAGGTATAACAGGTGCATTTTCAGCAACAGTTCCTTTTGTAAATGTTTTTATCTCATTGTAATTTCTAATAGCCTGATCTTCATCAACCAAATCTATTTTATTTTGAACTATAACAATATTTTTTATACCTGCAATATCCAAAGCTTTCAGATGTTCTGCTGTTTGTGGCTGAGGACATTTTTCATTTGCAGCAACAACAAGAATAGCACCATCCATTAAAGCAGTTCCAGAAAGTACAGTAGCCATCAAAGTTTCGTGTCCAGGAGCATCAACCAAACTTATAGTCCTAGAATATTTTGTATCTGTAAAACATGCCATACATTTTTCTTTCAAAGAATATTTATCACATCTTTCACAATAATAAAAAGAAGAGTCAGCATATCCGAGTCTTATTGTAATTCCTCTCTTTACCTCTTCACTATGAGTATCTGTCCAGGCACCTGTAAGCGATTGAGTCAAACTGGTTTTTCCATGATCTACATGACCAACCATTCCTATATTTACTTCAGGAATTCTATCATCATCATTTTTTTTAGGTTTAGCTTTGAAATTAACCACCTTAGATTATTGTCAACAACATACGCCTTTAATTAGTATCTGCAATTGACTGTACATGAATTCAGCAAAAAGTATCTAATTATTTTGTTGGACGAGAATATTTATGTAATATTCATCAATTTAAAGCATGAAATGATTTTAGAAAAAGAACTTATTCAGCCTTCTTTTCTTCCTTAACTTTTGGAGGAACTATCTCATTTAATGACTTTGGTCCACTCTTAATAATTTTGCAGTTTACTTGAACAACATCATTTGTTATGGTATTTCCACGTATAGTTTTTTTCTTTCTAAGTCCTTTTTTTGGATCTTGTAGTTTTTTCTTTCTTCGTAATCTTGCAGTAAACCCTACACCTTTCTTAGCAAGAATAGCTCTCTTAATAATACCCTCTACATCTTTTCTCATAGGAATACCATTTTTGTCATGTCCTCCTGTTATTTGAAGCTCATAACCATCTAAACCAAGAAATTCTCCATTAAAATTTTCGCCTATTTTCTTCCCAACAATAGGACATTCTTTCTGATCTTTTTCCATCTGAACTGTTCGTTCATTTTCAGATACTACAAATTTGAATACTGCCATATTAAATCAACTTGTTGATTTGATAATAAGAAGCATTTTTAATAAAAATAAGGAGTATTTCTGTTTGATCTTCAATTGAGTTTCAACTCATTGAGACCTCAAAAGAACTTTGTTCTTTTGCAGGAATACAACTTAGTTTTAAAATCACCCTCTAGTGATTTTAAACACCCCTAATTCAATAACCATTCTTGACTAAAAACATTTATAAAGCTTCAAGCGAGACGTGTGAACAAGAATTTTGAAAAAATTCGACAGTGAACTAGGAGAGCGCGAAAGATTATTTTAGATTATTTGTCTCCATTTACTATTTTAGGAGGAGTTCTTTCTTTTGGATTTCTTTTTAAAATTCTTGTAAATGTTGGCATTGCTCTTTCATACCAAGGTTTGCAAACAGCATCTAATCCAGTAACACTAAAATCAAATTTACCTCCAGAAACAACAGGTGATATAAAAGCTCTGTCTCTTATTGCTAATAAGCTATCTTCTATTCCATGAAACTTATAAATTCTAAATAAGGTTAATATAGATTCTCTTTGATTCCAATTCATAAAACCAGAAGATTCTAGTAAACTTAGAACATCTTTATTTATACTAGGTGGCGAATTAGGTTTCCAATCCCAACTTTCTTTAGGAGGTTGTTCTCCTGTAATCATATAATTAAAAAGCATTTTTAATGAATACAAATCAGAATCTATCCAAGATTTTCCTTCATATCTTTTCTCATCAACAAACCCTTCTGTTCCCCATCCAGCTTTAGTAGAGATTACTCCATAATTTGAATGCGCTACTCCAAAATCTACAAGCACCACTCTGCCATTATTGTCAACAATAACATTTTCTGGTTTAAGATCTCCGTATATTATTCCTTTACTATGAAGATACGTTAATACTCTGGCTAGTTGAAGTGTATATTCCATAGTCTCTTCCTGAGAAAGTCCTTCTTCTCTTCCTGTCTTTTCTTTATTAGATTTGTTTCTTTCTTCAACTAATTGTTTTATTGTTTTTCCTTCAACATATTTTGTTACAATATATTTTCTTCCATCTATTTCAAAATCATCAACATAACGTACAATATTTCTATGTCTTAATCTTGGAAGCAATTTTCTTTCTTCATCAAAAAATGTCATCAATTGTCTTCTTTCTTCATCTTCTGTAAGACTTCCTGTAAGCAATCTTGTAGTTCTTTGTGACGGATCATATTGAACTTCCTTTATAGCATACCTTCTTCTTCCAAGCAAAGTATTAGCATATGCTTCATGAACAACAGACATTCCAGTTCTAGCTACCTCTCTAGTTATATGGTATTCTTTGGGTTTCATGAAAAGAATCATGCAGAAAACTTTAAATCTTGAAACTCAAAAATAGTTAGAACCTTTTCTCCTTATCTATCACACCATCCTTAAGCCATATTCCTCTATCAGCTTTTTTACCAAGATCTTCTTCATGTGTTATAAGAACAATAGTTTGTTTTATTTCTTCGTTTAGTTGTTTGAAAATATTTATCACATTATTGCTTGACTTGGAATCAAGAGAAGCAGTAGGTTCGTCTGCTAATAATATTTCAGGTTTATTTATCAATGCTCTTGCTATAGATACCCTTTGCTGCTCTCCACCAGAAAGTTGATGAGGATAATTTTTTAAACGTTCACCAAGCCCTAATTTAACCAAATTAGCCTGAGCATTTTTAATGCATTGTTCAAAATTCTTTCCGCTGAGTAAATTGGGAATAAAAGTATTTTCCAATGCATTAAGCTCAGGCAACAAAGAATAAAACTGGAATATAAATCCTAGATTTTTCAACCTAAAATCAGTTCTTTCTTCATCATTTAACTTAGAAACATCTTTATTATTTATTACAAGAGTTCCTTTTGTTTGCTTATCAAGAACACCTATCAAATGCAACATAGTACTCTTTCCAGATCCAGATGGACCCATAATAGAGACAAATTCTCCTTTCTTAACATGAAAATCTATTCCACTAAGTGCATGAACCTCCACATCTCCCATGTTATAAGTTTTTGAAACTCCTTTTAATTTAATCATATCGATCAACTTGTTGATTGATAATTAGCATGATTTTGTTTAAATCATGCTAAGTTTTCAAGTTGCACTCAAGCAACTTGAAATTTATTTCAACAACTATTCCACAGTCTTAATGTTTTTCAATACTTCTTGTTTTGAAGCCATTCTAGATGGTAGATATCCTGCGATAAGCGAGGAAGCCAACAATATAATAACAGCATTTACAGCAGTTTCTAGCGGCAATATAGGCCTAAGATATCCAATTGGAACAACAATAGGACTTATAGTAAGATAAAATATTATTGAATAAACAATTGCCAATCCTAAAAGCGTTCCAAGAATCCCAAAAAATAAAGCCTCAAACAAGAAAACGCCTAGTATTTGATTTTTCTGCATACCAACTGCTTTTAGCACACCTATAATTCTTTTCTTTCTCGTAGTATTGATAAAAATAACTATTCCAACAGTAGCCATTACAATTATAATACCGACCAACGTCGTAATAGTAATCACGATGCCAAATGTTTGATTTATTCCATTTACAAAACTAGAAGCTTCTTTCCAAGTTTCAACATTTGCATTTACAATTCCTAGTTCCAATATAAGTTTTTTGTATCTATCTGCATCATTTTTGTCATTTAATTTGATAAGTATAGCAGATGCTTTGTCATTTGTCCCCAAAACTCTGTCAGCTTCCCTTTTGCTTATATAAACTGTCTGGGAAACAAAACTAAATCCTTCACTTCCAACAATACCCTTTATCTTATACTCCTTTTCAATTCCATTTGAAAATTTAATCTTTATTCTCTGTCCAACATCAACTCCTCCAAGACCTTCAACGCTTCTTCCAAACGCACCACTATCTTTTCCAATAGAATCTTCTATTTTTCTACCAGCTATATATTGTCCTAAAACAACAGAATCGTCATCGTCACTAAGATATTCGCCTCTTAACAATTTTTGATTTATAGTAGTTACCTCTATATCATCTGAAGGGGCAAGTCCTTCAATTCTAATACCAATTTGCTTGCTCTCATAGAAAGCTGTTCCAGATGCATATATATGGGCCGACGATTTTACAACCCCTGGTATGAGATCTATTTTCTTTCTAACGCTTGACTCAAAATTCAGATAAAGTTGATTAGATTCAAGACTTGGTTGTAATATTATATGAGATGTAGCAGTGTCTACTATCTCACTTTGAAAAGTTTCACTCAATCCATTTAGAAAAGCTGGAAAAAAAGTCATGTTAATATATGAAAATGCTAGCAAGAAAACAACCAGCACAACTATTTTCTTGTCTCTTTTCATATCCTTGAACGCTAAGAATGGAACTATACGCATGAAACCACTATAATGACTGAAATTTTAATGAAGTTTTATTGCAAATTTCAGCTATTTGCACAATCAAAGATTTTTCAAACCAGGAACTCTTTTTCTAAATATTACTAAAGCAACTAGAATTATTATAAATAATACAATAAACATGCCTAAGTATTCAGGACTTTTAACCTGTACATCAAACTTGTCATTTAAATTATAAGAACCTGTATCATCTTTGTATGAAACAGTAAGATTACACTGAAAGTTTCCGCTAGTTTTAGAAACAGTATCAAATACTACAGGAGCGTCTTCATCTTTTTTTAGTTGACCTAGAAAAGCTTTTTTTTCGCTTGTAAAAGGACACTCTAAATTAGCTGAAACAGAATCAGCTGTTCCTTTACCAACATTTTCCAGCCTTATTATTATTGTGAATGACTGATCAGGTGATATTGATGAACTTCCAGAATTAGAAACAACTTTTATAGTCTTAATTGAAACATAACCCTTATTAACAACTCTTAGTCCTAGATTCTGAGAACTGTTTATAAAATTTCCTTGGTCATCTAAGTAAGAAAATCTTATTGGTATAGTATAGGAATTAGCTTCTAATGAAGACGATGACAAGAAACTAAACTCTACAGATTTAGTATCATTTGGCGCCAATGAATCTAAAGTCTTTATAGAACTTCCAAGTGCAACAAAATTTGTAGAATCGCTCTGTATCTTTATCTGTCTTGCTTGTCCACTACCTATATTAGTAATATTAAGAGAAACTACAAAATTTGAATTAGGTGTAATATTATCCAAGCCAATAGAATCTGAAAAGAAAACAATATTTGGTATTCCTTTTACAGTAATATCAATCCTTTGTGTAACATCAACATTTCCTGAATAAGCTTTTACATAAACAGGATAAGTTCCAGAAACAACCCTAGAATCTACTGTAAGAAAATATTTATTCTTCTTTGAACAACCAGCACAAAGATTAACTTTACTAAGATCTTCTGTAGAAGACTTTAGAATAACTGGATAAGACGTATCAAAGTTTACAGAAAAATCTCCAGTACTTGTAGTATCTTTATTGAACAATGTTATATCAATAGTTATATCCTTGCCAGGCTCAGCAGGCTGTGGATCTACTTTATCAACAAGTATAGTAGGAAGCTGGGCTGCCAGAACTATATTTGCCATGAAAATAAACATTATAGCTATTATCAAAACTTTCCTCATATTACCACACAATACTAAATAATGATTAAATTTTTAATCTATTTAAAACATATGATGTCCTATAAATCAAAGCCTAGCTTTGATTTTATAAGCTGTTTTATCTCTGTTGATTTATTTGGATTCAAGGAAACATGTAAACCATAGTTAGTAATTTTCTTTATTAGAAAACCTTCTTTTACAAGTTCTTCTGCAACATTTTTTGCGTATTTCATACCAAGTTTTCCTATAGATTCTGATTTAAATTGTCTAAACATATTTTCATAATCAGTATGACTAGCTCCCATTTTCTTTTTCTAGCTAGAGAAAATAGTATTTTTGATTTAATTAAGTCATTATCAATTAATTTACATGCATGTAAAGTTTTAAATAGTTTAAGACTACAGATATAATTATCGGTGAGGTTAATGGATAAATCAATGTTATTAGAGACAATTGGAGACACTATGGAAAATAGGATACTAGACTTTTTAATAGAAGGTGTAGGTATTGACTACAGCAAGACAGATATAGCAAACGGCTGTAGCATTTCAAGACCAACAATATATAAAATTCTTCCAGATTTAATGAAAAAAGGGCTGGTAATTTCTACAAGAACAATAGGAAATATAGAACTATACAAACTTAACATAGAAAACGAGAGAATAAAAGCTTTAATAAAGTTAGAGGAAATATTGATTAAAAAATCTTTTGAAGATTAGACTTTTTGCATAATTAGAAGCCAAAAAGCCTAATTTTCTATAAAAATTTCTCACACAACAAAACTCATTACATCTTTATTGTTTTTCACCATCGATTTGAAATTCACTAATCCTGTTACAATTGAAGTTTTTGTGT
>OBEQ010579599.1_pt1 | contig 80500 bp, 66 predicted proteins | sample 1670901 | NCBI WGS metagenome assembly OBEQ01 (sample SAMEA104232315, study PRJEB22302) | groundwater metagenome | biome: forest; feature: aquifer; material: groundwater | place: USA | collected 2011-08-07 | depth 5.4 m | reverse complement strand
GACTTCCCTTCGGCTCGGTAAAGGTTGATTCTTTCACGTTCCTCGGGAGCCAAATGCAGATACCCTTTTTTCATGCGCACAGACTAGCTCCTTGGGGAGCTTGCCGTCTAAGTGCTGCACTTTAACATTGAACCCGGGGGGTCAACAAAACGTTGCGGCAAGCGCGCAGCCCGGGCGTCGGGCTGCAACTGATTGGACGTTAAATGAGAAATATTCGAAAACAAAGTTTCCCTACAAAACGAAACTAGAGTTTTATCCGCTCCGCCCCCGTCAACGACAACTCATTGATCTGGACGAAACCGGTCCCGGCCAATCCCGTCACGGTAAAGCGGAACAATTTGAATGCTCGCGCCTTGTAGGCCGCCCGCGATAAGGCCCCGGCCGCCGCTTGCGGAACGGATACCAATTGCGCGAAGCTGCCGGTAGTTCCGTCCAGATCCGCCTGGGTGTTGGCCGCCGACAAGGTCCAGGCATATTGCTTGGTCCCAAGCTTGCCGGAAAGGGAGGCCGCGGCGCCTTGGGTCCAAAGGGGCTCGGGGAAGGCGAAGGTGACGGACAAGGGCCGCGGCGGGAAGGGATTCAGGCGCATCTGCTCCTGGATCTGATACCCGTTCAGGGCCTGCTTGAACAGCTTGATGTCCTTGATGCCGCCGGTGAAGGTGCTCCAGGATGGATGGTTGCCGATGGTGATGGGCCGATCCGTCACCTTCATCAGGCCGGTAACGGTCTGCTCCGTAGCCAGTTCCCCGTTGAGGAACAGGCGCATGATGGTTCCGTCATAGGTCGCTGCCACATTGGTCCACACGCCCGCCTGCGCCGGGGCCGTGAGAGTGTAAGAGTAGCCGTTCAAGGTCCCATCGTCGATAACCACGTTGAAGCTCCATTGGTCGTCGACGATTTCCAGCGCGAAGGCGGTGGGCGCGTACAATTTGCCGATGACGGTGCGGCGGAAATTGGTGCTGTCCGGCTTGACCAGGGCGGTGATGGTGAGTGCGTCGCGGAAATCCAGATCCGGAACCGAAGCCACGATCACGGTATCGTCGTTGTTGAAGCGGCCCCAGGTTCCCGCTGCCGGGGATCCGGCGCTGTCGGTCCGGCACTCCAGGGTGCCGCCCACCGTGCCGTCATGGCCGTTGCCGGTGCGATCGGGGATGACGGGCTTGCCGCAATCCTGGAAATTCCATTCGGCCAGGGGCTTTGGCAAAAGGGCAGGATTGGAGGTCTTGAATTCACTGAGGCCCGGTAACGTCGTGTCCCCGTCGTAAAGGCCGCCGGGAAAACGCGTCGTGCCCGCGGCCGTGCCGTTGTGCGATGTATAAGCCTTGGTGAAGTCCACCGGCATCGGGGTGTAGTTGCTGTCGTTGTCGGCCACGTCGATGCGCACGTCCGGGCACGCTGAAATATCCACGTCCCGCGAGGGCTGGGACAGGCGGAAGAGGATGCGCTTGGTCTTCTCCTCCACCGTATCATCCACGATACGTACGGGAACGAGCAGGGAGGCGACGCCCTTGGCGAAGGCGAGCGAGCCGGAATCCGGCAGAAAGTCCTCCCCGGGTTTCGCGGTGGCGCCCGGGGCCGGATAGCCCAGGGTCTGGAAGCGCACGGTGGCCGCGCGGTTCAGGTCGCCGTCGCGGCGGACGCGCACGAAAACGGAATCGCTTTCGCGGACGGCATAGTCGGTTTGCGGGCACACGAGGCGCGTCAGGGAATCGTCGTCGCGGACGATGAGCGCGGCGCGGGACGGGGCGGCGAGGATGGCGCCGTTGCCGGGAGATTGCAGCCGGGCGAAGAAGGCTTCCTGCGCTTCCACATGATCGTCGTTCACCAAAAGGGCGTGCAGGGGCTTGACCGTGTCGCCGGCGGCGAAGGCGATTTCGCCGTTGAGCGCCACGTAGTCCGAATCCTTAAGCGCGGTGGAATCCCCGAGGATCCATTTGACCGTCACGGCCCTGTCCACCGGGCCCAGGCGCCGCACCATCGCCACCACGGAACCGTCGCCTTCGGCCGCCGCATAGTCCGCGCGCGTGAATTGCAGGCGGATGGGAAAGGCCGAGGCGGCCACGTGCACGGGATTCAATATGGCCGAAGGGCTGTGGTTGCCTTCCGCGTCCATGGCCTCCAGACGGTACACGTAGGTGATGTCCGAAGTGTCGGAAAGCGATTTCCACAAGGTGTCGCGGAAGGCGTTCCCGCGCACCAGGGTGTTGGTGAGGGGCGATTCGATCACGTTGCCGATGGAGTCGATGGGCCGGCGGTAAAGAATGTAGCCGGCCACGTCCGGGACCTCCGCGGGATCCCACGAAAGCGAGACGATGCGGTTGTCCGCGTCGACCGAGGCGGAGAAGCCTTTGGGCGCGGGCGGCGGGCCGGAAGGGTCGCGCGCCAGGCGGACCGTGTCCGGGAGCGCGGTGATGTTGCCGGACTCGACGGCTACCGGACCGATTTTCCGGGAGATGTAACCGGCATGATCGAAGCCCATGGTGTACGAACCCTCGGGTACGTTCAGGAGTACGCAACGTCCGGCCGCGTCCGAAAAAGCCACGAAGGAAAGGCCCGGGATGTGGCACATGACGTTTTCCAGGGGCGGATGGCCCGCGGCGTCCGAGGCGACCACGGCGGAGATGCCTCCCAGGCGGCGCAGGTTGAGGGTTCCGGCTTCGGTCACCGACAGGGCCGTCACCTTCACAGTGGGATTGAACCCTACCCATTTGCCGCGCACGGCGGGATCGGAATAGAAGCCCAGGATGCCGTAGTCGCCCGCGGCGAGATCGGTGAAGCGGTATTGGCCCTTGCCGTCGGTGAGGGTGGATTTGAAGCGGAGGGAATCCGTCAGGGTGTCGGGATTCTGCAGGACGCGCAGCAGGATGGCGCTGTCCGATTGCGTGCTGGCGGCGGCGCGGCGGAACGCGTAGACTTCCGCGCCCACGGCCGGGGAGGAACCTTCCCGGGAAAGCCCGCCCTGTATGCCCTGGAGCCCGGTCTCGGTGCCGCTCTCCGTGCCTTGGTTGCAGGCCATGGGGATGAAAAGGGAAAGGGCTGCCAAGGGAAGAATCAACAGGGAGCGCAGGAGCTTGGGGAAGCGTAAATTGCGTTTCACGGCCGGGTCCTCGCCTGGGGGAATAGCTGGATGTTCAATTGGCAAAGCTGATCGGCCGGACGTTCGTCCTTGTGCACCAGGGATCGCACTTCGGACAGGAACTTCTGGAGCTTCTTTTCGATCTTGCCGTAGATGTCAGTGGACACACTCAAGGTGCGCGTCACGAAGGTCTTGGGCTGCAGGTCCCCGTCGTAGAGGGCGGGCAGGCCGAGCTCGATGCATTTCGCTTGATACCGTTTGACCAAGGCGTCGTTGGCATCCGATTTGGAAAAGAGGATCTTGTCGCCGGGCTTCCAATAACCGCGCTTGTCCTGGCGGATGAAGTCCAGGCGCTTGAGCAATTCCATCGAGGCCTTGACCTGGGGCACGGTGACGGGCGGATACAGGGCCTTGGCGATCTTCTCGTATTCATCTGAGATGTCCGCGATGTCCAGGTAGGCGCGGATGGCGCTGGTGTACCACTCGCGATAGAACTCGTAGGCGTTGCGGTCGACCAGCATCCAGGGCGTGCGGTTCAACGCGATCAACTGGTCCAGGTAGAATTCCTTTTCATCCTTCACCACGGTCTGGTTGTAGAGCACCAGAAAGCGGAAGTACTGCGCTTCGTCCCCGTCCAGGCCGAAGATGGGGATAAGCAATTCCATCTTGGATTTGGAAAGCTGCTTCTTGCCCGCGATGATGTCCGAGAAGAAGCTGCGGCTGTTGGGCAGGCCCATCTGGCGGCAGATGAAGGTCTTAGAGAACTTGTCGTCCCGTTGCGCGCGGCTGTCATAGGCCTCCGCCAGGAAACGTTTGAAATCCACGAAACTGAAGATGTTGACCGGCGATTTTTCCATCAGACGGCAAAAGGTAATACGCTTCACAAGCTGCAACCTGTGCATTTGTTGGAGAACAATTCTTTGGGAAAATCCCCAATTATGGGCCGTAACGAGAGGGTTGGCCGCACACCGGTCCCGAATCCGGGAGAACATGGGGGACGATGCAATCGGCGGAGATGGCCCGGAAACGGTTCCCGGACAGGGGAATCCGGGCGGAGAACAACCGGAAAAAGTTACTTTTCGGGTCGATGCCGGCGTTCCAGTGCCGGAAAACCCGCTATCCCTAGGATTCCGACCTGGGCCTTGATCGAAACCGTCTTGAAAAAGTAAGAGCCGGCATGAAAAACGCGAGACGATGGTTCTGGATGCTGGCCGCGACCATGGTCCTGTCGGGATGCGATTGCTGCAGTTTTATTTTCAGCTGCCCGGATGAGCCAACCCACTATCCCTATGTCGACTATGGGGCGGCGGACCTTTTGGGAAGCATCAAACTGACCTGGGATAAGGATTATTCCGATCTGGATCTGCTCGTCGTCGATTCGGCGGGCAAAGTCGCCTATCCGGATAATAAGACCATCCCGGAAGGCGAAATGGGAATGGACCATACGGACGGGAATGGGTTCGGTCCGGAAGGGTTCATCGTCAAGGTCGTACCGTCCGGTCCCTTGAAGGTCAAGGTCAATTACCATTGGCACTACAATCAGAACGATGATGTGACTGCGACCATCACGATCTACCGCCATGGGATACAGGATAGCTCCATGGGCGCCATAACGCATGTCTTCCATAAAGCCGAAGCGGTGTCGGATTCCTCCGCCAATCCGCCCGGGGCCTGGACGGTGCCGGGACCGGGATTCTCATTCCATTGAACGCATGCTGACCATCTTCATCGACGCGGACGCGTGCCCGGTCAAGGACGAGACCTACAAGGTGGCCAAGCGCCATGCCCTGGAAGTGATCCTGGTGGCCAACGCTCCCATGCGCATCCCTTCCGATCCCGGCATCCGGCTGCAGGTGGTCTCGGACGGCTTCGACGCCGCGGACGATTGGATCGTGGAAAGCGCCGGACCCGGCGACATCGTCATCACCTCGGACATTCCCCTGGCCGATCGCAGCCTCAAGAAAGGCGCCTTTGTCTTGGGGAATACCGGACGGCCCTTCACGGAAGAGAATATCGGCGACGCCCTGGCCTCGCGGGAGATCTCCCAGGAGATGCGGGAGATGGGGATGATGCGCGGTGGTCCGGCCCCGTTCCAGAACAAGGACCGTTCCGAATTCCTGATGCAGTTGGACCGGGCCATCCACGCCTTGAAGCGGAAGTATAAGACCGTGTAATCATTAGCCTCCATAATTCCCAAAATGCGGGAAACAGGGTCAATCCGGCCCCAAACCGCTCCGAAATCGCAAAACGGAATAGCCCGCCGGGCTTAGGTTGGTAAGGGGCGGGCCTTGTTTCCAAGGACCCGCGTTATACTACATCGGATGAAATCACTGCATCGGATGAAAACGAAATCGGGAGAAATGGGAATAATGCAAAGAACGAATCGCCGGCCGGCGCTTGGGCTCGCCTTTTGCCTTTTCGCTTTCTGCGCCGCGCCCCTGTTTGCCCAGGTCAATATCACCGGCAAGGTCACGGATCATCTCGGCAAGGGCGTCGAAGGCGTCCTGGTTTCGCTGAAGAAGCAGAAGGCCTCCACCCTCACCGCCGCGGATGGAAGCTACTCCTTGAACGGCTCGACCATCGGCCTGGTGCATCTCGACGGCAAGGGACCCGGGCGCCTCGCCTTCCGCAATCGTCTGCTCGAGTTCAGCGTGGAAGACGCGGATGCGGACGTGCGCATCGAAGCGTTCGATCTGTCCGGCAAGTCCGTGGCCGTTTTGCTCCAGGGCAAGCTGAAGCGCGGCGCCTACCATGTGGATCCCTTCGCGTCCGACGCGCGTTCGCAGGTCCTGTTGTTGAGCGTGCGCATCGGTTCGGATGCCTTCACTCTTAAGCTTCTGGAAACCCGCGACCGTAACGTGCAGGCTTCCGTTATCGGCCGGGCGGATCTTTCACCCTCGGCCCTGCGCAAGGTGAGCGCGGTGGTGATGGATACCGTGGTGGCCACCAAGACCGGCTACGATCCCGGACGCAAGAAGGTGGAATCGCTGACCGGCACCGTGAACCTGATGATCATGCAGCCGGACATCTTCTGGGGCAAGCCTTCGGACTATCCCGCCGCCAAGAACGTCATGACCTACGTGTTCCTCAACCGCACCAACGGCAAGTACACGGACGATCAGATCTTCTGGACCTTTTCCGGCCAGACCAAGACCATCGCGGACCAGCACATCTTCGACATGCCGGCCAATTCCTCCGGGCGCGTGACCTTCCACCTGGAATCCGCCACCGGCAAATACTGGGACTTCATGGAGCACACCATCAGCGCCAACAACTGGTACGGGAACACCACCCGCGTGGACGCCTACGGCCTGCCCATGGCCATCCGCCTCCTCTGCGACGCCGGCACGGACACCAAGCTGGGCGAGAACTACGACGTGTTCTACATGGGCCGCGACAAGTTCTTCCAGACCTACAAGGCGACGGTGCCCGCGGAGTTCCAGCACACCGCCGACAACGGCGCGCCCTACCGCATCCTGGCTCCGGGCAAGGGTGACGGCGGCTTCGGTCCCGGCGAGAAGTACGGGACCTATTTCGACGCCTATCTGAAGGAGCTCGGGCTCGCCGCCACGCCCACCCGCATGGTGTTCGCCTGCGAAGGGGATCCTTTCGGCAAGAACGCGCAATTGGCCGGCGCGGTCAACCGCCACGTGGCGCAACTGCCCCAGACCGAATGGCTCAAGGCCGAGAACTTCTACAAGGAAGGCCCCGCCAACTACTACGCGAAATTCTTCCACGACATCAGCTTCGGGGAAAAGGCCTACGGCTTCGCCTACGATGATGCCGCGGGCTATGCGGCGTATGCCGCCTGCGCCAAACCGCGGACCTTGATTATCGCCGTCGGCTACTGAGCTCCCCCCTAATCCGGCGCGGTCCACGGTAGCGCCCAAGGGACCACGTTGCATAAGTCCATTAGGGAGCGCGCATCCGTTTCCATCCCGCCGCCTCCACCCGCCTCCAGGGATATCCGGCTGGAGCCTTGCATTCTTCCAATCGCCACATGCCCATGCGAAACGGAGCGCCACCTTGGATCGCGAAGCGGATGTTCGGGCCGCCTGGGATAAGGCGGATGCGGAGGCCGGGAAGCGGATCGGCTTGGGGTTCGTGATGGGAGCGCTCGGCGTCGGATCGGTCTTGATAGGGAATTCGAACCTCGGATCCAACTTCGACGATTGCGTGGACAAAACGATCACCCTCCGGAATCAGGCATGCGGCCAGAAACCCGTGGCGATGTTCTGGATCTTCGGCGCCGCCCTGGGAGTGGCCGATCTCGCGATCTGGTCGGTGCCGAACAAGGAGTTGCAATCCGCCTTGGATCTTACCCGCGCCCGCTACGCCGAACTCTACCGTAAAGGCATCGGTGCGGCCCCACCGGCTCCTGCCGCTCCCGAAGCCGTCAAGCCGGTCCCGGTTCCGGATGAGGTGATACCGGGTCCATAGGTTTTTCCCGATACCGGGCATTCCCATCCCGATCGGAACACCCTGGCCTTGTCGGCCCCGAACCGGGGCGGGCGGTACCAGACCGTGGCTCCGGCACCGTTTCCCCCATCCCCGAACGCGGGATTGCCGGCGCAGTCCGGGAAGGATTCCGCGCTCTGCCTTGGAACGCCTGAAGTAACCCAGGCGTTACGGTGGGCCTCCAGATAAGCCGCTGTCTTTTCGGTGTCGTACAGGGCCAGGGCGATGCCGGTGCTGGTCCTTTCCAGCAGTCGCGAATAGGAAGCCTCCGCCACGGCGCGGCCCCAACGTCCCGCGTCGGTCCGGGCCATGGAATCCGTGCCTTCCAGGCCGATGAAGGCACGGGTATCCAGATAGGAAAGATGCAGCTCCCCCGGAGCGGCCAGCAACCAGGCCGTATAAGGCGCCAGGGCCAAAGTGGCTGCCGGCGTGCCTCCATGGCAGGCGGAGAGGACGATGAGGTCGAAGGGTTTTTGCTCCGCGCCGAATCTGCGCAGGCCACGCGCGAAGGTGGAAACGACGAAACCCGCATCCGGCCTGGATCGGGAGTAGGGTATCACACTGGTTACGGGGATCTCGTGACCGAAATACGCGAAGCAGCGTATGGTCAAAGGTCCCGGAGGCGAGGCACGGGCCCGGTACAAAGAGGCTTCGGCCGCGAAATCCAAGTCCTTGGGGTCGCGGTCATACTCCCAGGTCCGGACCAGTCTGCCCCGGCGGTAATACAGTAGCGAGCCGTCCGAAGTGTGGAAAAGCCCCAGAAAAGCCGTTGGCTTCTGATGGAAGATGAAGACTTCGGCAGCCGGGGAGTTGCGCGCCACTTCCACCGCCTGAGCCACCGCATCGTCATCGGCGGCATGGCGCAAACCTCCGGCATCGTGGTAAATATATCCCCCGTCGCCGTGGACCATGTAAATGAATTGGAACCGGATAGGGGCCTGGGCCCCTTCGGGAGGGAGAGGTTGCGACAGGGTATCGGGCGGGCTACCTAGGGAGGGAGGCTCCGGGCGATTGGTGGGTGCGCACGCGCATAGCCACAGGCCGGTAAGGCCTAAGAGGCTGGGAAAGCCGAGCATCCCCAGGCTTCCCTGCCGCTTAGGCGGCAGCGGTACCCGTGGAGGCCGGGAAAAGGGCGTCCGGCCTCGGAACATTGAAAAACCGAACCGCATCCGGACCCGTCAGAAAATGATGATGAGAAGCAGGAGGATGATGATCAAGGCTCCGGCGCTGATATAGATTCCTCCGCCCACGGGAGCCTGTTCCATGCCCTGCTGGATAAAACCCGCGTAGGCGTCCAGGTCCGCGTCGGCGACGCGCGTATATCCCGGCGCGCCTTGCAATTCGTCATGGTAGGCGGAGAATTTTCCGGCAACCGTTTCCAGGGTGGCGCGGTCGGCCTCCTGGAGGGATGGGAGGCTCTCCGCGTTCTTGAGGCCGGTCCGCATTTTCTCGGTGAACCGCTCCAGGATCGCGCGTTTTTCCGCGGCATCGGGAGCCTGGCGCACCTGCTGCGCCATGCGGTTGAGCGCCGCCTTGTATTGCTCTTCCAGCAATGCGGATCCTCCCGCGGCCTTGGCCGGGGAGGTAACGGCCAGAATACCCAGGGCAAGGATGGCGAATAGCTTTTTCATGACGGACCTCTTGGAATGTGTTCCAAGGTCAATAAACGCTTTGGGAAACCCGGGCGCAAGCTTCAAGAGGATTTATTCGGGGCCGCCGACCGGTGAAAGCGGGGCAATCAGGGACAGGTCTGGCCTTCGGGTCCCGGATAGGCGTTGCGCGCCTGCAGCCAGGCTTTCTGGGCATCGGTGAAGGAGCACAAATGATTGTCGGCGATGTCGATCTTCCGTAGGGCCGGCCAGGAAAACAAGGACTCGGGCAGCGCATGCAAAAGATTGTGGGGCACCTGCAATTCTTCCAACGCCGTGAGTCCGCCCCAATCCGGAAGTTCACGCAGGCGATTGAATTGCAGGGAGAGGAATACCAGTTCGCGCAAGTCCCCGATTTCGCCCGGCAGGGTGCGTAACGAATCCCCGAGAAGGTACAGGAAGCGCAACCGGGATAGCTTGCCGATGGAAGGCGGAATGGCCGTGAAGCCGGAATTCAAGGACCAGGATAGGCTGAGCATCCACAAGGAATCCGGCCGCGCCAGTTCGCGCATGAGCGGATCCATCAAGGAGTCCTTGAGGTAAGGGGCTTCCACCTTGAAAGTAGCCAGGGCGGAAAGCCGGCCCAGTCCCTTCACCGTGGAGAACCGGAAGTTTCCGGGAAGGGAATAAAACCTCAGGTTCTGGATACGGGCGGGATCGGTCGTGAAGGCGCTGGGGGCGGAGTCGATATGGTTCGCCTTGAGAAAGCCGTCCAATACCAGGGAATCGCAAGCGCGGTTTCCGCACGGGAGCGAGGCGGAATCGAGCAAGGTGGTTTCGCCCGGGTGCAATGAAACCGGGCTTCCGGAAAGGGCCGCGAAGGCGGAATCCCGGGATGCGACATTCACGGTGTAGGACCCCGCCGGAAGATCCGAAAAGATCAGGGAATCGTCCGCGTGCAGGCCCGCCAGGCGTTCCAGTCCGGTCAGGCGCACATAACCGACGGTTCCGGCCACGGCCCCCGCGGGCGCCTTGAGGGAGAGCGTCCCGGTGGCGGCGAGCCGCGCTTCGGCCACCTCCACGCTTTTGCCGCCGCTATCGACGAGGCATTCCAGCAACGCGGCCTGCGCATCCGCCGAGTCCGCGATTTCGATCCGGTACCGGCCGGGTCGGATATGCGTGAAGGTGAAATGCCCGTTGGCGTCGCTGCGGGTATCGGCCAAGCTGTCGGCGGCCGCTTTCCGCGCCCCTGATTTCGGCGCTCCGGCCGGCAACGGGGACAGGTAACCGAAGGGACGCAAACGCGCCATCGCTCCGCGGGCGGGCAAACCGTCCAAGGTGAACGCCAGGCCCGTGACGGAGCTGCCGTTGCCGATATCGGAGCCGCCTCCCGCCACCCGGAATCCGCCGTCGCAGGCGGGAAAAAGCGCGGAGGCCCACAGGGCCAAGGCCGCGATCCCGGATCGGGAGGCCGCGCGCGTCATGCAATGGTCTGGTGTCCGCATGGGTTCAGGCAAGCAGCGCCTCCTTGGGAGGCAAAGCCATGGGAAAAGCCTGCAGGTTGATCTGATACACGCGGTCCGCCTTGGTATCGCGTTTGGCCAGTTCCAGGATTTCCTTGCGCAGGTTCTTCATGCGATCCTTGATCAGGCCCAGGGTCTCCGCGGAAATGCTGACGGTCTGGGCGGCTATCTCGCGCTTCTCCAGAGGCTGTCGGATGAAAGCCTCCTTGGCCAGATCCATGGCCGTCAGGAGGAAGTTCGCGATGTAGGCGGACTTCCATCCCTCGCCCGCGGAAATCAGGGCGTCGGTCTTTTCATACCCTTTGCCGCGCTTGCGGATGAACCCCAGGCGCTCCAGCACTTCGATGGCCTTCTGCGCTTCCCGCGGCTTGATGGCCGGGACCAGCATGCGCGCCAGCTCCCCGAAATTCCCTTTGAACGGATGGTAGTCCAGCACTTCCAGGATGGCCACGTAATACCACTTCTCGTAGAATTCGTAACGCGACTCCTCCACCAGGCGGAGCTTGGAGCTACGGTGGCCGGAGAGACGCTCGAAGAAATGCGCCTTGTCCCGCGACGACTTGGCTTTGTTGAAATGCACCAGGGTCTCGAAGCACTCCGTTTCCTTTTTGGTGAGGCGGAGCAGCTCCGCGACCTTGAGGATCATCTTGTTGGAGATCTCGCGCTTGCCCTGGAACACCTTCAGGTAATAGGCCGGGTTGCAGCCCAACTGCTGGGCGATGAACCGATGGGAGAAATTCGCATTCTCGCTTTTGCGCGCCGCGTAACAGTCCCGCAGGAAAAGGTGGTAGTCCAGGTAGTCGAAAACGTTCGGGCGCTCCATGCCTTCATAATGTAGGCGGACGGGACGGAAATGCAAGTCAAATGCAAAAATGTGTTGCCTTTATGACAACGTATAGACTTTGTTTTTCGACCCTAAAGCTCATTATCAATGCATTATTAAGGGTTTTAAGTTGGATTAGAGATTTCCATCCGTTGCCAAAAAAATAGGAAGTCGATAGGTTGTGATCCATCGGTGGGACGGGCGTCGCCGACCAGGGCGGCGCCCGATGCCGGCGGGACCGGCAAATCATGGGCATGGAAAGGACGGATATGCAGGCACGATTCGGGACAAGAGCGGGAACTCGGTGGATTGCGCGGATGGCTATGGGCATGGGGGCCCTGATGCTCCTGGCGGCGGGCGTGGCCGCCCAAGCCGTCCTGGACGATCTGGAAGGCGGAAACAGCATCAACAAGTTCGGCGGACAGTGGAGCTTCAGCGGGGACTTCTGGGACAAGGGGGATTCCAAAATCCTCAGCGCCGTGGATACCGCCGTGGAGACTCCATTTTTCAAAGGCGCATACGGGGGCGGGTATCCGGACGGTACCGGTAACGCCGCCGAGCTCCACTTCCGCTTCGGGACTGTCAAACCCGGCACGCCGCCCAACACCTACGACAACAACGTCAGCATGGCCGCGCCCTTCGGCCCGGACGACGCGGTGCTCAATCTCACGGGCGCGCAATCGGTGAGCTTCTACGCCCGTTCCGACAAGGCCCTGCAGGTGGAGACGATCCTCAACACGGCCGACATCACCGATTACGCTTACTATTCGGCGATGATCAACGTGACTCCTGCCTGGACGAAATTCACAGTCAAGCTCGCCACCGGCGCGGATGGCCTGACGCGGCGCGCCTTCGGGACCGCCAAGTCCCTGAATCTGGCGCAGGCCTCGGCCTTGAGCTGGGAGGTCAACAAGGGCAAGAACGCATCGATCACCGAAGCCACCTTGTGGATCGACAACGTGACCATACAGGGATACGCCTTCGTCGCCGCCGAGCCGCGCGGATCCTGCGCCGCCTCCGGGTGTCTGGTCGCGCCGGGCAACATTCCCAAGCCCGCCGCGCTGCTGGCGGATTTCGATCATGGCGACCCCAACCAGAACGCCGTAGGGCTGCCGTGGACCTTCGGGACCGCCGTGCCCATGACCGCCGGCGCCCAAGCCTCCGTGCTCACCGCCGGGATCGATTCGGCGAACTTCGCCCTGGCTACCGCGGGGCAAGGCTATGTAGTCGCCCACGACGGAGGGAATGGCGGCATGATCGGTTTCACCCTGGGTGAAAACTGGTTCACGCCGGAGGGCTATCTGCAATTGCCTTCCGCGGCCCTGGGCATGCAGGTGACCTCGGATACTTCCTTGGACGCGACCGGGGCCACGGGCATCTATTTCGACTATAAGACCGGCGGGGACGTGGAGTACGTCGACTTCAAGGTACGCACCAACCAGATCCATGCCGAAAACATCTATGCCATCGCCTACGTGAAGCTGAAGGCGACGGGCGGCCAGTGGAAAGGCGCCCTGGTGAAATGGAGCGATTTCATCCTGCCCAACTGGGGCGCGCAATTCAAGGAGGCCGAGAAGGTCATGCGCTTCGACGGGCTGGTGGGGATGGAATGGTCCGTGACCAGCGCGAAGAACAACTTGCGCGGCACGCTGGCGGTGGACAACGTCTACCTCGCCGGACTCTCGCAGTTACCCATGCCGGCCGCATCCTTGCGTCCCGTGGCGCGCGGGGCGGGCCGCTCCCGAATCCTACTGTCCAAGGGGCGCCTGGAGATTCCTTTCCCTGCGCAGCCGGACGGGCATGTGGGCTTGATGCGGATCCTCTCAATGGACGGGCGGATCCTGTCCCCGATCGGTACGCGATGAGTTTCGGAACGTTAATCCGGCCCCCACCGGATTAACGTTTGCGGATGGGGCCGGCCCGTTCAGGCGGGCCGGCCCTGATCATGGCGACCGCATGACTTGGACACTGCAAGAAGGCCGCGAGGCTTGACCGGTAATGCTTAACTCCCTCCCCGCTTCCGGCCGGGTTCTCGCGGTCCTTTATTTTCCTTCGTCTTCTCAATCGACCGACCCGTTCCACTTCCGATTACGGCGGCTCCCCGCATGCCGTCTTTGCTAACTTGGCCGACCAGGATGCTCGATAAAAATCTCACCCTCCTCGCCAAGGTGCTCCCCCACCTGTTCGCCCGCTGGCGCCACGCGCCGGATTTGGAAATCCTCGCCGGACTGCCGGACGGGGAATTCACCATCGATGCGCTGACCGGAACGGCCCGGCACCCTGCGATCGGGCCCATCCATTTGCAAATCGCCGGGGAGCTCGCGGCCGGTCTGAAGGATCAGCTCGCCCGCAAGGGCATCGCCAAAGAGGTTTTACTGGAAGCGGGATTGACGGTGAACGTGGATACTGCGAAGGTGAAAACCGATCGAGCCCGCATCCTGCATTTCGATTTCCGCATCGCGTCCCGCATCCGCACGGAGGCCGCCGTATTCGAGGCCGAGCCGGAGGAGGAGCACGTCTGGTATGAGCGTCCGGATTCCGCCGGCATGCAACCGATCAATGCTTCCCAAGATCCTTGACATCTTCAGCCGACTTGTTGAGGTCGTCCACGGTCTTGTCGATCTTCTTGCCGGCCTTCTCCGCCGGACCATCCGGGGTCACGGCGTCCTTGATGTTTTCCCCGGCCTTGTCCAGGCTGTCTCCCACTTTCTGCATGGGGGTTTTCTTCCGGCATCCGGCCGTAAAGGCCACGGTGAGGGACATCAGCAGGGTTATCAGATAGGCTGTCTTTTTCATGAACCTTCCTTGAGATGGGGAAAATGGAATCCACGCGGCAAAGTACGTTCCGGCAAGGCGATGACGCCATTCCAAACCGTGAGGTTTCCGAAAGCAAAGATATATTCGGATGCGGGGGGTGGGTGGAAAAACGCGATTCCGATCGCAGGCTTGGGGCCGACGAGCGGATTTTTATATCATATCAAGCGCATGCCCGCACTTAATCTGTTCCGAACCATGCTCACGGGCCTTTCCGTCGCATTGCTGTGCAACTGCTTGTTCGACAAGGGCGACAAGGGTAACGGGCCGGCAAGCGGAATTTCCTGTCCGGAAGGTTTGCAGCTCACCCAGACAGGTGTCGGATTCGATTATGCTAAGTTTCAATGGAAGCCCTGTGGGAATGGGAATTTGCGGAACTACTTCTTGGATATGGTAACGGATACCGCCTCCGGAGGCCCCTACCAAAATCGGACAAAGGTCGATCCGACGGAAGATACCGGCCGCATCTATGCATTGACTCCCGGCTCATCGGGGTATGTCCGGCTCACGGCGTATTTCCCCGGACCGTCCCAACTGGATGGCCCCTGGATCGCTTTCAGCACAACCGGAGAGCTCGGGGATTTCAGTCCGATGGCGGCGCATTCCGTCTGGCGTTATGGATATGTCAAACGGTACTCGCCCTCCTCGGGGTATGCGCTTCCGGATTCCGGAAGCCTGACCTTTACCTTGGAAACCCTGGCGGTTTCGGGCCCAACGGTAATAGCCAAGGTACGGTATCATGGGGTGATCGCCTTGGCGAAACCTCTCCCGACGCGCCCGGATTATCCGGACACCCTCTTCCAGGACGGGCTGTTGACCTTCATCGATAGCGCGGGCGCGATGGCGTGCGTGGATTGCGGTTCCATGGAATTCCATCCCTTTGCCGAACGCCATATATTCCACGCGGCGGAATTGGCCCGGGTTTCAGATGGTACCGACGCGGTCTATCTGCACTTCAACGCGAGAAGCGCATCACACCCATTCCGCACCACGGCCTACCTGCCCGACGTGGGATGCATTTATCGGAATGAGCCGCTGGGAACAGGTCCGGATTTCGATCCGGTGGAGACGTATTGGCTCCAGTCATTCAACGGCAGGCCCATCGACGGCCTGCGATGGGGCGAACACTTTTAGAACTCGGCCCTACGCGCCTTCACCGGCACCCCCTTGATGCGCACCTTCTTGAACACGGCCACGATGGTCTCGAGGCTGCCCTCGGGGACTTCCGCGATGGTGTGCTTTTCCTTGACCTCGATGTTGCCGAAGGCCTTGCCGGGGATGCCGGTCTCGCCCGCGAGCGCGCCCAGGATGTCCTTGGGACGCACGCCCTGCAGGGTGCCCACGTTGATGAACAGCTTGCCGAAGGACTCGCCTTCGAACTCGGCCATGTCCTTGGCGGGAGGCTTGGCCTTCCATTCGCGCTTGGGACGATCTTCCAGGATGTCGTCGCTGCGGCTGGGCCGATCGTTGTAGGTGCTGCGCTCACGAGGCGCGCCGCCGCGGTCGCCGCGATCATTGCGTCCTTGGTAACCGCCCTTGGATTCATAGCCGCCACGATTATCACGCTTATCGAACCCGCCGCCTTCGCGTCCGGCGTTGAAGGGCTCCGGCTCGCGCACCTGCGCTTCCGGCAGGGTCAGCTTGAGCATGGCCGCGGCCACGTCCGAGGCGGTGAAGTCGCCTTCGATCAAGGTGTCGACCATGGCATGGTAGCGATCGAGGCCGCCGGCGGCGAGGACTTCGCGCACCTTGTCGAGCACCACGGAGTGCTGGGCCGATTCCACCTGATCCAAGGTGGGAACGGCGCGGCGCGCGATCTTGACCTTGGAGAAGCGTTCGATGTTGCGCAGGCGGAAGATGTCCTTGCCGGATGCGAAGGAGAGGGCCAGGCCGCTCTTGCCGGCGCGCCCGGTGCGGCCGATGCGGTGCACGTAATCCTCTTCGTCCTTGGGCAGATCGTAGTTGACCACCATCTCCACGTCCTTGACGTCGATGCCGCGCGAGGCCACGTCCGTGGCCACCAGGATCTCGGTGGTGCCGTTGCGGAACTTGCCCATGATGCGATCGCGCATGGCCTGCTTGTGTTCGCCGTGCAGGCCTTCCGCGGAATAGCCGCGCGCCTGCAGATGCTCCACCAGTTCGTCCACGCCGATGCGGGTATTGCAGAACACGATGCCGAGCTTGACGCGGTGGAAATCCAGCACGCGGCTCAACGCCTCCGCCTTCTGGTAGCGTTGCACTTCCATGTAGGCCTGTTCGATGGCCGGCATGGCGAGATTCTCGGGCGTCGATTTGATGATGAGCGGGTTCTTCAGGAAGGCCTGGGCCAGGCGCTTGATGCCGGGCTGCATGGTGGCCGAGAAGAGGATGGACTGGCGCTCCGCGGGCATCTTGCCCACGATCTTCTCCAGATCCTCCTGGAAGCCCATGTCCAGCATCTCATCGGCTTCATCGAGGACGACGAGCTTGACCTTATCGAGCTTGAGGCTGCCGCGCTCGAGATGATCGATGAGGCGACCGGGAGTGCCGATGACGATCTGGGCGCCGCGCTTGAGTCCGAACAATTGCCGGTCGTACGCCTGGCCGCCGTAGATGGGCAGGGCGCGCAGGTTCTTCTTGTGCTTGCCCAATTTGCCGATCTGTTCCGCCACCTGGATGCACAGCTCGCGGGTGGGGCACAAGACCAGCACCTGCACCGCTTCCAGGGCGGGGTCGACTTTTTCCACGGCCGGAACCGCGAAGGCGATGGTCTTGCCCGTGCCGGTTCCCGACTGGCCGATGACGTCGCGGCCTTCCATGATGGGAGGGATGGCTTCGCCCTGGATGGCGGTGGCCATTTCAAAGCCCATCTCCTCGATGCTCTTCAAAACGTCTTTGGAAAGTGACAGGGAGGTAAACGCGACTTTGGACATGGAACTCCTGAAGGGCCTCGATAGACCGACCGACGACCGGTGCGATGGTAAGGGGGCCATCAGGATAGCTTTTTCGCCCTGATCGGCCAAATAGGTATTGGAGGGAAAGGTTGTTTTTGAGGATAAATCCCTTGGATTAAGCGGATTCACCGCTTCAAACGGGGAACAACCCACATGGCATGGGCCGGGAAAGGTCAAGCAGGATGGCAAAAGCGAAATCGGAAGCGAATTCGGAAACGGGCGCGCCGGAGAATCCCTGGAACCTGAAAACGCCTCCGGTTTCCGTTGTGGTCGCCTAGGATCTAACGGGGCCGCAGCGGAACTTGCGCGCCTTCCGCAGACCAGGCCGCGCCGGTTGATCCCGGAAGCGAGAAACCGAACCTCCCCGAGCTTAAACGAATCCGGGCCGCGCCCATGGCCTGGCGTGGTTTCGTTTCCGAGGTCCCGCCGTTCAGCGCGGACACCGGGCTGGTGGCGATGCCCGTGGCTCCCCAGAATACCAGATAGGCTTTCGCGGTCTTGGTGACTTTTATCGAGGACAGGATCTTGTCCGCCGCGGGATGCAGTTCCACGCCGTCCAGATTGTGATGGTTCGATTCCGTATGCACATTCAGTTTGTTCCACTTCGCCATGTCCAGCACCAGATTGAAGAGAACGGGATCGGTGGTGTTGATGACGTCGAAATAATCCGGCAGCACAACGTTCTTGGTCTCGGTCGTCGCATCCGCATAGGTGAGGAGGAAGGTCAGCGTCGACGCACCCTCCGAGCTGGTGAAGAACAGGAAGACCTTGGAATATTTGGCGGCCGGAACCGGCACTGTGAATTCGCCGGCGAGGCGTACGTAACGCGTCTGGTTCCCCGTCCCGTCCGCGTTGGAATAGTTCAGTTTGACTTCCGGGTGCCGCGCGTCGGCCGGTATCACGCCGGAATCGGGAAGCGCCTTGAGGCCCTTGTCGCCTTTGAACAAAGACGCGGCGCTGGTCAGGTAGCCATCCGCGTTACCGTCCCCGTCGATGCCGATCAGCCAGGTGACGAGAGCGCCGCTGGTCAGCGTGGTCACGGACCGGGTATTGAGAATGGAGGCGACCGGAAACTGCACTACCGTATCTGCCCGCAAAGGATGCAGAAGGGCCTGCGCGGCGGCGAACGAAACGAGAAGCGAAACCAGGGGAATGCGAGTCATCGGATATCCTTTGGGCATTCCCACCACCCGGGACAAAGGTATTCATCATTCCCGGATTTTTGTCATGGTTTCTGCATGGATACGGGGTTACTTATGGCCCCGGGGCGCTCGCCGGAAGGCGCCGGGACGTGCCTTCTTGTCGGCGGCAGCGTATCTTGTCGTTTATGCACAAGGACACGAACGGGATTTATGAAAATTGAGATTTGGTCGGATGTCATGTGCCCCTTCTGCTACCTGGGCAAACGCAGGCTCGAGAACGCCTTGGAGCAATCCGGGTTCAAGGCCGAAGCCGAGATCACCTGGAAAAGCTTCCAGCTGAATCCGGACATGCGGACCGAGCCCGGCAAGGGCATTGAAACCTATCTGGTGGAACAGAAGGGCTGGTCCCTGGATCAGATCCGGAAATCCCACGCGCGCCTCACCCAGGCCGCTGCGGAGGTGGGCCTGCTGTATGATTTCGAAAAAGCCGTGGTGGCCAATTCCTTCGACGCCCATCGTTTGGTGCAACTGGCCAAGACCAAGGGACGCGGCGATGCCATGGAAGAGCGCCTTTTCAAGGCCTACTTCAGCGAAGGCGGGGACATCTCCGATCACGCCACGCTCGTGAACCTGGCCGTGGACGCGGGTTTGGAAGCGGAGGATACCCGGACCGTGTTGGCCGACAAGCAGGCTTTTGCGAGGGAGGTGCGGGCCGACGTGAACGAGGCGCAACAGCTCGGGGTCACCGGCGTTCCCTTCTTCGTCTTCGATCGCAAGTTCGCGGTTTCCGGCGCGCAGGATCCGGCGGTCTTCCTCAAGGCCATCAACAAGGCCCATGCGGAGTCGGACCAAGCGGGCGAAGCGGAGGCGGCGTGATCGCGGAATCCCCTGCCTTGGGGTAGGCATCGAGGCGCCCTTTGATGCCGCCTACAAGACGAATTCGTAGGCCACGACGAAGCGGGCGGGCAGCGGCCGGCCCTTCTCCACATAGGCCTTGTACTTGGTGATCCTAGCCGCCTCCAAGGCGGCCTTGTCGAAATCCTTCCCTCCCGTCTTGTCGATGCGGGCGTCAATCACATTCCCTTGGGCGTCGATGGTCACCATCACCAGTACCCGGGAAGTTACTCCTTGTTCTTCGGCCCAATCGGGATATTTCGGGACCACCTTTTCCAGCGCCTCCGGTTCCTGATCCAGCCGCAAAGGTTCCTGTGGCGGCGGCGGCGGCGCGGGTTTCACCACGCTGTCGGCCTTTTGCAACAGGGTATTGCCCGTGGCCACGGCCATGTCCCCGTTGCCGATGGTGGCTTCCTTTTCCAGGCCGAATTGCGGCGGGGGCGGCGGCTTGGTGGTGGGAGGCGGGGGCGCCTTCTCCCGGGGCGGCGGCGGAACGGGTTTGGGCGGTTCCTGGATCAGCTTGGGCGGCGGCGGGGGAGCGGTTTCCAGGATCTCGACTTCGTCCACCGCGGAGGGATGCCGGCCCGCGGCCTTGCCGCCCGCGAAGAAGATGCCGGCCATGGCGATCACGGCGCCGATGCCCAGGACTACGTCCTTCCACCCGGGCGGATTCCGCGGCGGCAGATGCAGGCGCAAGGAATCCGGATCGGGTCCGGAAGGCGGCCGGCGCGGGCGCTTGCGTGAGGATGCGATCATGGGGCCGGGCGCACCACTTTGAGGGCGTATTTGCTGATCCCGGATCCGCGCACCAGATCGATGGCCTTGACCACCGTCCGGTAGGGCAGGTTCTCATCGGCCGCGATCAGGACCTGGTAGGCGGAATCGGCGGCCACCTCCCGGCGTAACGCGTCGGTTACGGCGGCGGAATCCGAGGGTTGTCCGTCCAGGTACATCGCCCCGACCGAATCCAGGACCAGTCCCGAGGCCTTGGGGGCCTGATCCCCGGCATGGGCCGCCTTGGGCAGGCTCACCTTGATCTCGCGTTGATCGACCACGGCGCTGGTGATCATGAAGATGATGAGCAGGACCAGGAAGATGTCCACCAGGGGGGTGATGTTGATGGAGGAGAGGATCTCTTCTTCCTCTTCATGATCCCCGGTGGCGAACCCGGCGGACATCAGGCTTCCGGCTTCCGGAAGGTGGCCTGCAGGCTGCGGGCCATGATCAGGCCGCGGATTTCCCGGGCCTCTTCCAATATCGTTTTGCTTCGCGTGCGCAGGATGTTGTAGAAGACCACCGCCGGGATGGCGACCAGGAGCCCGATGGCCGTCGCCACCAGGGCCCGCGAGATGGCGACCATCACTTCCGTGCTGCCGTGCCCGCCCGAAGCCGCGAACCGGTCGAAGGCGGAAAGGATGCCGATGACGGTGCCGGTCAATCCCAGAAAGGGCGCGTTGGATCCGACGGTTCCCAGAAAGGCCAATCCGCGGTTCAGTTCCCGGCGCTCGCCGGACTCCTGCACGTCGAACACCTTTTCCAGCGCCTCCGGCGCCAGTCCCAGGTTGGCCAGCCCGGTCTTGACCACGCGGCCCGCGATCGTGGCTTCATCCGCTTTTTCCACCGCCACACGGGAGGCTTTGGCCGATTGCAGATCCTCCGAAAGCGCGGCCAGCCATTTGCCGGGCTTGCCTTGCGCCAAGGCGAACGCCCGCCAGCGCCACAGGAAGATGACGACGGTGGCGAATCCCAGGAAGAAGAGCGCGGAAAGCAGCACCTTCTCGATGATGAGCAGGAGCGGGACCAGATGGGCGATGATGGCGAACATGGATGTTTCCTCGGGTTCCGGGTGGAGGCTAATCGCCCTTGTCGCGTTTTTCGCGTTCGGAGGCGGAGTGCAGGATGGAAACGGGTATGGTGTCCTTCAAGGCGATGAGGTGGACCGTGAAGCTGTCAACGGCCGCGGCGGAGAAATAACCGTCCCCGCCCTGGATGTTGCTGAAATGCACCGAGTTGTTCGCGGTCCTGCGGTTGTTGCCTCCGCCGTCACCGCCCAGGGAAACGCTGAAGGTGGGGTTGAAGGCCCGCTGGTATTCCACGTACAGGGAATCAACGGCGTAGAAGTAGATCACATCCCGGCCGGTGTAGTTGAGGTTGCGGTTGCCCCATGCGAGCGTGTCCGGATATCCCTTCACCCCGGGATCGGCCTTGCCGGTGACGCCCAGGAACCGGGTATGGCCGGGTTGATAGAGCCTGGCGGTGTCGACCTTCCCTTTGTTGAATATCCCTTGCAGGCTTCGCGTCAGCGGGTCCAGGATGCGCGCCTGGGCGGTGTCGTAGGCATAGGACGCGGACAGCCCGCCGAAATCCCGCGCGTCCAGATCCTGGATAAAACGCCATTGCCGGGAATAGCGGCTGATGGGATCCGGGTTGGCCGGATTGGGATCGGCGACCTTGGTCGCATCGAAGATGTAATAAGCGGTATCGCCGCGTTTCAGGGGCCGCATGACCAGGCCGCCTTCCAGGTACAGGCGCAATTCGGATCGGGATACGTTGAGGCGGGACAAAGAGTGGATGGCCTCCAGGCTGTCGTACAGCCGGTCCAGGGCCGCGGAGTCGCCCAGGGCGTTGGCCGCCTTGTCCGCGGGCAGCCCCAGGGACAGGGCGGGATGCAGGGATTCGATGGGCGCCCAGGCGGTGTCGCGGATGGCGTAATGACGTTGCACGTAGGTTACGGCCGAAAGGCTGTCCAGGCGCATCTCGTGCAGGCGCGGGTATTCCCGGGCCGCGTCCCAGGACAGTTCGGCCGCGAACCGGTAGCGGCCTCCCTGACGCACCGTGTCCTTGCCGGTTTTTTCCGGGCGCGGAAGCCATAGGCGGGTGTTGGCGGAAGACATGCGGTAGACGACCGTTTCCGGCGGGGACACGTCCGTGCGGATGACCAGGACGTTGGAGGCGGTGGAATCGATGAAGGCGGCGGAGCTGTCGTATCCGTTTGCGAAGGTGAGGGGGCGCTCGATCCACAGGGTGTCGAAGGGCCGGCCCTGCACCAGCATCAGGGCCACTTCCAATTGCACCTTGGCGGTGGCGTCCTGGGTCGTCAGGTTCCAGGGTCCCAACAGGCAACCGCTCAAAAACAAGGAGGCGGACAAGCAGCCGATCAAAAAGCCGCCGCCCGCAAGGCACGATAGGCAAACGCCGGCCCACGCGACCGGAGGCGCCGCCGCGATTTTCCGCATCCATCCCCGTTCAGAATTCATATTCGTACCCCATGAAAACGGGCAGGAACGGGAACTGGTAGAAATAGGTCTTGGTGGGCGGATTGGCGTTCCGCTCCACCTGCACCAGATAGACGTTCTTGCGGTTGAGCACGTTGATGATGGTCCAGTAGAAACGCCAATGTCCCTCGCGGCCCACGTCGAAAGGGGTTATGTCCAGGCGCAGGTAGTCGGGGCGATCGATGGCGTTGCGATCGTCGCTGAGCAGGGCGGTGGGCACGTTGCGCCGGGTGTTCTGGAAGGCGTCGTGGGGCCGCGTGTAAAGGCCCAGCCCCGTATAGGGAAGGCCGCTGTGGAAATTGAATTGCACGTTGGTGCGCAGGTAGCGGCCCTTTTTCTTCGCTTCCCAGAAGGCGTTGCCGTCCGTGCCTTTCCAATTGATGTTGGCCGTGAACTTCACGGTATGCGACTGGTTCCAGTCCGCGTAATAGATTTTCTCCGCCTCGGACGTGATGCCGTTGTCGAACGCCCCATGCCGGAGCACGGCCTGGGAATAGGAGTAGCTGATGTCGCCGCTCAGGGCGCCCTCTTCGCGCTTGAGATCCAGTTCCGTGCCCAGGGCATAACCGTCCAGGGAGGAGAAGAGCACGGAGAGATCCCCGCCTGTGGCCCGGAGGCTGTCGATTTGCGCCGTGGTCTGGTTGGGGTAGAAAAGCGGCATGTCGCGCACGTCCTTGTAATAGCCCTGCCACGATGCGGTCAACCCCAGCTTGCTGATGTTCTGCTTTTCCACGCCCACGGCGCCGAGCAGGGACGAGGTCGGCTTCATGCCGCCCTTCACCGCGTACCAGAATTCGTTCGGGGTCTCCTGATCCGTGAAGCGCAAGGAGGCCAGGTATTGATGGTAATAGCCCACATGCGCATCGTAGCGCCAATCCTTGTCCGGCCGCCAGGTATAGGTCAGGCGCGGATCCCAGGTCCAGGAGTCGATGCCTTCCTTGATCACGTCGGACAAATCCGTGCCGGATGGATGCTGGGTCGCGGGATAGTTGTAGACGCGTAGCCCGTAGGACAGGGTGTGCCTGGGGTTGAGGGTCCAGCGATCCTGCAGGTACGCCGCGTGCAGGTCAACGGAGTATTTGTCCTCCAGATAGCTGTTGCGCGTTTTGTTCCCTTGCAGGAAGTCCACCCAGAAATAATTGAACTCATAGCCGCCCGCGATCGCATGCCCCGGGATTCCCGTATACAGCAGGCCTTGGCGCGTATTGATGGTCTCGATGGAATTCTCGAAGCGGAGCACATCGCTCAGGGAGAAGACTTGATCGAATCCGGACCAGGCCACCGTGCCTTCGTAGGCCAGGCTGGGATTCAATTGCAGATGGACGTTCAGGGGGAAGTCCTGGTTGCCCCAGTTCAGGATCAAAGGCGTCATGTCCAGATCATCGCGGCCCTGGTAGGCGGATACGCGCACCGTGTCCCGTCCATGGGTCCAAGCCAGATCGCCCTGCCAGTCATAGAAGAAATAGCTGAGGGTGAAGTCGATCAGGCCCAGGCTGTTGGCGGCGTTCAGGGCCTGGTCGACCCAGGTGCGCCGGCCGGCGATGGCCCAGGACCAATCGCCCTTGCGGCCGTCGGTCTCAACGCTTCCGGAAAAAGTGGTGAGCCGCGCGGTGCCGGTCACGTGGAGGCTGTCGCCCACCTTGGTCCCCGCCAGGCGGCTGGTGGAATCGAAGGTGGAGCCGCCGTCTTTGGAATGTACGGTCAAAACCGAGGCCAGGCGATCGCCCCAATAGGGATCGAATCCGCCCTTGTAGAAATCCAGGCTGCCCACCGCATCCGCCAGGAAGGTGCTGAACAGGCCGCCGAAATGGGCCGGCGAGTACACCACGGCGTTGTCGTACAACACCAGGTTCTGATCGCTGGCGCTGCCGCGCACGTACATCTTGGTGGAGAAGTCCGAGGAGGCGACCACGCCGGGCAGGGCCTGGACGGCGCGGATGACGTCGGGCTCGGCCAAGCCGGGCAGGCGGCGGATCTGCTGCACGGTCACGTGCTCCTGGCCCAGCACCTTGGCCCTGCGGCGGCCTTTCACGATCACGGTGCGGCTTCCGGTCTCCTTACCTTGGTCGAGCAGGCGGGCCTTGGGAGGAACCAGCGCCTGGGCCGCGCGCAGGGAGTCCGCCGCGCTATCCTGGAGCGCGATCACCGTGTCCACGACCAATCTTTCCGTGAAGCGCAGGGGCGCGAGTTCCAGGGTGTCGTAACCCCGGGGTTGCACCACGGTGCAGGCCCGGCTCGAATCCTTCTGCAGGCAGAGATCGAAACGGCCGTCCGCGCGGGCGAGGCTGTCCAGGGTAACCGCCAGGTTCCAGCGGCCCAGGGAATCGGCGAATGCGGAAGCGGTGTCGAGGGTGATGCGCGCGCCGGCGGGAGCCAGGCCTTTGAAGACCACGCGGTGAAGCCGCTTCAGGGAGTCGGGCGCCGCATGGCTGGAGTCCGGAACCGCGTGGACGGAAACCGGCGCCGCGGCTCCCGGAGCGTTGCCCGCGTTCTCTCCCGGAGTTCCGGCCCGGGCCGGTATCGCCATCAGGCCGGCAAGCGCGAGGATCGGAATCAGGAAAGATTTCATTTACCCGTATCCGGAATGCTACGCATGCAAGGAAGGTACATTACCCCGCACCGGAAAACTCTTATCCGGTGCGTTGCTTATCCGATCGATCGGCCATCCGCGTCTTTCCGCGAGGCGAGGCGGAGGAGGCGCATGAGCCCTGCTTTAGAGGGCCGGGACCGGCATTCGGTTCCATATCATCCCGTTTTTCCGAACTTCAATCGATTCAGTGGAAAAACGGGTTCAGGGGAAAACCCGCGTCAGGGCCTTTCGACGCGCCCGTCGGCATGGCGCGCGAAGCGGCCTTCTTCCCGGGGGTGGACGGGATCATCGCTGGGCCAGGGCCAGCCTCCGAACTGCGTGTTCTGATAGTCCACGAACGCCTGCTCGATTTCCAGCCGCGTATTCATCACGAAGGGACCGTATTGCACCACGGGTTCGGCGATGGGCCGTCCCTGCAGCAAGAGGAATTCCGCCTCCATCGATCCATTGCGGATGGGCACGGGTTCGTCCGCCTGCAGGCGTATCGAGATTCCCGCCTTGATCTCCCGATCCCCGATGCGAACGGAGGATCCCCGGAAGAAATACAAGGTGCGGTTGCTGCCCGGAGCGGCGGGCGGCAGGGTCCATTCGGCCTTAGGGTCCATGCGCAAGGTCCAGATGGCCACGTCGGAGTCAGGCTGGGCGGCCCAGGAATCCGGCGGCGGCTTGGGCGCGACCGAGGCCCCCAGGCGGCCCGCCACCACGGTAACTTCGGTGATACGTCCGTCCGCGTCCTGCTCCGCGTGCACGGGGATGTCCTTGCTCCACAGCATGGTGAAGTAGGGATCGGCCATCTTCCTGGCCTTGGGCAGGTTGAGCCAGATCTGGAACAGCTCCACGGGATTGGGCCCGTCCTTGTCCAACAGCGGGAACATTTCCGAATGCACCAGGCCGCGCCCCGCGGTCACCCATTGCGTGTCCCCGCCCGCGCCGGACCGGCCCGGGCCGAAGCGCGCCACCGCGCCCAGGGAATCGGCGTGATCGATCATGCCGCGCCGCGCGATGGTCACGGTCTCGAAGCCGCGGTGCGGATGCTGGGGAAAGCCGGGCACGGTCTCGCCGTGGTACATGCGCCAGCCGTCCTTGCCCTGGAAATCGTTGCCCATGTCGCGCCCCGCCAGGGAGGCCGCCGGGCCCATGTGCTCATTGCCGACGGGATAGCCGTCGTGATGGTAGGCGCAGAACAGGAAAGGGTCCGGCGTCTGCCAGGGGAACCCCAAGGTCGTGGTGCCGAGGATGATTTCGCTCATGGGATATACCTCGCCCCATCGTATGGAAGGAAGCGCCACTCTTCATTATCCTGGCCGTGGGAATATTCCCAGAGGATGAGGTTGTTGCTTTCCGTCCAAGGCGCGTCGCCCTGGATGTTCAGGCGCTGGCCCGGGAATTTGACCGCGGGCAGGTCCCGGTAGGTTCCCGGAGGCGGCGGCGGAACCAGGAACGGAATGGTCCACAGGTAGCTGGAGTCGGTTTTGACGTTCTCCAGGAACCCGAGGAAGACCGGCGCCCCGGCCGCGGCATAGCGGAGCACCTTGTTGTAGAAGGGATTGTAGATGTAGTAGGCGTTGTCCGCCTCAACGAAGGTGTTGCGCACCGACATCCACAGTTGGCGGCGCAGGAGCGTCCGCTCGGAGTCGTTCTTGGGCGCCGTCACGCGGCGGGCCAGATGGATGCGATCGCCATCGCCTGCCGCGTTCGAATCCGCCGTGATCACGAAGGCGCCGCCGTTGACCTTGGACTGCAGGAAGGACAGCCGCACCGCCGTGAACTCATAGCGGCCGGGCAGGGACCAATTCCCCACCGAATCGCGTTCCTGGACGTACAGGACGTTATGGGTATTGATCGAATCCGGCGCGGGATAATAGGCCGTGTCCGCGCTGCCGTTGGACGCGTTCAGGCGGAAGTCGGCGTTGTCGATCTGCCAGCGGAACTGCCCACTGCCACCGCCTCCGCCGGTGCGCCAGCGGATGGACTCCTCCGCGAAATTGCCGGCCGCATTTCCCGTGCGCCCGTAGAACAGAGGCGCATTGGGCGGGAGGGTATCGGAGAGGATGATCTCCACCGGCGCCGATCCAGGCAGGGACCAGTTGCCGGCGGAATCGCGCTCTTCCACGCGGAAGGTATGCGGGCCGTCCGACAGGTTCGCGGGCACGGTGTATTTCAAGGCCGTGGTCTGGGTCGCCTTGTCTTCCAGATCCGTATCGTCGAGCAGGTAGCGGAAGGTCCCGTTGCCTTCGCCGCCCGCGCTCCAGGTCCAACCGGGCTTGCGATCCTTGGTCTGGGCCAGGCCGGCGTTGAGGACTGCGGGAGTCTTGGGAGGAATCAAATCGACCTTGATGACAAGGGCGGCTTTGAGCGACCAGTTCCCGTCCGCGTCCCGCTCCTGCACATACAGGGTGTGCGGCCCATGGGCGAGGGGATCCGGCGACTGGAATATGGTGTCGTTGAAAATCTTGGCCGTGATCAGCGTATCGTTATCGATGCGGCAGCGGTATATGCCGATGCCTTTGCCGCCCGTGGTCCATTTCCAGGTCGGGCGGCTGGACGCCGACCATTCCGGGCTCAGGTTCAGGGGCTTGAGCACGGTCTGCGAGACGAGGACGGAAACCGTATCGCTCAGCAGGGGATTGGCCGTTGAACGCACGACGACCTGCGACGATCCCGGCGCCTTCGTCAGCAGGCGGAAAATCAGTCCCGCCGTATTCTTGCCGTCCAGGCGGACCGCCACTACGGAGGAGTCCTGCACCGTCACCAGGGCGCGGTCGTCTCCCTTCTTGGGCGTAATGGCCGCGAGAATGTTGTGCACGGTATCCCCGACGGGGATGATGATCTCCTTGACGGACCATTGGATCGCGGTCGGCGCGATGGACGCATCCAATACGGTGTCCCGCTTGGTGGCGGCCGGAACCGACGCGTTGAAATTCCGTTTCTCCTGGTAAACCTGTACGTTACCCTTGAATCCGGTGATGATGATGGTGGTCTTTTCCCCGCGGTAGGTTTCCGTGGCCAGATGTTGCAACTGGGCCGGGTTGCGAAGGGAGTCGTTGAACAAGGTATCGGGTTTACCGGTGGAGTCCTGGAGCACTACGGTTAGTCGGCTGAAGCGCGTGGCCGAGGAGTCCAGCTTGACGGTGATGAGGCCGGGATCGCCGCTGTGATCGGTGGCGCCGCAGGCATAGAGCCCGATCAATAGGCTTACCGCCAATCCGCCCCACGCCAAGGACCGCAGGTTCTTGCGCATGAAGGCCCTTAAGCGGTTTCGATGAAAGGCACGGCGTGCCCGCTTCGCCATGGACGGCATCCGCTTAGGGAACGACATATTCCGGTCTCGGCTTATCGTCCTCATGCAGTACGATGGCGGCGGTCACGGCCCCGGCGGCCACCACCGCGGCCCCGCCCCAGACCCAGGGGTTCTTCCAAAAGGGCGACTTCTTCTGCTCCGCTTCGTAGGCGGCCAAATCGACCTTGTCCTTGCGCTTCGCCTGGTATTCCTGCTTCACCCGGAGGAAGATCTTGTCGATCTCATCGCTCACGTACATGTCCACCAGTTCGGCGGAGGGTACCAGCTCCAGCAATTGGTACATGTAATACTTGCCGCGCTCCCGCGTATCCGGGTTCGCGGTATACACCACCGCCAGATGCTTGGCGATGAACACGCTGTCCGTGCGGGCATAGGTCTTGTTGGCGTGGGTGAACTCATCGATGGCCTGGATCACGGCGGGAAAATCGCCATCGCTATACTTGTAATGGATGGCGATCTGATTGAGGGCTTTCCCCGCCGCCGGGACGGAGATGGGCGAGAAAGCCAGCGCGGCCACGACAGCCACAAGAGCCACTTTAGTTGCAACCAGGCGGACCATTCCCGGAAAACCTAGAAATCGCGGCATATCCTTCGGGGTCTAATTGGTCGGTTGGGCCGGTTTTTGAATTGATGCGAAGAATCCAACCCTCCCATTCGCGCGATTCCGGTAAATATTAAAGCATTGCCCACAGCGGCTGAAACGATTCGGTGGGGATGGAGATTTCGAATGTCTTTATCGACGAATTGCGGATGGCGGTTTTCCGGGATGGCGGCCTGCGCCGGTCTATTGTTGTTGTCCGCTTCCGGGACTTTTGCGCAACTGTACGGGGCCTGGTCCAACCAGGCGAAGGTGGTCTTGAACACGGGCGCGGCCGGCGCCAACGTTAGCGGGGACGTGAAGGCCTTTCCGGTTCCTATCAACCTGACCGCGGCCGACTTCGACTTCACCAAAGCGAAACCCAAAGGCGAGGATCTGCGCTTCTCCGACGCCGCGGGCGCGGCCCTGCCGTTCGAAATCGAATCCTGGGACGCGGCCGCGCAGAAGGCCGCGGTCTGGGTCAAGACCGACGTGAAAGGCAATGACGCCGCCCAGGCCATCAACATGCATTGGGGCAATCCCGCCGCGGCCGCGGAGAGCAACCCCAAGGCCGTCTTCACCCTGGAAGAGGGTTGGATGGGCGTGTGGCATATGAGCGAGCCCGGCAACACCGTTTCAGGGGGTTACAAGGATGCTACCCCCAACGAGGCCCATGCCACCGGCACCGGCTTCGCCGCCGCCAACACCGCGGATTGCCGCCTGGGCAAATGCCCGGAGTTCAAGAATTCGGCCAAGCGCTTCATCAACCTGGTGGGCGCCAAGAACTCCCTCTTCGATCTCACCAACAAGATGACCTTCTCCATCTGGGTCAAGGCCACCTCCTATCCCAGCGAGTACATCACCATCTTCGCCAAGGGCGACGACTCCTGGCGCGTGCAGATGTACGGCATCTATTCCTGGGGCGACAACAACGGCAAGTACGTCTCGGAGATGTGCGTGGAGCTGGGTGGGGACGCGTGCCTGGAGCATCGCGGCACCAGCGCGGAGCTGAAGCCCAACGAATGGCATCTGCTCACCGTCATCCACGACAACCCCACGGTCAAGTACTACATCGACATGACCCCGGTGACCATGCAATATCCCGGGACCTGGACCTCCAATCCCGTGCCCACCGTGGGCATCGGCTACCAGAGCCAGATGAACGGCCGCTATTGGGACGGTTACCTGGACGAAGCGCGCGTGCTCAAGACCGTCAAGGACGAGAACTGGGTCAAGCTCAACTATGAAAGCCAGCGCGAAGGCGGCAAGCTGGTGGAGGTCAAGCCGGCGTCCGTGAATCTGCACTCCGCCCTGGCGCGGGCCAAGGGCAGCGCGCTGCGCATCCGCCGCTTCGACATGCGCGGCCGCCTGGTGGGCGATCTACCTTCGCGCGGGGACGCGCAAGCGGATCGTGCCGCGCTCAAGGCGGGCCTGCAACCGGGCCTGTACGTGGATGATTGGGTGGGAGAGGACGGGCGGTCCGTGCAGCGGACCCGGACCCTGATTCAGTAGGGTCGGAAACCACAGTAACGCAGAAGGTACCTGGATCTCAACATTCGTTGAGCGCTTGATCGATATCCCAGATGATGTCCTCGTAATCCTCCACCCCCACCGACAGGCGGACCAGCTTTTCGGTGATGTTCATCTCCGCGCGGTGCTGTTCGCTAACGCCGATATGGGTCATGGTGGCGGGATGCTCGGCCAGGGATTCCGTGCTGCCCAGGCTCACGGCCAGCTTGATCAGCTTCAGCCGGTTGAGGAAACGGAACGCGGTTTTCTCGTCGCCGGGGCCCCCGTTGGGCCCCTTGATATCGAAGGACATCATCGCGCCGGGCGAGTTGTGTTGCTTGCGATACAGCCGGTATTGCTGCCCGTCCTCAGGGGTGAGAAGGCCCAGATAATAGACCTTCTCCACCTTGGGATGTTGCGTGAGCCAGGCGGCCACCTTCTCGGCGTTGGCGGCCTGCTGTTCCATCCGCACCTTCAGGGTCTCCAGGCTGCGCATCAGCAGCCATCCGGTCATGGGCCCGGCCATGTTGCCCAGGAAGGTCCGCAGCACCTTGATGCGGTGGATCAATTCCTTGCTTCCCAGGCAGGCCCCGGCGATCACGTCGCTGTGTCCGCCGATGTATTTGGTGGCCGAATACAGCACCAGATCCGCCCCGTGCTTGAGGGGATGCTGCCACAACGGGCCCATATAGGTGTTGTCGACGGCGACGAGCACCTGGCGGTCCGGCCGCGAGTACTTGTCCGCGATGCCTTTGCAGCCTTCCATATCGATGAGGGCGTTGGTGGGATTGGCCGGCGTCTCGATATAGATCATCGCCAACCGATCCTGCTTGCCCGAAGCTTCCAGGCGCTTGATGATTTCCGCCGGCTCATCGCGCGGCTTGAACTCCATCACTTCGATGCCGATCTTGGGCAGGAAGGTGTTCATGAAATGCTCGGTCCCGCCGTACAGGGGCGCGCTCGCCAGCACCAGATCCCCGGGCTTGAGGAACTCCAGGAAGGCCGTAGTGATGGCCCCCATGCCGCTCTCGAACACGGCGCAGTCCTCGGCCTCGTCCCACAGCGTCAGGCGGTCCTCGAGGATTTCCAGATCGGGATTGTTGATGCGGCTGTAGATGAGCCCGCTTTTCTCGTTGGGCCGAGCCTGGCGGATGCCATATGCGACCTCAAAAAAGGCCTTGCCCTGCTCGGCGTTCCGGAAGACGAACGTACTGGTCTGGAAGATCGGGCTCTTGATGGCGCCTTCCGACCATTCCGGATGATAGCCGTAGCTCATCATCTGGCTTTCCGGTTTCAGCTTCCGATCGTGGCTGGGTTTGTACTTGGGCCTGGATGCCATCTTGCCTCCCCTGGGAATGGAACCGGTCGGGATCGGGGAAACGGCGCCCGCTGCCTACCGGCCGATCCGATTTTAGCATACCAATGATCCCGAATGGGAAAATGGAATTATCGCGGCCGGCGGCAAAGCGGAAAGGCGCGTTTGCGTGTGAAAGATGCGGGAAGGCGCCGGATAGGGTGTTCCGGCGCCCCGGGCCATCAGTGGAGGGTGATGGACTTGAGGAGGCGGGTGGGACCATAGGCGTCATCGAAGCCGTAGGTCCTGATGGAGACGTGGTTGTGGCGGCCGACCTTGACGGTGGCCCAGGCATAGTAGCGGTCCGTGGGGGACAAGGTGGGGTCGTGGGGCAGGGCTTCGAAGGGCGAACCACCGGAACCGACGATGATCTGCCAGGCTTTTCCCTTGGGCTGGGAGACGTTGTAGATATGCTCGTGGCCGCAGAAATAGACCGCGCCGTATTGTTCGATAACGTCCCAGAAGGCATCGCGCGCCGGCGCGTCCACATCCAGGCCGGACAGTTTGCCCGGAAGGGGCGTGGCTGGGGGCGCGGGGATGATGGATCCATAATAATAGGTGAAGGCGGGCTTGTGTCCGAAGACGAAGAAGTTCTTGGCGCCCCGTGCCTGGGCCGAGTACAGATCCGCGGCGAGCCAGTTGGTGGGGGCGTGGGAATCCTTGCCCACCGGATCCGTATTGACAACAGCGAAATGGGAGCCGCGGAAGTCGAAGCTGTAGGAAAGTTTGCTCTGGTCCGAAGTCAATCCGTCCAACGCGCTGCGGTTGTCGCCCACGGCGGGATTCGCGGCGGCTTCGCCGAGCAATCCCTGGAAGCGTCGCTGATCGACGATCAAATCCCCCATGTTTTCGCGCCAGGCGTTCTCGTTGGCCACCTGGGCCTTTTTCCCGCCCGCCTTCCATTGGGTCTCATGATTGCCCGCGACGGGAAACACGTAGGTTCCGGTCTCCATCAGACCCGCGACCAGGCCGCGCCAAAAAGCGTATTGCTTGTAAAAAGCTACCAGGTCCGAACCCAAAATGCCCGCGACGGTGCCGGTGTTGGCGGGCAGGATGGCGTTGCCGTATCCCATGATCATGTCGCCGTTGAAGAACAGCATGTCCGATTTCTGTTCCTGCACGCCCCGGATGATGCGCGTCCAGGCTTTGGTGTTCTGCAGCCAGATGGAATCCTGTCCGTAGACCGGCTGGGTGGAGGAATCCGGCGCCACCGGATCCTGGCGGGAATCGCCGACGGTGGAAAAGCTCAGGATCGGATCCCGGCGTTCATCTTCATCATCGTCCCGGTCATGGGCCGATGCGAAGCTGAAAGCGGCGCAGGACACCGCGAGGGCGGTCATGGGTAGGCGGCTGAAAAGGAACCTTTTGCTCAGCATGGAATCTCCTTCAAGGGTTGGTGAACCGATCCGGGCCGGAAAATAGGCAGGGAGGATTTCATTCCCGTTCCCGATTACCCATGGCCCGATTGCGGAAATACCGCATCCGGATTGTTACCTTGGCTTGAACGCGCGAAAGGGAGCTCGGAATGGGCAAAGGCAGGTTGGAAGCGTTCAGCGACGGCGTCATCGCCGTCATCATCACCATCATGGTCCTGGAGATGAAAGCCCCCCACGGGTATGCATGCAAGGACCTGCTGCCCCTGATTCCGGTCTTCCTCAGCTACGTGCTCAGCTTCGTCTTTGTCGGCATCTACTGGAACAACCACCATCACCTGCTCCAAGCCGTCAAGCACGTCACCGGCGGCATCCTCTGGGCCAACATGCACCTGCTCTTCTGGCTCTCGCTGGTCCCCTTCGTCACCAGTTGGATGGGTGAAAACCATTTCGCCCCCCTTCCCGTCGCCCTGTACGGCTTGGTCATGCTCATGGCCGGCATTGCGTTCACCATCCTGGTGCGCGCCCTCGTCCGCCGCCACGGCAAGGATTCGACATTGGCCATGGCCTTGGGCGCTTCGGTGGTGGAAGACATAAAGGGGTTGATGTCGGTGATCCTTTATGCGATAGCCATACCCGCGGCCTATTGGCATACCTGGATTTCCGGGGCGTGCTACGTGTTCGTGGCCGTGATGTGGCTGATCCCGGATACGCGGATCGAGCGGGTGATGGTGAAGAAGGAGGAGTGAGCGGGATGATGGTATCGATCCGGGCCTATCTGCGGTTCGCCTTGGCGTTCGGTTTGTTGATTTCCCTCTCACAGGGTGATTCGTTGAAAAGATCCAAGCTTTTCGTTTCCAAGGCGGACAATAGGGACGGCGCCGCATTGGCCGAGGAGTTTTTTTACCGCTCCAATGGCCGTGATTCGGTTTCGATCAATTATGAAGATGGTTTGGGACGCGTCTTTTACCGATTCTACGATTCCGCGGGACGAATCGAAAGGATAGAGACGAGGTCTGGGAAAAGCGACTCCTTGGAGGGAACGCAGTCTTACAGGTGGGTGACGAATGATTCCGCGGCCGTTATGCGGACTACCGGCGGAAATTCGATTTCGGAATTCAACTTGAAGTACCACAATCCGCGATACGGAAAGTTCGGGGAGATATTCGCGGATACGATCTCAGCGTCGGATTTCAAGACCAATGGCACGCCCGAAACCGGATGGACGAGAACGGTGTATGACGTCGACGATTCGGGATATGCGGCGCGGGTCATTGCGACTTCCGCAAACGGCTCGAGGGAATATTCGGATACGACCACCTATGCGAATTTCTATCAAAACCATTCGCTGATCAAATATTCGAAAACAAACTCCGGCGGGACGAAGCATTATTTCTACGAGTACAAATCCATTGCTCCGGAAGGGATTCGGCGTCCCTATTTTCCCGGCGCGCATAACCACAATGGACAAACGTACTATGATTTATCGGGTAGAAAATACGGCGAAGGGCGATTTCGAACCGGCTATTACTCTGAATCCCCGGCCAATTTCATGTATCCGGATTGTCTTTTTCTTCGGTTCTTGTGATTTTTAAAAAAGCGCAAGTAGGCTTTTTAAAGGTCGGCATCTATTCGGAAATTCATATTAATCAAATGTGATTTTGATTTTCTCATATTGCTAGTGAAAAAAGGACGAAGGATGATACCTCCAAATGGCTTTCTCGCCCTGGTTTCGATCCTCATTTGCCAAGAAGGGGTTTGGGCCAATTCGAATTGGGAGAAATTACCCGGCCCCGATGGAGCCATAGTTCATTTTACCCTAGCCCTAACCGGCGGCCGATTTTCCTTGTTGTTGAAGGGTTGTTTATCCGTCGGCCAACTTCCTGGAAATGCCGCGGCATGCGCCATGTACGATTCGGCGCTCCATCCCCCAGTTCCGTTATGCTTGGGAAATCAGTAAGGGGTTCCGCCCCCAACCAAGTCGGCTAAAGCGCGGGACAGGAAACGGCATCTGCGCACAGGATTTGAGGAGAATAGGAATGTCACAGCGAATATCCAAACCTCATGCATTATCCATTTTCCTTCTTGTGGCCGCATCCTCCTTGTCTTCCTTCGTCTATTCCGCGGACGCCGATGGCAAAGCGGAGAAATCCCTGATACCCGAAGCCGTCGTCACTGCGGTCATCAACAGCCCCAGGCTCGCGACCTTTCTCCACCCGGACGCCCCCGACCGCGTCCCCTTGATCCTTTCCGACGAGCATGTCGATGCCGGCATGAAGCTGATCAAGTTTTCCCACCCCGTCCTGATCCTTCCGGAAAAGGAAATCGGCTCCAAGCCCCATCTCCGCTTCCTGGAATACAGGTTGGACGGGGAGAATGCCAAGGTCATATTCGAATACCAGGTCGAAGGCCTGAATGCCGATTTTGACTTGAGCCAAGGGAAAAAAGGGGAATGGAAAATCACCAAAGAGGTGATCACGGAAGGGTGATGGGCCGATTGCAAATGTCAGTGGAGAAGTAATCGGAAAGGCTGCTTGGAAAACGTGATCTTCGTATATTTCTGATTATGTCGGCATTAAAAGGAAATGGCAGCGTGGGTTTCGCATTGCTGGCGGCGGCCGTATCTTTGGCGTTACCCGCTTTATCCTGGGCGGATGTCGTTACCTTGGGGAGCATCCCGGCCCCTGCCGGCTACCAGCGCATAGCGTATGCGGAAGGCTCTTACAGCCATTACCTGCAAACCCTGCCTATCAAAAAGGACAATCGCATTGCCGCATTCAACGGGACGTTCATCCGGGACTTCAACGTTTTCGCCGTGGTGGATCTGCCATTGTTGTTCAAGCAGGACCTGGAGCAATGCGCGGACTTCGCCATGCGCTTGTGGGCCGAATACCACAAAAAGGAAAACACCCTCGATCGCCTTTATCTTTTCGACTATAACGGAAACCGGAAGTCATTTTCCGGAAGCGGGAAATCCTATGCCGCGTTCCTGAAAACGAGTTTCACGAACGCCAATTCCTATTCACTCAAACGCGGAAGCGTTCCCGTTGCAGCCGAATCGGATTTGGCGCCGGGGGACATGTTGATCCAGAACGAGAGCGGCGGAATAGGCCATGTGTCCGTTATCATGGACATTTGCCAGGCTGCCGGGAAACCCAGGCTCTATCTATTCGGGTTCAGTTTTATGCCCGCGCAGGAATTCCACGTGGAAAAAGCCTCGGCCGCCAGAGGAGTGGGCGGATGGTTTACGCTTGAGGGATATAAAAAGTTTCTCGCGGAGATACTGCCTTTCGGCCCGCCGGTGCAGAGGCGCTTCGGTCCGTGATAAGGCTGGTCGGTATGCTGGCATCGCTGTCGTGTGCGTCGGGCCACCCCACTGCGGCCTGGGAGCAATACGAGAAACAGGTTCGCGACCAGACGCTTCCCAAGGACACCTTAGAGGCCGAATTCCCCGCGGTTTATGGAGCTTTGCAGGCAAACCGAACAACGGCGAGTACGGTCCCAATCGCCTCGCCGTGGGTTTTTCCCTTGGCGGGATATTCCCTCGCCTCGGTAGGCAAAGGCGGATTCGCACCGGGAAGCGACTATGGAGGATCCTCCATCAAGGGCTATGATTTTTTCGACGGCAATTTGCACGGCGGGCATCCCGCCTACGACATATTCATCCGGGACGATAATCGCGACAGCCGCGACGACCGTACTGGAAAGCCGGTGGAGGTGCTCGCCCCCATCAGCCTGATCGTCTTGTCCAGGCAGGATACCTGGCAACCGGGATCCCAACTACGGGGCGGCAAATACCTTTGGGCGCTTGCGCCTCGATTTGATCTATTGTTCTATTTCGCGCATCTCGACAGCATTATCGCGAGCCCCGGGGACACGCTTCGCGCCGGCCAGGCGTTGGGAACAGTGGGCCGTACCGGGAAGAACGCGCATGCCAAACGCTCGCCGACCCACTTGCACCTTATGGTCCTGCGGGTGGAAAACCAAATCCCGATCCCCTTCGACTATTTCCGGTTGTTGCCGCGGTAGCGGGGGCTGGGACACCGCCCTGATCGACGTCAGCGGACGGGAATCAGGAAGCCTTCGTCGACCAGTTGCCGCACGATTTCATCCGTCTCGGCCGGGATCCCGTCCGGACCCAATCCCAACGCGGCGGCGGTTTTGGCTATCACCTCGCGCAGGGTGCGCATTCCGTTGCAGGTAACCAACAGCTCCCCGAAATACGTATCGATCTCCTCGACGTAGGCGAATCCCTTGGTCACGTTGATATAGGCCTTGGTCTGCGCCCAACCCGCTTCGGAAGGCGTGCATTCCTGGGTCAACCGCACATGGGGCGATACCTGGAACACGGCGCGCAGCAGCCCCGCTTCGTCCTTGGCGCTGCGGGCCAGGAAATCCAGGGCCTGCATGCGCGCAAGCACCTCTTCGCCGCCGGAGCCGGCGATGCGTTCCGGACCGTCGAAGCAGCGGAACCAGTTGTCGCCGCCGGAACGCTTGCGCATGATGACCGCGCCTCCGCCGATGGCGGCGATGTTTTCCGAACGGTAGTATTCCAACCACGCTTCCAGGCGCGAGGAATCGGAAGCCGAGGAATCGATGTGGCCGTAGCGCATCCAGTTGGCGGCATAGGACATGGGATCCGTGGTCGAGGACCTGAGCACCCAGGTATCGCAGCCGGTACCCTGGAACCAGGTCCGCAGGCGTTCCTGCCAGGCGTCGCCGGTGTTCTCGACCCAATTGCAGAGCATCTGGAAGTGGCCGCCCTCTTTGAGATAGCCGGGCGCTTCTCCCGCCATCTTCTGGCAGAATGCGTCCGCCTTCATGCCGCCGTTCAGGTAGACCAGGCGGTCCTCCGGCGAGATCACGAAAGGGGGATTGGAGATGATGAGATCGAAACGCTCGCCCTTGACCGGGGCGAACATGTCGCCCGTGCGGGCCTCGACGTTCAGGATGGCGTTGAGGCCGGAGTTGAGATCCACGAAGGCGGCGGCGCGCGGATTGAGATCCGTGGCCACGGCGCGCTTGCTGTTGCGGGCGGCCAGGAAGGCCAGGTAGCCGCAACCGGAGCCCACGTCCAGAACGGTTTCGAAGTTGCCGCGGATGACCAGGCCGGCCAGCAGGCGGGCGCTGTCGCTGGGGCCCATGACGTAGTCGGGAGCCTCCACCTTGTCTTCGGGCCAGGAGCGGTCGAAGGCCAGGAGCAGGCCGTCCACGGGGGTGATCTTGAGGGATGCGAAGATCTTGCCGCCCCGGTCCTGGAGCAGGCCGCCCGCGATCATCCGGTCCAGGGTCGTTGCGCCCAGCGCCTTTTGCGCAGCCTGGGGCGGGACGGAGATCCCGATGATGAAGAGGCGGGCGAAGGTGTTGAGGGGGGTATCATCGGCGGTACGGCGGAAGGCCGTTTCCGGCGAGACGTCCCGGATGGCGGGAATGGCTTTGACCCCGAAGGCGGCGGTGATGCCGGCCTCGTCGAAACCGGCCCGGCGCAAGGCATCGCGGACGCCGGCCACCTCCGCGGCGGTGAGGGCGAAAGGACGGTTGCGATCAGGAGTGGCCATCATGCCCCCGCGATTTTGTCCACTTCCCGCTGGTACTTCGCGGTCATCTGGATCACGAGCTTGGGCGAATCGGGCAGGGCCGACATCTCCTTGCCCAGGCTTTCGAAAAGCGCGTCCATCTTGACGCGTTTGGTGCCGCTGGAAAAGCAATTCTTGCCGTCGGCGTATTCCGTGATCACGGTGCGGATGCCGGCTTTGCTGTTGGGGAGGGGAGTGGCCATGGACGTTCCTTTGAGGGGCGCCGGTGCGGCGCGAGTCCGGGAAATATAACCGTTCCCGGAGTATATTTGAGGTTTCCCCTTCCGGAGACATCCATGACGGACATCGAAACGAAAAGCGGCCTGCCGATTCTGGCCTTCAAAGGCGATCGGCAGTGGGCGGCCTGGCTGGAAAAAAACCATGCGAAGTCGAAAGGCCTGTGGGTGCGCCTGGCGAGGAAAGCCGCGGCGCCCGCCTCTTTGACTTATGATCAGGCGGTCCTCACGTCATTGTGCTATGGATGGATCGACGGGCAGAAGGCGGCCGGGGACGAGGCGTCCTGGTTGCAGAAATTCACGCCCCGGGGCGCGCGCAGCATCTGGTCCAAGATCAATCGCGACAAGGTCGCCGCGCTGATCAAAGCGAAGCGCATGCGGCCTGCGGGGTCCGCGGCCGTGGAGCGGGCCAGGGAGGGCGGACAATGGGAGGCGGCATATGATTCCCCCAAAGGATCCGCCGTTCCCCCGGAGTTCCAGGCGGAACTGGACAAGAGCGGGGCGGCTGCGGAGTTCTTCGCCACCCTGAACAAGACCAACCGCTATGCCATCCTCTGGCGTATCCAAACGGCAAAGAAGCCGGAGACCAGGGCCAGGCGCATCCAGACCTTCATCGCCATGCTGAAAAGGAAGGAAAAGCTTTACCCCTGATCGCACCGGACGGCAGATCCCCGGCGAATCCCCTCCTCCCCGCAGCCCCATCTCCTTCCCGGCAGACTCCAGCCCAACAGCCGTAGCGGCCCCGTAACCGAGGCGATCCCTCCCGGCAATCCGTGGAAATCCCGCACTTGGCCGTATCCTCAGCACTCTAAATTGGACCTGAGGTGTTGCATGGCCGTTCCGGCTTCGCGTTGGCTTTTGTTTTCCCCCTTGCTTGTCGCCGGTTCCGCCTTCGCCCAGCCCGGACCCGTGCTGTTCGATTTCGAGAACTTCACCCTTTCCTCGGCCAAGGCCTACGGCGCAACCCTCTCCCTGGACACCAAGGGCGGCAGCATCGGCCTGGCCATCGCCCCCAAGGACGCGGCGGCCTGGGAAGGCGCGACCCTGACCTTCGCCGCCAAGGATCTGTCCGGCGCCCAGGGCCTCATCATGACCGTGCGCAACACGGGATCCCAGAGCGTAAGCGTGTACGCCCACGTCAACGAGGACAACAACTATCCCTCCAACCAGGGGTACCTGATGCTGGACGCGGGGGAGGCCGATACCCTGTACGTGCATTTCAACCGCAACCAGGCGCCCCCGTATCTCAGCGGTTACCTCAAGGGGATGAAGGGTATGCCGGGCGGATACACCGAGCACTGGGAGATCATCGATCTGGCCCGCGTGACCCAGGTGCAGGTGGACGTGTTCAATCCCGGTCCGGGCCGCGGCTTCGTCATCGACGATGTGCGCCCGTGGGGCGCTTACGCGCCTCCGACCGAGGCGCAATTGCAGGCGGACTTCTTCCCGCTGCTGGATACCTTGGGCCAATACAAGCATGCGGCGTGGCCGGGCAAAAGCGCGAGCGGCGCGGACCTCGCGGCACAGGCCGACGCGGAGACCGCGGATTTGGCTGCGCATCCCGGGCCCGCGGATTGGGACGCCTACGGCGGCTGGACCGCGGGACCCAAGCAGGACGCGACCGGAAAATTCCGCACCCTGAAGGTGGACGGCAAATGGTGGCTGGTGGATCCGGTCCGGCCGGCTTTTCTGGTCGCTGGGGATCACTTGCGTCAACTCCGGCGAGACCACGCCCGTGGCCGGCCGCGAGAATTACTTCACCAACCCTCCGGCCAACGGCGATTACCGCGGCGCGAACCTCAAGCGGAAATTCGGAAGCGCCTGGTACGCCAGGTCCGCGGCGTTGGCCAACCAGCGCCTGCGCAGCTGGGGCGCCAATACCATGGGCAACTGGTCCGACAAGGGGATCTACGGCCTCAAGAAGACCGTCTACACCGTGAACTTTTCCACCGGCATAGGACCGGCCTTGCCCGCGAGCATCGATACGGCTTCGTTCCGCGCCTCCGTGCAGGCCAAGCTCACGCAGTTGAAAAAGGATCTGGCGGACGATCCTTGGTGCCTCGGCGTATTCAGCGACAACGAATTGGGTTGGCCCGCCGCCACCGCCGCGGCCGTGTCCGAAGATTACTACCGCATCTGTTCCCAGGAGATGAAGGCCATCCTGCCGGGCGTGCTCTACCTGGGCAGCCGCATCCATATGGGTCCGGAAGCGGTATGGCGTTCCGCGGGCAAATACTGCGACGTGATCAGCTGGAACCATTACGAATACGCCATCGCCGATCTGGCGCTCCCCGCCGAAATCGACAAGCCGGTCATGCTCACGGAATTCCACTACGGCGCCCTCGATCGCGGGCTGCCCCATCAGGGTCTGCGCACCGCCTTCAACCAGAAGCAGCGCACGCGCCTGTTCGGAGGCATGGTGGATCAATGCCTGGCGCATCCCAAGCTGGTGGGCGCGCATTGGTTCCAATGGAGCGATCAGATCTACACGGGCCGGGGCGACGGGGAGAATTACCAGATCGGATTCCTGGACATCGCCGACCGTCCCTATCCCGAGATGGTGGCGACGGCGCGGGCGGTTTCCGCGCGCCTCTATGCGACCCGCAGCGCCGGATCCGCGCCGCAGGCGGCGACGCAACGCGGTCCCGCGGAGCGCCGTCCGCAAGGGCCTTTCCCCAAGCCCATGGTGGACGCGCTGGGACGGCGTTCCGCGCCCGCGGCCCCTCGCATTTTTTCCGGCCTCCGTTTTTCCGATCTCCGCTGAACGAATTCCGCTGAACGATCCAAGTTCAACGATCTACGCTCGACGACTTAGCTCGGAACATTTTTGATCGGGTCCCCGGCCTCTCCGAACGACACGTCCTGGAACACGGCATCGGCGCTGCGAAGCACCGTACGCACGGCTTTCAGCTTGAGCGCGAGGGCGGCCAAGGGCAGAGCCGATCCCAGCAAAGCGACGAAGGCCGTGGTGGCGCGTTGCCGCGGGCTTTTGTCCAACAGCCACAACAGGATGATCCCAAGATGGGATAGGTAAAGCAGGCGGCCCAGGGCCGCGGCATCCGCCGGTTTGGGGGCATCCGAAGCCGCCGCTACGGCCTGCAGGAACGTCGCTTGCACGCGCTCGCGGCTTTCGGCCGTGGCGGGAGCGAACAGGCTTTCGGCGCCGTTGCCGACCATTACCGGAATCAGGGCATCCAGGGTTTTGCGTTGGGGCCGCAGTACGTCCAGGCTCGCCTGCAGGGCGAAGAGATAGCGGGTGCGCCAATTGCCCTTGGGCAGGACGGCGGCCTTGGCTGCGTACCGCGCGGAGAGATCGTCGTACAGGGCCAGGACCACGGCGCGTTTGCCGGGGAAGTAGCGGTACAGCAGACCCGGACTGACCCCGGCCTCCTGGGCGATGTCCCGCAAGGTCGTGGTCTCGAAACCCCGCTGCGCGATCAGCCCCAGGGCGGCGGAGTAGATTTCCTCCTTCGACGCGAGTCCTTGGGCCGTGCGCCCCTTGGGGCGTCCACGAGGCCGGGGGTTATCCGCGGCGTTTCCGTCCTCCGTCCCCAAATGTCCCTGGTCCATTCGTTTCCGTACCATTTTCCGCCTTGCCATTTTAAGTAAACGTGTTTACAATAAATATAACGGCAGCCGCCTCCCGATGCAAGGGGTGGGAAACCTGCCGAGGTAGGGTGGTGGAAGCCCGTCGACGACGGTGGAAGGAAAGGCGGCCATGAAAATCGTGATTCCCGGAGGGACGGGCCAGGTCGGCGCCCTTTTGATTCCCGCCCTGTTGGCCAAAGGGCATGAGGTGGTGGTGGTCAGCCGCGGTGGCTTGCGCGAAGCCGTTACCTTAGGGAAAACTTGCGGAGCGGGCGGGAATGCGGGCGACGTTCTTGGAATAAGGGATAGCGCCGCGGCCGGACGCGGTAGTTTGCGGTTTCTTCCATGGGACGGACGCACCTTGGGGCCGTGGGCACAGGAATTCGACGGGGCCGATGCCGTGATCAATCTGGCGGGCCGCAGCGTCAATTGCCGCCATACCGCGGCCAACAAGCAGGCGATGATGGATTCCCGCGTGGATTCCACCCGCGTGGTGGGGCAGGCGATCCGGACCGCGGCTGCGCCGCCCAAGGTCTGGCTGCAAATGAGCACGGCGGCGATCTACGCCCATCGCTTCGACGCGGGCCATGACGAGGCGCATGGACGCCTGGGCGGCGACGAGCCGGACGTGCCGCGAAGCTGGGACTTCAGCGTCGGCATCGGCAAGGCCTGGGAGAAGGCCCTGGATGAGGCGGATACGCCGAAGACGCGCAAGGTGGCGATGCGCTCCGCCATCGTCCTGAGCCCGGGGCGCGGAGGCATCTTCAACATCCTGTTGACCCTGACCCGCTTGGGCCTGGGTGGAACCATCGCGGACGGTCGGCAGATCATCTCTTGGATCCATGGGGACGATTTCTTGCGCGCGATCTTTTTCCTGTTGGAACGGGAAGACATCTCCGGGCCCGTTAACATCGTGTCCCCCGCGGCTCTGCCGCAAAAGGAATTCATGGCCGCCCTGCGGGCCGCCTGGGGCATGCCCATTGGGCTTCCCGCCACGCGCTGGATGATGGAGATCGCCGCGTTCGTGATCCGCACGGAGTCGGAGTTGACCCTGAAGAGCCGGTATGCGTTGCCGGGGCGATTACAGCAGGCGGGCTTCCGCTTCGAGCATCCGGAATGGCGGGAGGCCGCGCGGGACCTCGTCGCGCGGCATCGCGCGACACGAACGACTTAGGGGACGCAATCTCCCCGGCCCGCGTAACCGGCCGACGCCCGGCAAGCCTTTTTCAACACCCTGTCAAGTGATCTACGCGATTGGAAACCGCTAGCGCGCGGAAAGTGAGTTTTGGATCCGGGACGCGCCGGGAATCGGTGCCGCGCTCCGTCCCGTCAAGGTGCGGAAGGACGCCGGACCCGTTGCGGCATTCCAGCGCGCGAACATCCCTCCCCGCGTGCGCTGCAAACCCCATCCCGGGCTTCCCGACCCATTCTCCGCATCCGCTCCATCGGTCCCATCCGACTTCCCGGGCCCGCCCCTGCGACTCCGCACCGCTGCCGCGCTCGTGCCCACTTCATACGCCCCGATGTCCAGCTTCCCCTGCGCGGGCCGGATCACCGCCGTCTGCCCGGCCGTGTGGAAGGGTGGGCAGAACGCGGGCGGGAACAGAGGATTGGGGAATTCGAATCCCGGCGCGCCGGTGACCGTGGCCGCTCCCGCATCCGCCAGGACGCCTCCGGCCGCGGGGCGTAAATCCCGATCGGCGAATCCCGGGAAGCCCGGATCCGTACCTTGCAGGCTACCCTTCCATTCCGTCGGGGCGTTGACCGCGCCCGTCGTGATCCAATTGTTGCTTCCGGCGATCACGGCGTGGCCCTGGGTCCAGGAGGCGTCGGACACGCGCATCAGGTTGAGTCCGCCTCCGGGGCGGTGGAAGACGTTGTTGTGCATCTCCACGCTTTCCAGGCTGTCGAAGCAGCGGAACACCGCACCCGTGCCCGCGATGACGGTGTTGTTGACGAAGCGGTAACGCCCGTGCGTCTCCCCGGTGCCGTCCCCGCCGATGCGGAATACGGCGAAGTTGCTGTCGTTCTTGGCCGCGGTGCCGCGTTTCCAGAACACGTTGCCCAGCACGTCCGAATCCTCCCGCTTGAGATGCGGGGTCCAGCCGTCGTCCACGCCCCCGGGATCGGAACCGATGAGTTCCAGCTCATGGTAGTACGCGCCCTCGATCCAGTTGTAGTAGATCTCGTTGCGCTCGGAGCGGGACTTCACGTTGTTGCCGCCTTTGGCGTCGTGCACGTAGCAATGCTGCATGCGGAACACGCTGCCGGGATGGTTCACCTCGTCCGTGGACATGTAGATCTGGTGCTGATGATCCCCCAGGCCGCAATTCCATACTTCGGCGTATTCCAGCAGCAGGGATCCGGATCCCACGTCGCCGCCCAGGATGCCTTGGGCGGGGCAATCGTGCACGGCCACGTCGCGGACGGTGATGTCGTCGGCCTGGTGGTAGATGCAGCGCGAGGTCCCGCCCGTGATGTCGAAGCCCTGGAATACGTAGTGGTCCGCGCCGGTCTTGTACGGGTAGTCGGATTTGAAATGCACGGTGTTGGCCCCGCCGGAGATCACGGGGCGGAGGCCGCCCGCGCGCACGCCCAGGATCACGATGGGCGAGGCTTTGCTGCCCGCGCGCGAAAAGGTGACCGCGGGATAGGTGGCGCCGCCATCCACCCAGACGGTATCGCCCGGATTGAGTTTGGCCACCACGTCCTGAAAGGTCTTGTTGGTCTGCGTGGGTCCCACCTTGTACCCAGCTGCGAAACCAAGCCCCCATCCCGCCAGCAAACCGAACCGTATCGCCCTGCCTATCCGATTCCAAGTCATCATGGCCAACCCCTTTCCAAACACCGCGCCTCTTCCGATTCGAAACCAGGCCGCGAATCTTTATGCCACCCTCAGCCGATCCCATTAAGCTCAGTCGATCCCAATAAGGTAAATACACGCTGTAACGCGCGCGTCCCGGCATGGACCTATCTGCCGGACCCTGCACCAGGGTATCATGGAGCGGTACCGATATGCGAAAATCCCGGCTGTTGATTTCATCCCTTATCGGGGCCTCCGCTCCCTGGATGGCCGCCGCCTCCATGGCATCCGCTCCACCCGCCCCGTTTGCCGTGGTCGAACTCTTCACCTCCGAAGGCTGTTCCAGTTGCCCGCCCGCCGATCGCCTGCTGTCCGAACTCGCCGCGGACGCGGAGAAAACCGGCAGGCCCGTCTTCGCCCTTTCCTTCCATGTGGACTATTGGAACTACCTGGGCTGGGCCGATCCGTTCAGCCGATCGGAATTCTCGGATCGGCAGCAGGAATACGCGCGCGCCATGGACGGACGCGTGTACACGCCCCAGATGATCGTGAACGGGAGCGAGGAGTTCGTGGGATCCCAAGGTGGGACGGCGCGCAAGAGCATTGAGAACGCGCTGGAACATTCGGCCGGGGCCGCCATCGCTTTGCATCCGGGCAACGTCGTGGAAGGCCGCTTGAACGTGGCTTACCAGGTGACCGGGCAGGGCGATGGGGATTTCCTGAACCTGGCCGTGGTGGAAAAGGGCCTGGCGGTCCCGGTCAAGAGCGGCGAGAACCGGGGACGCACCCTCAAGCACGACAATGTGGTGCGGTCCTTCCGCACCGTGGTCCTGGACAAGCAGGGCATGGGCGATACGCGCCTGGAGCTGCCGCCTGGCATGCGCCGCGGGAACGCCATGCTCATCGGCTATGTGCAGAAGCGATTGTCCCTGCGCACCATCGGAGCGGCGCGAAGCGCTTTCTAACGGGGCAATCCCGGTTACGGCAAAACGATCCGACGTACCTCGCGCGTTTCCCCGGCCCGCAATTCGATCCAATGGATTCCCGATGCGCCCGCGTTCGATCCGTCCTTTTTCGATCCGCTGATCAGGCCGGTGATGCGATGAGTTCCCGCGTCCAACATGGCTAGGGCCAGCACTTGCGTCCGGCGTCCCAAGGCGCCGTAGACGGTCAGCGCCACGGGAGTCCTGGCCGTCAAGGTGAACTCCACCGCAATGCCGCGGGCGGACGCCTCGATGCGCATCCGCTGCTTGCCGTTCCGGGCGATCCGATCCGCCATACCCGCGGCCCCGTTCCCGGTCGTGAATGTGGATCCCGCCGAGTACGGAGCCTCTCCCGACGCGCTGTTGCCTTTAACGCGCCAATGGTACACGGTGTTGGGCGCCAGGCCTTCCACCTGCGCGGTGCTGATGCTGGAGGAATCCGTCTTGTCCACGGTGGAGAAATCCGCCTTCGTGGAAACCTGGTAGACGTAGCCGCTCGCGCGTTCCACGCTTTCCCAGGCGAGATCGATGGTAAGGGGGAGATCCTTGGCGCCGTCCGCCGGGATCGAAAGCACGGCCGGAGCGGTGGGCGGATCCGTCAGGGTGGTGAAATTGCTTTTGGTCCACGCGGTCTTGACCGGAGAGGTATTCGCGCGCACGTGCCAATAATAGAGCGTGCCCTTGACGAGGCCGGTGATATTCAGGACCGTGTCCGCGACGGACGTGTCCTGGAAGAGGATGGTGCTGAAGTTGTTGGCGGTCGAGACCTGCACGCCGTAGGTCTTGGCGCCGGGAAAGGTGTTCCACGCGAGAGTGGGGGAGAGCGGCAGGCCCAGCGCGAAGTGCTCCGGGGAGACGATGACCGGACCCGCGCCCAAGGGCGGGTTGGTGGTGAAGCTGCGGATCTTGGAGTAGGCCCCGAAGCCCATGGCGCTGCGGGCGCGCACGCGCCAGTAGTAGGTGGTGGAGTCGGACAGGCGCTTGACCGAGGCGAGGGTGTCGACCAGGGCCGAGTCCTCGAAGAAGGGCGCGGCGAATCCGGGTTCGGTGGCGAGCTGGACATGATAGCCCGTGGCGGCGGCCGGCTTTTTCCATTTCAACGAGGTGGACACGGGAATGTTCCTGGCCATGTCGCCGGGATAGGTCAGGGTAGGCGCGGCGGGGAGCTGGGCGCGCGCGGCGGCTATGCCCAGGAGGCATAACAGGGTTGGGAAAAGCCTGGACTTGATCATCGGAATCCTCTTGCGGTTGAATGGACCTTCGTGTGCGCCATGGCAGTGAAACTAATCGCAGGGTGCGCGCCCGGATAACGGAGAGTGCGGGTAAGTCGTTCGCTTTTTTAAACGCCCCGGGCTTTTTGTAGTTTTAGCTTTAACCTTAACCAAGGCCTTAGCCTTAGCCGATCGCTCCGGTCGGAGGGAACATGCCTACGACCAGGACGGCCATGCGCGCGGAAACGATGTACGATACCCCCAGGATGAGCATCCGCCGGTTCTTGCCCACGGATCTGGCCGACGTCCACGAAATCCTCTCAGACCCCGAAGTGGCGAAATACGAGTTCTGGGACGCCTACGATTTGGAGGATACCCGCGAGGACCTGGAGATCCAGGGCGCGGTGGTCCCGGGCACTTGCGGGGTGTGGAATGAATTCGCCGTGACGCTCAAGGATGGGGGCAAGGTCATCGGCAATATCTCCTTCAAGATGGAGGACGCGGAGCAAGCCCAGGTCGAGATCGGCTTCCACTTCAACCGCAAATTCCATGGCCGGGGCTACGGCAAGGAAGCGGTAGTCGGATTGATCGAATACCTGTGGACGCTGGGGGCCCACCGCGTCTGGGCGGTGGCCGATACGCGCAACGAGAATTCCTGGAAGATGATGGAGAAGCTGGGACTGCGGCGCGAAGGCCACATGGTCCATAATTGCTTCGTCAAGGGCGAGTGGGGCAGCGAATACCTCTACGCCGTTTTGGAGAAGGAGTGGCGCGCCCTCCGGGGCGCCTGATCCCGAATCAGACCTTGCCGGCCACCGTCACGATCATGTTCAGGTTCAGCCGGCCCTGCACCTTGAGTTTGTCCTTCAAGGTCAGCTTGGCGATCACCTTGACCTTCTCCTTGGTCTTGTCCCGCAGGGCGTCCAGCACGCTCTGGAAGCCTTCGCTGTTGCCGAAGATGTGCTTACCCAACTGGAAGAACGTCATGGTCGGATCGAAGGCCAGCGCCTTCAGGCCCTTCGCCACGTCGTCGTTCACCAGGGTCTCCAAGGCGAGCTTGGCGGCGCCGGTGTCGTTCTCGCGGATATAGATCTTCAGGTAGAATCCCACGCCCTCGTTGTCGGTGATGAATTTCCTGGTGCTGTCATCGTAGGAAACGACCAGGCCCGTGATCTGGATGGAATCCGGATTGAGTCCCTTTTCCTTCATCTTGGCGCGGAGCGCGATCAGATCGAAGGTTCCCGAGTCCGTGTAGGTGGTGATGGTGTCGGAATCGAAGGTCAGATGGACCTTGGAGGAATCCTTGACGTTGATCACCACGCCGGCCGTGTCGTCCGCGGGATCGGTTTCCTTGAGCGCGCAGGCCGCGATCAGGAGCATGGCAGCCATCAGTCCGGCCAGCCCCAGGACGAGCCGCGATTTGGAAAGGTTGTAAGTCGTCATTGCCGTTACCTCGTGTTGTATGGAAATATGGAATCCCCCGCGTCACCCGTCGTTTGTTTCCCGCGCCAGGGGGTTGTTCGCGCCTGCTTTTTCCCGCCGCTATTTCTTGTACCGGTAGGCCAGCACGCCTAACTGGTTGCCCAGGTTGGCGCCGAAGCTCTGGCCCAATACAGCATCATAACCGAGATGGAAGGCGATATTCAAGCCGAGGCGGAAGCCGTTGCGGCCGTCCAGGGTCAGGTTGGGCTTGATGATCTGGTCGGCTTCGCCTTTTGCATGCAGGGTGAGCTGTCCGCCGCTTTTCACGCTCGCGGTTTCCCAGCCCGTCTCCACGAAAACCTCAAGCCATTTCTGGTAGGTGTATCCGGCCAAGACGCCGTAGAACGCGGACGTGCCGTCCAGGTCCAGTTGACCGTCGATGTGTCCGCCGGGTTTCCAGGTCGCGCTCATCCAGGTCCAGTTGGCGGCCACGGAAATGGAAACCGGCAGGGGCGGCAGGAAGGAGGAGAGATCGTGCTGGATGCCCACGCCGGGCAGGCTCACCGAGAAAACGGACAGCGGAATCGCGAGGTAGCGCAGTTTCAATTCGGTGTTGTAATAGGAGAAGCTGACCTGTGGCTCCAGGAAAGGCAGCCAGTTGTAGGCGGCCAGGGTCCCATTGCCGTCGCTGAACGGGACAGGGAAACTGGAGACGATGGAGTTGGAGGTGGGGCTGTACACGGAAGTGTCGAGCACGGGACCCTGGCCGCGGCCGAAGATGGTGGGCGTCGTGAAGGATTGGGTCTCCTTGCAGGACTGCGTGCCGGAGGGATTGTTCTGGTGGTATTGCTTGCAACCGGGATCCGACCAGGTTCCCTGGTAGGAGCGATCGTCATCGGCGATCCGGGTGGAGGTGATCGGCAGGCCGACGTAGAACGAGAACCCGCGGGGCACGGCGGAGCTCTGGTACCAGCCTCCGTTGGAGGCCGAACCGAACAGGGTCGCGAACGGCCGCACGTAGTCGCCGTTCTTCTCGAAGTCTTTCAGGATGTCGTCCGCGCTGACGGCGGCGGCGGCGCGGGGCAACGCAAGCGCGGCGAACGCGCCAAGCGCGAGAACGGTGGAAAGGGAAGGGAGTCGCTTCATGATAATCCAGTCCTTGATGAAAGGCATGCGACCCCATCCGGCCGGTATGGGATCGCCAACCAAATACACCATTTTGGGGGCGTTTTGTCAATCGGAGAAAGCGGAAGGATTAATCGCGGGTGTAAGGTTTCCCGACGATTCGGGAGCCTTGAAAAAGCCAAAGATCCGGACTTCCGGTCGTCGCACTGCGTCCATCCGCCCGCAGCGGGGTCCGGAAGCGCGGGGAGAGCGGCGCGGAGGGCCCGTGGGACGGGGCCCGGACGGCGGGAAACACCGCGGTTACCGGTTGGGTGGAGAACACCAGGGCGCCGAACTTGTCCGGGCGGTGGAAATCCGCCACGCCCGTGGGGGCCCAGGCGATCAGCTCCCCGGAAGCGCTGGTCGCGTAATCGATGCGGTAGAAATCGAGCGGCAGGGAATCCCCGTTGCGGGGCGGCAGGGGCGATTTCGAAAACGGCTTGAGGGCGGTCCAGGGAATGGAGATCTCCACCACCATCCCCGTATCCACGTCGGAAGGCTTGTTGGCCGTGCCCATCACCTTGACCGCGTTCAGCATTCCCGTAGCCGACCATGCCGTATTGCTTCCCGTGCGCGGACCCGTGAAGGAATAGTCCAGCGACGTATTCAGACAATTCCACTCCAGCTCGACGTAATCCTTGGAATCGCCGTCGGGGTCGATGAACATCTCGACCACGTCCTGGTCGTACAAAGGGCCGTCGTGCTGGGTCTCGGTGCCGCGCACGTTTTTCGTCAGGGCGATGAAGGCGATATACAGCCGGGTCTGGCTCCAGGCGACGAGCACCTTGGTCTCCACGCTGGGTTTGCCCCCGGCCGGATCGTTGTTCCGGAACAGTCGCAAGGTATCCAGTCCTTTCCAGCCAGGCTCATCCAGGACGCCGTCGATTTTCATGGAATCGGAGATGGGCCGGCAGGCGTGCGTGACGGAAGGGATGAAGGCCGCGGAGCCGGCGGTGCCGGAAGGGGAGGCGGCGCGGGAATCCGGCGCGGAGGCCAGGATAAGGAAAAGGAGGAGACCAGGGAAAACGGGAAGCCGACCCAGGAAAAAAAATCCCACCCGCATGGACGCCGGAAAGGCGCTCGTATTTTTCCGACCCGGCATGCGCCAAAGATATCGTTTGAGCCGGAAAAAGCGCCCGACGACGATTGTATTTTGGAAAACAACCGATCTAACCCCTCCGTGGTCCATGTGATTCCCATCACAAGGACGGGCTCCCGAAAGTCGCAATTTGCGAAAATAGCCTAGCTTTGCTGGGGTCGGCCGGGGGGTCGGCGAACAAGGGAGTCCTGCCATCATCGTCCTTCCGTCTTTTCCCATTTCAGGCGCTTGCCTGTCTCCTGGTTCCCGTTTTGCGGCCGCATGCCTTTTCGTTTCCATATTCGTTACGGTTGTCTTGCCCGCGCCCGTTCGCGCCGAAGAAGGACCGCTCAAGATATCCTTCAATTTCAAAGACTCCAAGTCCGATTGCCAGATGGCGCTGACGCGGGATTCGGTCGGCATCCTGCGCCTCGATCCCACCGCCGGGGCGCTTGAACCGGACGACGAGAACGGCTTCGACGGCTCCGTTCTCAAGCGCGCGCTCTCCGCGAACGAGAAGGATACGGCGGAAATCCTGATGGGCATGACCGAACGCTGGAAGGGCCGGAAGCGGTACGTCTGTTCCAGCAAGGACGGTTACGCCTTCTCCATCTGGTCCGATTCCCTCACCCTGCATTGCGAGAACTGCTTCTCCTGCACGGAAGGCATCAGCATGCCGGAGGCCAAGATGCTGGCCCGCTTCGGCAAGCTCACCTTGTGGCTCTATCGCATCAAAGGGGAAATGCAGCCGGACTGATACGGGCTGCGTCGCTCACCACTTGCCATCGCAAGCGGCTCATCCCGCCACGGATTCTTAATCCGCCATCGGCCCTTGGCCCACGGGTTCTCAGTCCTCTGAAGCGGATTTCCGTTCCAGGAAGAAGTTGCCGTAGGTTTCCCCTTGGCACAAGGCAGCGAGCTGTTCCGGCGTATCCGCCTCCACCCAATTACCTTGGCCGCTTTTGTTGCCCTTGCGATCGAGGTAACGGCAGGAATACCCCCGTTCCCTGAGCCAGGTCCAGCCGGGCGGAGGCATTACCGTGAACCAGAACTCGCACAGGATGGGCCCGCGGAAGCGGCGGAAGAATTCCCCGCCGCCGGCGAACAGGTTCATTTCCGATCCCTCCACGTCGATCTTGACCGCGTCCACGGCTTCCGGGGCCAAGGACGCGCCCGCCAGGTAATCGTCGAGGCGCATCAGGCGCGTGGGCAGGCGTTCGAACGCGTAACCGGATCCGGGCCGCATCGCTTCCGGATACGACTCGGCGAAACCGGCCTGCGAATACAGCGGTACACCCTGATGGATGGGGATGACCAGTTCCGTGTTCCCGTTCTCCTTGGCCAAGGCCATGGGTTCCACGCTTGCCTGTCCGAATCCCAGGGCGCGTAGCATGCGGGCCGCGGTCTTATGGTGCACGGGCTCGAAGGCGATCACGCGGCCCTTGGGCCCCACCGCGCGGGCGAACAGCGAAGTCGATCCGCCCAGGAAAGCGCCGATGTCGAGCACCAGGGAACCGGGCTTGAGCGCGGCCGCGAAGGCGAGCACGTCTTCGCCGAAGAATTTCCGGGCATAGCGTTCGGATCGCAGCGCGCGCATCAGGCGCAAGTAGAAATACCCCGCATGCAGCAGGCGGTAGAGCCCGGGACCGGACGCGCGGAACAAAAGCTTTTTCAGGCTGCGCAGGGGCATGGGCCTGATGATACCAATTCGCGAAGGGGAGGATCGACTAAAGAGATCCCAGGACTCCGCTAGACGCGGGCGTCGATCGATTGGCCCAGAGGCTGTCCGCCCAGGGGCTTCAGGAAAGGAAGATCCTGATGCACGGGATCGGTGGAAGGCTGAGGCAGACCGGTTCCTTTGCCCAGCAGTTGCAACTTGGCCTTTTCCTTTTCCCGCTCGGCTTCGGCTTCCTTCGCGTTCGCGACCTTGGCGTCCTCCGCCTGGGACGAACGCAGCATTTCCGCCTGGACTTCCCGGGTGGGGGCATCGTCCGGGACCAGCTTTGCGGCCTTGGCCTCCTTGGGCAGGGACGCGAGACGGGATTTTTCCGTATCGTACATATCGAGATGTTCGCCCAAACCCGGATCGCCGCCTTTCGCCGCAGGCGGGACGGGAGCCTGGATTTCCGTCCCGGGAACGGGCTTGGTCGCTTCCGCAACCGAAGGCTGGGCCTGCGGGGGCTGCGACTGCACCGATTTGATGGCGTTTGCGATGGAACTCAGATCCAACATGATACGGTCCTTCTCCTTGTCAGGATATCGGCAGTTTCAGGCCTGACTTGATTTTTTTTTCGGGGATCGTCTGGGGTCGTTTGCGGTCTTGGCGGGCGGATCCCAAAAAGGAAAAAACCCCGGAATGGATCGGGTGTAATCAATCCCGGGGCGTAGCGCTATTAGCGATTACTTCGCGGTAGCGGCGGACATACGGATCGCATGGCCTTGGACATCGAACGCGCCGCGGCCGGATGAGGCGGGAAACCACGGGGAGGCCCATCCCTCGGGGCCGGGAGCCGGCCAGGAAAGGCCCGCAAGGGATCCGCCGCGCGCGGAAGCCGGAGCCAGCGGTCCAGGACGGATGGCGGTCGTCATATGCCAGTCCTTGCCCTTGGAAAGGAAATCCGCGTAGGCCATGCGGTATTTGTCGGCGCCGTACTTCAGCTCCAGGCTGTCCGAAGCCTTCGCCGCATACAGCGCCTGCTCGAACTCGGGAGTGAGGATTTCGCTGCGTCCCACGATCACGCGCTCCAGCTTGTCCGGCGCGGGGATGATGGTCAAAGGCAGGATCGCTTCCACTTGGGCGCGCGGCAGGATCCAGAAGGCCTTCAATCCGCCCTCGATGAAATAGCCGTTGTACCAGGTGTTCAAAAGGGCCTGCGCTTCCTGGGAGGTGAGACCGGCCTTCTGCAACTGCGCGCGGAAATCGTCCATGGGCCCCATGCCCTGGGTGTATTGCGTGAAGGGCTTGTCCCGCGTCAGGGAGATTTCCGCGCCCGCGGCCATCGGTCCGCTCTGCCACACCGTGGCGATGTCCGATCCGAAGAGGGGGCCGTAGGCGCGTTCATACACCATCAGGAAGGGGATGTCCTCCTTGCCCAGGTTCTTGACGCGCAGGCGTCCGTCCGGCAGAAAGCGGATGTCCACCGTGGACTGGAAGTTTCCGATGCCGCGGTAGAACAGGAACTTCTCGATCTCGCCGTCCTGGCCACGCAACTGGTTGGCGGTGGTGCCGCGGGGCGCCGTCCATTCCGCCGTTTCCTGGTTGGAGGCCGTGGTGCTGTAGGGTAGCTCCGGGCCCGGCGCCAGCACCGTGGCCTTCCAGCCGATCTTTCCCCCATAGGGAGCTTGGGCGAAATCGACCGCGGGCGCGGAGGGGTTGGCCTCGCAGACGTAACATGCGGGATACCATTGGCTGATGGTGCCGCCGTTGAAGCGCACCAGCACGTCCACGGGCGTTTCCTTCTGGGCGTAGAAATACAACACCGGAGTCTCCATTTTCACCGTCACGTTGCGGAGCCGATCGAGGGAGGCCCAACCTTTCAGGGGATCGAAGTTGAAGTAGGGGAGTCCGTGGACGAACGCGGGGAGGCGCGAGGCGTCCACGTACAGGCCGCCCAGGGGATTGCCCGCGCTGGAATTGAGGGTGGTGAAGGTGCCCCATTCATGGACCTCCAGACCACTGGGGGCGGAAGCCGATGCGACTCCCCAGCCCATCATGGGCAGGGTCAGGAGGGCGGCCAAGGCCAGGGAGGTCCTGGTTTTCAGGGCCTTTTCCCGTGGGTTGTCCAGGGTCGGCTTCGGAGCGCTTCGCTGCGCTTTTTTCTGGAAAATCGGTCGGGTCATGCGGACTCCTGGGTTGGGCTGCCGAACGTGGAAAGCCGCGGATACAGCCGGTTCTGTCCGGAATATATCCCTTCCCGGGTACGAATCGCCGTTTTCGGCCGGCCCGGAAGCGCATAGCGTTGTCTCGCGACAACGCGCGGCCCGTTTTTTTCACGCCTCCGTTGTCCGGTTTTCCGCCTTCCAACCCCTATAATTGCCATGAAAACACCCCTGGTTTCCCGGGGCGGTTGCGACGGATCGGAATGGATGCGAACCAGGCACTGGCTCAGCCACAGGCAGGGGAATGGCAGGGGATTGCTCCTGGGCGTTTGGCTTTTCCTGGCCGCCCTCGGAACCGCCATCGGTCAGGACGACTATTCCACTTGGGCCCATTCCGCCAGGATCCATTTCAACACCACCCCGACCGGCGCCAACATCCCCGCCGTCAGCGCCGGAGAGGGTTCCGCGCCGGTCACCATGGCCGAGATCCCAATGCTGATCCGGCTCTCCTCCACCGTTCCCGGCCAGGCCGCCCTCTTCAGCCAGAGCCTCGCCACTGGGGCCGATCTGCGCTTCGCGGATCCGGACGGAACCCATCTCAATTACCAAATCGAACGCTGGGACGCCGCGGCCGGGAAAGCCGAGATCTGGGTACTGGTGCCGAAGGTGGAGGTCAACAGCACCGCGGATTACATTACGGCCTACTGGGGCAAGCCTGGAGCGGCCTTGGTTTCGGATGGGGCCAATGTGTTCTCGGGCGGCAATTACTTCACCGGAGCCTGGCATTTGGGCGAAGCCGGCACCCAGGTGCGCGCGAACTCCGTAGGGAAGGGTAACAATGCCGTTCCTCTCAATTTTGACGGGGATGAAAAGCGGGAGGGAATCATCGGCGTCGCGGACAGTCTCGATGGCGCGACGGTAGGCGACTATCTCGATCTGGGATCAGGCTTTGCGAATTTCACGGGAGGTCTCACCTATACCGTCTGGGCGTATTGCGCCGGAACCGGTGATTTCGAGCGTTTCCTGAATCTGGGCACGGGCACCAACTCGAACAATATCCTGCTCACCCGTGATGGCAAGGGAAACGGCCTCTCGGCATACGTCTTCAACGGCGGGACCGTCGTCATCGCCTTGACCGCGCCAAACGTGCTGGAGTCCCGCAAATGGATGCAATTGGGATTCACCGTCACCACGAGCGCGACCAACGGATACGAGGCGAACACCCTCACGATTTTCAAGAACGGAGCCGTGGTCGCGCAAGGAGTCATGTCCCAAACGCTTCCCAACCCCGTACGCACCAACAATTACCTGGGCAAAGCCGATGTCGGCGCAGGCGACTACTTCTCCGGCATGCTCGACGAACCGGAACTCTCCGTTACCCCGCACAGCGCGGAGTGGATGAAGATGAACTATGAAATCCAGAAGCCGGACGGCAAACTGATCACCTGGGAGTACGAAACCCTCAAGCTCGCCATCACCTCGCAACCCGCGGCCCTGGGCGCGCTGGAAGGCGCGACCGCCACGATGACCGTGGTCGCCGCTTCTCCTCTCGCACCCATCACCTACCAATGGTTCAAGGACGGCGCGGCGCTTGCCTGGGCCAAAAGCGCGACCATCCCCTTCGCATCCATCACCCTGGACGACGCGGGCGCGTATTTCTGCCGCGCCACCGACGGCAAGGACACCGTGGACAGCAAGACCGTCACCGTGGCCGTGCCCGAAGTCCTGTCCACCTGGGGGCATTCCCGGAAGATTCTCTTCAACACCCTGAATACCCTCCCGGGGGGCGGAACGCGGGCAGGCACGACGACCAATGTCGACGACTTTCCGCTCCTGGTGCGCCTGGACGGAAAGCGCCTGGACTTCTCCCAGGCGGGAGCCGGTGGAAAGGATATCCGCTTCGCGGATCCGGACGGCACGGTCCTGCGCTATCAGATCGAACGCTGGGATGCCCAGGCCTCCGTCGCCGAAATCTGGGTGCGCGTTCCGCGCATCGACGCCAACAGCGACAAGGACTACATCACCCTGTACTGGGGCAAGCTTACCGCCAAGGCCGCTTCCGATCCCACCCAGGTTTTCGCCAAGACCAACGGCTTCCTCTCCTCCTATCCGCTCGATGAGACCGCCGGAGCCGTAGCGGATAGGGTGACCCCGCCCGCGAACGGAACCGCGGCCTCGGTCACCCGCGGCGTGCCGGGCGTCATCGCCAACGCCTACCGCTTCACGGGCGGAAGCAGCACGGTAGTCCTTCCCAACGGAATCCTGAGCGGCCTCAAGGCCTTCACCGTGAGCCTGTGGGCCAAGGAAAACACCCCGGGCATGGGTTCGAAATACGCCCTCGATCCCACTTTGTTCGGCCAGTCCGTGGCCGGCACCTCCAACGGCGACTTCGGGATCGTCTCGCATGCCGGAAAGCTCGCGACCTGGAATGGATTGAAGAACGGCGCCGACAACACCTCCGAATCCGCGGTATCCCTCATCGACGGGCACTGGCACCATATCGGTCTCACTTACGATGGCGCGCTGGTCCACTTGTTCGAAGCCGGCGAAGCGCTCGTGGCGCTGCCGGCGGACAATATCGCGGTCGCGGACGGAGGATTCAACATCGGCAACCTGCGTCTGGCGGACGGATCCTACGCCTCTTGCTTTGTCGGCGACATCGACGAGGTCCAGGTCGCCAACGTGGCCCGCAGTCCGGACTGGATCCGTCTCGCCTACCAGTCCCAACGCGCGGACGCGGACCTGCTCGTCTTCGGAACCCCCGCGGCCAATCCGCCGCCGCCGCCTTCCGCATTTCCCGTCCCCGGCGACTATGAGGGATCGGTGACCGTGGCCCTTGCCTGCGCCGCCGACAACGCTTCCATCTTCTTCACGCTGGACGGGACGGAACCGGACACCGCCGCGCGGGGAACCACGCGGCTCGCGACCTCGCCCATCCGCATTGAGCAGACCGCGCTGATCAAGGCCAAGGCGGTGCGCAACGGCCTGGCCAGCCCCACCCTCAGCGCCGCCTACGTCGTCCACGCCGCGCCCGGCGGCGGCGATACGCTGATCACCGGCCGGAGCCTCAACCTCGATCCCAACCATATCATCACCTATCCGGCCCAGGACAGCCGCGTTCCGGTGATCGTCTCGCAGGGCCCGGCCTGGAATCCGGCCCCGATCGGCTTCGACCATTTCGGCCCGCTGTTCCAGGTGGCCGCCACGGATACGGCCCAGCCCTTTCCAGGTCTCCTGCTCTCCGGGGACACCGTAACCGGCGTGTTTCTGTATCGCCGCGAAGGCGGCGCCAACCGCTGGATGCCCCTCAAGGACGGCGCCCTCTGGATCCCGTCCGCGGGCGGTTACTTCTGGGGGCGCGACACTTTGCCCCCGCGCATCCGCTTCGCCGGCACCGATGCGGTGGGAGCCGATTCCCTCCGCGCCTTCTTCGTCATGGAGGACAACGTCGCCAACCTGCGCTGCCGGCTCCATGTCCGCAACGGATCCGAAGACAGTCTGGGTTGGCGTTTCGCCGGGGCCGGTGAAATCGTTGGGTTCACCTTTCCGCTGCCCGCCGCCGATCGCACGCCGCTGGAGCTCAGCTTGGACGCCTCGGACCAACGGGGCGCGTCCCGGTATCCTTCCGGCGCCGGCCGCGTCTTCACCATCGGGCGCGCGCTGCCTCCTTTGACCGCGGCCCTGCAGCTCAAGGCGGGAATCAAATGGAAGCTGGCGGGCTTTCCCATGGAACCGCAATCCCCCTTGTCCCTTTCGGGAATCGCTTCCGTTACCGGATCGGGAAAACTGCACGGCGTCTATTGGAACACCAGCTCCGGCGCCGACGGCGACTACGTGCTTTACGGCGACGAGGACGCGCTCCCCGCGCGCAAGGGATTCTGGATCGGCGCCGAAGCGGAAACCCGCGCCCTGGTCTTCCCGCCTTCCCGTTCCGTCGGCTCCGATTCGGACGGACTCTTTCCCATCTCCCTGGTCAACGGTTGGAACCTGGTCACCTGCCCCGCTCTCCGTCCCCTGGCCTGGCCGGTTTCGCCCAAGGACGGGGAGAGCTATTTGCGCTCGCGCCTAAAGGGCCTACGCGGATTCGACGGCGCCGCCTATACCCGCCCGGACTCCTTGTCTCCGTGGGAGGGGTATTACGTATGGTACGGGGGTAAGGACACCGTGGTGCGCGTGGGTCCCGGAGCGGGACGCCCGGCGATCGCGGATGTCGCGGGAGCGGCCAAGGCTTCATCCACCACCTCCGCCTCCTCCCACGGTTTGCGCCTGGGCCTGCGCCTACGCGACGCCGCCGTCGCGGGTGGTTCGGGCGGGCAAGAGACCCTGGAACTCGGAGCCGCCGCATTCGCAACCCGCGGGATCGGCATCGAGGATGAATTGCGGATCGAGTCGCCGAACCCCATCGGCGGCGGTTCCGGAGCCAACGGCGATCAAGCCGCCGCGGCCTGGCTCCTCCGGGATGGCCGCGCCCTGGCCACGGACTACGTCGCCTGGGAAACGGACCGGGCCATGAGCTGGACGGTCATCGCCCAGGGGAAACCCCAAGGTTACCTCCTGGATCCGGAAACCCCGGTCCTGCCGGAAGGCTACCAGGCCTGGGCCGTCTCGCCTTCCCGTCGGACCAAATGGCGCCTGGCCGCCGGGGGTAGCATTCCCGTTACCGGGTCGGACACTCTCAAGGTTTACGCCGGAACACCCGCAGCCTTGGCCAAGGTCGCCGATCTCATCCGCGGCCGCGAAGAGGGCGGCCTGGGCGTCTTCGCCTGCGTTCTGCGTAGCGTCCCGGGCGGCCTCGAACTCATTCTCAACCTGCCCTCCGCGGCCGAGGTGCAGGTGCGCCTCTGGTCGCCTACCGGCGTGCAGATCGGGGGAATCGGAGGCTTGGGTGGATCAAGCGGAACCGGCGCAACCGGCACGGAAAGAACCCGCGGCGCGGCCATGGGCGCTGGAAGCCATACCCTTGGATGGAATGCCCTTGCTCCCGGCCAGGGCCCATTGTCTCAAGGCGTTTATCTGGTGGAAATCCGAGCCCGGGGCCAGGATTGGTCCGCCCGCCGCGTAGAGGCCTTCGGCGCCCTCCGTTAACTGACCTATTTTCGACCAGTTTACGAACCTTGCGGTTTCCTCGCCCTTGCCCACCTTTGCCGCCCTTTCCCGGTCCCCGAATGTTCCGAAAAGCCGAAAAGGGACGAAATTCTCCAGCATGGTTCCGGAAATCCCCACCCTCGCGCCCCGGCCCAACATTATATTTTGTCCAAGACAAACCTCCCTGGAGCCTATGGAAGAATTATTGAGGGATAAGGTCTGCCTACTGCGAGAGCGCATCAAAGCCTCGCGCGACGGCAAAGCCCTGTATCGGGAACTTTCCGATCTCCTGCTCCGCGCCGGAAAAATCTCCGCCGCCATGAACATCCTCGAGAAATCCCTCGACCTCGGCCCCGAGGCGGACGCGTCCGAAGGTTTCCGCGTAGACCCTGAAAACCATCCCTCCCGTCCCGAGTCCGCTCCCGAACGCCACGGCATGGAACGACATGGACAAGAAGGCAAATGGCTCTTCGACCGCGGCCTCGAATTCGCCGACGCCTATCTCTACGAAGACGCTGTCGAATGCTTCCAGCAAGCCATGGACTCCGGGCACGACACCTTCGACGCCCACTATTGCCTGGCCGGCGTCTACAAAAGTCTGGATCGCTATCCCGAAGCCGAACTCCAATGCCGCCGCTCCCTGGAACTCAACCCCCGCTTCGCCCCCGGCTACATCCTGCTGGGCGCCCTCCTGAAAAATCCCGGCCGCCTGGAAGAGAGCGTGGCCGCCTGCAAAAAAGCCGTCCTCATCGATCCTGACTGCACCGCCGCCTATTACGACCTCGCCTGCTACTACTCCCTCCTCGCCAAGCGCGAACAATCCCTCGCCGCCATGGAAATGGCCCTCTGCAAAGGCTTCACCGATTTCGAATGGGTGCTCAAGGACCCGGACCTGGAAGCCCTGCGCCAGAATCCCGAGTTCAAGCTGCTGCTCAAGTCGTATCGGCCGAACAAGTCCTAAGGCAAAACAAGTCTTAGGGCAAAACCCAAAACGGAAAAAGCGGGCGGCTGGGCCTTACGGCGGGGCGTTCGTTGCCGCTTCCCGGCGGCGCAAGGGATCAGGGGAGATCCCTTGCTCGAACCGACGCCTTACTCGATCGGGGACTTGGCCTCGTTGGCCGCGGCGAGTCGCGCGTTGATCGCGTCGGTGGCTTCTTGCGGGGGTTTGGGAATGCCGTGCATTCCTCCACGCGCCATCATGGGTTCCAGTGGCACTGAATTGAACCCAGACAAGGTCCGGCTCGAGTCCTGTACGGGTCCGTGGTTTATGAGTCCAAGGTCCCCGAATTTGGGTCCGGAAATGCCCTGACCCGGATCCCGCACGGGTCCGTGGTTGATGATGCCGCCGAGATCGGCTAGGCGGGGCCCATGCTTGGGGAGAATGCCCCCCGAGGGCATCGGTCCGGTGCTCGAAAGGAGGGGGCCGGGCCCCATCATGGATTGGATGTTGGACATGGGACTCTGGTGGCGGGTCCCCATCCGGGTGCCGTCACTGTAGTTGGGGTTGGCGATTTCTCCGGGCTTGAGCATGCCGCCGTGGGCGCCGCCGCGGGGACCGGAAGGTCCCAAGATGGGGCCTTGCGTAAGTTGGCCCATAGCCGGTTCCGACCGCATGGTGGGGAGGCGGCCATGGACAATGGAGTTGGCATCATAGTCTTTGAGGGCATGGGCGCCCTCTTGCCCCATGGTTTTCATCGCGTTGCCGACGGCCGCCTCTTTGGGGGCTACCTCGCCTTCGGCCGACCGGGCCGCGGCATTCGTCAATTGGGGCATGGGACGATTGTTGGATCCGATATTGATGCTCATTTGCGATTCCTCTCACTTACCCCGTCGGGGCGCGATGGTATTTGGCCTCTGCTTGGGTCAATCTATACGGGTTGCGAAGAGCGGTAATGCTTCTGGTGGCTGCCCGGCAGGGAGTAGATTACAGGTTCCTATGAAACCGGAATCAATTCGGGGGAGGTGTTTCGGAAAAGCGTTAAGTTGAGGGCTTCCCTGAAGAATGGCGGATTACGCCGGGAATCGACTTTTCCGGGGGTAAGCGGGCGGGTGTAGGGACGGATTCTCCCTGAATAGAGGAGAAATCATTCTTTTCCGCGCCGCCTCTCGTCCGTGACTCCGCGTTGGCCCTACCCCTGAAGACTAACTTTTCTATATTCGGTCAGCTTTTTCAACAACTTAGCCCAGGGCACTTTCCCCGGGACGGCCATGATTTTTGAGACGAAGGGTTCATAAGATCCATGAAAAGGGATACCGGCTTACGCACAGTTCTGCTCCTCATCATCCTGGTGTTGTGCGGCATCAGTCTCTTTCCGAGCATCCTGGTCTTCTCCAAGAAGAACGATGTAAACCTGGTCCTGGATCAACGGGAACGCGAGATTTACAAGAAGGAACACCCCTCCACGGCCGCCAAGGCCATCAACCTGGGCCTCGATCTCGCCGGCGGCACCCATATCATCGTCGAGGTGAATAAGGAAAAGCTGGAGAAGGAAGCCCAGAAGGACGTGATGGACCGGTCCCTGGAAATCCTCCGGAACCGCGTTGATCAATACGGCTTGAGCGAACCCATCATCACCCGCTCCGGGGAAAACCGCATCGTGGCCGATCTGGCCGGCATGGACGCCGAAGACGCCCGCCGCCTCATCGGCGCCACCGCCCTCCTCGAGTTCAAGCTCATCCCCGAAGGCACCGAGTTCAAGCCCGTTCTCGATAAGATCGACGCTTTCCTCAACCGCCGTTCCGGCGGCAAGCCCGAAAAAGGCGCGGTCAAAGGCAACGATACCGCCCAGGCCGTACAGGATCTCTTCGGCCGCGTGGTCTCGAAGGACAGCGCTAAAACTGATTCCGCCTCCTCCAAAAAGGACTCCACCGGCGCTTTGGCCACGGCCAAGGACAGCACGCACAAGGCCGACTCCGCGAAGGGCGGCTCTGCCGCCCCGGATACCTCCAGCGAAACCGCTTCCGAGTTCTACAAGAACCGCCCCTTCGGTTCCCTGCTTGTGGCCATGGGCCGCGACCTGGCCGTCAAGGAAGCCAATGTCGACCAAGCCAAGCGCATCCTCAACGACCCTGATGTGCAGGCGCTCATCCCCACCCGCTACCAGTTCCTCTGGGGCCGGGACATCGAGACGCTGGAAGGCAACAACAAGATCCGCCGCCTGTACCTGCTCAAGCGCCGTCCGGAAATGACCGGCGCCACCATCGCGGACGCCCGGCCCCAGCGCCTGGGCGGCGGCATGAACGCGGGCGAAGTTGAGGTTAGCCTGACCTTCAAGGGCAAGGGCCCCATGGAATTCAGCCACGTGACCGGCGCCAACATCGGCCGCCAACTCGCCATCGTGCTCGACTCCGTGGTCTACTCCGCTCCCGTCATCCAGGGCAAAATCCCCAACGGCCGCGCCTCCATCACCGGAATCGGGGACATGAAGGAAGCCAAGCAGCTCTCCGTCACCCTGCGCGCCGGCTCCCTGCCCGCCCCCATGAAAATCGCCGAGCTCCGCTCGGTGGGCCCCACTCTGGGCGAAGACAACATCAAGCGCGGGCTCTACGCCGCCCTGGTGGCGTTGGGCCTGGTCATGGCCTTCATGGCCATGTACTACAAGGGCGCCGGCCTCATCGCCGACATGGCCCTGATCCTGAACATGGTCATCCTGTTCGCCGTGCTCGGCGCCTTCCATGCCACCCTGACCTTGCCCGGCATCGCAGGCATCGTGCTCACCATCGGTATGGCCGTGGACAGCAACGTGCTGATCTTCGAACGCATCCGCGAAGAATTGCGCGCGGGGCGCAGCGTGCGCGCCGCCATCGACGCCGGGTACAAGAAAGCCTTCAGCGCCATTTTCGACTCCAACGTGACCACCCTCGGCACCGCCGCCATCCTGTACCAGGTCGGCGTCGGCCCCATCAAGGGCTTCGGCCTCACCCTCATGGTCGGCCTCGGCGCTTCCATGTACACGGCCATCATCGTCACGCGCCTGGTGTTCGATTACATCCTGTCCAACCGGGACGTGAAAGAGCTGTCCATCGGCAAGGGCATCAACTGGTTCCACGAAGTGGACATCAAGGTCATCCCGCTCGCCAAGTACTATGTCGGCCTGTCCATCGTCATCCTCACCCTCGCCCTCGGCGCCATCGCCGTGCGCGGCCTCAACTTCGGTATCGACTTCACCGGCGGCCACGTCTACCGCGTCGCCTTCCAGCAGAAGCCGGACATCGAGAAGGTGCGCCACGAAATCACGGCCGCCGGCCTGGAAGGCCCCCGCGTGCAGACCCTGGGCGCGGTCAACGAGAACAAGCTGCTGATTTTCCTCCCCAAGGTCGCCGATGATACCGCCTCCCTGGGCGTCATCAAAAAGGCCGTGCTGGGCGCCACCATCGAAGGCGAAGACACGGTAGGTCCCTCGGTCGGCAAGGATCTGCGCCAGTCGGCGGTGATGTCCATCCTGCTGGCCCTGGTACTCATCGTGCTCTATATCTGGTTCCGCTTCGGCCGCAACGGCCTCGGCTTCGGCGTGGGCGGCGTGCTCGGCCTTATCCACGACAGCTTGATCACCTTAGGGCTGTTCGCCCTGTTCGGGATGGAAATCTCCCTCGACTTCGTCGCGGCCATCCTGACCATCATCGGTTATTCGCTGAACGATTCCATCATCATCTTCGACCGCATCCGCGAGCTGACCGGCGTGGCCAGCTCCAAGGAGAGCTTCGCGTCGCGGGTGAACAGCGCCAACAACCAGTGCCTGAGCCGTTCCATCATCACGCATTTGACGGTGTTGTTCACCGTGGTGATCCTGGCGGTGATGGGCGCGTCTTCGGTGCGCGACTTCAGCGTGGCGATGGTGATTGGGGTGTTTGTCGGGACGTATTCCACGATTGCTGTGGCGTGTCCTTTTGTCGTGTGGTGGGATCATCGTCGGGTACATCCGGCGATGGCTGCCAAGAAGTAAGTAGGTCGCTCCGCCTGCGCGCCGACCCTTGGTCGGCCCGGGCCCGGGGTTTCCAGCCAACCTCAAAGCGGGCTCCACTGGAGCCCGCTTAAAACCGGCCTGCGTCGGATTCGCTTCTTTTCCCCTGAATCATCCGGCCTCCTGGCCGGATTTTTTATTCCGGTCTTTCCCACTCACTCGCGAATGGACGCCCCACTTGCTGTGGTCGCGCAGCCGCTCGTTCGCGGACCGGCCAGGCGTCCTGCGAATACGCTTGCCCAACTTCGCGGTCGTCCCTCCTCCTCCGCCTGATAGGCCCGGACACCCCGGGCCCGCGCAGGCGCCGAGATACACGCCTTTGCGCGGTCGCGGGATGGAGCCGGCGGGTTCGATGGGGGCGGTGTGTGGTCGCGGGGATGTGGAGCCTATGGGGTCTTTGCGATTGGGTTTGGCGAAGACTTCGCGGGGGACTAGGGGGAATTGGTCGTTGGGACCTCTGGGTTGGCTGGTTCTCTGCTTGTTTGGCGGAAGCGCGACGGCTCAGATCTTCGGGGGCGGGGAGTGCGCGCTATGCTAGTCATCGATATCAGTCGCCAGGGGGCTCCTTCCCGGCTCACAGTCCGCGAAAAACCCATCAGGGGTTTTGAGCCAGCCAGTGGATAACTACAACTGTGGACTGTTCGCGGAGTTGGATCGATGACTTTGTGCGTGCGGAGATTGCGATTCACGGGGTTGAGCCAATATGGACTTTTAGGCTTGAGTTGCATCCAATTTCCCCCCAGAGAAGAAGATTAAAAACCCGTTCTCCAAGAAAAGAGAGCACAGGAAAGAAAAAGAATGAAATTACTGAAATGTATGATTAATCAGTTTTATTTTCGTTCTTCATTCTATTCATTTACTTCGACAAAATATGTACCTAAGTTCGCATCACTGAAATCGCGCGCCAAGACAAAGGGGAAAAACCATGGATAGTATCCGCCGTTGGAATTTTATTCCCAAGGTATTCTTTATACCATTTGTTTTGCTTTCGCAACCGTGTCACGCAATCAAGGGTATCAATTCCAACGGTAGCTTGGATAAGCCGCTGATCAGCAAGTCCTATTTTGAAGGCGAATTTTGGACCGTGATTAATGCCCTGGAAGAGTATAGAAAGGACGGGCTCAAAAGCGCCAGTCGCGACGATTCCATCTATACCTTCAAATATTTAAGTGTCGTCTATGCCGCTGAGCCCGCAACGCGGCCAAAGGCGGAAAGTTTCATGTACGCGCTGCTCAAAATGATGCCCACTATTGATTTGCTTGACCTGTACATTTCCGATAATATCGAATCGGTTTTTCAAAAGGTCAGGAATGAGTACGACCGGATGCAGAAGCTCAGCAAGGTCGAAAAAACAAGTACCGACTTGAGCGCGGCGACAACCTCGAAAACGCCTGCGGGATCAACGGCTTCAGAACCAAAGCAAGCGCCGCCATTGGTAAAAGAAAACGGTACGCCGTCCCAACCCGTTGGCAAAACCATCTCTTCAACCAACGGTCCAAGGGTCAAACCCTGGGTTTGGTTTGCAATTGGTGGCGGCACTGCCGCCGCAGCCGCAACGTATTTCGTTTTATCCGAAGCTTCCCCAAAAAAGTCCGCTGGTCCGGAGCCCACTTGGGATGTTCAATTTACTCCTTCCAATTAACGTGAGTCTAAACATGTTGAAATTGCTTTTCTCTTTGGTCATTATGTTCATGGCGCTCAATGGATGCAATAGCAGCTCATCCGGACCCGAGGCTACATCCCCTTTTCCCATTCGGTTCTCTCTCGATTCCACGCTTCAGGATTTGACTCCGGATAGTCTCTTTGTCAAAGTTTCCGTCGGCGACGACAGTAGTAAGATTCTCACCTACAATTGGAAAACCGGAACCTCGCGTGGGACCTTATCCGCCAAGGAAGGTCAGGCTTTCAAGGTTCACTTCGAAATCATGGCTTGTGATTTCACCGTGGGTGTGGGCGACGACTCCGGCGTCTTTGAGCAGAATAAGGCCATCAATCTCCATGTGAAATGGGACTCCCCCGCTATTGCGAAGGCGAAGCAATGCCGCATGGGCGCGTGCATCCCGCCGGATCTGAAAACCAGCTTTGACCTGGCATTGGCGGGCAAAACGTTCGAGTTCCCGGCCTCGTGCGATTCCGGGGCCACATACCGCTGGTTCGTGAAGCGCGGGGACTCGACCCTTTTTGCAGGAGAAGGGCCTAATCACTCGTTTGTCGTTCCCGACTCCCTGCAGGGCTTGGCCATCACGGTGCGGGTGCAAGTGGTGGTGGACGGAAAGGTGAGCGAAGAAAGAATATTGGGCGTTAAGGTGATCGCACGCATTTCCGAAGGCCGGCTGTTGCGAATGAGAATCAAAAACGACCCGTCCTCTACGGGTGGTACGAGTCTCACTTTCTCATATGATGCCCAGGGTCGTGTCGCAACCGTGAATACGTATGATACTTTGAGCCAATCGTCTTCTACAAAGGCGATTGCAACTGACTCCATGTTCTATGACATTGCCGGGAGAGTAGCGCGGTCCGTGGCTACCTTACCGGACGGAAATCTCCTGGATAGCATCTTTCGCTATAACGATTCCGGAAGGTTGGTTTCGCTGCGGGTCAAAGGGGGTTCCTCGGAAATCATGGACAGCCTCGAATACCAGGGCAATCGGCCCGGAAGGACTCTGCGCTATGTATCCGGCGTGTTACGCGACTCGGTGATTTATCATAACGGAACCGATTCCGATCTGGATTCGATTTTCAGTCCAGGTTCGTCGGGTCGGGAGTTGGTCCGAGTCATCCAGAATCTTTATCGACAAGACAGCCTCATCCAACGCCGCGTCTGGGTCAACAAAGGCGGCCTATCGCCTTACATGAGGGAAGTGGTTGTTTACAACGGCATCGGCAAGCGTGGATACCACCAGGTCTTCACGGAAGGCCAATCGCTTCTATTGGAGAAAACCGACAGGTATGGATACGATAGTCTTGGCCGTTTGGAATCGTTTCAGCAAAAGGACGAGACGACGCAAGCCTTTATTCTATCCGCCACCTATGAATACCTAGGCGCACAGCCTGCGGCCAAACGATCTGCCGGAACGGATTTTTCCCAGACCGGATTGCTTGTGCTAGGGGATTTACGTTTCGCCTATGAAGGTTGGAAATTAACGGGTCCCCACCATGGGACGACATTGAAAGGGTTCGGACGATGAAATCGCTTTTGGCAACCTTGCTCATACTCTCTTTTTCCATAGGCCAGGAAACCCCATTCACGCCGTATAAAGATGGATATGCAACTCCATCGGCCTATAATGGAACGTCCCGCACTCTTAAGGTGCATGATCCCGACAGCAAGGCGTGGATCACCCACCCGGTCGGAGACGGGGCTGAAAAGGGAGTGACCAAGGCTCGTTTGCAAGTTTATGTCGGAGCCGTAACTCATCCCGGCAAGTTGAGGGTTTTTCTTTGTTCACCCCTGGGCCAATTGGAAGCGCAAACCCGCTACAATGATTTTCAGGCAAAGGACAGTGTTGGGGAAGTGAGCCTGTCCTATGATTCCCTCCAACGGATGGTCAGCATTCCATTAAGCCCGGTTTTCGTGAAGGCCCTTTCCACTTACAATGGCCTGGTATTGGAAGGGTATGACGATTTGGAAGCGGAGATCGGATCTCTCGAAGGCGGGCGCGGCGCCCTATTGTATTTGACATATGCCGATAAGCCGGATTCGGCATTGGTACAAAACGTTACCGCCAATTTGATCGCCAATCATTTGTCCGAGATTAGGGGTAAAGATGGAACGAACGGTCTTCCCGGTAGAGCAGGAACTGATGGCGCGCCAGGTAAAGATGGAACCAATGGTCTTCCTGGTAGAGCGGGAACTGATGGCTTACCGGGTAAAGACGGCGCACCAGGAGCGCAAGGTCCTCAAGGCTTGCAAGGCATTCAGGGGTTGGCCGGTGACAATAGCCGAGCCTTTGCCTTGCTTCAAGAACGCGGCTTGCGAGCCCAATATTCCTTTGACGTTTTCCCCGGTCGCAACAGTTCACCGGATAGCTCGACTTGGGCCAATCATCTGTCGCGTTCGTCCGAAGGCGTGAACTTGGTGGAATTGAACCCCGGCGATAGTGCTGCCCAATTCCTGGGCAATGGGTATTTCAAAGCTGCCGATTCCCAATCCCTGAATCCGTTTCGCGAAATCAGTCTCGAGGCCCGGATTTTTCTTTCCATCGACGCTCCACCCGACACCGAAACCATTCTCGCCAAGTCTGGACAATATGAAATGGCCATCATCGGCAATCAATTGAAGGGCCGCTTCAAAACGGTGCTCGGTGGTTGGGAATGGCTGGGCACCGGAGCCGTGCCTGCGAATGCCTGGCATGCGGTGAAGGTTGCTTATGATGGTCGGGCCGTGCGCACCTGGGTCGATGGCGCGCAAACATACTATCGCGCTTATCCCAATGGGCCTTTGGCTTCAGGCGCCGAACCGCTCTATGTGGGAGCGCGGGCTCCAGGGGTGGCGGGGATGAAGGGCACGGTGAACCTGGTTTCGATATCCGGATTCGTCGTGGGTGTGCAGGACTCGCTGGGGAACCTGGTCGGCAGGGTAACGCGGACGCAGGTCGTGGCGGATTCGGTGGCGGGGCTGAGTGATTCTTTGAGCAAGAAAGCAAATCTGAACGGGGCGGCATTTACTGGGCCGGTTTCAGTGGCCGGTTCAATTAACCTTCAAAGTGGTCGTACCTTGATTACTGGATTTGACGGAGCCAATACCCACTGGTTTAAAACTTCGGCACCCGAACCCGCAGGGGTTTTTTTCGGCGTGAAGAATTCTGCAGGAGGTCCGACTCATGTAATAATTGCACCCAGAAACAATCTGGGGGTCGTCGTGGACTCCGCAGGAATTGTTGATCTGCCGAACCAAAGCGCCGTTTACATGGGAAATTCGGCAGGACTGAGTCTGGGAACAACGACATTTCAAACAATACCTTTCAACACAAAAGTTTTGGACAATCAAAATGAATATGATATTTCGACGTCTCGTTTCACTGCTAAAAATAGCGGTAGCTACTCGATTACCGCATCAATCTCATTTAACAGTGTCTTGGCATCCGAGCTGGATATTTTTTTGAATAATGTACGAGTAAGAGGATTTGCGCACAGCGAAGTAAGCGTCGAGCAAGGCACAACCGTTATTCGTTTAAATAAAGGAGATTTTATTGATATCCGTGTTTATACAACCGCTACAACCGGCACCATACTTCCGAACGGGCTTTGGGATTGGCTTGCAATAAACAAGATCAATTAATCAGCGCCTAAGCTTTTCTTCATTTCGGGCCGCTCCATCTTGATCCTCGGCGAGGGCCGGAACGCCATCGGCAAGGCTGTCCGGTAGCCCGGGAATTCCCGAAAATCAACTGCTGACCCGCGTCTTTGACGCCGAATTCACCTTGAATTCACCCTGATTTCACGATGGGTTCACATGGGATCGGTATCCTTTCGATCAGTTGGTTGAAAGGAATAACCCATGACGTTCACAGCGGCGGAAAAGGCTCAGGATGCATTCGATTCCCTGGTGGAGGGCTGGCGTGGCCGGCCGGGGTATCTGATTTTCCTCATTGGGGTGGTGTTGCCCGTGGTCGCGTTGGTGACGGAATTGGCTTCGCATATGTGCGGCGGGGTTTTTTTCAATCCGGTGCCTACGCTGTTGCATGCGGTGCTGGTGGCTCTGGTGCCTGCGGCGAATCTGTGGCTTTACCTGTGCCTGCGCCAGGGAAGGCTCGGCAAGGTGCGGCTGCTGGCCTGGTCGAATGGGGCGGCCATCGGGGTGGCCTTGTTCTATTCCATCATTTTCATTCCCATCCTGCCTTTCGGCGCTGTCGGCATCATCTTCTATGGTTTGGGATTGCTGGTTCTGGCTCCGCCTTTGGCGTTGGTCGCGGCGTGGTCGCTGCGCAGGTATCTGACGCGCAATGTGGTGGAAACGCCGCGCGGATTGTGGGCCGGTTTCGCATGCGCTTTGGGGCTGTTGGCGCTGGTCGAAATCCCTTCCACCGTCACCCGGTGGGGGTTGCAGATGGCGGCTTCGGAAAAGCCGGGAACGCATGTCCGCGGCATCCATCTGCTGCGCGCGCTGGGGGACAAGAACCAGATGTTGCGGCTGTGCTATGCCTGGCCTACGCATGCCACCGATCTGACCGGCTTCCTGCTTTCCATGGGCCAGTCGGTGGGAACGGAGAAGGCGCGCGAGATTTACTACCAGGTGCGGGGCGTGACCTTCAATTCCCTGCCGGCGCCGGAGCGCGATAAGCGGGACTGGTTCGAGTTCGCGCGTTTCGATCCGGAGCAGGGCGGCGCTTCCGTGTCCGGGCGGATTCCCGGCCTTTCGCTTTCGGCTTCGCGCATCGATGCGTCCATCGATGCCCAGGCGGCTTTTGCCTATCAGGAATGGACGCTGGAGTTCGCGAACCAGGGGACCGGGCCGGCCGAGGCGCGGGCGCAGATCGAGTTGCCGCCGGAAGGCGTGGTGTCGCGGTTGACCCTGTGGGTGGACGGCGAAGAACGGGAGGCGGCTTTCGCGGCCCGGAGCCAGGTGCGGGCGGCGTATGAGCGTGTGGTGCAGGCGCGGAGGGATCCGGTGCTCGTGACCGCGGTGGGCGCGGATAGGGTGCTGATGCAATGTTTTCCGGTGCCGGCGGGCGGGGGTCGCATGAAGGTGCGGATCGGAATCACGTCTCCGCTCGCGTTCTCGAGCGCGGGCGAAGCCCATTTCCACGCGCCGCGGTTCGCGGAGCGTAACTTCGGGGTCTCGGAGGAGGAGGGGGATAAAGCGGGTAGAGCGGATAAAGCCGGTGATGGAAAAGCGGGCAATGCGAGTGATGGGAAAGCGGTGCATTCCCTGTGGCTGGAAGCGAACGAGCCGTTCCCGGCCCAAGCCGGGGAATGGGAGTTGGGTAACAGCGGTGATACCCATACCCTGCGCGGCCTGCGGTCGGATGCCTGGCTTTCGCAAGGGCAATCCTGGGTAGTGGGCGGCAGCGGGGGGAACCATGCCGCGTGGACGGTGGATTCGACGGGCCGGGGCAAATCGTTCATCAAGCAATGGACCGAGACCTCGATGCGCGCGCCGTTGGGGCAGGTGACTTTGATGATCGATGGATCCAAAGGGATGCGGCCGTATCTGGCCGGCATTTGCGGCGCCATCCGCCTCGCGGGCAGGCCGGTGCGGGTGGTGCTGGCGGGCAGCGATGAAGTCCGTGAGTTCCGGGGCGGCGCGCAGGAGGCCGGGAACTGGCTGGAGCGGCAGCCTTGCGTGGGCGGACAGGACAATGTCCCTGGGCTCATGCGGGCCTGGGATGCGGCGTCGCGGGACAAGCAAGGCGTGCTGCTCTGGATTACGGCCGGGCAGGCGGAGCTGTTGTCGCGGAACGCGCTGTTGCGGCAAAACCTGGAACGGCGACCCGAGGAGACCCGCTTCCTGGCCTTGCAGGTGGCGAACGGGCCCAATCGCCTGCTGGAGGAGCTGGACGGGCTTCCGATTACCGCGCTGCGCTTTTCCGGTACCCTGCAGGAGGAGCTCCAATCCCTGCTGTCGGCCTCACCGGTAACCCGCACGGTACTGGTGCGGAAACGGCAGGAGCAGGCGCCCGCCTTTGGCGAGGGCAAACGGACTTCGGATCATCTGGCCCGGATCTTCGCCCATGGGGAAATCAACCGGTTGATCGCGGAGGGAGGCGCATCGCGGGACGCGGCGGCGGCCGTGGCGTCCGCGTATCGCCTGGTCACTCCGGTGAGCGGCGCGGTGGTGCTGGAAAGCGCGGATCAATACGCCGCGGCCGGTCTGGAGCCGGGAAGCCCGGCGACGGTGCCGGGGGTCCCGGAGCCGGAGATGGTCTGGCTGGCCTTGGCGGCCGCGGGCGTGTTGCTGGCGCGGACCCGGCCGTGGCGTTTTCTCAAAGCGCGGAAGACGGCGGTATGATGGGCGTTACCGTACCTCCGGTATTTCGGGTACCTCGGGGAACGCGCGGGGCGGCGGGCCCGCATCCCATCGCGGCGCTTGGCCTACAGGTGATAGCTTTCTGGCCGGTGTGGAGGTGGTATGGATTGCGGCTGGGCGATGCCGGGGAAGAGGCCTGGGGCCTTGCGGGTCTGCTGGCCGCGGTGTGGGTGATTTTCAAGGGCGGATTTTCCGGGTTTGCAGGCTTGGCCTCGGCCGGCCAACCCGGTGGCCTTGCCCTATCCCGCGGCCGGATCGGTTGGGCTCCCGCGCTCGCCACCGGCGCATACGCAGCAGCCTATCCCTTCCTCGCCCCATTGCCGAGAGCCGTGCTCGCCTTATCGGCTTTCGGTTGCCTGCTTCCGTACCTGGGCGTTCGCCGCAATGCGGCCGTGCATACCGCGGGCTTTCTCCTGCTCTCCCTTCCCATCATGCCCTCCCTGCAGTTCTTCCTGGGTTACCCCCTCCGCGTTCTCAGCGGTGAGGTCGCAGCGCGATTGATCAACCTGGCGGGGTATCCCGTGGTCCGGGACGGAACCCTGCTGACCTGGAGGGATCATGCGGTTTTCGTCGACGCCCCTTGCAGCGGCGTCAAGATGCTTTGGGCGGGCATGATGCTGGCCCTCGCCCTTGCGGTGCTCCGCGGCCATGGCCCACTGCGAACCGCCGCCATGGGAGTTCTCGCCCTCGCGGCCGTGGTGGCCGGCAATATCCTCCGCACCTCGGCCCTGTTCTTCCTGGAGACGGGCGTGGTCAAGGGTCCAGACTGGGCCCATTCCGCCATCGGCGTTTCCGTATTTCTCGCCGCGGCGGTTATGCTGTCCTCGGCCGGTCGGAAGCGCATCGCCTCCGCACCCTATGCCTTGAACGGGACCAAGAAACCTATGGAGGATGCGAAAACCAAACAGGCTGAAAAGATTCCGCAGAAGGCGATCAAGGAGGGTGTCCCATGCGCGGCTTGATCCCGTTCTTGATTGCCTGCTTCTCCGCGGCTTTGGTGCCCTGGATGTCCAATATCGCCTGTCCCGAAGCCGGAATACTGGAAGCCGCCCACGGCCCGGCCACCTCCTGGCCCACACGCTGGGAAGGCCGTCCCTTGCGGCCCCTGCCATCGACCCCGCAAGAAGGGAAGTTCGCCGGCGCGTTCCCGGGCGCCATGGCCCGGTTCACGGACGGTTCGCAAGAGATTCTCTTCCGTCGCGCGGATATGCCCACGCGTAAATTGCATCCGGGTTCGGATTGCCTCCGGGCTTGGGGCTACGTCATCCAACCCCTGCCCGCGCAAACCGGGACCGATGGCCGCACCTGGTCTTGCCTGCGGGCCACGCGCAAAGGCGAATCGCTCGAGGTGCGGGAAATGGTGGTCGCCGGGAACGGATCCATCGAGGCCGGACCTTTTAGCGCCGGGGCCGTGGAATCCTGGACCGATGTGTCCTCCTGGTATTGGAACGCCTTCTGGGGCCGTAGCCACGGGCCATGGACCGCCATCACGGTGAGCCGGAGGCTTTGACGGAGGATTATCCTATTCCCCGAAATCGGCGGAACTTCGATTTTACCTGTAAACAAGAATTGCGGGCGTAAGTGTCCCTTTGAAAAGGAGATGACATGCAACACGTGGTAACCGTTCCCAAAGTCGTTTTGAACAACGGTGTGGAGATGCCTTCGAGAAATCCCTGCGGAAGCTGTCGCTGGACTATCGGATCTCTACCTGATCCACCAACCTTTAGGGGACGTATTCGGGGCGTGGTGGTGATTCCCAAGTCCGTGCGCAAGGAAAGGATGGCCGAGAACTTCAACATCTTCGACTTCGAACTTTCTCCCGCGGACATGGAAGCCATCAAGACCCTGGACTCTGGAAAAACCCTCTTTTTCGATCATCGTGATCCGGCCATGGTGAAATCCCTGGGTACCCGGAAAATCGCAGGATAAGTTTACCCTACGCGGGCAAAGCGCGCGGTGGTTGAATCTTTCGTGCGGGGTGCTGGCGGGGTCCAGCCGGGGGCCTGGGCTACCGTCCATCCAGAAGCTTCAAAAACCGCACAGCCAACTTCGTGATCCGCATATCATAGTCCGCCGTGAACTTCCCCTGCTTGATGGCCTGCAGCCCTTCCTTGGCATACATCTCCCGGCTATCCACGTTGCCGATCAGATCGTGGATTTCCGCGATCACGCGATCGGCCTCGATCCACGCCAGGCGGTAGTTGGGCTGGTCGTGCTTGTCCACCAGGGTAACGGCCACGTGACGGGCGTGGCAATAATGGACCAGGGCTTCTTCCGCATCGGTCTGGGCCTGGGCCAGGCGCAGGTGGTCCTCCAGCAGGGCCGGGCCGAACTCCCATTCCTTGAAATGGAAGAAGAGGCGGTGGCGCAGATCCATGGTGATGCGCAGGTAGTCGAGGTCCTCGGCCGTGTCCGCGACGAACCCGTTGGCTTGTCCCTCGGCGGCGTCGGAACCGCCGGCACTACCGGAGACGGATGCGCCGATGCCGGCGCCATCGGCGGGGAAGCAGGGGCGGAAATCCTCGAAGGAAAGGGCCAGACCGTCCAAAGCCGGTGCCGTCTCGGATTTGCCGGCTTCCGCGCCACCCAATTGGGCCGCGTCCACCAGGCTCAGCCACGTCGATTTGGAACTGAAGTAAGACATCGTATCTTGTACCTCCGTGAAAGCCAGAGTACCACAGCTAGTGGGCCGATGCCACGTCGGGAGGGGGTCCAGCTGCCCCGGATCAACTAGAGCAAAACCAATGGTTTACGGCCCGGTTTTAGGAACTTGGGTTGTTCAGGTTGGTGGGGAAAAACCCAAAGGACGGGCTCAAAAAACAGCAGCCGGAAATGATTTTACCGTCCGTTGATCGGCTGCGCCGGTTCCATGAGGGGCGATGCGATGGCCGCACCATTTCCCCGGCGATCCGACTTTGGACGAAAACTTTTTCCGAGCCGCGCCGACAAATTTCCGCGCCGCGGCAATAAAAAAACGCCCGCCGGTTACGGCGAGCGCTCTAATTCTTCCCTCTTACGGCCGACGCCTGACAATAGGCTATCGACCGCAGGGTATCATCCGAGTTACGGTAACCCGGGGATTTCAGCTTCTCAGTGCTTCGGCTTCCTCAGGAGCCAGATTTCCTCTTTGCCCACGCGTTCCTTCAGGCTCTTCTTGGGGACGATCTTCTCCTGCACGTCGAAGACGCCGTCCAAGCGGGCCATCAGCTCGCCTTCGGAGGTGGGATGGGGAGGCCCTTCCTGGGAGGTGGAACGGATGAGCGGATAGAACGCGGCGATCACGAGACCGTTGGGGGTGAGCATCTTGTCCCAGACTTCGAAATATTCATCGCGGCGACCGGGATGGATGGAGTTGAAGCAGCCGTACTCGAAAATGATGTCGAACGGTTCGGTGCTCTTGGGGGAGAGTTCGAACAGATCGATGTTGAGCACGGAGAGCTTACGCTGCTTTTCGGACAGGGCCGTCAGCGATGTGTAGGCGGTGCCGGAGAAATCCACGGCGAGGGTCTCGTGCCCGCGCGCGGCCCAGGCGGCGGCTTCGTAGCCCCGGCCTGCGCCGGGAACCAGGACGCGCCCGGTCTTTGGGCAGGAGGGATGCTTGAAGAATTCTTCGAGGATGGGACTGACTTTTCCGTTGTCCCACCACGCGTCCTTCTTCATCTTGTACAAGTCTTCCCAGTATTCCGGCAGGTTTTGTGTAAGCATCAGGCTACCTTTTTCTGTTCTGTGGCCAGTTGTCCGCAAGCGGCGTAAATGTCGGGGCCCCGCGGCCGTCTGCGCAGGACTGTGAAATCCCCCTGCGCGAGGATGCGTTCGAAGTCGGCTATTTCATCGTCGGAAGGAGCCTCCATGTCCGGATTTCCGCGGTTGAGCGGGATGAGGTTGATTTTGCAATGGCGATGCGACGCGATGCGCTTGAGCTCGCGGGCCGATTCCGGCGTGCAGGTCTTGTCCTTGATCAGGATGTATTCGAAGGTGAGCTTCTGCCCGGGCAGGCGGATGTATTCGTCCGCGGTCTCGAGCAGGGTCTCGATGTTGTAGCGTTTGTTGATGGGCATCAGCGAAGACCGGATGGCGTCATTGCTGCCGTTGAGGCTGATGGCCAGCTTGAAGTCCGGCGCGCGCGCGCCCCATTCCAGAATCTTGGGCGCGACACCGGATGTCGAGACCGTGATCTTGTCCTTGGCGATGCCGAAGCCGTCCTGGGAGTTGAGGATCTCGCAGGCGCGGGCCACGTTCTCCAGGTTGAGCAGGGGTTCGCCCATGCCCATGAAGATGGCGTTGCTCAGGCGTCCGCCCTCGCCTTCCTTCTCCTTGATATGCCGGGCCACGTAATGGGCCTGCTCCAGGATTTCGCCCAAAGTGAGGTTGCGGATGAATCCCATCGTCGCCGTGCGGCAGAACGTGCAGCCCATGGCGCAGCCGATTTGCGAGGACACGCAGATGGAGCGGCGCTCGTCGCTGGGGATGAGGACGGTTTCGAAGAAGTGCCCGTCATGAGTTTCGAACACCCACTTGGTGGTGCCGTCGGTCGAGACTTGGTTGGCCTTGATCTTGAGGACCGAGACCGTGGCCGCGGCCTGGAGGGCTTCGACCAGAGGCTTGGGCAGATTGGACATCCGGGAAAAATCCGCTTCCAGGTTCTTGAACATCCAGTTGTGGATTTGGCGTGCCCTGAAGGCCGGTTGTCCCAGGGAGACAACTAGGGTTTCCAATTCCTGAACGCTTGCGCCCAGGATGTGAGTCTTGGTCATGGAAGATTCAATTTAGCAAAAAACGGGAGGAATCACGGATTTACCGGTTACGTCGCCCCCCTGCAAGAGCCCTGGAACCCCTGAAAAACCAAGGACGTAGGCCCTTTTGACGCATGCGGGCCTATCCCAAGGGCCTTGACCGCCGGTCCGCCTACCCTTATTTATAGTTTATAAACGGACCATGCCTTCTTCAACCCCCCCAGCATCACCCTCCCGGACGACCCCGCCCCAAGCGGCCGTGGCCCTGATCCGCACCCGCGGCCCGGACCCGGAATTCCTGCTTTTGCGGCGCGCGACCAACCCCCAGGACCCCTGGTCCGGGCATTTCGCCCTCCCCGGAGGCCGCTGGGAAGCGGGCGACAAGGACCTGCTGCAAACCTGCATCCGCGAGACCTTCGAAGAGACGGGCATCCGCCTGGAGGCCAACCAGTTGATCCATCCCCTGCCCATGGCCATCGCGGGCGGGCATATGGGCCGTCCGATGGAAGTGGCGCCCTACCTGTTCGAGATCCCGGGCAAGCCGGACCTGGAACTGGCCGCCGAAGAAATCGCCGAGTTCCATTGGCTGCAGCAAAGCTACCTGCGCGACCCCGCCAACCGCCACAAGGCCGCCATGAGCCTGTCCCATCCCGACCGGCAATTCCCCTGCATCCGCGTGGGCGTGGAAGGCGGGGCCATCTGGGGCTTCACCTATGGGGTGCTGGAAACCCTCTGGGAGTCCGCGCTTCCGTGAAGACCATCCTGCTCCTGGACTACGACCACACACTCTACCCCTCGACGCTATCCACCCTCAAGGCCGTGGACGATCGCATCAACCTCTACATCCGCACCTATCTCGGCTTCACCTCCGAACAGGCGGACGCGGCGCGCCTGGAACTGTGGGACAAATACGGGACCACGTTGAAGGGGTTGGAGGAATTGCACGGTGTGGATCGCGAACACTATTGCGACTTCATCCACGCCATCGGCGCGGAGCATCTGCCGCCGCCGGATCCGGGATTGACGGAGTGGCTGGCGAAGCTGCCGCATCCGTGCTACATCTTCACCAACGCGCGCATGGACTGGGCGGTGCGTGGGCTTAAGGCTATGGGGCTGGAGGGTTTGCTGCCGTTGGATCTGGTTGGACCGGATGGGGACCATGGGGATCCGCCGGTGGCTGCGGCGGCCTATCTGGGGCCTCGCTTGGAAGGCATTTTCGATATCGCGTTCATGGATTGGGAGGGTAAGCCCAATCGTCAGGCGTACGTGAAGGTGGATGCGTGGTTGCGTGAGCGGCATGGATCCGATGTGCGCATTCTCTTCGCGGATGATCGCCAGGACAACCTGGAGTCGGCCCGGGAGCGGGGTTGGGGGACGATTTGGATCGCGCCGCATACGGCGGAGGATGTGCGGGGGGATGAGTTCGATCGGGTGGTGTCTTCCTTGACCGAACTGGATCCGAACGCACTCTGATGGGTGTCGGGCCCAAGGTCTTCGTTTCTGCCGGCGAGGTTTCCGGGGACGGGATCCTCGGGGCCATTCTCGCGCGCTTGCGTGCGCGTTACCCTGAGATGGAATTGCGCGGGTTGGGCGGGGCTTCTGCGATGGCCTCTGGGTTGCAACCCTTGTTTCCCATGGAGCGGACGGCGTTCAGCGGGGCTTGGGATGTGCTGCGCAATCTGCGGTTCGCGTTGGGGATGTATGCCAAGGCTGCGGGGGAAATGCGGCGATTTAAGCCGGACCTGGTGCTGTTGGTGGATTATCCGGGGTTGAATCTGCGGTTGGCGAGGTTGGCGCGGAGCCTGGGGGTGCCGGTGCTTTTTGTGGCGCCGCCGCAGGTTTGGGCGTATAAGAAGCCGGCGCGGAAGCTGCGGCGGGCGCGGGAGGCGTTGCGGGGGGCTTCGGTGCATGTGCTGTTTCCGTTCGAGAAGGCTTGGTATGAGGGGGCGGCGGGGGAGATTTCGGTTGGGCATTTTTTTAGTGCGCCGGTTCTATCGCGCTCCCTGACCATTGAGACCAGTCAAGATGCCATCGCGGCCACACAGGACGAGGCTGTGCCTTCAAGGTTGGGTACGCAGGTTGCCGAAATGGATCCGGTCGCTCCTTCAAGCTCGGGCAGCCAGGCGGCGGTTCAGGTTCCAGATACAGGCGGTCTTGTTTGCCTTTGCCCGGGTAGTCGGTTACCGGTACTGCGGCGCAATCTTCCCGTATGGCTAAATCTGTTGCGGCAAACTACGGCGGGATCTCAGTCCCGATATGCCGTTTTGGTTCCTCCTCATCTCCATGCCGAAGCGAAGCGCCTAATCGTGAAATCTGGTTTTTCTGCTACTACTTCTCCTGGTGAGAAAGGGATGTCGGTAGTGGTCCGTACGGACAAATCCAATCTTTTGTTGGAAGCTTCGGCCGCGATTGCCTTTCCTGGGACCATTACGTTGGAGTTGGCCTTGGCGCGGTTGCCGACTTTGGTGTTGGCCATTATTGATCCGTTGACTTTGGCTTTGGGGCGGCGGGTGTTGGGGCATTCTCGGTTGGCGTTGCCTAACTTGATTTTGAAGGAGGATTTGTTTCCAGAGTGGGTGGGGACGGCGCCGGGGCCTACGGCGGAGGTGTTCAGGGAGTTGTTGGGGCGACGGGATGGGAT
>OBEQ011219366.1_pt1 | contig 80564 bp, 101 predicted proteins | sample 1670901 | NCBI WGS metagenome assembly OBEQ01 (sample SAMEA104232315, study PRJEB22302) | groundwater metagenome | biome: forest; feature: aquifer; material: groundwater | place: USA | collected 2011-08-07 | depth 5.4 m | reverse complement strand
ATTCTCTCAGTTATGGTCTTCAATGGCTGTCCGCTTCTGTGTCTAGCAGGAGGTATTCTTGTAATATTATTGTCAAAGAATGTTGTTACATGATATTGCAATAAATCCCACAAATCTTCTATAATAACTTCAGGCGCTCCCGCGTTTAAGTTTTCCCATAATCTCTGATTCGCTCTTATAATATCACTTAATTTGTGCGTCAAATCATCTTCACTTCTCTCTGCTGTCTCTAAAGTTATGCTCGGTCTTACAGTAACAGCAGGAACTAACAATAAAGAAATAACTGCCCACTCTGGCCTAGCTGTCTTCGCATTCACTCCGATTTTTTTCAACTCTTCATCTGAAATTAAAACAAGTTTTTCCCTTACTTCTATTGGACTTAATCTCTTCTTTCCAATAAAGAATGTGCTCGGCTTTTCTAATTTTACTCTTTCAATAGTTGCTGAACAATGAGGGCATTTCTTTGCGTCTCTTGCTTTCTTTGCTCTTTCAGCAGGAGGATATACCTTCTGCTTTTCTTCTGATAATGTTAATTTACCACAATCAGGGCAGAAACTTCTCAAGCACAATTCAACAAGAGGAATATATTTTATGTGAAATACAGGACGGGCAAGTTCAATACTTCCAGGATGTCCAGGACATTCCTTAACTCTTTTTCCACATGTCCTGCATCTTGTTCCAGGATCTATAGCTCCCAAACGAAGATCCATTAATCCACCATCAACTGGAAATCCATCAATATCATAAAGCTCCGGTGTAACTATCTTCGCAGAACTTACTTTCTTAATCTGCTCCGGACTAAGTAAAGCGAATCTTAATGCCCTAACTTGTTTTCTAAAATGTTCTTGTCTCATTATGCGGCCACCTTTCCTAAATTTTTAAATATCTGAATAGTATCAACGACGTTAAAGTGATATATAACACCATCAATTCCACCTTCAACATTTAATCTTTTCTCGATTGATTCAAGTGCCTCACGGCTATTATCTAACAATCTAGGTATTCCTTCATCAGGAATTAAGATAGCTACTCCATCAGCTTGACGCATTCTTAAAAGATAATCTGCATTATTTGTAATATAATCATTAGCTTTTCTACGCAATCTTTCAAATCTCTCATCTGTTATCATTTTTCATTTCCTCTCAAGTTATTTAATTTATTATTAAAATCAGAATAATCATCAAGATTTACATTAATTATCTTTTCATTACAAATAACATTGGCTATTCTATCTCTATTATTATTTATTTTATCTCTCATCTTTCAAATTTATCCTTTAATTCAAATGTAGTATGAATTCCTAATCCAAGCAATTCATCTACAAGCAATTTAAATGCATATGAAATTTCTATTGGTTCTACTTCTGCGCTGTTACACATTGAACACACAATCTTGTTTCTTATTGTATCTTCATAAGTTAAGTTTCCGCAAGTCATGCATATATGAACAGTTGTCTTATCAGAATCATACCTTTCCTTCAACAGCAAAGCTGCTCCATGTCCTGAAAGTGCCTGTTGCTCCATTTCTCCAAATCTCAAAGCTCCACCTCTAGCTCTTCCCTCAATTGGTTGTCTTGTTAACAAAGCAACTTTTCCAGAAGCTCTTGCATGTATCTTGTTCTTAACCATGTGCTTAAGTTTCAAATAATACATATTTCCAATGAATATTTTTGCTTCCATTTTCTTTCCTGTCATTCCATTATACATTGTTTCTTTTCCATCGTAGCTGAAGCCCATTTCTCTCAACTGTGCTTCCAATTCCTCAACAGTCTGTCCTGAAAACGGAGTTCCATCAATAATTTTTCCAGTTGTAGCTGCAGTTTTACCAGCAAGCATTTCTATTAAATATCCAACAGTCATTCTGCTCGGAATACCATGAGGATTGAAAATCAAATCAGGTCTCACTCCTTTTACCGTGAATGGAATATCATCAGAATCAACTAAAAATCCAACAACTCCTTTCTGTCCGTGAGGTGTTGAAAATTTATCTCCTGGCTCTGGAAGTCTTAAATCTCTTGTTCTTACCTGCGCTATTTTATTCCCCTCTCTATCAATAGTTATGAAAACAGCATCTACTGTTCCTCTCTCTTCCTGCCTCATAGCCGAGCTAGCCTCCTTTTTGGATTGTATGCTAATATCTCTTGCTTCCGAAAGAAATTTTGGAGGAGTCAATTTTCCTATAATAACCTCTCCAGAATTTATGTCTGCCTCTACATAAGCAACACCGTCATCTTCAAGATGTTTATATGCTTCTTCAGTTCTATATCCGGAAACATCTTTGTTAGGAATTGTAATCTCATCTGATAATCCTCCAGCATACTGTAACTCCGTCGCTGTATATGGTCTGAAGTATGTGCTTCTTCCCATTCCTCTATCAACGCTTCCCTTGTTCAGAACAACAGAGTCAGCCATGTTATAACCTTCATAAGGCATTATAGCGACAATTAAATTCTGTCCAGAAGGATAAACTTCCAATGTATCATAAACAAAGCTTCTTACTAATGGCCTTTGCGGATAGTGTAATATTGAAACATCTGTGTCCAATCTTGTCATATAATTTGCAGCATAAATTCCAAGACTTTGCTTTAAAGTCTTGCTTCCTCTGTTAAGTCTGGAGCTCTGGTCGTGATTTCCAAAGGGAACAAGCGAAGTTACCAAACCAAACAAATCTATTTTATCAATTTCCAAGTGAGTTCTTTCAGGTGTTAAATCTTCTTCTGTTAAAGCCACAAGAGCGTTATCTTCTTCAGAAGCGTCAATATATTCTACTATTCCATCTCTTATCAATTCAGTCCAGCTCATCTTCCCCTCTTCAAGAAGAACAAGATGTTCGTTCTTTAATCTGCTCGCTCCATTATCAGCAACTATCAAGGGTCTTAAAACTCTTCCAACTTCAGTTGATATATGAACATTATCTAAATAGTCATCATCTCTTACGCTTAATTCCATAGGCATCTCCCCCTTTCTTCTTTTCTCTCTCACTTTCATAACAAAATCTCTGCTGTTTTCTGCAAAGCCCACAAACCTTCCGTTGAAAAATACATCTCTCCCGCTTCCTGCTTTGTCCAATCCGCACTCAACTAATTTCTTTACAGCTGTATTTTCATCAAAATCAACAGATGTTGAGATTCTTGCAAGTATTGCTAAGTTCTTTCTTAATCCAATTTCTGTTCCCTCTGGCGTTTCTGTAGGACAGAATCTTCCATAATGTGTTGGATGTAATGTTCTCGCTGCAAAATTTTCCTGCTCCCCTGGAAGCATAGAAGAAACTCTCTGTAACTGTGATAATGTATCCAAATAATTTGTCTTGCTCATGTTCTGCGTTACTCCAGACTTCTCTCCAATCCATGCTCCAGTTGCTATTGCGCTTTCTACTCTCTGGCTGAATAAAGTTGATTTAGCAATAGTCTTTATAGAATAAAATTTTTTTCTCTTTGAAACTTTTTGGAGAGAATATTGTATATCTCTTATTAATATTCCTAAATTGACTCTGAACAAATCAGACATTAAGTCTCCAGACAATTTAACTCTCTTATTTGCGTAATGGTCCTTATCAGTTCTTATTTTTTCATCTTCTTTTGATCTTAAATATAATCTTATCATTCTGCACAATGTCAATGCCTTCTCGCTCCTCACAGATTTTTCATTTCCTATATGCGGAAGAAAGAAAGAATCAACTCTGCTTTTCACCCTATCGCTTATTTCTTTTTTTGTTCCCTGGATTCCAGATTTTTCTGCTATAAATGTAAGTGCATCATCAACACTCTGTATCTGGGAATACTCGTATAAGTTTACAATTAAACAATCATTCTCGCTTCCAATGTTTTTTGCAATATCTGCTTCCCTTGTCATTCCCAAAGCCTTTAACATAACAATCGCCGGAATATTTTTCAGCCTACTGAATGTAATATCTAAAATTCCTTCATTAGTTTCAGAAATTGTCGTCGGAATTCTGTAAGAGCCCCTCTGAGAAAATACTCTCAATGTCAATCCCAACCTTCCTTCTTCAATAAATGGCTGGTTTGGAGCCAAGTCCTCTGACATAACCATTATTCTTTCGTTTCCATTTATTATGAAATATCCACCATGGTCAAGAGGATCAATATAATTTTTTACAAGATCGTCTTTATTCATCTCAAAAGTATTGCACGCAGCGCTCTTTACCATAACAGGTATCCTCCCAATTTCAACTTCTGCGCTGTCAGTCTGCTCTCCAAACTTTATTGTAAGCTCAACAAAAACAGGGGCAGAATAAGTTAAGTTTCTCAATCTTGCGATAGTCGGTGTTACCGGCGTGTTGCTCCCATCAGCCTCAATTATATTTGGTTTCTCAATCCTTACTTTTCCAAGTTTTATTTCAACTTCCTCATTGTTAACAGTTTCATTTATTTCATTAACTATCTGCTGCATTTTATTATTAATAAAATCATTAAATGATGCTACATTTGATTCAACTAAAGAATGCTGTTCAAGATATTTTTTTATTAATATATGTTTTTTGTCCCTCATATTTTATATTAAAGAACCTCCTAAATAATATATATTATCAGTTGAGCAAGATAGATAATTAATGGATAAACCTCTCTTGATTTTACTAATATTAACAGATTTTCCACAACTATAGTTTAAGTTATTTATTTTCTTCATCATCTTAATCAACTACAACTCTGTAGTATACATTTATTTTATCTTCATCTTTTCTCTCTATTTTTATTACTTCTCCCTTGACACATTGTTCTGAAAGTGCAGGATCATCTGATTTTATCTTCGGTAACTGTGAAACAGAAATCTTATATTTTTCAACTAGCTTTTTAACCTCTTCTGGTTTCAATTTAGTGTGTTTTGGCTGGAGTGCGTGCATTTTGTGTGGTGGGAGCAGATTATCAATTTAAATAATTTCTGATAACTGAGGAATAACAAATGATTGCAAAAGTGGCTTTTTAAATGTTCCGATAAATATGCATTTTATGCTAAATTATCCTATTTACCTTTTTGAGTAGTAAAAATAGTATATGGTTCTTTTGATACTATTGTACTTTCTTTGATGCTCACAACCTTTCTTTCTCCTATTTTAAAGGGAAGTTGAACATTAAGCTATTGTAGTTTCTTTGATGCGTACTACTTTCTTTAGAAAAGAAAGTAGTACATATGGCCCCGACGGGATTCCTGAAGGTTTACCAACCGAAGGGACAGAGATTTTTTCAGAATCTCTGGATGTTCAAATCCCTGTTGTATGGCCCCGACGGGATTTGAACCCGCGACACCTGGCTTACTTCCGTGAACTATGAGTTTGCCGTTCCGGAAGTTCCGGGGGCTTGCTCACGGTAAAAGGCCAGTGCTCTACCAAACTGAGCTACGGAGCCATATATCGACTATCTATTTTCTACCATAACAATATATGGCGACGTATAGGAGCCAATTGTTTTCTTTACAATTTCAGAAATTAAATTTGCTATTTAAAGGTATTTATGCTTTCTCAACTCTCGGAAATCCTCTTTTCTCTCCCCAATTCAAAGGATCTTTTCTCCAATCTTCCAATTCAGCTAACTCTTCTTTCTTTATATATCCGTTTTTCTCTGCAACAGCCATAAGTGTTTTGTAATCCATAATTGAAACATTATTGCAAGGTTCCAATAAAATACTTCCTTTATCATCAAATGGAAATTCACCTCTAAACATTTTTTTAGCCATGTTAAATCCATAGTTAAATATGGAGAAGCAATAATCTATTTTTCCCCCAGCATCTCTTATAGCTTGTACAGCGCTAACAGAACTTCCTCCTGTAGAAATTAAATCTTCAATTAAGACAACTCTTCTCCCATCAAGTCCCCTAGAAGCATCAAGACCTTCAATTCTATTTCTTAAGCCGTGAGTTTTTGGTTTATCTCTCACATAAATTAAGTTTCCTCTTCTAAAGTTTGCAAGACTTGTGGCCCAAGGTATTCCAGCTGTTGAAGTTCCAGCAATTGTAATATCTTGATTACCATATTTTCTTCTCACTTCATCAATTAAAAGAGTATCAACAAGGTCTCTACTTTCACAATCAAACAACAACATTCTATTGTCATTATATATAGGCATTCTATATCCAGAGGCCCATTCAAATGGCGAAGAAATATTTAATTTTATTGCCCCAATTTTAAGACTTGTTTCTGCTAGTTCTTCTTGCTCAAAATCTATATATGGAGGCATCATACTATAAAAAATCTAATACATTTTATATATCTTCTCCGCAAAATTTCATCAATTAAAAGTAATTAATTAAAAATCAAAAAACATTTCCAAACTCTTCTTCCAAATCTTCCTTTGGCATCGCCCCACTCGTCCTATTAACCATCTCTCCATCCTTAAAATAAAGAAGAGTAGGTATGCTCATTATTCTAAATTTTTGTGTTAAATCGCTCTCTGCATCCGCATCAACCTTTGCAAAATGAATATCTTTTCTTTCTTTTGAAAGCTCATCAATTATAGGAGATAAAATCTTGCAAGGCCCGCACCATGAAGCCCAAAAATCAACAACAACATTTCCCTTTTTTATAAAAGAATCAAACTCATGTGTCTTCAACTCTTTTACTGTCATTCATGATATTAAAAAGAGCCATTAATAAACTTTATTGTTATTTTTAGAGTACAGAATATAAAATGCCTAATTATATTAAAAGTAAGATAATTAATATAAATAATACGTTTAATGATAATCAAGACTCTGGTTCATATAGTTACTTATTTTTCCATTAATAAATTGCATTGGCTATTTGTTCTAATAAATACATAAACTTAATATTCTCCAGTATCCTATCATAATCATGGACAATTCAGCTTTAATTGAAACTTTAAAACAGAAGGGCTACAATGAAAAAATAATCTCCGCCTTCCAAAAAGTGAAAAGAGAAAACTTTCTTCCTCCCCATCTAATTGCTTATGCATATGAGGACATCGCCTTGCCTCTGCAGGATGGCTCAAGCATTTCCCAGCCATCAACAATATCATTCATGCTCTCCCTCTTGGATTTGCATCAAAACCAATCCATCTTAGAAATTGGATCTGGTTCTGGATACGCCTTAGCACTAATGTCAGAGATTATAAAAGACGGAAAAATATATGGTTTAGAAATTTCAGATACTTTAGCAATAAAATCTGCTTCAATTTTAAAAAATGATTCAAACATATCTGTCTTTAATCGTTCTGGCTCTTCTGGCCTCACAGACTTTGCACCATACGATAGAATTCTAGTTTCCGCTTCATTCAAAGACATGAGAATTCCATATGAAATAGCAGAGCAATTAAAAGAAGGAGGAATTTTAATAGCCCCAGTCAAATCTTCAATTTTCAAAATAAAAAAAGTAAATGGTAAATTAATTGAAGAAGAATATTATGGTTTCTCTTTTGTTCCCTTTAAAGAAGATTAGTAATATCTCCCATCATCCTCAACTTCACATAGATAAAACATATCAAGACCCTGGTTTATTTATTAATAATTTCCCTATAATAAATAATTTAAGCAATTACTTCTCTAACTCTGCAAACTAAAACCACATAGCTTCTTCTGGTCTAACTATTTTTATCCCAGCGTATTCCTTCAACCTCAAAAGATGATTATCATAAGAGATAATATACTCCGCCTTGCTTTCTAAGGCACATTCTATAATCTTATTATCATCTGGGTCTTCTTTGACTACATCAACATTTTTATTTGGAGTTACAAAAGTTAAAAACTGAAGAATTCTCTCAAGTATTTTTCCAATCTCATGTTCTTGATAATCAAAGTCTCTTGCTAGAATTTTTTTATACTCTTCAACTATTTCTTGAGAAGAAAAAATTTGAATATTCTCTTTTATACACTTAAATAAAAATTTCTGAGCAACACTACTATCCCACAAGGTAGAAGATATTAACACATTCGTGTCAAGCACAATTTTTGTTATCATCTTTTTCTTGATTTTTCTACTATACCTGATATATCCGCTTCTTTAATGCCCTTTCCTTCTAATCTTTTCCTTCCATCTTTTGCTATCTCTTTAAGTTCACGAATTAGCTCTTCTTTTGAAGGTGTCGCAACTTTCTTTAGAACTATGCTGTCTTTTCCGCTTATTACTGCGAACATAGTTCCCTCTGAAGCATGTATCTCTGCCCTTATGCCTTGAGGTATTACGATCTGTCCCTTTGAAGACATTTTTATCATTTCAACTGTCATTTTGCTTTTCTCCCATTTCTTACTTTCTTACTGTAAGATATGCTTATTTATAAATCTTTCGGAGAATATTCAAGGAAAATTGATATTAATCATCTCTAAGAATTCTTTAGGTGTTAAAATTTTTATTCCTCTAAATTCTTTAATCTTGAGCAAATCAGTATCCTGCGTAATAATATAACCTGCCTTTCCCGTAACAGCTGCTTCAACAAACTTATTGTCATCTTTGTCATCCTTAACAATTTCTATACTCTCTTCTGGTTCAACCAAGAAAGAATTTTCAAGAATCATATTTTCCCATTCTTGAACATCATCTTCATTCATTTTGATTTTAAATCCTCTAAGGTTTTTAGTTAGCTCATCAATTATAGGAATAGAACTAACCAAGTCAACTTTTCTATTTCTCCATAAGTCAATTATTTGTGAAGAATAGTTTCCTTTCCAAAATATCCCAGATAAGAAAACATTAGTATCAACAACTAAGAGTATCATTTTTTGCGGGATTCTTTTATAGAATCTTCAACATCCTTCTCTCTCAAGCCATTCTTTCTTGCGTGTTCTCTGGTCTTATTAAGAAGTTTATCAAATCCTTTAAAAGAAGGAACTCCTAGTTTTTTAAAGACAATAGTGTCATTTTCTCCAATCACGATAAATTTCTCTCCTTCTTGAAGATTAAGTCTTTTCCTTATCCTTCTAGGGATAACTACTTGTCCTCTTGAACTTATGCTCGTTACTTCAATTGATTCCATTTTTCTCCTAAATAAGTTTATCTTATTTATAAGATTATCTTATATTTAAACCTTTCGTTCTTTCAATTAGAATTAATAGATAAAATAGATTAGGCAAAGTATTAAAAATGTATTTTTATTGAAAGAATATATTGGAAAAAGATAAAACTATCCCAGTTTGGAAAGTTTCAAAAGAACTAAGATTAGATAGATCCAATTTACTTAAAGATATTAAATCCAAAAAATATGGATCAATAGAATTAAAATTTATAAGAGATAAAAATAAACAAAATCAAAAGGTTGTGGCTATTTCTAAAAAAGATTATTTAACGATAAAGAATTATAGAATAGAAAATGGATTTGAAGAAAAGAAATTAATTAACTATGGAACAAACAATGGTATTTTTTATATTATTCAGACTAACCCTCACAATATTCCTAAAAGATATAAATTTGGTTTTACAAGTGATTTAGATAATAGAATAAGAAGTTACAAATCAGTTTGTCCTAATATGAAGATTATTAAAAAATTTAAATGTGATAATATTCATGAATTACCATTATTAAGGATGGTTTCAACATACGGAAATAGAATAGGGCAAGAAGTATATGAGATAGAAAATATTAATAGAATAATCAAAGAAATTAAAGAAGCTCTTAATAAACTATTACCTAAAGCTAATCAATAGTTTAAATATCCATAATTTTACCTTAACAATTCCTTCAACAAATAATTCAAGCATTTTATTTATCCTAAAGAATTATTGGGGAATAAATTATTCCCCGCAGCCCTGTCTCGTTACCTGTTTGCAATCATTGCAGGCAATTGAACAATTCCCTGTCCTCCTTGCGCTTCCTCCGCAAATTGGGCATATAACTCCTTCATTTCCAAAGTCGGCTAGTTCCAATTGTTCTTCTTTTGCATCTTGTTCCAAAGTTAAAATCTCAATCTGTGGTTTAGCAGCAGTCTCTGCAAAAGTAGTAATCATAAATTGTGCAACATAGTCGACAATTGATGTAGCTGTCCTTATCTGCCTCAATTTAGCATCCATCTCTCCGCCTCCAACATTCTTTACGAAACCTGCTGGCTCAAACTTTTGATGCCTGAATTTTGCAAATAAATCGGAAGAAGCTACGCCATACTGCAGATTAACTGAAACAGATGTCGCCCAAGCGTCTAACAATCCTCTTATTGTGGAGCCCTGCTTATGCATTGTAATAAAAATCTCTCCTGGCTTTCCATCATCATACAATCCAACTGTCAAATATCCTTCATGCCCAGAAATCTCAAACTTATGTGTTATGCTCTTTCTCGTTTGTGGCAGTCTTTTTCTTTCAGCCATTATTACCTTGACAATTTCAGTTTTCTTTACCATTTCCCCTTCCGTCTTCTTTGTGTTCAATGGCTGACTTCTCTTCGAATTTTCTCTGTAAATCGCAACAGCTTTCAATCCCCTTTCCCATGAATAGATGTATGAATCCATTATATCCTCAACAGAAGAATCTTCAGGAAGATTTACCGTCTTGCTTATTGCCCCAGAAATAAACGGCTGTGAAACTGCCATCATATCAACATGTCCTCTCCACTTTATAGCTCTCTTCCCATTCGCAGGCTTGAAAGCGCAATCAAAGACAGGTAAATGTTCATCCCTCAAATAAGGAGCACCCTCGATAGTATCTTTTTTATCAACATATTCAATTATCTCTTTTATCTGCTCTCCCGAATATCCCAAATTTTGCAAAGCCATGTCAACAGTCCTGTTAACTATTTTCAACATTCCGCCTCCCGCAAGAACTTTATATTTTACTAAAGCAATATCGGGCTCAATTCCTGTGGTATCACAATCCATCATGAAAGCGATTGTACCCGTGGGAGCCAATACACTGACCTGCGCATTTCTATAACCATATTTTTCCCCAAGCTCCAAAGCTTCAGTCCAAGCATCCCACGCAACATTTGCAAGCTCTCTCAAATTGCTTGGAATTTTCTCCGCCTGTATTTCCTTTACATGCTCTCTATGCATTTTTATTACATTCAGCATTGATTCTCTATTTTCCTCAAATCCGGGGAATGTTCCAACATGCCCTGCTAACTCTGCAGAGGTCTTATAAGCCTCACCGCACATTATCGCGGTAATTGCAGCAGCAACTGCTCTTCCCTCATCAGAATCATATGGTAATCCTAAAGACATCAATAAAGCCCCAAGATTTGCATACCCCAGCCCTAAAGTCCTAAACACATGAGACCTATAAGCTATTTTTTCAGTTGGATAACTCGCTCCATCAACAAGTATATCCATTGCAGTTATGAAATATCTTACAACTTTTCTAAATCTTTCAACATCAAAACCACCATCTGCCGTTCTAAACCTAAGCAGATTTATAGAAGCCAGATTGCACGCAGTATCATCCAAAAACATATATTCAGAGCAAGGATTACTCGCATTTATTTTCCCAGAAACCTTGCATGTGTGATATTTATTTATTATAGTATCATTCTGTATCCCAGGGTCTCCACAAATCCAAGTTCCTTCTGCAATTTTATACATTACATCTCTTGCTTTAAACTTCTCACAATTTCCTGCTCTCGTAACATACTTTGTATACCAGTCACCATCTTTTTTAACTGCCTCCATAAATTCATCATTAATTCTAACGCTCATATTACAATTTTGAAAGAACACACTTCCGTATGCATCTCCATTCATTCCCCCAGAATATCCATGCTCAATCAAAGCCCAAGCTTTTTTCTCTTCCCTCTGCTTGGCCTCAACGAAACTCATTATATCAGGATGGTCAACATTTAAAATTTCCATCTTCGCCGCTCTCCTCGTCTTCCCTCCGGATTTTATAACTCCGGCATAAGAATCGTATCCTCTCATAAAACTTACAGGTCCAGAAGGCTTTCCTCCTCCAGTCAGTGTCTCCTTTGAACTTCTCAATGGACTTCTATTACTTCCAGTTCCACTTCCTGCCTTAAATAAATTCGCTTCTGCTACTTGTATATCCATTATAGAATCAATATTATCTTCAACACCCTGAATAAAACATGCAGAACATTGAGGTCTATCCAAATCAGCATCTGCTCTCGTTGTCTTTCCGGAAACTTCCTTTCCTTGTTCTGCTCTTATTACTCTTTCATTTTTATTATCCCAAATAAAGGCAGAAACCCCTCCAGCTTCTTTATTATATTCCCATATTCCAGCATTAAACCATACAGGAGAATTAAAAACACATAACTGGTTCAAACAAATAGAAGCAATTTCATCCCTTAAAATATTCGCCTGCTTCTCATCAAAATATCCTTGCTTCAAACTTTGCCTTCCTACGAATCTTGCAACTCTCCCAACTAATTGTTCAGCACTACTTTCTCTTTCTCCTTTTGCCTGATCTCCCCAGAAATACTTGCTAGCAACAACTTTTACGGCCAATGGACTCCAGAAATCAGGCCTCCTTACTCCGCGCTGCGTAAATATCACCTTGCCCATATCATCCGTAACACTAACATCCTCGCTTAACCACTTTATTTTGTTTCCATAAACATCAAATTCAAATGGGCTTTTATCATCAAAACTGAAAAATCTTCCTATTTTCATAGGATTCTTTTGAAGAATTATCTTTCCTGCATTCCTAATTTTATGCTCTTCTAAATTTCCATCTAAACCATTTCCATCGTTATTATTTCCGTTTGAAAAATCAAGAGCCATTTTAAAAACTACCCCACTCATTTAATAGATAATAGTTGAACAAATTATTAATAACGATAAAACCAACCATCCGACTCCCACAGTTAATTATCTTTCCTCTATAGCAATTTAAGCTATTATTTATCATCACCTGCTGACAAGCCCCCTTATCTCGTTTTTAAAATCATCAATATCAGTAAAATCTTTGTAAACAGAAGCAAATCTTATATATGCAACCTTGTCTATCTTCTTCAGCTCGCTTGAAACAAGCTTTCCTATGAACTCGCTTTTTATTTCTTTTCCTCTTTTCATAAGTTTTTCCTCCACATTTGCTATCATCTTATCTATCCTCTCCATGTCAATAGGCCTTTTCTCACAAGCCCTCATCACCCCTCTCTTCAATTTTTCTCTGTCAAACTCTTCTCTTCTCCCATCTTTCTTCACCACCCTTATATCAACCCTCTCAACACCCTCATGCGTATTGAACCTCTTATCACACTTCTGGCACTCCCTCCTCCTCCTCACAATGCCTTCAACATCTCTTTTATCAAGCACTCTTGTTTCCTCATGAAGGCAGTATGGACATCGCATTTCTTTTCATCTCTTTTTTACCACAATATCTTGTGTTCTTCTTGAGATTCCACACAATTTGTTGTGTTTTATCAGGGATATTATATCTATCAATATTTAAACTTTATTGCACAAATTTTTTACCCATCGGTAAAATTGAAAAAATTAAATTTCTTATTTCTTGAGTGACGAAAATATAAAGTTCTTTTAATTAAAAGTAAATGGTTATATACCTATTACTCTTACATAAAACATGCAGACAAAATTCAAAAGACACCAGCCAGTTATAATAAAAGTTTCACCAAACAAAGAGTATATTGAATATTCAGAAGAATATTCTGAATCAATGCCTGCAATAAAATCAGGAATGAAAGGAAAAATTAACATCCTCCTCCCAAACGGACAGTACCATGTTGAAATTTTAGACAAAAAAGGTGATGTGATTGCCTATGCAGCCTTCTCCGAAGATGATTTAGAGGAGGATGGATAATAATTTATAGGGTTTGCCCAGAACCAGCTCTTAAGGCATTTGCAATCTTTTCTCTCTCACAATTTTTTATTCCTCCTTTACTTCCCATAGTCGTAACCAAAGGATATGAAAGTAACCCTCCAGTCATCCATCCAGAGATACTTCCAGCAATCGCTCCTCCCAAAGACCCAAATAATTGTGTTGCTCCCGCAATAGGAGCTAAAACATAATGAATATTATTCAGATAATCAGCAGCAATTGTAGAATATTCACTTCCATATTTATATCCTATAATTCCTCCAACTATCGCTCCACTACCCAATAAGATATCTTTACACACATCAGAAAAACTATTTAATTTTCTTGCCCTTTCAGAATTATATAAAAAACTAAGGGCTTCAGATTGAAACTCTCTTGGTAAATGCCCCTCAATACTTATTTTTAAGTTTCCTATCTTAAGTACACCAGATTCTCTAGCATCTTCAATAAGAGTTTCCAAAGCTCTTACGGTAAAAGCACTTCTTTCTTTTGGAGACCTAGCAATTTTCCAAACAAGATCACTATCTATAGTATAAATAACACAATTTTCTCTAAGATTAAAATTTCTGACAACTCCTACAGGAAATTCCGCATTAGGCATAAAAATACCAAGAATAAGGTTATATAATTATTACTATACACTTATCAGTAGTTTATATGACAGCTTTCCAATCCTCTTTTCTTTAAATAATCCTGATGATAATCCTCTGCCTTGTAAAACTTTCCCGCTTTAACAATCTCAGTCACTATTTTACCCTTAACATGCTTCTGGTATTCTATTTTTGATTTTTCTGCTTTCTTCTTTTGCTCTTCATTATAATAGAAGATAGCAGTTCTGTATTGTGTCCCAACATCAGGTCCCTGCCTATTCATCTGTGTTGGATCATGATTTTTCCAGAATATATCCAGCAGTTTTGAATAATCTACCTTATTAGTATCATAGAGAACACGAACAACCTCTGCATGTCCAGTTTTATCAGTCAAAAGATCTTCATAACTATAATTTTCCTTCTTTTCTTCTCCTCCAATATATCCTACTTCAGTTTTAACAACTCCAGGAATTTTTCCAAATATCAACTGCGGTGTCCAGAAGCACCCCATTGCAAAACAAGCTATTTCTTCCTTCATAATTTAATAAAGACAAATTCCTTAATATATCTGATGTTTTTAAAGATAGAAAATAATAAATATCAATCATCAACCTATCTGGTTTATATTTATTAATTATACTCTTTAACAAATAACTTTAGCTATTGTTTTCATAAAAACTCCAATTTTAGTTTAAACCTAAACTTATTTTAATAGCTCTATCAACTCTATTAAGGCTTAGATTATCAATGATTCCTAATTTTTTAATTATTCTTCCTTTATCAATCGTTCTTATCTGATTCAAAAGAACTGTAGAGTCCTGTTTTAATTTAGAATCTTCTTTTTTTATTATTACATTTGTAGGATATTCTTTTATGTAGATTTTAGAAGTTAGAGGGGCTATTATTGTTGTGGGGGCATGTTTGTTTAAGGTGTCATTTTGAATAATTAAAACAGGTCTAACTCCCCCTTGTTCTGAGCCTTCAACTGGTTCCAGATTTGCGACTACAATCTCTCCTCTTACAATTCGTTCCATTTTTCATTTTTATCCAGACCATCCATTAAAGTGCCTTCCCACTCTTTAGCCATTTTTAACATATCATCATACATCTCTCTACATCCCTCTTCTAACAGCTCCTCAATCTTCTTCCTATCATTTTTTTCTTTCTCAATCATCTTAACAATAACATCTTCATATGTATCTTTTCCAGACTTCAATCTATCTAAATCACTTTTCACATTTTCATTAAGCTGAATTGTTGTTACCATATCCACTATAGTGAAACTATAGTTTATATATTTTACTTATAGATTCATAAATATAGCTCTTAATTTTGTAACTTCTATTAAATAACAACAAAACAGAAAGGTTTAAATATAGATATTTTGTGTAAAAAGTATGACTAGAGCAACACAAACTATGGGAATTAAAGCAAGAGAAGGTAAAAATGGAAGAACATACTTAGATGTTCCTCACTCAAACGGAGAAATATCATTCGTTCATCCACCTTTTGGATATTCAACTTATGCTGATGTTAATAGACAATTACTTGAATCTAACTTAGAACAGCCAACAATGGCTCAAACAGCTTCCTTAGTTCACGCTGCTTGGCAGAATAAGGATGAGAAATATTCTGCAGAAATAATTGATAAATTAAGAATTAACTGGCTTTGGGCTTTTAATGGTATTTTGTATGTTCCAGATGAAGGAGCATACATTCAAGACAGACCTTCATTAGATAATGGAAAAGTAATTGTAGATAGAATAAATGCAAGATTTGCTCCTTTTGGATATAAAACAGGACAGCAATCAGCAAGATATTTAGCAAAAAACAAATTTGTAATAGCTCTAGCAGGAGAAGAAGGTGCTGAAGAACTTGCACAAGTTGCAGATGAATATAGAATTAAACCTCATGTTTGGAGTGTTAATAATATTAATGAAGATAAAACTCGTGTTGCCTGCTTGGGTTCCGGCGGGGGCGATGACGGGCTTCATGTCGACGGCGACTTCTGGCTCGACGGCAGGGTCGGTTATGCTTTTGGGGTAATGCCTTCTGGCAAAGCCAGCGCGCAAAAAAATTCTAAGTAGTTTTATAAGAAATCTAATTTATAGTATATAATTCTAGAATTTTTTAAAACAATAGCCAATATTAGGGATAAATAAAGTATAGATATTAATGATAAAATCAGATTATTTTTCTTGGTTTAGATATTATTAGTTACTATCAGGCAAATTAAATATTTTTTAATCTTCATATCTTCAATTCCTTCACACCTTTCTCAATCTCTTTAACAACAAAATCAACATCTCTCGCAGAAACATGCTCATCAATAGAAATCCTTATACTTCCATCTTTGCTCTCTCTATCCAATCCAAGAGCAACAAGAACCCTATCCTCTTCCTCCTTCTTAGAATCACACGCACTTCCAACAGAAACATAAATTCCTTTATTTGATAAATACTCCACTAAACTTCCCCCATCAACTCCAGGAAAAGAAACATGAATAATATTATAAATACAATTTTCCCGTATAGTATTTATTCTACCCATATAACTTAACTCACTACTAATTTTATCTCTGACATTCTGAATTTTTTCCTTATCAACCTTTTTTATTATCTCAAGCGCCTTCCCAAATCCAACTATCCCTGCAGTATTCTCCGTCCCACTTCGCAATCCTCTCTCCTGTCCTCCTCCATGAAATAAAGAAGCAATTTTTGTTCCTTTACGAACATAAAGAAAACCTACTCCCTTCGGTCCCCCAATCTTATGTGCAGAAGCAGATAATAAAGCAATTCCCATTTCATTTACATCAATCTTTATTTTACCAAAAGACTGCGCGCAATCACTATGAAATAAAACCTTGTGTTCCCTGCATAATTTCCCAATCTCTTCAATCGGCTGTATAGTCCCAATAACATTATTCACATGCATCACAGAAACAATCCCAATTTTATCCTTATTATTATCTAAAATCTCTTTTAAATTATTAACATTTAAAATACCAGAGCCATTAACTTTTATTTTAATAACTTGGCATCCCCAATTTTGTAAGTATCCAGCAACTTCAGAAACAGAAGGATGCTCAATCTCACTAATAACTATTTTTTTCTTTTCCCTCCTAGCAACTGTCGTTCCAACTAAAGCCAAATTATTGCTCTCCGTTGTCCCAGATGTAAAAATTATCTCTTCAGTCCTCGCTCCAATCTCATCAGCAATTTTCCTTCTCACTTCATTTATTTTCATCAAAGCATTCTCGCCCAAAGCATGCTGTGAACTAGGATTCCCGTAATTCTCCAAGTTCATTCTATCCATTTCTCTTGTGACTTCCAAATAAACAGGAGTTGTAGCCGCGCAGTCAAGATATATCTTTTCCATAAAATAATATAAAAAATCAGCCTTTTAAATCTTAATATACCTCCCTATAAAATTTTCTGATTACGAAACCATTTTAAACTTATTTTTATTTATTAAATCATGAAAAAGAATTTTCATTCATATATAATTCAGAGAAGATTTGTTGTAGTTCTTTCATTAATAATTCTCGCATTAATATTCTTTTTCAACAACACAGATTTTATAGTAAGAGCAATTTTAACTATCATTTTTATAATCCTCTTCTATATAATAGACCACCTATTTGACTTGCGCTATAGGCACTATCATTATCTTTTTGTAATTATTATTGCAGTATCAAGTTTTCTTTTAAGCCCGCTGTATTTCAAATTTATATATTACGATAAGGTTCTTCATTTCTTCTTTTCAATACTTCTCTCTTCCTTAATCTTCCATCTTGTATCAAAATTAAAACTTGCTCTAAAGTGGAAAATTGTCTTCACATTCTTTATAGTGGTTGCCTGCCTTGGTTTATTTGAAATAGGAGAGTACATACTTGACTTATTTTTTGACTTTAAATTTCAGGGCGTTTTCCTAAGAAATATCCAGACTCTTGAGAAATTTCATGTAGTCCAGTCCCCAATAGATGACACCATGTCAGATTTAATCTTCGGAGTTGTTGGTTCAGCACTATATTTAATCACCGCATTTTTAAAAAAATTAATTAATCGCACACCCTGAAATTTCTTCAAGCTCTGTGAAGTTCTTATATCCATAAACAATAGTCTTGTTAATATACCATGCAGGAATCTCTCTCAAATTCATGCATTCCTCATCAGTTACTTCCCCCTTCTGATTTGTCTCACACTCAACATAATTAAGAAATTTCACGGCGCTTCCAAACAGCCCCATCTGCTTCTCACAGTCTGCACAATATACCCCCCCATAAAACTGCGCCCCCTTCTCATCCAAGCACTTAGCCAGCCTGCTTCTCTCATCACTCCCTCCAAGATACCCTGTAACTTTTGAAAACCAGTCAGTAAAGAAATAAAGACCAAATATCACTACAATAAGTATAACAAAGCTCAAAAGTGTCTTCTGCTGTGTATTCATATAAAAAACAACATAGCAAATCTTTTAATTCTTTCTCTTTCACATTTTATGAATAATAGATGAGTTATTAGATATGTTAAAATATTTATCAATAAGAGATAGAATATTTATCATATTATAGTTATCAACTACAGGGTTTTATTTATTACTGATTAATGCTTTCTTATCTATAATTAAAGCAATCATCAATAAAAACATTTATAATCTATATTTCATCAAAAGAACTATGATGAATTGGCTTTGGATATTAGTTGGAGTGGTCGTATTAGTTATTCTTATAATCATTTATTACTACAATAAATTTATCCGCCTTGGAAACACTATCTCAAATTCTTTGTCACAAATAGAAGTTCAGCTCCAGAAAAGAGCAGATTTAGTCCCTAACTTAATCAGCACAGTAAAGGGTTATGCTAAGCATGAAAAAGGAATTATGACTGAAGTCACAAATGCCAGAAAAGCCCTTCTTTCAGCTCAAGGCATACAGGCTAAATCAAAAGCAGGAGCAGAACTCCAAAATGCTTTAAAATCAATCTTTGCAATAGCAGAGAACTATCCACAGCTAAGAGCAAATGAAAATTTCCTTCAATTACAGCAGGAATTATCGGCCATAGAAGACAAAGTAGCTTACTCAAGACAATATTACAACGATGCAATTCTTTCATACAATAATGCAGTTAAATTATTCCCCGGCTCATTCTTCGCCTCTATTTTCAGCAAAACAGAGAAAGATTTCTTGCAGATTACAGCTGAAGCAAGAGCTGTTCCTAAAGTTGAATTTTGATTATTCTATTCTTCTATCATAATAATCAATATAAATGAAATAAGTTTTTTATCCAAATGCATATAAATATCGAACTCAAAGCAAGATGTAGTAATCCTGAAAGAATTAGAAAAATCTTGATGGACCATGGGGCAGAATATAGGGGAAGAGACCATCAGACGGATGTTTATTTTAATGTTCCCAACGGAAGACTGAAATTAAGGAAAGGCGATATAGAAAATAGTCTAATAGGCTATGAAAGAGAGGATTATGCAGGAGCTAAGCAATCAAATGTCCATCTTTTTAAAACAGAACAAAATACCGCCTTGGAGGAAATTTTAAGAGTTGCTTTGGGAATAAAAGTTATAATAAATAAGCAGAGAGATATCTATTTTATTGATAATGTAAAGTTTCACGTTGATGAGGTTGAAGGGCTTGGTTCTTTCGTTGAAGTAGAAGCGATAGATACAGAGGGAAATATTGGAAGAAATAAATTACAAGAGCAGTGCAATCATTATAGAGAAATGTTAGGTATTATGGAAAATGAGATGATAGCTCAGTCTTATAGCGATATGCTTCTGGAAAAGTAAATATTCTTGTAATACCTCTCAAGTTAAATATTTTTCTTAAGAAATATTTAAAAACTCCTCTTCACTTTTTACAATATGTTAGAGTTCCAAAATAGAGGTATAGATATATCTGAGTGGCTTCCATTTATGTTAGATAGACTATATATAGAATTGCCGGACGATATACCAAGAAGAGCCCTATTATGTAGTGCTCTTTCAGGAACTTATATAGAACTTATTAATGGAGACCCCAATAATCCAGTTCAGGGAAGATTAGAAGCAGGCGTTGGTTCAACAGAATACGATCCAACGCAAGCCTTTAGAATAATTCCTCTGCATGGAGGCAATCCAGTTATTCTGCGTTATGATGGAATAAACAGACTTGAAAAACTCTTACCACCATATTTTCAAAGTAGAAATCTAACAGAAGAAGAATCATGGGAGAAATTAGAAGCCAGCCCCTATAGAAATAGGTTGCAGAAGAAAACTAACTAATTTTATATACTATATTATATTCAAACAAAAATGCCAGAACGCTTATCTTTCCAGGACCAAATAACAAACAACAAATTAAAATCATTTGTCCTAATTGTAGCAATCTTCATATTCTTTATAATTCTCGGAGCTCTCATCTCATACGCTTTAGATCCCTCATTTTTCTTTATAATAATGATTTTTGCAACTATCTTTTCCTTAATTTATGTTTTAATAAGCTATTACAATTCAGATAAAATAGCCTTGGCTTCAGTAGGAGCAAAACCAGCCAACAGAGAGCAATACCTGCAATATTTTAATTCAGCAGAAAATATGTCTCTTGCCTCTGGACTTCCAATGCCCAAGTTATATGTAATGGAATCAGAGCAAATAAATGCCTTCGCCTCTGGAAGAGACCCAAAAAACGCAGTCCTCTGTTTCACCTCTGGCGCCCTCAAAAAGTTAAACAAACAAGAACTTGAAGGAGTCATAGGACACGAAATGGGACACATCGCAAATTACGACATTCGTTTCATGACTTTAACAGCAGTCTTAGTAGGAATGATTTCAATTATAGCACAAATGTATCTAAGAAGCTTCTTCTATGCCTCAATGTCTAGAGGAGGAGATAGAGACGATAACAAAGGAGGAATAATCATAATCTTATTATCAATAGTCGCAGCCATCCTCGCCCCCCTCTTAGCAAACCTGGTATCTCTAGCAATTTCAAGAAAAAGAGAATTTACAGCAGACGCAACATCAGTAAAGTTCACAAGATATGCTCCTGGTTTAACTTCCGCTCTTAAAAAAATAAAAAATGAATCTATTTCAGAAACAGATAGAAAACATTTTCCTAAAGCCGTCGCCCCCTTATTCATCTCCGACCCATTCAAGAAGAAATTAACAACTCTTTTCTCAACGCATCCAGATATAAATGTTAGAATAAAGAGATTAGAAAGAATGTAACTCAAGAGAAATTACTACTACAAAGATTTAAATATGCAAAGCTAACATAAATTTTATGTTATTCACACCAGAAGGAAGTCCTGCAAATGACAGAAGCATGGGGGACGATTTAAAATATCTTAGAGAAATATTCCCAAAACACTCAAGAACATTTGACTTTACAACTGGAAGAATGAGAAAATCTGCGCCGGTAACAGCAGATGTTTTGATGGTAGACTATTCTTTCTGTAGAATTATTGACTGCCTAGAAGACATTAAATTTGATGAAGATCCAATCAGAGATTTTGAAAAAAGAAGGGCCCATATGTATCTAGTTATAGATGCCTTTCAATCAGGTGATCCTGGAAAAGCACAAGCAGTAACATCTTTTTTAAAAGATGTTCCAGCAGAAACTCCAGGCTATAGAGAACTACTTGACAATACGCCCACAGTTATTAGAGTTTTTAAAAGTCTTTCACAAAGAACCCAGGATAGCACAATTAGGCACGGGAAAGAAATGGCTGAAGGTTTTTCTAATCCTGAAGTCCAAAACATAAGAACTTTGAATGATCAGCTAAGATATTGTTATTATGCCGCATGCAAGCCAGGAGACATGATAAATGACTTATTTGAAGAGATGGGATATTTTAATCACCTCTCCCCAACACAAAAAACAGAAATGTGGCCTCTAGGGCATCATTTTGGAATTGCTTTACAATTGACAAATAACTATAAAGACACAAAGAAAGATATAGTGGATGGAAGACCGAAGTGGCCTCTTGTAGACATAGTTCAAAAATATGGTATGCGTTCATATAATGATTTAATAGATCCAGCAAACAAAGATAGGGCGATGGCTGCTCTCGCGGAGCAGATTTCTATAATTCTGCCTTATTACGAAAGTAGTATAAAATATATAGACAATCTACCATTTGAGCCAAAAGGATTAAGAATATTTTGTGGAGATGCCCTGGCAATGTCAGCAGCAACAATAAGAGCTATACAAAGCCCAGATACATTTTATTCTCAAGATGAGGTTAAAATAACAAGAGATCAGGTTACAGATATAGATAATATAGTTTCTAAATTAACAAAAAGAGAGCAAAGCCCAGCCGATTTTATACGCCATCTTTTAGTTAGTCCCTTAGACAAATATAAGGCAGCCTAAATAATCATGTCATTTCAAGAGGAGATATACAAAAAGCTAAGTGAAGTCCCAAAAGGAAAAGTAACAACATACAAGTCATTAGCAAAAGCCATAAAATCTAATGCTGTAAGAGCAGTCGGCACAGCAATGAAGAACAACCAGTACGCTCCAATAATCCCGTGTCATCGTGTAATAAAATCAAATGGAGAAATAGGCAACTATTCAGGAGAAGGAGGAATAAATAAAAAAGTCCAGCTCCTAAAATCTGAAGGTATTCAAATAATAAACGGAAAAATAGATTTAAATAAGTTTGAGTTTAAATTCTAAAACCAATAATCTTAAATAATGTGGATTTAACCTATAATTATGGATACATTCACAGCAATAATAGAGAAGGACGAAGATATGTATGTAGCAACTTGCACAGAAATAGGAACAGTTAGCCAGGGATATACCATTGATGAAGCGATAAATAATTTAAAAGAAGCCGCTGAATTATATAATAAATTTGTATTAAATTAATAAAAACTGTGGTTCATCTATTAATTACTTCTTATACAAATAATATGGGCTATTTATCAATAATCTATAACTTTTTATATCTAAATCATCAATATAAAAAATGGAAGAAACCCACATAGTAAAAGTTATAAAAACAGAAATGGTTACTCACGACGTAAAAAGATTTCATCTAGAAAAACCAAAGAATTATAATTTCACACAAGGACAAGCAACAGACGTTTCAATAAATAAACCAGATTTCAAAGACAGAAAAAATCCTTTTACATTTACTTCACAGCCAGAAGACAACTATCTGGAATTCACAATTAAAATGTATCCAGAACATGAAGATGGAATAACAAAACATCTTAAGGATGTAAATAAAGGAGATGAATTAATCTTGCATGAAGTCTTTGGGGCTATCCACTATAAAGACAAAGGAGTTTTCATCGCAGGAGGTGCAGGAATAACTCCATTTATCTCAATTCTAAGAATGTTAAGAAAGAAAAAAGAGCTAAAAGGAAACACTCTAATTTTCTCAAACAAAACAGAAAAAGACATTATTTTAAGAGATGAATTTGACAAGATGAAAGATGAAGGCCTCAAAGTTATTTACACGCTGACAAGAGAAAAAAATAGTAAATATGAATCAGGCCATGTAGATGAAAATTTCCTAAAAGAACATATCAATGACTTCAATCAGCATTTTTACATCTGTGGTCCAATCAGAATGGTTGGAGAACTCCAGCATATAGTAAGAAAATTAGGCGCTGATTCTGATTCAGTTGTTGTAGAAACATAATAGCCAATATTATTCAATAGAAGAAATAGTTAATGTAAATAATACCTTTATTTGTTCATCTGGTATACGCTATAAAATAAGTTAAAAGTTAATCATAGTAATAGCTCTGGTTTATTTATTAATAATATTTTTCCAATAAATAATAAGGCTATTATCTTCCACAGAAATATTTATATACATCCTGCCCTTCTATATAACATGCAAAAAAGTAGTGTTTCCAGAATGAATAGAAATATGGATAGCTCTGCTTTCAAGTTCTCAAAGCTTACTGTCATTTATTTGATGTAAGTTTTTCCTTTTCTTCTCCCCCTTTTGAACATCAACCAAAATGATACTAAAAAATAATTATCAAGCTATTGAACCTATGTCTCTCATAGTCCGCGCCGAGGAAACAAAACTAATTCTTCCTTCGGCCTTGATTGAAGAAATTGAGGATTTCGCGGAAAGGAACTCTTTGGCAGTTGTAGGGCACACCCTTCATGACAGAAGACCTCTCCACAGGTGTTGCCCTGCTTGCCTTAAAGCCCATATACTAAAGGTATCAGAGGAGCTTAATCTAAATAGAAAGTTAGTATTCCAACTGTCAAGAACACTACCTTCTCCAATAGGCCATAATGGATATTATATTGATGAGGATAAATTGATTAATGCCAATTTATTATATAAAATATGGAAAAGAAAGTAATGGACTTTAATGTTATCATAGAGCAGGATGAAGATGGAATTTATGTAGCAAGCGTTCCAGAAATTGAAGAATGCCATACGCAAGGAAAGAATATTGAGGAATTAAGTAATAGGGTAAGAGAAGCTATTGAAGTTTGTTTAATAGCAGATAATATTAAAGTTTAAAAATATAAATAAATTACTAATAATATAAGGATTTTTATTCATTAACAATTTTTTAAGATAATATAAGCTAAAATCTATTTCTTCTCCTCTTTCCTCTTCTGCATCTTATCAATAAATTCATTCTTTCTGGTATCATCTCCAGTCCTCAAAACAATAAAGAAATCACTCTGTGAGTCCTTCTGCGTTTTAACCTTTCCAGCAACCTTATCACGAGCAGTTTTAGAAATTAAAACATCTCCCTTGGAGCTTTCAGCTACCCTTTTTGCAAGCTGTATAGTATTTCCAACAGCTGTGAAAGCAAACTTTCCATCCTTTCTCTCAATTATCATCTCACCAGTATTTACTCCAATTCCGAAATCAATCTTCCTGTCTGTCTTAGAGTTATAAGCATTAAATACGCTCCCCATATACTTAGCAGTTCTTATAGCAAGGTTATTATTGTCCGCCTGCTTAGTCATAACAGGGGCAAATATTATTATTCTGTTATCTCCACTGACATAAATTTTAGCACCTGCTTCCTTTGCCCTCAATAAGGCATGGTCAATTACAGAAAGCCTCGGATCATTTGACATTGATTCAATGTTTCTCATATTCCTTATTTTCAAAGTAGCCACAGCACACTCTTCTCTTCTTCCAGCATCGAGACTCTGCCCGCTTCCAATCTCTCCAGATTTTTCAGAATCTACCCTTACAGGAGTTATCATTTTATGTGCAGGATTTAACATCCTTCCTTTTACAAATCTCCTATAAACAAATAAAGCAATTATTCCCAAAATAACAAAAACAATAAACCATATTATTATGTATAGTTTGTCCTGTATGGTCCCTATTAGTCCGAGGTCCCCAACTCTTATAGCATTTCCAGTTAGAAAAGTGTTGCCGAGATTCTGGGGAGTAGAACCATCATTAACTTCAATATCATAATTTCCGTCAGGCGCACTCAATTTAAATCTTTTTTCTTCACCAAGACCCAAATCAAGCTCTCTAACTTCACTTTTCCCCCCTATCATAATCTCAACTGGCTTTGCATATCTCACGTTTCCTATATTCTTTATTACTAATGTATTATTCTCGAGAACAAAAGAAGCAATCTCCAAATCTTCAACTAAAAACAATTTATTTGTTTTAATATCTCCAACTCTCGCCTCAATATTCCAATACCCTGAAGTATAATTAGAATCTATTTTTATGCTCTGCTCCTGTCCTGCTTTAAAAAGCTTTTCCAAGAATACGCTATTATCAGGGGTATAAACATCAACTATTATGTCATCTGATATCAAATCGCCCACTTGGTCATATAAGGAAGGAGTAAATTTAAATTCATTTCCTGGAACCACAGACTGCGAGTCAATATTTAGCTCTAACTTTTTAATTACTTGCTTGACATTGAAACTTTCATCAGAAAAACCCTCATTAATAACATCTCCATTGCTGTCCTTTTCATAAACCCATATATTAACATTATAATCTCCCGATTTCATATCATTAGGAACTGAAAAATTAACCTCATAAAGCCCATCACTTACAATTCCGCCCAGAGTCATATTCCTTTCAACAACTTTAACGTCAACAAAACCATTCGCACTTCCCCCTTTCTGCCTATAAGCAGTTCCCCTTATACTAAAACTATCTAAAGGATTAAAAGAAACTCCGCTTATATCTGAAGTCACATCTAATTTGTTACTTATCTCAAATTCTGCGCTGTTTGCCTCTTCTGCTCCATAATTTGCTCTCAAAGAACATAGTCCTCTTAAATCTCCAATGAGCATCTTGTCTAATTTCAGGCTAAAATCTTTAGTTTCGCTCTCACCCGATTTCGGATTCATAGGAACTCTGAATATCTCCATCTCAGACTGCTGATATCCAGTTGAATTACTATCAATAGTAAAATTCTCAGAAGTAACATTATTTCCAAAACTGACACAAATCATCTTCACAGAAAGAAAATCCTGATTATTAGTCAAAGGACTAACAGTCACAGATACATTAAGCTTATCTCCAAGATGATAAAAGCTGTCAATCTGTCCAATTATCACATCAGCAGAAACAGCACTAACCATAAATAACATCAGAATAGCAAATACACCAATCACAAAGCTCTTTTTCATTTCTTTTAAAATTCCTCTTTATATATAAACATTTCTTATCAATATAATATAGCAATTTCACACAAATTTATAAATCTCTTTCCTTTACTATTACCATGAAAAAAGAATCTTCAGTTACACCTTGGGAAGTTTCAGGAAGTATAGATTACGACAAACTAATAAAAGACTTTGGCGTTTCAAAAATAGACGATAAGTTATTGTCCAGAATAAAAAAACATTCTGGGGATCTCCATTTTTTCCTTAGAAGAAATATATTCTTTGCTCATAGAGATTTAAACTGGCTTTTGGATGAATATGAAAAAGGCAATAAGTTCTTTCTTTATACAGGAAGAGCTCCTTCCGGTCCAGTCCATTTGGGACACTTGTTACCATGGATGTTTACAAAATGGCTTCAGGATAAATTTAATGTTGAACTCTGGTTCCAATTTCCAGACGAAGAAAAGTTTCTTTTCAAGAAAGAATTAGAGTTTGAAGAAATAAATAAATGGACACATGAAAACATGCTCGATGTCATTGCATTAGGATTTGACCCTAAAAAAACACATTTCATCGTAGATACAAAAAATGCAAACATCATGTATGGAGAAGCATGCAAAGTTGCAAAAAAAATAACTTTCAACATGGTAAAGTCAAGTTTTGGACTTGATGACAGCGCAAATATAGGGAGCATATTTTATACAAGTATGCAAGCAGTTCCAGCTTTTCTCCCTTCAGTATTAAAAGGAAAAGAAATTCCTTGCCTTATTCCTCATGCAATTGATCAGGACCCTCACTTCAGATTAACAAGAGACATACTCCCAAAATTAGGACACTACAAGCCATCTTCAATCCAATGTTTGTTTTTACCACCTCTTACTGGTACCGATGGAAAAATGTCTTCATCAGATGATTATAGTATCTTTACAATAGACTCTCCAGAAGTTGTTAAAAAGAAAATTAACAAATATGCCTTCTCAGGAGGAAGAGATACTTTAGAAAAACACAGAAAATTAGGAGGAAATACTGATGTTGACATATCATTCCAATATCTTAGATTTCTTTTTGAAGAAAATGATGCGAAACTTGCAAAGATAGAAAAAGATTACAAAAGTGGCAAGTTGCTTTCAGGAGAGCTTAAAGCCATTTTAATTGATAAAATAAATGAATTTCTTAAAGAACATCAAAAGAAAAGAGAATCAGCAAAAAAGAATATTGATAAGTTCTTGTTTAAAGGTTAATTTCTTAATTTTCTAAGTTTCTCAATATAATTTCTTGTCTCTCTAGGCAAAAGATTAATATCTCCTTTCTTTTTATAAACAGTGCCCATACCACAATTATAACCTGCAACAATCAATTCTTGTTTTCTTTCTACACTCAAATCAATCCAATTTTTCATATTGGCAGATAGATATTTTTCTATTTTTTTAAGATAATGAACTCCAACTTCTCTGTTAATATCAGCATTAAATGCTGAATTGAAATCAAGAGGTTTTCCATATATCTCTTTAGTTTCAGCAGCCCATGTTTCGGGCATTATTTGCATTAATCCTCTTGCACCAACTTTATTTTTAGCACGAGGGTTTCCGCTAGATTCTATAAATATTACATTCTCAACATAATTTTTATTAACAACAGAATCATATTTTATTTTGTTAGAATTATTATTAGTTCTTTTAGAACCAACCCTCGCCTCCAAACTCATAGGGTTATCTATAACTTCATCCAATCTATCCAAAGGAACAGGTGTTGATTGTTCATTAATTGGAGGAGCCTCTCCCTTATAATCTTCCTGAACCTGCGGAACTATTTCATCATTTATACCTATATGCTCCTGTATTTTTCCTAAAGTATATCCAGTTCCCAGAGCCATAGCTAAGATTAATCCAGGTACTTTGCTGGCATCCAAATTAGTCATTGGTCTGCCAAACCATTTTCTTTTTCTCATATTCCTCTCCCTAAACAATGATATATAAACCTTTCCATTATTACCCCTAAACTATAGTAACAAATCATATTTTTACTCTTAGGCATTTTTATATTCTAAGATTGGTAAAATCAAGAATTAAAGATTTCTAAAAATCTTTATAAACTATATTAATTATTCTCATCCATGAGAATAATAACTCTCCACTGCGACTACATAAAATTCAAGCCTCTTAAAAAAGCCATTAATAGCATGGAAGACCTGAAGGACAAGACAGAAAAAGAAGTCAAAGATTGTTTAGTCATCCTAACAGCAATTGAAAAAGGCGACGATGACAAAACAGTAAAAGAAATGGTTGTTTCAATAGAAAAAACAGCAAAAGAAGTAAAAGCAAAAAATATCGTTCTCTATCCCTATGCCCATCTTTCCTCAAATTTGGCAAATCCAGACACGGCAAGAGAATATCTCATGGAAACAGACCAAGCACTTTCAACACTCCATTTCAATGTAACTCGTGCTCCTTTCGGTTATTACAAAGAATTCGAATTAAAATGTAAGGGGCACCCCCTATCAGAATTATCAAAAGAATTTGGCCCTGCAAGAGAAATAAAGAAAGGAGAAGTAATAAGAGGAAATGATGAAAAATATGACCCAAAGCAATTATTAACACAAATATCAAGGTCAAAATTAGACACTTCAAAATTAAAAGACAACGACCACAGGATTTTAGGGCAAAAATTAGATTTATTCTCCTTCAACGAAGTTGCCCCAGGCTCAGTCTTCTGGCATCACAATGGATTAGTAATTTACAATGAACTAATCAATTTCATGCGTTCTTTGTTGAACAAATATAACTACAAAGAAATCTCAACCCCTCAAATTCTTGATAACAAATTATGGAAAATCTCTGGACACTGGGACCATTATAAAGATAATATATTTATTACAAAATATGAAGATAGAGATTTCGGAGTAAAGCCGATGAACTGCCCCGGCTCAATGCTAATTTACAAAAGCTCCACAAGAAGCTACAAAGACCTTCCATTAAGATTGGCAGAATTTGGAGTAGTTCACAGGCAGGAATTATCAGGCGTTCTCTCTGGCTTATTCAGAGTAGTCAAATTCACACAGGATGATGCTCATGTCTTTTGCAGAGAAGAAGACATAGAATCAGAGATTGCCTCAATGCTTGAAATGATAAAAACAATTTACAAAGATACATTTGGTTTTGATTATCGTCTTGAGCTTTCAACAAGACCTGAAAAATTTATGGGTGAAAAGAAATCTTGGGATTTTGCAGAAAAATCTCTTGAAAATGCATTAAAAAAATCAAAATTAAAATATAAGATTAACAGGGGAGATGGAGCATTCTACGGTCCTAAAATAGATTTGCATATAACAGATTCTCTAGAAAGAAGCTGGCAGTGCGGAACAATTCAATTAGACATGCAGATGCCCCAAAGATTTGAACTATCATATACAGACAAAGATAACTCACAAAAAACTCCGATAGTTATTCATCGTGCTCTATTCGGCTCTTTAGAAAGATTTATAGGAATTTTATTAGAGCACCTTTCTGGTTCTTTGCCCCCCTGGCTTTCCCCAGTCCAAGTAAGAGTAATAAACTTCACAGAAAGAAATGTAAAATCATCTGAAAAAATACTAGTTGCCCTAAAAAAAGAAATTCCAAATCTAAGAATAGATTCAGATTTAAGAAACACAACAGTTTCAGATAAAGTAAGAGATGCAGAAATGCAGAGAATTCCTTATATGATTGTAATTGGAGAAAAGGAAGAATCTTCAAACACTTTGGCAGTTAGAAAAAGAGGAGAAAAAAAGCCAAAATTCGGTGTAAAGATAAATGATTTCGTAGAAGAATTGAAGGATAAAATAGAACGCAGAAGCTGATTATTTTGCTAGTGGCTTCCTTGTTCTTTTTCCTGTACGATCTCTTACTCCTCCAAACTCTGGCCTTGCTCTAGTAATCATACCAGAAACATTTCTTCCATCTCCTCCTTCCTTCCTCGCTCTTCCAGTCAAATCGTCTATGTTGGCCACAGTCCTGATAGAACCATTCGTTCTTTGATAAGACGCATTTAAAATAGACAAACTGTTATAAACCCGCCCAACACCATTAGTCTGAATCAATCTTTTATGCTCGGTAATATGTCCATATTTTTGCAGTAACTCTCCATACAATCTTACCCGTTCACCAACATCAATCATTACTTCTCCAGTTTGTACTACTAATTCAGGAGGCAATGCACTCAAGGCCTTATAATCCAAATCCATCCTCTCCACAAAAAGCACTCCCTTTTAAACTTAACTCTCAGGAAAACAAATCTAAAAATTTATATACTCTCTCATCCAAACCTTCAAATATATAAAGAGGAAAAATGAAACTACAACCCTACGTATCAAAGTTAGGCTCATCAAAAGAATTCAAGACTTTCCAGAAGGAGTACCCAGATTCTTTCATGGTTGCAGGTTTCTTCGTTTTAGATTTAGAAATGGGGCAGAATCTCCACCAGCTCGATTATTACATTCCATCAAAAAAGAAATTTGCAGCATTCACTTTAGACAAGCAGGTTCAGATGCAATTATTGGACGCCATGACAAACAAGACTCCTGAAAAATTAGATATAAAATCAGTAATTGACCTTGATGCTCTGAAAGGAATTCTTGAAGATGAAATGAAAAATAGAAGCATGACAGAGGAGATAAAAAAAATAATTGCTGTTCTTCAGAATATAGAGGGAAAGAAAATCTGGAATACAAATTGTGTCTTGTCAGGCATGGAAATTTTAAAAGCGCACATAGAGGACAATTCAAAATCAGTTCTAAAGATGGAAAAAATTTCAATTATGGACTTAATGAAGAGCATGCCCGGAGCTGCTCAAATGCCGGGAATGCAGGCCCAAGGATCACAATCTGCCCAAGCCCCTAAAACACCAAAGGACGTAGCCACAGAGTTAAAGAAGCTAGAGGCAATTGAAGCAGCAATCGCACAGGAAAAAGCCCAGTTGCAGAAGAACGCAAAGCCAGCCGAGAAGAAAACGACAGCATCAAAGAAAAAAGCCTAAGGATGATTGCCAATAATATTTATTATAAAAAATAAATCCTTCTATATATTACTCAAATCTATCTTAACTACATCATCAGCATAAAAATAGTTAATCATAATAATACCTCTGGTTTAATATGTCAAGATTTATTTTTTTCGTAAACTCCCTACTTTAGTTAGTGAGAAAGAAAAAACAAATCTTGAGCATGCTCAAGAACTAAAACACGTCCCAGACTTTAGTCCGAGTGTTCTTGACATTAATAATTTTTCTTCAACAAATAACTTAAGCAATTTATAATTAATGCATCAAATCCCAAAGCATCTTAGTATACCCATCCTTAACAATATCTTCTTTTTTAACCGCAAGTTTTTTCAGAACTCCCCCAACTTCTCTTCTTGCTTTATTAACCCCTTTTTTATCAGTAAGATATTCAATTTCCAAAAACCATCCAAGTTTCTTCACATTATTTATCTCAATATGAAAATTATCTTTTATCTCATACAGTTCAGTTTGCTTCTCCTTTCTCAGCCACTTCTTAAAGCCAAAATCTTTTATAAGGCCTAAGAAGCCATTGATATCTGTCGTCTCAAACTCAACTTCCTTTTTTGCATGCACTCCCCCATCATAAGAAATTCTTTGCTTAAAATTAACAATATATTTATCTTTTATTTTTCTGATACGAAGGCTTTTAGTAGGATACCCCTTAAGATTTTCAAGAGTATAATAATCGTCTATCTTTTTCTGTTTTTCGACATAATGAGAAATATTTCTTGTTACTTCCCTGACATATTTCAAATCATTAACCTTTACCTTAGCTTCTACCTCTATCACCTTAATAGCAAAGAAAATTATTATATAAACTTTATCTTAGATAGAAGTTCAAAAAAAATTAAATATCAACCTGCTCTTTTATGTGCAAGTAGCCTTTACTGCTGTTACAGGGCATAAAATCTGTTCCCCTGCCTCTGTCTTAATCTTCCCAGTCACAGATACATCAGTTGGTGGTCCGCTTAGTCCAGTCGGGGTATAGGACAGCTTCCCTAATGGGGCAACAGTCAGTCCAGTATCATTTCTAACCGTAGTTGTTCCAATTGTGTAAACAAAGACAACTTCATCAAGTGTTGCGCCATCAGCGCCTCTTGTTACAGTTACAGCTCCAGAAGGTGCCACAGCCGTTCCAGCTGCACAGCTATCAATTGTCAAGTCAAGCTCTACACAGCCCCCACTGACTTTACCAGCTCCGCTCTGTATTGCCGGCTTCACAAAAGACCATATTATTACTACAGCAGCCAAAACCAACAGTATGATTAAAACTGTCGTAATAACATCGCTCAAACCTCTCTTTTTCATAAATAACATAATCTAGAGAGATTTATAAACCTTATGCCTAATATAAAATCAATAGCCAAGATTATATTTTAACATAACAGAGATTATTATTAATAAAAATATTATTCAGCTATCGCAATATCATTTTTCGCAATCAAAAAGTCTTTTCGTTGAGGCTCATCAAGAGAAATATTATCTTGTACTTAAGATTCCACTCTTGACATAACTATTTCAAATAAGCTATACTAATTTATCTATACAATATTAAAATTATTTTATCACTAATAATTAATTAGATTTTAAAACAACGATTTAAGCATTTACACTATTTCATCTAAAGTTATTTATGCGCAAACCAGAACTCATGCTCCCCATCTTTAACTCCCTGATAGCATACAAATCCAAACCTTTCAAATTGTATAACTTGTCCAACTTTCAAATCTTTAACAGATTTCTCCGTAATTCCAATTAAATGTTTTCCATCAGGCATTAGCACATCAGCCTTAACATTTTCAGAAACCCAGTTTATCTTTGGAATATCTTTCAAAGCAAGAGAATCAAACTCTGAAGTGCTTCCCTCGCTGTCTCCGAGTTTAATATTAAATAAATGCAATAATCTAATTTCCTTCCCCTTGAGTTTTCTGAAATCCTCGCGGGAAATAAAAATATCATTAAGATGAATAATCCTCTCCCCTTTCTTTTCAGGATGAATAGGAATAGTTGCAACTTTTATACTTTTAGGAAGGTCTCTTATATTAAGTTTAATCGGCTCCATAACAAAAGAATATCTATCTGCTTCTAAATCTATCAGCCTTCTGTTTATAGAATACAAAGCATCAATTGGAACAGTTATATCCTGTTTGTTCAGTCCAAATTCTTCAGCAAAATCACGAAGAGCAATAGGGCTTATTCCTCTCTTCTTCAGACTTTGTAAACTCCAAGTTCTTGGATCATCCCAGCCGGTAAATTCTCCACTCTTTACTTCTGCTCGTGATTTTGATTTTGAAATTTTAGCCCCAATTCCCTCAATATTTACCATACCAGTATGAAACACATGAGGATGTTTCCATCCAAAAATATCCCAGATATATTTTTCCATATCAGTTTCAATCATCAAATCATTTCCTCTAATAATATGAGTAATACCCAAATCAACATCATCAACAGCCCAGCTCATTTCCAAAGTAGGCCATACTCTATACTTCTTTCCCACTCGAGGATGTTCCCTATCGGAAATTTTAAATAAAACTCTGTCCCTAAAAGCAGGATTTGGATGTTCCATATCGGTCTTTATTCTTAATGTTGCATCTCCCTCTCTTGCCTTAAACATTTCCTCCCATCTTAGTATCTGTATAGGTTTAGCAAACTGCCTGCACCCGCACTCTTTCCCAAGCGCTCTATTTCTTCTTAACTCATCTGCCTCACAATGACACACATAGGCAGAATCCTTTTTTATAAGCTCCTCTCCATATTTATAATACTTCTCCAATCTATCTGACTTATAAATTATTTTTTTATCATAATTTATTCCAAGCCAATCAAATCCTTCCCTTATCAATTTATATGCCTCCGGCTCTATTGGTTTCTCTACACTTCCAATTGTATCATCCATAACAAGAAGTATTTTTCCATCATATTTTTCAGCATACAAAGCATTCAACAAAAATGTTTTGGCATTTCCTATATGCAAAGCCCCAGACGGAAAAGGAGCAACACGCACAACAACCTTCCCTTTTACAGCTCCTGGAAGCTCTGGTAAACCTTTCTCTTTCTCTTCGTGTTCTTTTACATACTTTTTAAAATTTTCAAAATTCTCTCTAACTTCATCCACAGAGAACTTATTAACTTCCGCAACAATTCTCTGTATGGTTGGCATAATTTCTTTTATCTGTCCCTTACCAAGACCATGCTGAAAAAGTTTAGGTAATATTCTTCCTGCATCAGCCTTCCCAAACTCTAAAGCATTCTTAAAAGCGTATGCCTTTATCTCCTGTGAAAAATCTCTTTTGCTATCCATACCCTAAACAACTAAAACAATTATTTAAACCTTTTATATTTTACAAACTATATATAATATGGATTTAAACCACTAAAACAATAAATATAAATCAAAATAAACTTATTAACATCATAAACCAGAGCAGGTTATCTTTATTACTAATCTTTTTGATGCGATAAATTAGGCTATTATAAGATTTCACCCAATCCCAAGCATCTTATTCTCAATCTTTTCAATCTTCTCCATCAATTTTCCAAGCTTAAACTCCAAATCATTTAATTTTAGTTTCATCTCATTAAATTCTGCAAGTCTTGTCTTTCTTGCTTCTTGCAGATTTTCGCTGAATCCTCCATAACTCGTTCCTCTATCTTCATTGTTGCTTGAAGCGGCATGAGCCAAATTGTCCAGAAAACCTAAGCTCGGGTTTACACTTCCATTTGAACTAACAGAAACCTGCTTTTTTGCAAATGATAAATCAACAACCCTATCCTCCCTCTCGCTAAATCTATCCTTCACCCGAGCTCTCTCTAAAATTCCCTTCCTTTGCATCTCAGTCAAATCAATAAAATCATCTCCCCTTTTCTTTAACCATGACATCTTTATCACAGAAATACATTTTATTTAACTCTTTTCAATCATTAAAGATAACTTAATAATAGTAACATAGCAAAGATTTATAACCTTTTTTCCTGCTTTAATAATATGACAGACTTAAGAAAAAAATTCTTCATAGAAAGGGAAGAATCAGAAATAAGAGCCATGCGCCCAAAGCAGGTTTTTATCGCAAGAGGATTAGTCAGAAGAATTTTAGACTTAGACCCAGCAGAAGATGCTTTAGAATTAAGATTTCCTCTCTTGCCTGTCAAATTTCAGGGAACTAACTTATCAGTTTCTCAATCAACAAGAAAAGCATACAAGCATGGAGATTATTATGCTCTGGCACAGCCATTAACTCAAGGAGAGGCAATTGCTTCAACTCGTTCTCCTCTTCAGATAAGGGAAGAATCTTTAGAAGCATTAAAACAGCTTCCAGAGCATCAGAATTATCTTTTAGGATATTCTTTCACACCTGTTCAAGGAAAAGACAGGAGAAAAAGAGTAGTCCCATTTGTCTGGATTATGGAAGGAACAAAACTATTTACATATTCTGAAAACATTACAAATCAAGAGCAGGGAATAATTGTTAAACCTTACGCAGATTCTATAAGAGTTGCAAGAGAAGGAGCGGAAATACCAATTGCAGTTCCTTCAAGAAGGCAAAAAGAACCAAGATATAAACTTAAATTAAGCCATGTTCCAGTTGTTGACAGACCTGAAAAAAATGCAGTTGTATGGAGTATCCGTTCAACTTATGAAGATGGAAGAGAGCCGGAGCACTCAAGATTTAATATAAGATACAAGTATGATTCAGATGTAGAATCAAGTGATGTTCATTTCTTCTATCCGCAGGATGTTGCAGGAATGCTTGCAGTATCAAAACATTTCTTTTATCAAAGAAATGGAAATAAAGTTCCATGGGACATGAACCCGTTTGCAAAGCCTTCTCAAAAAGCAGCCGATTTCAATACAAAAGCGGGGAATAATATTTTAGTTTACGACCCAAAACTAAAGAGCAAGTCAAAATTAAGAAAACCTCATGTGGCTGAAAGGTCTATTCTCATGGCCAGATTAATAGGTGTTCTCGGCCACGGTGAAACAATGTTCTGGGGCAGAGAACGAGACCCCGACCTGAAAAATTATAGGTGGAGTGTAAACTAATGAACCAAAGAGAACTATACATCTTAGTTCCTATCAAGTCCAAACCATTCATAGAAGATAGTTTAGCAATGGAAGAGCTTAACAGAATTAATTTAGAAAATCCAGTTAATGGAGTTCTATTAGTATCAGAAAGAAATTGTCCATTAGTAAGAAGATATTGCTCTGATAGAAGACCTTCTATAAGTTTGCAGCAATGTATCTCTCTATCAACAATGGTTGAGGACATAATGGAAGGAAAAGCAAGAAACTATAACAGAATTGTAGCAGTTACAGATAAAAAAATACATGATTTACAGCAAAGAAAAGAATATTTAGATTCTATAGGAGTATTAACATCTCTTAGAGTTATAGGTTAACCATTCTTCTTATTTCTGCCCTTTTCAATTAAATGTATTATTTGATGAGCTAAGTTTAAGCCTGCTCTAGGATCTATATTATGAGTATAAGGAATAGTGAGAAAAGAAGCATTATAAAATATTTTTGGATGTTCGCCTTTTCCATGATTTTGAATATACACCAAACCATTATCACTAAGAACTTCTCTTTGTTGAGGATTTATCCTTCCATCAAAACTTCTAAAAGAATCTCTAATTCTTTTTGCTTCCTTAGAGTCCAATTCATATTTTTCTTCTTTTCTTTCCTCAACCTTCTCTCCCAGAACCTCAAGAAAAGCTTTTCCAGCTCTAGCTTCATCTTGATCTGCTGACTGTGCAGCTTTTCTAAAAGTAGAACCATATTCTTGTCTAACTACTTCTACAAGCTCTTCTCCCCCAGACTCTTTCCTATAATTTCCAATTGTCCTTCTGAACTCATCATAGGTAATTGGTCCTCCCCCAAAATCCATTTTAATATCATCAAAAACATAAGCTCTATCAGAATTTTTATCTTTCTTATTAACTCTAACTCTAGCTTCCAAAACTTCCCCGCTTTGACCATTCATTCCCAACAAAACAGCCCCGATAACAAAAAACAAAAGAGAAATTAAAATTCCACCTTTGTAATTAACTCCAGAAAAAACTGCATATCCAGTAATACCAACAAAAGAATTAGCCAAAGCAATAATTCCTACAAACACAAACAAAATCCCAATAATCTCAATTCTCTCTTTTCTCAACATTATTCCCCTTTAGGACTTATAGAAAGCACAACACCCGCAGCAGCAAAAAACCATACGGCGATTAAAACCCCGGAAGTAACATCATTTCCTTCAAAAACAACAAATCCAGTCACATTAGAAAAAGAATTAACTAAGAATGCAATACCTGCTACTAAAAAGAATAGTGCGGTAATAACAAAAGCCCTTCTCGGCAAACTCATGATACAAAGAGCAAGAAAGAGTTTAATAATCTTTCTTAAGAAGCAAAATAGCATACATATCTTTCAATTATAATCTCTCTGATTACCTCTTCCCTGATAATCTTTATTGCTTTCATAGCTCCACTTTCCTCTCCTGTATCCACTGCCCAAGCTTCCATCATTTCCATAATTTTTGGCTATTCCATATCCCTGTCTGTTTTCTCTGTATAAATCCATAATATTAATGAAAAATATTACTATTTAAATGTTATACATTTTATACATGAATAAATAAAATATTATTAATAAAAATTATCTTAATCTTAATTCACAGCATCAAATAATCTTCTCATGCCTAATCAATATATCCGCCCTTCTGCAGATTCCAAAGCTCCCTGTAAACCCCTTTATTTTTTATCAATTCTCTATGTGTTCCAATCTGCACAATTTTTCCTTTATCCATTACAACAATTTTGTCAGCGCTCATTATAGTTGATAATCTATGAGCAATGATTATTGATGTCCTTCCTTTCATTAGTTTTGCTAAATCTTTTTGTATCTCACTTTCAGTTTTTGAATCCAAGGAAGAAGTTGCCTCGTCTAAAACAAGAACTTTCTTATCAGCAAGAATAGCGCGCGCAATTGAAACTCTCTGCTTCTCCCCTCCGGATAATTTTACTCCTCTCTCTCCAACAATTGTATTCTCCCTTTTTGAAAGTTTATTTACAAGCTCATCAAGCTGCGCAAATTTTATAGCCACCATAACCTCCTTTCTTCCAGCTTCAGGATTTGAGAATAAAATATTGTTGTAAATACTGTCATCAAACAATATTGCTTCCTGCGGAACAATTGACATTTCCTCTCTTAAAGATTCCTGCTTGACATCTCTTATATCCTTTCCATCTATTTTTATTGCTCCAGAATTAACATCATAAAATCTATATAATAATTTAACAATAGTTGTCTTTCCGCTTCCAGAATGACCCACTAAAGCAACCTTCTCCCCGGAATTTATTTTCAGGCTGACATTATCGATAATTTTCCTATCATGATAGCTGAATTTTATTTTATCAAATTCAATTTCTCCTTTGTTTATCTTTAAATCTTCCGAGTTCTGACCATCTTTGATATCATTTTTTATTTTATCATATTCAAATAATGCCTGAAAGTCAGACATAGAATCATAAAATCTTCTTATTCCATAAACAAAAGCATAAAGTGGCCCCATTAATCCAACATAAGCTGTATAAATGAAAGCAAGGGAACCGATAGTTATTTCTCCAGCAAGTAATTTTTTCAATGAGAAATAAATTACTGCAAAAGTCCCTAAAGCAAGCGCCAAAATCTGTCCGCTTTCCATATATCTAAAGCTGTCCCAATGTTTTAATCTGAATGTTCTTGCATTACCAGCAAGTTCTTTGTACTTTTCAGACACAATATCTTCCTTGCCATAATATTTAACAGAATCTATATTCATAAAAACATCAGAAATATATCCCTTTTCAATATCTTCCGCTCTTATTGATTTTAAGCTCGGACCCTGCTGTTTGTTTATGATATAAATGCTGTATGAGAAGAAAACTACAACCGTGACAGCGACAGCTATCGCAGTTTTCAAGTCTAAATAAATAAGCGACCCGCCCAATAAAATAAACTGAAGAGTTATTGCCGTAAAATTAAATATAATAAAGTCCGTTATATTTTCAACAGCGCCTTTTCCCCTGCTCAATCTGGATATTAAACTTCCTGTTTTATGAGTTATATGGAATCTGTGCGATAAAGAAAGCAGATGATTAAAAAATTTATTTCTGAGGTCAAATATAATGTTTGCATCAAGTCTGTTTATAAGATGAATCTGAAAAAAATGCCCTATTGTTCCAATAGTAATCAGAGCCAGATAAATTACTGCAAAAGTAATTAATAAGCTGACAAATGAGCTCATGCTTAAGACGCCAGAAGTAAAATCAGTTCCTCTGTCAATTACCGCTTTGAAAAGAAATTTTTCTCCAAGTCTTGCAGATTCAGCAATAGTCACAATTACTATAAGTCCAATTACAAAAAGATAATAAGGTTTTATAAGATTAAAATACAATTTAAGATTGTGCTTAAAATCTATTTTTTCATTGTAATCTTTAGCCATTTTGCTCCAATAAGTAAAACACAAAAATTACCGATATAAATCTTTGCTTCAAAGAATGATAAATAATATATACTCTTTCTATCATGGAATAAATGGGTTTAGAAGGAAATTTTAATGAGAAAACAGTAGTGAGGGCCTCTTCAGGTGCAGTAGCTATAGTTAGGAAATATTATTTAGAAAATCCAAGATCTCCAGATGATAAAGCAATAAGAGAATTGTCAAAAGGATATGGGCTTAATCCAAGAGAGATAAGAGACGCAATAACATTTGTCAAATCGGAATAACTTTTAAAAATCTTTATACTTGAAGCTTTACCAAGCGAAAGTTAAAGATTTTACAAGAAATCTTTATATAACCTTTACTCCTTCAATAATAAATAACAAAGAGGAACAATGAGCGTAAATATACATAACTTAATAGCAGCAATTTCTCCTGATACTTATTGTGAAGACATAGATGAAATAACAGGCAAGCCAATAAGAAAAGAAGTAAAGGAAATCGCAAAAAAAGAGGGCTATTTGAAAGCTGCAGAAACAGCAAAACCCAAAGAATCAGATTATCTTGATGTTGCCCACTTAAGACTGACAAAGGCGGCAATGGCTCTTGGTGGTTTAGAATCCCCAACAGAAAAACACTTGCTTGTTTATGATGCCTTCTCACAGAACCTTGAGCCGATTTATTTCTGGATTCTTGATTATATAAATAAGGAATACAAAAGCTCTGAAAAATTAGTTGACAACTTTGTTGCTGCTGCCGGCTCCGGCTATTTCTCTGAGCTTCAGCAGAGGGCAACAAGAATGCAGGAGGAGGCAATGAAGATTTTTGGGACAGCAAACACAGTCCTCCGTTCAGTTCTAAATATTGTTTATGACTTGAAAGAATTTGAAACACGCCTTGAATTATATGACAAATATGCTAAATTAAATGAAAGAGAAAAAGGAGAAGCCCTCCTTTCCTTAAAGCAGATTTGGCTTGACTCTGTTGATATAAAGAGAGGAAACAGCTCTATAAAAGCTCTGGCTGTCGGAGGAGCAAACCAGCCGAATTTTATTACATTGATAGATGCTTTTATGTCAGTTGATAATCCAAAAGATATAGAAAAATTAGATTTAAATGACAGAGTAAAAAGAATTCTTGAACAGAGAATTCCTGATTTTTTCAAATGGATAGAAGTCTCCGAGAGAGAATTAAGAAAAAGATTTGAGATAGAAAAAAACTATTTAAAATCACAAGTTAGTTCACTCCAAATTTATGCAAGATGGATAAAGCCCTATCTCAAGGCGGCTAAAGATTTAGAGCAGAGGGCAGACCCAACAGCAGCATTAGTAAATTCATTCAATACAGCAGTTTTTGAACTGACTCTTCTCGGAAAAGGAGATTATAATCCTGAAGGAGATATCCAGCAGGGAGAGCTTCCAAAATCATTCAGATACCTCCCTAAATTAAGAAAATATACCCCTATCGTTATAGTTGAATTCAGATTTAGAGCTGCTCCAGATAGGTCAGACCAAAGAGGAGGCTTCGGGTATAGAGGAAGGGCGGAAATAATTTTCACAAGCTACAGCTTAAACGAAGACGAGTTAAAAGTTTTAAAACAGGAGATAGAAAAAGATGATGTAGGAGATATGTTTAAATTAATTGAAGATGCTACTACAAATTCTCTCGGAGAAATAAAAGCTGACATAGACCACTATCTTAATGCAGATAAAAAAGATAAAGAAGAAGGAGAAAAAGAAAATGATGATATTAATCCTTTTTCAGCGCTATTTTCCTTTCTAAAAGGTGAAAAGAAAACCGATAAAAAAGACCTTTCTAAGGGAATCCCTCAAGACACGATGGAAGAGAAAGTCTTTCGTTCCCAATCAATTCTTGAAGCAAGATGGAAATGCAGGAAGCTTTACAATGATTACAAAAAATCAATAAATATGCCCATACTTCCTCCTGCAGGAATGAAATAAATTTTTGTATAATTGCTGGTATTATTTGCCATTACTCATAGGCAAGGCGAGACATAGATAATATAAAACAGGCTGATTAGCGAGTTCAGATAATTATTTCTTATACTATAATGGTGGCTATTTTTTATTGTCAGTTAATATGTCAAGATTTGTTTTTTTCGTAAACTCCCTACTTTAGTTCGTGAGAAAGAAAAAACAAATCTTGAGCATGCTCAAGAACCCAAACACGCCATACACTTTAGTGTATGGTTCTTGACATTATTTGCTAGAGTTTGAGTTGTTTTATATAATTATTTTCAGCATTTACAATAATTGAGCTATTTTTGGTTTTATTGTCGTATAATGAAGCAAAGTATAATTTATAACTAAAATAATCAGTTTTATATATTTCTTATTACTATATAATTTATGGTAAAAAAAGTAATAGTTAAAGAAATCCCGCAGAAAGTCAAGGTAATAAAAGAGCTTCCCATTAAAAAAGAATCTCTCGAAGAGGAAATTCACGAATCAGAGGCGCAGAAATTCATCAATACAATCTCTTCAGATTCAGAGGCAGTTGCGCCGGTTTTATCTTCTTCAGAAAATACAAGACAGCAAAATCAGGAAATTCAAAGAAGTAGAAATCAAGATGAAACAGAAAGAGAAACTTTTCAGTATAGGGGCGCAGCCTCACCAGATAACTCAAATCAATATAGAAGCCAGCAGCAAACCATGCAAAACATTGACCGGCAGAGAGAAAATTCACTTCAGCCAAATAGAGCAATTTCTTCAGTCCTAAGAGAAAGAGATTTTGTGCAGGACAATAGAATGAGAAATCCAGATGATATTTTTCGTACTCCCTTATCCCAGGATTTGAATAGTCAGAATGAGCAAAGATACGAAGGAGCAGATAGTCAAATAAAACCAAGAAAAACAAAAACAGATTTCTTCTAAGGATACACTCCAAGTCATAGATCTACCTAAAATTAAAATATAATTAATAAAACTATCCGATAATAATTTACGAATATATATTGATTGGTTTGATAATAAAGTTTGAATATGTAAATATAATATTGGCTATTTTTTCTTGTATCCTGATAAGTTACAATGCTTTTCTAAGGATAGGTTTAAAACTTCTTTCATCTTTAATAAAATATGGCTATATATAAAAAAGAGAATTATGGAAGTTCAAATTTATATGCTGGAGCAGATTATGGTCTTGATCCAAATTATGGAGACCCTATAGGCCACAGCGTTCCTTTCTCAAGCATCGGAACAGCAGTAAATCCCCAGACAGCAAACCAAATAAAAGCAGTTTCAGATGCTCTTAATACTGGAGCAAAAACAGTAGAAGTTCAGATGACTTTTGCAGAAATTGAAAAAGCAATTCCCAATCAGCATCTGGATGAAATAAATAGATTAAGAAAATTAACAGGGGCAGAATTAACTCTTCACGGTCCAATGATTGAACCTACAGGATTTAATCCACAAGCAGGGCGCTGGGACCCAGCACAAAGAGTTCAGGCAGAAAGGCAGATTTGGAATGCATTTGAAAGAGCCCATAAAGTTGATCCAGATGGAAATCTTGTTGTTACCTTTCACTCCAGCCAATCTCTTCCAGACCCCAGAACAAAGATTGTTGATGAAAAAGGCAATGTCGTAAGCTCTGCATTATATGTTATAGATGAAAGAACTGGCGCAGGAGGTGCAGTCCCAATACCAAAAAAAGATTATTTATTCAACGAGCAGTTCGATGTAGATAAAGAATTAGAAAGAATAAATGATCAAAGATGGAAAGGAGAATTAAGCAATGTTAACATAGAAGTTCAGAGAGGTAGAGAAGCAATGAGGCAAGTTGAAAAGCTCGGAAAAATCAAAGATATTGACATCTCTAAGCTTTATGCAGATTCAGAAACAAAAGAAGGAAAGCAAAGATTAGCTAGTCTCCCTAAGGAAGTAAGAGAAGTTGCAAATGAAATAATAGGAAATGTCAGTTATGGAAAAATATTTGTGGATGATTCATATAGAAAGTTGCAGGATTTATACAATGAAGCATATTACGCGGCAAAAAAAACAGGAGATAAGCCCACACTAGCAAAACTGGATGAATATAGAGACGAAGTTGCTCCCTACTTAAAAGATTATAAAGATGATAAAGAAAAAATTGTTCAACTAGGAGAGAAAGTCTCACAGGGCATACAGCTTCTTGGTTCAATAGAAGCTCCTAAAACTCTTCAGCCATTGGAGAAATTTGCAATTGACCAGGCATCAGAAACTTTTGCAAATGTCGCCTTTAAGGGCTACAAAAAATTTGGAGATACTGCACCAATAGTTAGCATCGAAAACCCTCCAGTAGGAATGGGTCTTACAAGAGCAGAAGAGCTGAAGAAACTCATCGAAGAAACTCGAAAAAAATTTATTAATAAGGCAAAAGAAGACGGACTTTCAGAATCAGAAGCAAAAAAGCAGGCAGAAAAATTAATTGGAGCAACTTGGGATGTAGGGCACATTAACATGCTTCGTCAGTACGGCTTTACAGAAGAGCATCTTAAAGAGCAGACCAGAACAATGGCTCCATTTATAAAGCATGTTCATCTTTCTGACAATTTCGGAATGGCACATTCAGAGCTCCCTATGGGATATGGAAATGTCCCAATGAAAGCGCATGAAGAGCTAATAGAAAAATATGGAAATCAGGTAAACAAAATAAAAAGAATTATAGAAGCAGGCGATTGGGTTACGCAGTTTCAAGGACTTTCTGCAATACCGCAGACGGCTTCTTTTTACGGCTCTCCTCTATATTCAATGAAAATGGCTCCTTACTGGAATCAGGTTTCAGGAATGTCTGGAGGATACTTCGCAGGTATGGGCGCAACACTTCCAGATGTCAACTTCCAGACTTATGGAACAAGCTTTACAACTCTTCCAGTTGAATTAGGCGGGCAGATGCAGGGCGGAAGAAATCGTCTTTCCGGAAATCCAATGGAATAAATATTTACACATAAAGTATAAGTTGTCGATATTATTTATTTGCTCACTATGGTTCGCTAATTATATAGATATTATTATTTTGATAAGGTGTGTTAGATAGAGTAAGACTATAATCAGTACTAGTTTACATATTAACAATGGATTTTTAATAAATAATATCGGCTATTTTTGGATTTAACTTGTTTTTTATTGCATCTTAAAATAAGATAATGAATACATTAAAGAATAAAAATTTAGAAACTTTACGAATATTAATCTATAACAAGGCTATTTTCTTTCATATTCAACATAATAAACATTTAAATATATATTTTACTGAATATAGGTATAAAAATAGAGGTCTTATGGCAGCAAAAAAGAAAATAATAAAAAAAGAAGAGAAATCTTCATTTTTAAATAAAAATCCTACAACCGAAAAAAATATAGCTATGGATTTCGCTATGAAAGCCCATCAGAAATTTAATGTAATAATAAAAGCTTCAATTCTATTCGGCTCGCAGGCAAAGAATACAGCGACGGCAGATTCAGACATAGATATAATTCTTATAATCGACGATGCTTCCATAAACTGGGATTTAGAATTAATTTCATGGTATAGAGAAGAGCTTGCAAAGATAATTGCCTCAGAAAAATATTCCCGCGATTTGCATATAAATACAATAAAATTAACAACATGGTGGAATGATTTAATGCATGGAGATCCAGTTGTCCTCAATATTATAAGATATGGAGAAGCTCTAATAGATTCAGGAGGTTTCTTCAATCCGATTAAAGCTCTTCTTTTACAGGGGAAAATACATTCAACTCCGGAAGCTGTCTATTCCGCCCTCCAAAGAGCTCCGGGACATATAGCACGAAGCAAATTTGCAGAAATGTCTGCAGTAGAAGGAGTTTACTGGGCAATGGTTGATTCTGCGCAGGCAGCTTTAATGATGGCTGGAAAACTTCCTCCCTCTCCAGAGCATCTTCCTGAAATGCTTCAGGAAACTTTTGTTGATAGTGGTTTACTAAAAAGCAATGCAGTTAAAACTCTAAGAGATATTTATGTTCTTCACAAGTCAATCGCACACGGGCAGGTTTCAGATATAAAAGGACAGGAAATAGATGCCTGGCAGGATACAGCAGAAAAATTTCTCTCTGACATGACTGACATTATTGATAAAATGATTGAAACAAAAAAGTGAATCTCCCCACAGCAAGCTTTTGTCTGCGGACAAATCCGCCTACGGGCCGAGTGGGGCATCTAAAAATTGAGCAACTTCAACTGATTTCCTTTTCTTCCTTGACTTTTAATATGTCAAGATTTGTTTTTTTCGTAAACTCCCTACTTTAGTTCGTGAGAAAGAAAAAACAAATCTTGAGCATGCTCAAGAACCCAAACACGCCATACACTTTAGTGTATGGTTCTTGACATAAATTCTAATTATATCTGCGTTAATACCTTCTCCGACTGTTCCAACATAACCTCCATCACTCCAAAATTCTCCCCCATATAATTCTTTTTTTAGTTCTGGATGACGTTTAAATAATTCTATTGCAGATATACTTTTTACAAACTGAAATATTTTTGCTGGAGAATAATTTATCGTTAATGATTCTATCAAAAAATAAACATGATCTTCATCAAATCCAGTTGTTTCAAATTTAACATAGAATCTATCCTCTATATCCTTACATATTTGTTTTACTGTTTGAACATATTTATCCTCAAGAAACAAATCTTTTCTATATTTTATATAGATTACAACATGATACTTCATCTTAAATATTTTATCAGATGACCTTATAAGTTCAACCATCTAAAAGCTATGTTCTACAAACTTATAGCTTTATCCCTACAGCAAGCTATAGGGTGTTAACAGAGAATAAATTATTCTTCTTCACTTGATAGATTGCCTTTTTCAGCATCATATACAAGAGACATTGCTTCCTGACGATTCTTCTTACTCTTTGATCTAGCAAGAGTTTTCAATACATTTCTCACTGTATCTTTAACATCAAGACCCTTTGCATCATATTCTTTCTTCAATGCAGCTACTTTTTCATCTATTCCTACTTTTGCATATTTAATCAGCGCTTCTTTATCAAATGCTCCTCTTTCTATAGTTAGAGCATATAATGCTCCCATTGCATCCTGACGGTCACTATCAGAATATCCCAATTTTCTTTGTCTTTCTTCTTCTTCCTTTCTTCCGGCTTCATGAGCACCATCAAAAGCAACTTCCATAACTAATTTAGCTCCTTTTTCAGCAGCTTTTCCATTTTTATAATCTTCAACAACTCTTTCAAGACCTTTTACGTTATGATAAGCTCCGATTATTTCTCTATCTTTTCCTTTAGCTTTGTCTACTATTTGTTTTACGCCTGCAAGATCTTCAAGTTTATTTCCCGGAATATATTTAGAAATAATATCATCAAGATTATTATGAAATAAATTAGTAGCATCAGAAAGTCTTTGCCTTTGAGTTTCTTGGAAATATTCCGCGACTAATTTAGGATCGTTAACTACCTTTTTAGGATCAGCACCTTTAATTCTTTCTGCCACTTTCTTTGCAACTTCCTTCATTTTCTTTATAGCAGAGTTTTTTATAGCATCAGGATTTTCTTCACTTCTATCTTCAGCTATCTGATTGAGATTGTGGACACTATCCATCTCTTCTATAAAATGTTTGTAAACTGTTTGTTCACTCATATCATTCCCACAAAACAACCCTATTTAAATCTTTCTATTGTAACACCTTATAAGGAGTGACAAAAGAGCCAGAAAGAATATAACCTAATAGGAAACAATTATTTCATAAGATGTCATCTCTAAATCCCAAAAGAAAAGCACTTTTAGCAGCAGCAGTTATGTATGGGCTGGAATTTCAAAAAGAATATGCTTCTAAAATACAAGAGCTTTGTAAAAAAGATTACACACAAAGACAGATAATTGAAGAATTAAGAGTCAGAGAATTATATAATGCGAATGAAGATTTAGCAAGAGAAATATTAAGGCACGCGTTAAGAGGCAATAAGGCTGAAAAAATAGGTCCAGTTTATGATGGCATATTAAGTAATATAGAAATGCGCAGACTTGCCAAAGCCCATCGAGCCGCACCAATAAAAGAATATATGAAAAGTTATGGTTGTAAAGAATGGAGTGGGGAAGAAAGATTCTGCGCATATCTTTTACATGTCTCTAAAGCATACACACAACCAGAAATAGCAGAAGTTCTTAATCATTTATTTCACGAAGATAATAATGTAAGAAACAGTGACGCGGTTTTTTATCAATTAACTAAAACAAGAAGAAAACTTACCTTCCCGCTTGATTTCCTTCTAGAAAATATCTAAAACCTTCTCCTCTGAAACTTCATCATTAACTTCACTCTCTCTTGTTGCCTCACCCGTCCACTCTTTCTCCGTTATTTTCTCAACATCCATAAAGCTCAAATCAATCTCTTTTGCTTCTTCTCTGATTGCAAAAGCAACAGAATCAATTGGAATAGCATCATTCAAACTCGGTATCTCCATTTTTTCTTCCTCAACCGGTATTCCCGGATTATACTCATTCTCTTGTGTCCCTTGTTGCCTCTCCTTTTCTGCTTCAGTTTCAAGCTCCCTTAAAATTATATCCTGTATATCTTCATCAAGCTTTTCAGAACTCTGCATAGGTAAAACCGCAATAGGATGATGTGCCTTTCTTGCTCCTCCCTCTTCTGCAAGCATTTCCTCTCTAAACTCTTTCTTTGATTCTTCCTTTTCTTTCCTCAACTCTTTTACAGCTTCCTCTCTTCCCTCATACTCGGGCTCTTTCGTAATCCCTGCTTCTATTTCAGCAATTATCTCGCTTACCTTGAAAGCAGCATCTGCATTTACAGAAACAGAATCAATTCCCTCCCTAACTAAAAACTTAGCCATCTCCGGCTTGCTTCCCGCCTGCCCGCAAATAGAAGTTTCAACACCATAATGTTTGCATCTTCTTATTACATATCTTATAGAATTCAAAACAGCAGGACTCATCTCATCATATAAATACTGCACTTCAGAATTATTCCTGTCAATTGCCAGAGTGAATTGAGTCAAATCATTTGTCCCAAAACTGACAAACTGTATACCCTCCTCACATAACTTATTTATAATTTGGACAGCCGCAGGAGTCTCAACCATTATTCCTATCTTAACATTTTTAGGAATACCAACTTCCTCAACAGCAATTCTTTTCATCTCTCTGACTTCAGCAGAACTTATTATTTGAGGAGCCATTATTCCAATTTTCTTTTCAGGAAATTCATCAGCAATTTCCTTAACAGCCATTAATTCAGCAGTCAATATTTCAGGATGCCTCAAACTAAATCTAATTCCATGATCTCCAAGCATAGGATTTCCCTCAACATCTTTAGGAGCCCCCTCCAAATTTCTATACTCATCACTTCTTATGTCAGAACTTCTTATCCATATTTCCTCAAAAGGATGAGCAATTTTCTTTAATCCTTTCACAAGAACAGCAACATAATCTTCCATCTTCTTTTCTTTAACATATTTCAAAGGATGCTTCCCAGAAGAACCAATAATCCCTTCCAATCTAACTAATCCAACTGCCTTAGCTCCAGATTTCGCAGCCCTTTCAGCATAATCTGGCAAATCAACAATAACTTTTATCTTTGTCTTTGTAGAAACAATTCTCTTAATCTCAACTTCCCTCGCTTCACTTTTTCCCTCATGAACTTTTCCATTATTTCCATCAACAGTTACTAATTGCCCCTCTTTTAACTTTTTAGTCGCTTCCCCAGTTCCAACAATACATGGAATTCCCATTTCTCTTGAAACAATTGATGCGTGCGAAGTAACTCCGCCCTCATCAGTAATTATTCCTGCAGCTCTCTGCATCGCTACAACCATGTCAGGATTTGTCATTGTCGTCACTAAAATATCCCCTTTCTTTATTTTATCCAAATCATTCAAATCACTTATTATTTTCACAACTCCGCTTCCAACTCCAGGAGAAGCTCCTAAACCAGACAACAAAATTTCCCCTCCAACTTCTTTATTATCCCCACTATACACTTTCGTCGTTATCGGCCTTGATTGAACAATATAAATATCACTTCCCTCAATTGCAAACTCTATATCCTGTGGTTTCTTATAATGCTCTTCCAGCTGCCTTCCATATAAAGCGAGCCTTTTTATTTCATAACTATTCAAAACCTGCTGTCTGCTCCTTTCAGGAGACAATTTAACAATCTCATTCTTTCCAGAAGATGTCCTCACAATCGCAACTTTCTTGTCATACACTTCAATATTTTTAACTTTAAACTCATCAAGATTTTTATCAACTATATAACTGTCCGGCTTTATCATTCCAGATACAATTCCCTCTCCCAATCCATAAACTGCTTCAATCATTATGCTGCCATCATCCTTTATCGGGTTTCTCGAAAACATAACTCCAGACTTGTCCGAATCAACCATTCTCTGCACAACCGCTGCAAGATAAACTTTATCATGCGCAAATCCCTTTTTCTGTCTATAATAAATCGCTCTCGCGGTAAATAAAGAAGAAAAACACTGTTTTACTTTTTTCAATAATTCTTTATCTCCTTTTACATTAAGAAAAGAATCCTGCTGTCCTGCAAAACTCGCATCAGCCAAATCTTCTGCCGTCGCTGAACTTCTCACAGCAACAAAAGGAGGTTCATATCCAGTCCTCAAAATTCCTAAAGCTCCCTCTTTCGCCCCTTCTAATTTTGTTCTATCAGCATCAAGAACTTCGTACGCCTCTTTTATTTCATCCTCCAACTCCTTAGGCATCTCCGCCCCCTCCATCATCTCTCTTATTTTCTTGGAAGTTCTCTCCAATTCTTTAGTATCTTCAACATCTAAATTTTCAAGAACTTCAGTTATTCTCTTATCCAATCCTGTCTTCTCAATAAAATATTTGTATGCCTGCGCTGTAATAATAAATCCAGGAGGTATTGGAAATTTATGATTATACATTTCTGCAAGAGAAGCTCCCTTTCCTCCTGCAATCGAAACATCTTTATTGCTCAATTCAGAAAACCACTTCACAAGTCCAGCCACACCCTCTTTGCCCTCTTTTGTATGCATAACAACAATAGAAAAGAGGAGTTAATAAATATTATCGTATAATCTTTACCCAATCATTTAAGTTGTCTATTATATATCAAATATCTCAATTTTATTTCTCCACAATTTAACCAATTTACCATTAAAATCTTCAGGAGCAGACAGATTAGAAAACAATTCCAAAAATGAATTTAATAAGAAATGTGGTTGATCTTGAGGTATTTTTAATAATATTACTGAAAATATTTTTTCTTTTGGATAATTTTTTGGGTTTGCAAAATCAGAATCATTAGTAATTAATATCCTCTCTTCTGATTTTGAGATTAAAGATATATTCCTATCTGAAGATTTTTTAGGCGCCCTTAGTACATCAAATCCCTTTGTCTCAAGAAATAACTGCAGTTTTAATTTAACATTTTCATCCAATAGAAATTTAAGCTTTAAGTGGGATGCTGAATTGGACATTATCTCCACCCTTCATCAAATCAGCCGCATATTGCAGAGCGGCTTGTATATGCTCTTTCCTAAGAGGAACAGCAAAAGAAGTCATAATCTCTTTAGGATGAACTCCTGCTCTAAGCATCTCAAGAACTTGCCAGACCATTATTCTTGTCCCCTTAAAAGTAGGCTTACCATGACATATTTCAGTATCTGCTACAATATATTTGTTAATTTCAATTCTCATATATTTCATACCCTAACCATCTATTTATAATTTTCTATTTCAATTTCTCAAAGACAACCCTTGTCCTGCAGGGCACTTTTGCCTTAACCATATCCAGTGCCTTTCTTGCTGCCTTAACTGCCTTCTCATTCAACGCAGAAATAAAAAATATATCTTTTCCGTATCCAACCATCGCAGCCCTTCCAACATTTTGTCCATATGAATGTGTCATCCCACTTGATAATCTGTCCGCACCCGCTCCTGCAGCTAATTTGTTTTCCCTTAAAACATGATGAGGATAAACTTTAACAGCCAAAAAATACTGCCCTGGCGCATCTGTATCAAGAACTTTATTAATCAGCATTCTTCCAGCTTCGAGCGCATTATCTCTAATTTGAACTTTCTCATCTGCAACAAGTTTCAAAACAAATTTATGTTTTCCTTCATTAAAACTTTTCTGGTCTCCCATTGTAAATTTAACAATCTTGCTTGTAGGAACTGCTTTGATAAATGCGTGGCTCTTCTGTCCAGACTTTCTTGTAAACGGTCTTGCTTTCTTCTTAGAGTATGATGATGCTTTTCTTAACGATACCATTTTTATAATTTGCCCCCAAAATAATTTATAGACAATAATACATTATTAATAAAGTTAGAACCAGTCTTGATTTTACTATCATTAATTAATTTTCTATTATAACTTAAGCTATTTTTATATATCATCATGCTGCTCTCCTGCTTCCCAATGTATTAGCAAATGGTAAACTAAATGGTCTTACAAATAAACCTTCAGTAGATATACTTCCATCTTTTAAACCATTAACCAATCTATCTCCTTCCATTGTTATTTCAGGGCATTCATCATCTCCTCTAACATATCTAATAAAATATCTATCTGCCTTAGGAAGCTCATCTACACCAATTTCTTTTTTATCATAATTAATATTTTTTACATTTCCCATTTACTTCTTTCCTCCATCCTTAACTTCAATCTCTGTAGTTACTGCCTGTCCTGGCAGACCGCGTTCAAATATAGCTCTGACAAGACCCTTATTTCCATGAGCATCACTTATCTTTCCCTTTATCTCTTTCCCTGCAGGAGATTTCCAAACAACTTCCTTTCCAGCCAATTTCTTAGCTTCAGCTCTGTCTTTCATTCCCAAATCAAGCAAGAAATGTTTCTCATGAATTACTTTTCTTCCCCTTCTAAACTGTACAACAATTCCTTTCATAGTATTCAACATAGAAAATTTGGGTTTTTAAAAGCTTCGCCATGTTAATGAGAATGGTTAAAGATCATCAATCTTTAAAAGCTTCTTTTTCAAAAAGATTTATCCAAAAATATATATCTTCCCAGCATTTGTCGGAACATATAATTTGCCTTCATACAATGTTGAAGGAGCATCTATTAAATATCCAATATCAGATTTCTGTATAAGCCCCAAAGTTTGTGAATTGAAAGCATACACAGTATGTCCAGAGTTTACATAAACAATATTATTTGATGATATAATTGTAGCCCCTTGGCTATCAAGATCAAACTGTGGACCATATGTACCAGAATAAGTAATAGAATCTAACGTAGCATCTGATTCTTTTCTATCAGACAAAGACAAATCATAAGAAAATATCTTGCTTCCCTCTCCTGCATTGCTAAATATTCTTGTTCCATCACTAGCAGGAGTATGAATTGTAGCCCCATCATAGCCTGTCTGGGATACAAAAGCCATGCTATTTTTATCATAAGATTTTAGTTCGCCATAGCTTGCGCTTCCAACATAAACTTTATTCCCTACTAAAATTGGAGAAACCTTATATCCTTGAGGACCATAACCAGTATAATCACTCGTCGAACTTATTGTAAAATCAGTCAAACTGACAGTATACTTAAATTTAGTACTTGTGGCATCTAAAAAGATTATTTTATTATCCGTTACGAGAGGAGTCGCTCTAATATATGTATTCGTGCCAACATCAATAGCTTCATCAAGCGTTCCATCTGGATTATATCTGAATATTCTATTATTCTTTGGAAAATAAATCTTCCCGCTGCCATCCATAACAGGCGATTGCCTTGGATATTCCGATCGGTACAAAACGCTTCCAGATGGGCTGCTTGCAACAGTTCCACTATAAGGAGTTACAGTAGTCTCCCACACCAATTCACCAGTAGATGCCTTTATTTTGTATATTTTTTCAGCTCCATTAACATATATAGCATCATTAGTCAAATCCAACAGAGGAGTCGTACTCAATTTAGCATCAAGAGTATAATTCCACTTATATTCTGGAGTACTTCCAGAAACATCATATGCATACAATTTAGAAGAATTACCATCTGCGGCGCCTGTCCCAGTAATAAAATAAGTAATATCTTTTCCAGCTACAATATTTGACCTTATCCATACACTTTCCAAGTTTATTATTTTCGGATTGCTTAGTGTGCTTGGTCCAACAGAATTTGCTTTTCCAGTATGAGCTGAATTATACATATATTGTGTCCATGGATCTCCATAACTTATCGGCGTACACACCGAATCAACACAACTAAATCCAGGATTACACTCATTATTTAGGGTACAGCTTTCATCAGGAGTACAAACATTATTAGTGCAAAGCTCGCCAGTTGAACAGTCAGTCGCGTCTCTGCATTCTACGCAGCTTCCTCTGCTGATTTCACAATGAGGCGTACTTCCAGAACAATCATTTTCATCATTACACGAGCACACCCCATTCAGGCAGATAAGACCAGAATTACATTGTGATGGTAAAGTACAGATATACCCAATGCTTCCAGTAGGAATACATGCACCATTATTCCCGCAAACCAATCCTGCACTACAACTACCAAGAGCAAATTGTCCGCTAGAACAAATTAAGCACCCGCTTGTCTCTCCAGCGTTGCAAGATTCTCCCACAGAATGACTTGGCGCCCCTATTGTTGTCCCCTCCGTCCCCTGCACCACATAAGTAGCAGCAATTCCCGCCTGAATTTCCTTTCCATCTTTATTCAAAACAATAGGAGCAATAGAAATCTTTTTTATTCTTCCCAAACTATTTGAAGTTATTTCACTACTATCCACAACAATAATCTGGCTTTCAAGCTCCCTCAAATTACTCTCTACTCTTTTGCTGAATCTTTTTTTATTAACATCTTCAATAACAACAGTTAATGCCTTCAATCTTCCCTCACCGGCATTTCTCACAACTTTAAAGCTGGCATCCTGCGGGCTTCCTTCAACAGGAACTATATTAACATCTTTAGCAGGTATTGAAAAACTTGAAGTAAAAACTCCGGTCTCAATTCTTCCTCCGCCATTCAATACAAAAACACGCACAAACGCCCACAGAATTATGACTGCGGCCAAAACAAGAAGTATAATCAATACAGTTGTAACAATATCTGAAAGCGCCTTCCTATTCATAGAATTCAAACCCCTCTTTCTTAACATAATTATATTATATTCAGGATGTTTATAAATTTGTTTATTGATGATTGCTGAAATTATTGATAATATATTAGATAAAATCATTGTTATTAAAGAAAAAGATAATTATAAAGATATATTAAATAATTTAAACATTAATAAATTTTTCAATAAATAATATAAGCTATCAATTAAAAGTTAATTTTGAAATCACCAATCTCTTTCCTCAAAATCTCCAATGTTTTAAAATCAACACTTCCCTTCATTCTGTCTTTTGTTTTGCTTAAAGCTTCCTCAAGCTCTTTCTTATCAGAGCCATAAATCTTCCCCTCATGAATTTTTTTAATTCCTTCAGCAGAAACTAAGAAGTATCCAGAATCAGTTAAAACAACCTCAACTTTCTTTTTTCCATTGTGGTAAGAAACCTGTAAAACCCCTTTTTCAACAGCAACTAAATCTTTTCTTTGCGCATATTCTGTTAAAGCGCTCAAAAGTTCAGAAGCATCAGCACTTAATTTCTGCATCTCTGTTTGTGAAATCTTTTTCCCTTTCGCTTTCTTCTTTATGTTTGCAACTTCTTTTAGAATATCAAGCATCCTTGATTTTATCTTTCCCTTCTTTACCAATTCTTTCTCAACACTCTTAACTAATTCATCCTGCCCCTTGCTTCCAAACAACTGTTTTAACAAATTAAATGTCTCCTCGTGTATGCTGTCCGCTGTGTGCTCTCTCATTCTCAATTCCAATTTCCCTCTCAAATCCTTCATATACTTTACATAATGGTCGGATTCTCTTTTAAGAATATCAACTTCATTTCCAGTCATCTCATTCAGCTTTCCATGCTCATAATCCTTGTATAATTTTACCGCCTTTTCCAATATCTTCAACTCTTTCATAGTCATCAACTTCTCTTTATCAACCAAAACTTTTTTTACTTCGGCAACAATCGCTTTAGGTTCTGGAGGTGCATGCCCCGCAAGCATCATCAGCGCCTGCGTTGGAGTCACAATACCCCAATAAATGTCAACCATAGCATCAATCATTCTCCTTTTAACAAGCGCATCATTCTGCTCTCCAGATTTCATAAACATGTCAATTGCTTCTGGTGATGGCTTTATCCTTCCCATTTTCAAAAGCAACTTCCAAGGCAAAAATGTTCCTCTGTCATAAAATGGAACTCCGTCCCTGATGAAAGTAAACATTACAGGATGAGCATCTTTTACAGACTGCCAGAAATCAGTCATTAAATATACCTGAACATTCAAAACATTTTTAACACCGGCCAATGCATTTGCTTCTCTTATATAATCATAAATTATTCCTCTCAATTTTTCTAACAATTCAACACGGGGCATTCTCTTCACATCAGTATCATCAATAATTACAAAAGTATCAACATCAGAATCTTTATCAGCATTCCCCCTTACTAAACTTCCTCCAATTACATAAGAAGAGACATATTTCTCAAACTTTCTCAAGACAAGAGATTTATGTATGTTTGCAAGCCTCAACGCTCCCAAAAATCCATTGTCATGCAACGGAAAGCCAGCAGAAATATAATCAAGCATATCAAACTTGCTGTCTAAACCATAATTCCACAAATCAACTTCTGTCTTAACCATAATCCAAACATTCTGCTTACTCTCTTTTATAAAATGCAGAATTTCAGTCTTTATTTTTTGCACATCTTTGAAGTGCTCTTCAGGAATACACATCATTAATAACAGCGGTTTCTTTTCTTCAATCTCTCTTGGCATTGCTTCATCTTCTGCAAAAACAGCAAGCCCTTGGGCAGGTAAAATACTCAAAAATCTCGTGAATTTATATTTCTGTAAAATCTTTTTCTTCAGCTCATCAAGCTCTTTCTTTAATTTCTCAAATTCTTTTGTTGCCTCTCCCGCATCGGCATTTCCCACATTTGCTCCAGGAATATTTCCCTTTCCCTCATATTTCACTCCAGAATTAAGCTCCCCAGTTAAGCCATGCCCATGTTGCTTCTTCTCTTCAGTCATATTAAGATAAATTCTCCATGTTATTTAAAATTATTCCTTTCAATTTTTTTAATACTACCATTTTCATACAAACTTCTTCAAAACAAGGTATTTAAAGCTATTCTTCCTCAATATAAAGTGGTAAAAAGAGAGGTTAAGAAGAAATATCTTACAGAATTTGTTTACGGCGCGACAGATGGAGCCATAACAACGTTTGCAGTCGTTGCCGGCGCAATAGGGGCAGCATTGACATCTTATATTGTTCTTATCATTGCCTTTGCAGTTCTTTTCGCCAACGGATTTTCAATGGCTGGCTCAAATTTTCTTTCGCGAAAATCGGAGATGGACAGCCCTAAAAAGACAGCAGTAGTAACTTTCTTTTCCTTCATTATAGCAGGTTTAATACCCCTTCTCCCTTTTATTTTTTCTCCCACATCCTCATTCCTAAACACTTATAAATTTTTAATCTCAACACTTCTTACAGCAGTTGTCTTCCTCCTCATAGGAGCATTTAAAGGACAATTCACAGACAAACATCCCTTAAGGTCTTCATTGGAAACATTCATCATCGGCACAATCGCTGCTCTCATCGCTTTCATAGTCGGCTATTCTCTAAGGATGATGCTCGTCCATTAAAATATCAGATGTCATAAGAATACCCTTAATTAGAGATAAATAACAAAAATAATTATTAATATAAATAAAGTAAAGCCAGACAATAACTCTGGTTTATATATTAATAATGCCTTTATATAAAATAACCTCGGCTATTAACATTTAAATAACTCTTCATCTTTTATCTTCAATGAAAGATGCAGACAGCAGAACAAAATTTGAATTTTCAAGATACGTTTCAACTTATCTTCAGGAGCAGATAAAATTAGCAGACACAAAAGCCGCATGGACTTTCTCTTTTTTGGGAATAGGAACAGCAGCACTAACAACAAAAATAGCAAAAATTGACTGGGCTTCTGTCAACCTTCCTTTAACAATGCTTTTCATAGGAATCTCTATAGCCCTTTTGATTTTAGCATTTAAATCAACAGTAAGAGTAATCTATCCAAGACTTTCAAAAGGCAATCCAAATGGAATGATATATTTTGAAGACATAAGTTCACAGGACAAGAAAAATTACATAAAGAAATCTCTTTCAATCACAGATGAAGAAATAACTAAAGAGATGGTTGAACAATCTTACAATCTTTCATCAGTCGCCTCAAGAAAATTCAAAGCATTAAGATCTGCAATAATTGTGGCTGTAATAACTCTTATCTGGATAATATCTCTTTTAATTATCATATGAAATCCCAATTTATTGACCTTCAAAAAGAAGATAATAATTATCAAATCTGTGAATCATGCAGTTCAACAATGAAAGAAAATAGGTGTAAAATAAAATGCAAAAGAAGCTGTTACTTCCGCTCCTGTTCAGATTTATTCTAACTAATGTATATGTCTCGTAAGAGAGCCGTCAGTTCTTCCACTAGTCACCGCATCTCCTCTATACATCTGTCCCAGAATCTTTCTAACTTCCCCTTCTCCTACAATAATTTGCCCTCCAGATTGAGGCGATAATTCATACTCAACAGAACCATGGCCCATAGATCGAAATTGAAATTGTGTATCAACAGGTGGTTTACCTATAATATAAAAAAAACGACTTATCGCCTTTTCCATCCAGTTTGGTAATAAATCTGCCTCCGCATATGAGCCATTACCGATAGTTCGCACCCAGATTGGTAGATGATGTTTAACAATATCAACAACAGAAGCAGAATGTGCATCAAATTCATATATCTCAAAATCATCTTCCGCACTTCTCCTAACATTTCCTACGATCGGAGTAATATACAAATGAGCGCGGCTTTCCCATGGTTCCTTTAATACCCTATTTACGGCCAAAAAGTTATATCCAAACCCAATTGTATCTGTTAAACTCGTCTTTCCCAGACTTTGCGGTTCCTTCAAAGTTACTCTTACGCTCATAAAAACATTATCAATAAGCCATATTTAAAACTATACAATCTAAGAAAAAGTTATCACTCTACAAATATAACTAACATTTATATTTCCCCCTCCTCTACAAGAATATCGGTTGTCCTGGAAAGGATGCGACCACTAAAGCCTCTGTTAGGCACTCAGCTATTATTGAGGAGAAAGGACTATAACTCTCCGAAAGAAACCTGCGCTTATTAAGCTTAGCCCAGTGGCGCGAAGAAGATAACCTTTAAAATGCGTTGAAGGTTAAGATTGATTTCGATAGGCGTTTAAGGCACTTTCTTCACCGAGTCCTACTCACAAAAAGAGAAAAGATGGTAAAAAAGAAAGTAAAAAGAAGTGACAAGTCAAAAAATAAAGGTGGAAGAGGACCAAGTAACAAAAGCAAGGAATCAAAAGTGAGGAAGCTCATAAAGCTTGCCAAATTCTGGAAATCAAAGAAATCTAAGTCCAAAGGAAAGAAAAGCAGTAAAAAGAAAAGGAGATAATTGCCAAAAGTATTCTTTGATAAAATTATTAATCTAAGTCATAATTGTTTATAAGACAAAAATAGTAATAATCAAAAAAGTTGTTATCAATTAATTTTCTTTTATAATCTATCTATTTTTCTCTTTTTCTTTATATCCTCTTTTACCTAATATCTTCCTAACTCTACTAGCAGTATACTCTATCTGTTCATCTCTAACTAATACTTCCAAGAAAGCAGGCTTACTATCCTGACTATATCCATATCCCAAAAAAGACAAGCTGCATTCTTTAACTAAAGAAGATAATTCATCCCAGCTTAGATAATTAAAATCAGCTCTCACAAATTTGCCATATAAATTACTATTTCTTTCTGATAACTTATAAGTTGAAGTCATCAATTCCGCAATTTTCTTGCCTTTTTATAGATAATGCTATTGCATAAAACATTTAAATAACTATTTAACATTATAATAAAATGAAAAAGAGGAATATTAAATCTAAAACTATTAAACAATTTAAAAAAAGCTTCTGGCGTTTCTTCCTCTGGCTTTTAGTTATAGTCGCAGTATTCACAGCTTTAGACACTCTCGTCCACGCTTTCTATGAGCCATTAGAAATTTATTATTATCCAATTCCAGAAGTATTCAAATTTATCTCATCAGTTCCTCTATTTTGGTATGCGATTGGAAAAATAGTAGGAACAACAATAATGGGCTCTCTGCTATTCTTCCTAATAAAAAGAATAAAAAATCTTCAGGCAAAAGTCTTGACCTTTACATTAATTATAGTAATTCTCATTGAAGTCCGCTACATGCTTTCAGGATATTACACTTTAACATGGGATTTTTACAATTCCATTAACCATTTCATTGATTTATACATTCCAACTTATTTAGTATTTAGAAAGACTAAATGTGTTTAATCATGAGAAATATATTCCCCGCCTTCTTTATAAAAAACTTCGCCCCTAAACTGCTCTCCTTTTTGATATAATTGAGAGTGATAAGCCTGATATAAAATTCCAACAACTTCATCTGCTGTTTGTTCATTAGTTGCATTTGGAAGAGCAGCTTGAATAGCATATTTTATTCCAGCATCATTAGCTTCCTTTGCTAAGGCAGATATTTGAGATCCTCCTTGAAAAGATACTGCCTCGCCTAATTGAATCTCTAAATCTCCAGGCGTCCCAACAAGATTTCTGATAGTAGAAATTTCTTCTTGAATCTTTTGCAAAGGAGCATTACAATCAAAGAAAGCATATGCTGTTCCAATAGGTTTCGGATTGTAAGGTTTATCTTTTGTCACACGAACAAGTTTACCAGTTCTATCTATAAACTGCTGAGCTTCAGATACTTCATATTTTCCTCTTCCAACCATTTCTCTTCTTTTTGTCATATTTCATAGAATCCTTTCACCTATTTAAATCTATCTTTTTGTTACTACTTTAAAGATACATTAATATTATCTCTTTCTAACTCTATTCAATCCCTTCATCAATAAACTCAAAAATATAATAATCCCAACTTCAAGAAACTTAGAAAACAAATCAACAGCTCCAACACCCTCAACTTCTCCAGCTTCAGGCCCAAAGAAGGGAATCCCAGATGTTCTTGAAAGAACATACATCGCAATAAGCAAAAGATTTCCTATTATTCCTATAATATACAAATTATATAATTCTCTTTTACCAGTATTTTTACTATCTAATTTTAATATCATAATTGCATAAATAAGCTGTGCAAAAGCAGCAACAATAAAGAAAACACCATACCCGATCCATTCCCTAAAATGCTCAGGTATAAGTGCCGCATGAATTAAACCAGCGCTAACAGAAAGAATAGCAACCACCTCAATAATATATCTCACATTCCCAGTAGGAATGCCCAGCTTCTCATTTTTCTCGCTCTTAAAGAGCAAAGCTAAACCAGTAAGAGTTCCAATCAATCCATATATTATATTCTCAAAATGTGAAGACTCTCCAGAACCTTCAGCAATAGCATGATGAGCAACATGAGGAAGAAACATATAAAACAATCCAAGGAAAAGAATAATACTCCCAATAAGATAAATAGGATTTTTACTCATAAGCAAATAAATTAATTTTAGATTTTAAACCTATCTCTTCTTTCTCGGAGGCAAAGGAACTTTTGCTCCATTTCTTCTAGCTTCTGAAAGACCAATTGCAATTGCCTGTTTCCTACTTTTAACTTTTTTTCCACTTCTTCCCATCTTTAACTTCCCTTTCTTAAAAGCGCGCATCTCCCTTTCAACACTTTTTTGAGCAGCTTTATCATATCTCGCCATAATTCATAATATGATTTATAATATTTAAAATTTGTGTTTGTAATGCCTGCAATTACTTATAAATTATATTTGTATTTTATTCCTCCAAAACAACTATGTTCGTCATACCGCGCCTCTTGCGTCCAACAAAGCCCTTTCCCTCTAATCTATCAATAATTCTTGTCATTTTTGCCTTGCCAAAGCCAGTTTTCTCAATTAAATCTGATTGGAATATTGCCTTATCAGCCTGAATTAATTCTAAAACCTTTTTTTCTTCTGATTTTAGTTCATTTGTATTTATGTTTTTTCTGGCATTCTTTTCCTTCACTTTTTTAATAACAATCTTTTCCGTCGGCTTCGAAAAAATTAATACAATCCCTATAATTGCCAAAATTCCCACTATAGATAAAGAAAGATAGGTTTGCTGGTTTATAGTTCCATATGCAGGGCAATAAGCTCCACCATGTATCATAGGACAGCCAGCATCAATAATCCTCTTCATAGCATTATTAAATAAGAATATTATTCCAACAATTAAAGCTGAAATTCCAATTATAAGCCAGCCAACGTTCTTATTTTCCATTATTATAAGTAGAGAATAAACATTTAATAAACTTTGGTAGTGAAACTAGTTTCACAAAAGCCCTTTTATAGTATAGTATTTACAATAACCTATGACATTCAAGCAGTTTACAAGTTCGTTGAGTAAAGAAGGTGCGGAAGGAGAATTAACAAAGACAATATTTGTTTCGCTGATTACTTCATTTATAGTTTTGGGTATTCTTTATTTCTTGAAATTAAGATATATCGAAAATTTCATTCCAAAATATGGTTTTTATTTATTCTTTACAATATTAAGCTATGCCTTAATTATACCTTCTATAAGACATGTAAGGGCATATAAGGAATTTCCCTGCATGAGCGGTATGATGATAGGAATGACCCTAGGAATGATTTCTGGGTTCCTCTCTGGCTTCTATATAGCTTCTACAAATGGCATGTTCTGGGGAAGTTTATTTGGTATGACTGCAGGTATCTTATTTGGTGCGTGGAATGGCAAGTGTTGTGGAGTAATGGGGGTTATGGAAGGAATAATGGCTGGATTTATGGGTGGTTTGATGGGAGCAATGACTGCCTTCATGTTATTGAATGATCATCTAAAAACAACAGCAGTTGTAGTTTTTATTATTTCTGGATTTATTATAGTCGGACTTAATTATATGATTTATAAAGAAACGCGGGAAATGGAAAGAAAACACAGGAATAGCGAATTATTTACTATTGTCTGGAGTTTTATTTTAACAATAATAACAATCTGGCTCATGGTCTTTGGACCAAGGAGCGTATTGTTCCAATGAAAATTAAAAAATCAGCAACGTACATATCAGGAATTATTATTTTAATTATAATTGGAGGATATTTTCTAATAAATAATAATAGTAATTTTACAGGAAATATTATAAAGGATGATTCTAATAATGGCGTTCAAAAAATTGTTTTAGGCATTAAAAATTATAATTATTATCCAAATACTATAACAGTAAAAGAAGGCAAGCCAGTCAGAATTTATCTTGATGCAAGTGTTACAGGATGTTTAAGATCATTCACAATAAAGGACCTCGGCATTGCTAAAAATCTCCCAACCCCCAATGATTATATTGAATTCACGCCAAATAAAAAAGGAACATATAAATTTGCTTGTATTATGGGAATGGGAACAGGCACATTAATAGTAGAATGAAAAAAATAAAAATAACAATTGAAGGAATGCACTGTTCATCTTGTGCGACAAATGTAGAAAGAAGTTTGAAAAAGGTTTCAGGAATTAAGGACGCTTCTGTAAGTCTTATGTTAAAGAAAGGAACAATAGAAGCTAAAGATTCTGTTTCAGAAGACGAAATAAAAAAAGCTGTTTCTAAAGTCGGATATAAAATAACAAAAATAGAATAATGAAGCACAAACATCATGAAGAACAGATAGAAGATTCGGAAATAAGAAGTTGGAAATATAAGCTTCTATGGTCATGGATATTAACCATTCCAATAGCAATTTTGATGTTATCAGAAAGAATTTTTAGTGTTCCCCTGATTGAAATGCCTTACTTTAATATTATTATTCTAATTTTAGCTTTTCCAGTCATTTTTGTTTTTGGATGGAATACTATAAAGAGTGGAATTAGAGGGCTATTTACATTTTACTTTAATATGGATTCTTTAATAGCATTAGGAACAATAATTGCTTATCTTACTGGTATAGTCTATTTTACAGGTATAATACAGGATTATTCTGGCGTTTCTGCAATGATTATGGCTTTTTTTACAACAGGAAAACATATAGAAGCTAAAGCAAGGGGTAAGGCAAGTCAGGAAATTAGAAAACTTCTTGAATTTGGTGCAAAAAAAGCAAGAATATTAAGAAACAATAAAGAAACAGAAATTCCTGTAGAAGAAGTTAAACTCGGAGACATAATGATTATCAAACCAGGAGAAAAAATTCCAACTGATGGAATAGTTATCAAAGGAGAAAGTTCTGTTGATGAATCAATGATAACTGGTGAGAGCTTGCCAGTTGATAAAATAAAAGGAAGCAATGTAATTGGAGCAACTATAAATCAAGATGGCCTTCTCTACACTAAAGCAACAAAAATTGGCAAAGATACATTCCTAGCACACATCATAGAATTAGTAGAAGAAGCGCAAAGTTCTAAAGTGCCTATACAAAAAATGGCTGATAAAATCACGAGCGTTTTTGTTCCTGTAATTTTAGTCTTGGCTGTTTTAACCTTTCTCAACTGGTGGCTCTTTTCAAAAGATTTAAGCAGAGCTGTTGGAATAGGAGTAGCAGTATTGGTAATTGCTTGCCCCTGTGCTTTAGGCCTAGCCACACCAACTGCATTAATGGTTGGTTCCGGAATGGGTGCTAAAAGAGGAATTTTAATCAGAAAGGGCGAAGCAATCCAGACAATGAAAGAAATAAAAATAATAGTTTTTGATAAAACTGGAACAATAACAAAAGGAAAGCCGGAAGTTACCAGTATAAAAACAATAGGAAAGACAACCGAAAAAGAATTATTGAATATTTCAGCTAATTTAGAAAGACTATCAGAGCATCCAATAGCAAAGGCAATTGTAATGAAAGCTAATCTAAAATCATACAAGAAAGCAGAAAAATTTAAAGTATTAAGGGGAAGAGGAGTCGAAGGAAAGATAGACGGGGATTTGATTCTTATTGGAAATCAAACACTTATGAAAGAAAGAAAAATCAATTTAAATAATTCAATTGTAATAATAGAAAAATTTGAAGAAGAAGGCAAAACTACTATGATTGTTGCTAAAAATAAGAAGGTCATAGGAGTAATAGCTGTTGCTGATTCAATCAAAGAAGATTCACAGAAAGCTATTAGCATCCTTAATAAAGAAGGATACACAACTTTCATGATAACAGGAGATAATGTAAAAACCGCTGAATCAATAGCTAAGCAGGTAGGTATCAAGCACACAATCGCAAATGTTCTTCCAGAGGATAAAGCAAAAAAGGTTGAAGAGTTGCAAAAAAAGGGTATGGTTGCTTTTGTAGGCGATGGCATTAATGATGCTCCAGCATTGAAACAAAGTAACGTTGGAATAGCAATGGGAACAGGAACGGACATAGCTATAGAAGTAGGAGATATAGTGTTAGCAAGAGGTTCTTTAATGGGGGTTGTTCAATCTATACATCTATCAAAGGCAACTTTTAAAAAAATAAAGCAAAATTTATTTTGGGCTTTTGCTTATAATGTTATAGCAATTCCGCTCGCTGTTGGAGGTATTCTTCATCCGGTTGTTGCAGAAATAGCAATGGCTTTATCTTCTATCACTGTTGTAACAAATGCCAACTTGTTAAGAAATTCAAATATTTAGTTAATGACTCTCATGCGCTTTTCTCAATCCCTCAATATCAATCTTCTTCATTTTAAGAAGAGTAGACATAACCTTCTCAGCGTTTTTACCCTTCATCATTTCACCCAAAGTAGTCGGAACAATCTGCCATGACAATCCATATTTATCTTTAAGCCATCCACATACCTCTGATTCCGGAACCGCAGAAAGAGAATCATAGTAATAATCTATTTCTTCCTGGTCTTCACATGGAATCATTAAAGAAATACCCTCATTAAAGTTGAATTTATGTTCAAGTCCAGACTCCATCATAATAAAATCTCCTCCCAGCAAAGAAAACCTAGCATGACTTATCTTTCCCCTATCATTTCCCTCTTCATATCTATGTATCTCCTCAATTTTAGAATTCTCAAAAATTGAAGTGTATAATTTCATAGCTTCCTCCGCCTTTCCATTGTTCTTCCCTGTAAACATTAACGAAGGAACAATCTTCTGTTTGCTCTCACCTAAAAATAACTGCCAAGAAACTCCAAACCTATCCTCAATCCATGCATATCTCTTGCTGAAAGGGTATTCCCCAAGTTCCATCATGACTTTACCAGCCTTGTGCAACTTTTTATAAAATTCATCTACTTCTTCCTTTGTTTTACAGCCAATAAAAAATGATATTGAAGGATTTTTCTTAAAGTAATCTCCTCCATTCAGCCCCATAAATTCAAATCCATCTATTTCAAAGACAACAGTCATTACACTACCGATAGGCTTATTTGATGGAGTATCAACAACATACTTCTCAACATTTTTTATCTTTGAATTTGGAAATATAGAAACATAAAATTTAGCCGCTTCCTCTGCCTCATCATCAAACCATAAGCAAGGCGATATTTTATTCATATTATTGTATAAGTCTACGCTATTTAAATTTTAGGAGTAATAATTAAACAACTCCCTTCAGAAAATCCTTAGGCAATACAGCAAATCCCCAATCTTGAAATTTAGAAGCCATAATTTCCAAGGCATCCATTATTATTTTCCTTCCTTCAGGATCATTCTTCATTACTTCTCTTAATGCAGATTCATAATCTCCTCTAGACATATGAAGAGTCTGAATTATCTCAGAAATATCTCGTGCAAGATAAACTTGAGTAGCAGGAGAAAGCCCTGCAACTTCTATTAAATGTTCTCTCATTTCATCATGTTTCTTACGATATTCAGGAGAATCTGAAAATTCAGCATACCTTGCCCAGCATGAATATCTTATTGTTTTTGCAATAACATCAGTTTCTTTATCGACCATTGTTTTTACAAGAAGAATTACTTTTTAATAACTTATATAATAAAGAACTATCCCAAAATCCTAAAAATCTCCCTTTTTCCTTCTTGATACAATTTTGTATATTCCGGTGGCTCACTGCTCTCTGTCTTAGCTTGATCCTTCTTATGATCATCCATAGACTTCTCAAATTCAGCCAAACTCTCAATTTCATACTCAATCACAATTTGATTATGTCAAGATGCCTTAGAAGATTTCGCATCTTGAGCATCCAAAAGTCTTACAAAAAACTAAAAGACTTTTTGATAATTAGTAACCATATCAAGTAAAACATATCCCTTAAAATCAGGCCATTTTGACATTTCTTCCTTCATCATCCTAGAAAGCTTCCCAGCATACCCTGGCTTAGCAATAAGTGTATCCCTTACCAAGAACTTTCCCTTTTTATTTTCTTCAGTCATGTTATTCAATAGTATATGTATTATATAAGGTTATGCAGTATTTTAGAATACCTTTTAACATTCTCTTTCACCTTTTCTTTTATTACCTTTCTAATCAACCCAACTGGCAGAGGTTCAGCAAAAGGAAACTTAAGATTTCCTCCAGGACCCTTATACTTAGCCGTTTCCCTAGCCAAAGATTTAGGGGGAGGAGGATAAAGTCCGATATGTTCTCTCCAAGCAGAATAATATATCAATATTCTCTTATTAAGCTTAAACGCAGGCATTTGATAACTAAAAATCTCTTCAGCTTCAGGAGCTTCCTTCTTCACAATCCTTCTTATCATCTCCAATCTCTCCTTAGATTTCACAGGAAGCAACTTAAAATATTCTCCAACTGTCTTGAACTTCTTCATTACTTCAACAAGATATTAAATTATTTAAGATTATGTAATATTAATTTCTGAATGAACATTTTTATAATCTAAAGATTAATATTATTATCATGCATAAACAATCAAAGAGTAAAAAAGAAATAGCCTCTGGCATAGTTCACAAATTACCAGAAGATTTGCGAAAGGCATTAACTTCAGATAAAACTTCTCTTGAAAAATGGAACGATCTTACGCCTCTTGCACGCAATGAGTGGATTTGCTGGGCTATATCAGTCAAAAAACCTGAAAAGAGAGCCGAGCACATTAAAAGAGTACGCTCAGAACTGAAAGAGGGAATGAGAAGACCATGTTGCTGGTATGGTTGTCTTCATCGTCCAGATAAGAAGATAAGCCCTTCAGTAAGAAATTTAGTGTTTGGCAAAAAATCTAAAAACATTAATGTTACTTAATTTTATTTCAGACTAAAACAATCTTTTTCATAGCTTCTTTTATCTTTTTAATATTCTCAGTAGAAGTTATCCATATTCTTTTTATGCTAGCATCAAAATAAGAATGTGCAATAAAATCTCTGAATTGAGCCATCTCAAACCAAGGAACATGTCTGTTCTTTTCTTTTAAAGCTCTTGGAATATTTCTGCTCGCCTCACCAATTATCTCAAGCCTTCTTATCACTGCATCCTGTAATTTTTTATCTTTCATAAAATCTGCTTCAGAAATACCTCTCATATACTCTTCAATTTGCTTTATGCTATCGCGAATATCATCAATATAAAGTTTATAATCCCTTTTCATTCTAGAATTCTTATTTCATCATTTAATATCTGACTTTTTAATTCTCTTCTTATAGTTTCATACTCAACAAGATCAACTTTTTTCTTTGTGGCCTTTTGGAGCAAGTCTCTTAATCTTATAATTTCTATCAAACCTGCATTATTATGCATTTTTATTAAAATATCAATATCACTATTTTTCTTTTGTTCACCCCTTGAATAACTTCCAAAAATTCCTGCCCGGGTTACTTTATATTCTTTTAACATGGGAATTATTTTAGTCTTTATTTTTTCTATTTCTTCATTTTTTTTCATGCCAATAACATTAATTTATAGTATTTAAATTTTTATTAAAATGGTCCCACCCAGACTCGAACTGGACAATGCTCGGTGTAAATAAATAGAACCTAAAAGTAACCTTCTCTAACAAGTAATTTTTTATTTTTTAATAATCTTTATAATTTCTTCTAATGTTTGCTCAATATCATGATTAGAGCTGTCTAATATATGCCATTTTCGATCATTTATAATTTTATTAAATTCTTTATGTAACTCTAATGCTCTTTCATTCATAGCATTTTCACCTCTTGACTTATCTCTTTTTACTAAAATACTTTCTTTCGGAAACAATACAAAAACTATTAAATTGTTTATTAATTTATAGTATGTATCGAGCTTTTCCTTAGAAACAACTACATCATCTATAAATACATTAAACTCTGATTTTAAAAAATTATTTGCCAATATACAGGCATTTTCAGTTGCTAAAGAAATTTGTTTATCTGACTCTTTGGTTTTTGGAAATGGAGCCACATACCCATTTCGAATCATATGTCTCAAATAATCAACATCTATCCTGACAGCCTTACTAAATTTTTCACATAGTTTTTCACATATTGTTGACTTTCCAGCTCCAGGTGGACCAGTAATTAAACAAACAATTTTTTTCATATCTTTCAATCTTTTTTAAAATTAATAAACATAATGGTCCCACCCAGACTCGAACTGGACAATGCTCGGTGTAAACGAGCCGGTTTAACCCCTAGCCTATGGGACCTAAATCTAAAACAAAACAAGCCCTTTTAAACTTTATTCATAAAGGTAATGTTTTTATATGTTCAATTATAAAAGAAAAAATGAGAACATACAGACCAGCCGACCTTCCAAGGCTTATTTTTAAAAGTATAAGGAATATGAAACCATCAGAAGTATTAGCTATTCTTAGAAATGAAGAAATACCGGGGCTTATTATTAATCTAAAAGATGACGAAACTTTTAGAACACCTCAAGATATAGATATATACACAATTGCATCTGAAAATGTTAACTATAATTTTGGTAGAGTATATGTAACAAAAAAGAATGAAGATAGAGTTGTATTATTTTTTGAGCCGGATAGAAAAGGATTCATTAAAATAATTAGAAATGGATATAGGCTCCAACTTGGAAGAACAACTTCTACAATGGACTCTGCAGGAGTTTATCATCCTAGTGGTAGTCGTCCAAGGATTTTTAGAAGCCCTCCAAGACAGCACTAAAACTAAATCTTTATAAAACTATTATTCTCCCTAACTTTAAGCGATGGTAGTACAGCGGTTAGTATGTCTCGTTGCCAAGGTAAGGACCAAGGTTCCTTGACCATCAACCTCCTTTAAAATAGAGGTGCAAAAACGAGATGACCCGGGTTCAACTCCCGGCCATCGCATTTAAATCAGAAAAATGAAAGTAAGAAATAGTTACGCTGTAAATAAATTGCTCGTAGCAACTCTCGGTTTTGAAGATATTAGAAAATTTACTCAAAGAGAGCCAATTTGCTGCAGAGCAGATTTAGAGCAGGGAAGATATAATTTTTTTCTCTTTTATAATGGAAAAGAATCAACATTTGTTCCTATTCATGCTTCATCAAATAATAGTATATACATAGGTCTTCCAGTGCCTGAAACTCATAGTGATGATTTTTCCCAATTAAGAAGATTAAATAACCGAGAGCTTAGAATATGGTATAAGTATTATCCAAGTAATGGAAAACCAACTCATCTAAAATTTAGAGTAAACCCTAACATAAAATAAGGTGATTAGTGCAATTCGACACTAACTTTTTAGATTTTATTAGTTATGAGCCATAATAACACTATAAATACTCATTCAGATTACAAATAATATCTTGCAAAGTTATCTTAATTATCATCTATAAAACTATAATAATTTAGCTATTTTTTAGTGCTAAAATATATCAATTACCTAAAATAATTAACTTCTTTAAGTTAATGAAGATTTATATAAAAAGATTAAATATTGTTGATAACTAAAAAAACAATGTCGAAGGATTTAGAATATTGGGTTAAAAGAAAAGGATTAGTCAGGCTAAATATAGGCGATATATCAATTCCAGGAAATGTAAGATATGCAAAACCTGAAGATTTTGAAGCTTTGGGAGAAGAATATATTGGGTCAACAAGATATGTATTTCAAACTGAACATAAGCAGAGAATAAGAGTTACAGCAGATGGAAAGAAGGATAAAGTAACAGGAGATCAAGCAAGAGGAATATTATCTATGAGACAAGAAGATTTCACAGGAAAAGAACACATACTTCAAAGATATGGTAATTAATCCATCCCTTCATAAGGATTACTAACTTTATTCTTTGCAGAACTTCCGGACGAAGTCAAAACATCATCTATCCTCAAAATCATCGTCGCTACTTCCGAAGCGGAAGAAATTGCCTGCGTCTTTATCTTCAACGGTTCAATAATTCCAGCAGCAAAAGTATCTTCAATCTGATTGTTAAACAAATTAATTCCATCTCTCATAAATCCTGCTTCATGCCTCTTTCTCATCTCTGTTAAAATATCAATAGGGTCAAGTCCGGCATTTTCAGCAAGTGTTTCAGGAATTGATTCAAGTGAATTTGCAAATTCCTCAACAGCCAATTGTTCTCTCCCTCCTAAAGTCTTGGCAAAACCGCGCAATCTTTTAGCCAATTCTAATTCAACTGCTCCTCCTCCGGCAACAACTTTCCCAGATTTAACAGCAGAAATAACATCCCCTAATCCATCTCTTATAGCTCTCTCAACTTCATCAATAACATGACTAGTTCCTCCGCGCACAACAATACTAACAGCCCTCGGATTCTCACACCCTCTAATATAGGTCATAGCATTATCCCCATACTTAATCTCTTCAACTTCTTTTGCTTTCCCAAAATCCTCGTTGCTAACCTCTTCTAAACTAGAAACTATCTTTCCCCCAGTTGCACGAGCAATCTTCTCCATATCGCTCTTTGTAACCCTTCTTATAGCGAAAATTCCTCTCTTAGCAAGATAGTATTGAGCAACATCATCTATTCCCTTCTGGCAGAAAACAACATTTGCCCCAGAAGCAATTACCTTATCAGTCAAAGCTTTCAAATATCTCTCTTCAGATTTTATAAAATTCTCAAGTTGCTCCGGAGAAGAAACAGAAATCTTCGCTTCCGTCTCTGGATTTCGAAGCTCCAAAGCAAAATCAACAAGTAAAATTCTAGCATCATACACTTTAGAAGGCATATCATTATTTGCCCTCCCATTATCCAAAACAAATCCTTGTATTAACTCACTATCTGTAACAGAATCGCCTTTTATCTTCTCAATCTTAACATTTTCAATATCAATCTTCTTTCCTTCAGAAATTAAATCAACAGCGCTTACAATAATCTCTCCTAACTTCTCCTTGTTCCCTTCTGCCCCTTTCCCAGTCATTGCAGTCATCGCTATCTGCTTTAAAACATCCCTACTTTCAAGATTTATAGCTATACTATTCAAATACTCAAGGGCCTTCTCTGCAGCCATCCTATAACCTTTTACAATAACAGTTGGATGAATATTCCTGTCAAGAAGTTTCTCCGCATTCTCTAATAGCTTTCCAGCAAGCAAAGCAGCAGTTGTAGTTCCATCCCCAACTTCCGATTCCTGCGTTTTAGCAATCTCAACCATCATCTTAGCAGCAGGATGCTCTATCTCCATCTCTTCCAAGATAGTAACTCCATCATTTGTCACAATTATATTTCCAGCAGAATCAACAAGCATTTTATCCATTCCCTTCGGTCCAAGTGTCGTCTTCACAATCTCCGCCACAACTTTCGCAGCCAATATATTATTTCTTTGCGCATCTTTGCCCAATGTCCTTGAAACATTTTCCGATAATATATACACCTGTTGTTTCTCACTCATAAATCTCTTATCAACTTCTATCTTTTAAAGATAATTATAGTGGAGTTTATATAAAATTGCCAATGTAATTTGTTCAGTTAGCTTACTCACTCATTATCTAAATACTATACCAAATAAGTTAAATGATGACTAATATATACTCTGGTTTAACTATTAATATTAGTTTGTAATAAACAATTTTGGCTATTGACAAAAGTATCCTTCTATTTCACCACACAAATCCTTTTTAAGCTGTTTATACTCAAAAAAACATGAAAAGAATCGCCGTTGGCGACATCATGACCAGAAATCTTATTACCGTTTCTCCCCAAACTAACTTATCTGAATCAGCTAAAAAGATGGTTAAAAACCGCGTTAACACCCTTCTGGTAGTAGAAAAAAACCATTTAATTGGTATAATTACAGCAAGAGATATACTATGGACAATAACTAAAAAACCAAACTTAAATCTAAAAGATATAAGCGCAATAGATATTGCAACAAGAAAAGTAGCAGTAATAAAGCCCTCTGCAGATATTTCACAAGCCCTAAGAAAAATGAAGGCTTACAATTTCAGAAGATTACCAGTAATTTCAAAAGGAGAGCTGATAGGAGTAATAACAATAAAAGACATCTTAAGAATAGACCCAGACCTATACAAAGAAATAACTGATATAATGGAAATAAGAGAAGAAGAAAGAAAAATTAAACAAATATCGCATCATTCTTACCCAATAGAAGGCCTCTGTGATAATTGCGGAACCTTTGCTCCATTATTAAGAGTTTATGACCAGCTTCTCTGTCCCGACTGCAGGGAAGAATTATACTGATTTTACTTGACCCTCCTGCCAATATAAAACAAACTTTCCCCTTGACTGCACAAGAGAATAAACATCAAGTTCGTTAATTGATAAAGGAAAGTCTGTTATTGAACCGTCTTTTATACCTTCAACCAAATTAAACAAACATGCATTTAACATTCTATCTCCAGAGGTAAAAGCTACATACTTTCTTTGATGCGCCAACCCCAATGCAAGTGCGGCTATCTTAATATCAGTTAGAGGTAATTTTTTATTAAGATCTATTACTCTATAAGGCGAGGAGAATGTTGATAAGTAAGTCATAACCACATCCCTGCTAGTTCCTAAAACTCTATCTAATGTAATAGTTCTGCCCGCTGTTAAAAAGCTTGCATTTCTGGAAGATTTCACCTCCTCAAATACTGCAGGAACAGTTAAAGCATTATCACTTTGAGAAACTTCCCTCTCAAGTCTCTCATTCTTATAACATAAAATAGGGATAGTAGTGTCAAAAACAACCAACTCATAATTTTTGGTTAAATCAGCAAAATCAAAATCTGTCATAATTAACCAACAAAAATTGCCTTTATAAAACCATTTAAAAATAAAAATTATTTAGAAACCATCATCATCAGGCTCATCCTTCTTGTCGTCGTCATCGTCATCATCGGAGTCGTCATCGTCATCATCACCCTCCATCTCTTCCAACTCCTCATCATCTTCTCCAGCTTCCTCCTCTTCATCATTTTTACCCATGTATTTAAACCTCCATTCAATTATCCAATTATAATATCAAATCCTTTTTAAATTTTATTATGCAGATTAGAATATTTACTAAACGAACTTATTTTATAAGATTTATATTTTATCTAATAACTTAAAGTTTATTTTCCAAAAATAAACTTCTTTCCCTTATACAAGCTTAAAACTCCAAACAAAGCGCATATTAAAAATAAAATTCCTGAAAAATCATACCAAACACTATTCTCAAGATAATTCAAAGACAAATAAGAAGCAGCAAAAAACACAGCAACCGCCAGCTTATCATTCCTTTCAGAAGCTCTATTCTTTTTATCCTTCGCAATATCCCTCTTTTTCAGCTTCGGCATAAATAACATTATTAATTATTGTTTATAAAAGTATTTATATCTAAAATAAGCTCTCAAAATCTTCTCTGGAAATCTGAACATCTTTCTTTATTATCTTTAATAATAAACCACGATCAAGTTTTTGCCCTGGATGATTTGGAACTACTGTTGTTCTTCCATCATCGTGTCTCAAGAATACATGGCTTCCTTCTTGTCTGATTGCTCTAAAACCAATTTTAGATAAGACCTTAATTAATTCAACAGCAGTTAGCTGAGGAAGTTTAGGCATATAGTTAAACCTCTATCTTTTTTACAGCAATAAAATTATCTCTTATCTTGTCTTTTCCCATAACTTTTAAATATAAAGAAATAGCCTCTTTAGTATTCTTCAATAATTCTTCCATTGTTCTTCCCTGTGTATGGCATCCAGAAAGTTCAACCACCTCTGAAATCAAATAACCATCTTGTCCTTTCTCTATAACTATATTAAATTCCATATTTTACCTACAATATTAAAGATTATAAAACTTCCTAAATAAAATCCCCTCGCCCAGAGTTGAACTGGGGATCTTCCGGGTTCTATAAAAAACCGCTAAGTGGAGGCCGCTCACGCTTCATCCTGTTTCCTATATGGAAAGTCCGCGCTAGTATTATTCTACAGCCAGACGCTTTAACCACTAAGCTACGAGGGGATATTTGTTAAACAAAAAGTGCATATTTAAACCTTCTTTCCTTATGGAAAGAATGGAATAAAGATTTCAATCTTTAAACCTTTTTTATCAATTGGATGTAATATTTTGACATCTTTAAAGATAAACAAAGTAAGTATTACCATTAATCTAGCAGGATTCATTTATCATATAATAATTTTCTTAGATAATAACTTTAGCTATTTTAGTTTCTTTGATGCGTACAACTTTCTTTTCTAAAGAAAGTCGTACTAATCCTCAATCTTCGCAACGCTATCACTCACAAAATAAGCCTTATTTGAATTAACAAATTTGCTCGCGCCATCTTTCTGATAAGCTAATCTCGCAACTGGCAGTTCAAATCTTCCGACAGCTCTCAATTTAGAATAAATAACATAACTATATGCTCTCTCTTCTCCTGCCCTCATATTTCCAATGTTCCATTCCAATCTTCTGTGCTGCTCATCAATCTTATCAGGCCTCTTTCCAAAACCCTCATAAATCTTTGCCATTCCAGGAATGTGGTCAATCAATTGCCCGCTCGTTACACTCTTTCTCGCTCTGACATTCAGAACAACCCTTAATGCAAATTCTCCTCCTCTCGTTCTTACCAAGGAAACTTTCTTTCCTAAAACAACATCGGTAAGAAAATAAAGACGCGCTACAACTCCAATGAAAACAACAAATATTATCAAGAGAAGAGGAATTGTATAATTAGTCGTCACATTAACCGATAGAGAGGCTCCTGGCCCAATAACCTCGCTCCATACGTATTCAACAATTAATCCGCGCCTTATAACTTCCTTCGGCTCAGCCGAAAAGTGTGTGAATAATCTAGTCAGCAAATTCTTGCTCACTATAATCTCAGCAGTTGCAGGAACATTCCCTTGATTAATCTTCCTGTCAGTTGTAGTTCTTATTATAAAACCTTCAGTTACGCTCTCGGTCTTTATCTCTTCTTTTTCAGTATACTGAATTTCAAATGGAAGTTTAACTTTGCTCCCACCAAGGCTCAATTCAGCCTCGCTAGTATACTTTCCAGCAGTTATACCGATAAGTCCTGAATTCGCGCTTTTATTTATAGAAATTTTTTCATATGGCTTTAATGAAATCTTTTCATCCAGATTAAAGAATTTTGTTTCTGTCTTAATAGTTAAGTCTTCAATATTTGTATTTTCTTTATTAACTAAGAAAATTTCCACATTCTTCTCCCCTGGAGATATTGGCATCACCTGAAGTTGAACAGCATCTTTCAAAGTAACTATTTTTATTGCCAAGTGGTCCTTATATATTCCAGAACTCTGTCCTCTAAGCTCATATTCAAAATCATATATTCCTTTGAAACTTCCTCTTACTCCCTTGCTTGGATATGCCTTCACTTCAATAGTTTTTTTGCCTGAAGGAAGTATAAACGTCCCCTTAGGGCTGAAAGAAACACCCGAAAAAGAATATATCTCAAAATTATCCTCTCCATCATTATTAGTTATTAAAAAGTCAAAAACAGCTGGATTTTCAAGCTCTGCAATTACAACACTGCCCTTATCCTTCTTCTGAATATCCAAATCTGGAGATGCATAAGCAAAAGAAACTAAAACAATTAGCAAAAAGAAACCAAGAATAAAACCAAAAAGTCTTTTCGTCTTCCATGAGACTTTAGAATGCTCAAGATTGTATTCTGCAGTATCAATCTTGACATATCTCGTTTTCATAGTTTATCAAAAATACAATTCTTATATAAATATTTGTATGTCAAGATGCCTATTGAGGATTTTTCATCTTGAGCATTCTAAAGTCCTAAAAAACAATTAAAAAGACTTTTGTATATTTTTATCAATTTCTTCTGCCAGTTAATTCAAGATACGCCTTAAGCTCTTCTTTGAACTTTGCTGTATTCTCCCTTGCTTTTTCCTTCATAGATGTTACTCTGCCGGGAATAACATATTTATTGTAAACATCCCTCATAAAACGAAGAGTGGGCATTCTGTCCCACTTGCTTTCAGGATCTCTCACTAAAGTAGTTTTTATTTCCACAGAAATATTTCCTTTATTCATCTTCTTTTTCTTGCCGTCTATTTCAACTTCAACATCAGTAAGATCCCTTATTTGAAAAACCAGCTTCTGCTCAATCTTAAAATAATCAGACATGGACTTGAATGCCTTCCACTCTATATCTATATCCCTACTGTTTCCAGAAACTTTTTCTGCATATTTTTCCTCATCAACACCATCGTACTGTTCATCTCTAAACCATGAATAAGCAAAAGAATAAAATCCAGCAAAATTAAAAATACCAGAATGTTCAACTTTCTCCTTCATTACCTGCTCTTTTTCTGACATTTTACCTGTATTGATATAAAATTTTATATATAAACCTTATGATATTAACCAGAAAGGATAAGGAGATTTATCTTAATTATTATTCAAAACTTGAACTTCTGCATCATTGTTTTCTTTAGAAAGCTCTTTTTCGGAGCTTTCAACTATAAAATTAACTTTCTGTGCATTTGCAGGAATTTTCACATTTTGAACCGTAAGGACTTTTCTTGTCCCAATCTCAATACTCTGCAGGTCAAATTCTTTTATTTCCTCGCTATTAGTATAAAGTTTTAAGTTTGAATCTTTAGAGTCCATAAGCCCAAGGTTTATAACGACAATTTCAAAATTCAAATATCTCCCAGTAGCATTCGCATCCACTTTTTCAATAGCCAAATCTGGCAGAGTATCAGCGGAATAAAGACTATTTATTTTATCAATTATATACTGGTCTAATATCTGATTACAGCCGGTCGTCGGAAACATAATACTTTCTTTATTTCCATTATGGTCAAATCCAAGAGCGTGCAGTATTTCGTGGGTTGCTACTTGCGGATTATCACAACTATCTGCTCTATAGAGAGAAACTTTTCCAGAGAATATTACGCTATACAAACTTGTATTTATGACTTGGCTTGGTCCTCCCTCTCCTGCAACAAAATGCCCCCTTTCAGCCGGCTCGGGGGCAATTTCAGAGCAGAATATTCTTATCTCCCCGCTGGCGGAGGGATAAAAACTCAAAACAGTTTTCTCATCTAGAAGCTCAAAAGCTTTAAGCACATCTTCTCTTTTTTTCTCACCGCAGGCATCTTCTATAGTATAGCTTATCCTCTTCTCTCTGTATCTCATATTTGGATAAAACTGCCCCCCATGGCTGCTTTCAGGAACATAATTTATATTATAAGAGTTAAACTGAACCTGCTCCCCTGGAAGATTATTCCAGAAAATATAAGCCCCTATTCCTAGCATAACAAATAGCAGAAGTATCAACAGCGTTTCCAATATGTTCATATACTAAATAAAAACAGATAATATATAAAACTTAACATATCTTTATAACTATAATTATAATCTCACCTAGAAATAACAATAACTCTGGTTTATTACTAATATTACCTATACCTCAAGCAAAGGTTAAAGAATTTTTTGCAATTCTTTATAAATATCTAATTACTGTTAAAAAAATGGAAAAGAAAATATACGATTACTCAATAGACAAAGACGCAGAAACAGAAAGGCAGTTTAAATCCTGCTATAAGGAGCCTTTCGTCACATCAGCAGCCCTTATGCCTGATGCTCACCCTGGATATGCTGCACCAATCGGCTCTGTCCTTATCACAAAAGGATTCATAGTCCCAGCGTGGGTAGGGTATGATATTGGATGCGGTTTAATAGCGGTCAGGTTGTCAACAAAAAAATCAGTAAATTTAATAGAAATAGTAAGAAAGAACGCAAAACAAATATATTCAGCAGTAAATAAAAAAGTCCCAATGGGAATGGGGGAAACAAACAAAACCAACAACATTTCAGGAAAAACTTTTTCTGCATTCAATAAACTAATAGAAACATTCCAAAAAAAGGAATACAATAAAGAAATTTTAAATTATCTTAAAAATGCTTCAGTAAAACACCTTGGAACTCTAGGAGGAGGGAACCACTTCATTGAATTATCCAATTGCAACAAAGAGTTATGGCTTATTATCCACTCCGGCTCAAGAGGTATCGGTCACAAGGTGGCCCAAAAATATATGATTCACGCATCTGGCTCAAAGGAGAATTTTGAAAAGACATTTCCTCTGTCTGTGGATTCCCAATTAGGAAAAGAATATCTGAATCTACTTGATTTTGGATTAGGATATGCCCTGTTAAACAGATTAGAAATGTCTTATCGGATCGTGTTCGCAATAGAGAATGTCTTAAAAATAAAATTAAAATCACAACTATGGACAAATAAAAATCACAACCACGCAATTCCAGAAAAATCGCAGTATATCCATAGAAAAGGCGCAACTCCTGCAAAAAAAGGAGAAAAAGGAATAATTCCCGCAAATATGCGCGACGGTTCTTTTCTAGTTGAAGGAAAAGGAAACCCTAAATTTTTATTCTCATCTTCGCACGGCGCAGGAAGAGCATTAAGCAGGACAAGAGCAAAGAAAGAAATCTCCATGTCTGAGTTCCAGAAATCCATGGAAGGAATCACAGGGACCATAAGCCAAAGAACATTAGACGAAGCCCCAAGAGCATACAAAGATATCAACAAAGTAATGGAAGCCCAGAAAGACAGCATTAAAATTATCAAGCATCTCAAGCCAATTATAAATTGGAAGGGTTAATTATCATAAATAGTCTTATAAAAATCTGATAAGAGCCAACATTATAAATAAATTATATATAATTCCTATTTGATTTTCTTTATCAAAAAGACGATGTGCCACTCCACCTTAAAAGGTGGAGTTTGAAAAGGCACTCGTCTTTGGGATGTCCAAGATACTACTCCACACTAAAGTCTCAAGAACTTTCAGTTCTTGATGAT
>OBEQ011567337.1_pt1 | contig 80619 bp, 112 predicted proteins | sample 1670901 | NCBI WGS metagenome assembly OBEQ01 (sample SAMEA104232315, study PRJEB22302) | groundwater metagenome | biome: forest; feature: aquifer; material: groundwater | place: USA | collected 2011-08-07 | depth 5.4 m | reverse complement strand
TAGCAAAACCAGGCTCAATTACCCCCCATTCCGAGTTTGAAGCTGAAGTTTATGTACTTTCTAAAGAAGAGGGCGGAAGACATACCCCATTTTTCAAAGGCTACAGGCCACAATTCTATGTTCGAACCACAGATGTAACTGGCGAAGTGATCCTTCCCGAAGGAGTAGAGATGGTGATGCCCGGGGATACGACTAAAATGAACGTGAAATTAATTACTCCAGTTGCGATGGAAGAGGGTTTAAGGTTTGCTATCCGTGAAGGTGGTAAGACCGTTGGAGCTGGAGTCATTACCAAAATTAATAAATAATATTTTGGGTTGTTAAAAGGGGCTAATAGGCCCTTTTTTGTTTTAAGAGTATAATGCACATTGAAAAGAGGATACTAGTAACTGTTGCTGGTAAAAACCAGTCACTAGAAACTAGATACCAGGAACCAGAATTATGGCAAAAGGTCGTATTAGAGTCAAATTAAAATCATATGATCACCGCGTCTTAGACGCGACTTGTGAGCAACTACTGGATACTGCTTTACGTACTGGTGCCAAAATTGTTGGTCCAATTCCTCTTCCCACAGATACATCCAGAACTACAGTTATTAGATCCCCTTTCGTTGAAAAAAATATCCAAGAAACATTTGAATTAAAAACCCACAAAAGAATTATTGATATTATTGAGCCTACTGACAAAACAATAGATAGTCTTATGCATCTTGAGCTTCCTGCAGGAGTAGACATTGAAGTCAAAATGTAATGGTTCTTTCTTATATCCAGGCCGAGCCAATTATCCAGGCAATTAAATCCGGTGAGTCCCAAGTTGAAACTTCTTTAGATTTAAATCTATCTAGAACTACTATTAATATAGTATGGCAAGGCGTTGTTTTGCCTGATGGGCAGAAGTTAAATCTTAAGCAGCTAGAGAAAATTGTCAAAAAGGATAATAAGTGTTTTTTGATTCAAGATAATGAGATTATTCCGATCCAGGAATTTTCTGAAACAACAGAATGGATGAGGACGCTTTATCCAACTGAGAGTGCACCAACTACTCTTGTCTCTGGGATCCATATGCACCGGATTAAAGATGTAACCCCATGGGAGCATGCCAGGCTGATGGTAAAAGCATTGGGATTTATGGATGGTAAAAAAGTTTTGGATACTGCCACAGGTTTGGGTTATACAGCAATCCAAGCTGCCCAAAGAGCCGACCATGTCATCACAGTAGAAATTGACCCATCGGCCATAGAAATTGCCAAACTTAACCCTTGGTCCCAAAAACTTTTTGATAATCCCAAAATTATATTAATAGTTGGGAATTTTTTAGAAGAGATTGAAAAATTTGACGAGGGGGAGTATGAATTAATTATCCATGACCCGCCGACTTTTAAGCTATCAGGTGAGTTATATTCCAGGGAGTTTTATCAACAATTAAACCGGGTTTTAAAAAGAGGAGGGAAGTTATTCCATTATATTGGGGACCCGGAGAGTGAGATTGGGAGTATGGTGACAAAAGGTGTGGTCCAGAGGCTCAAAAATGCCGGGTTTAGTAAAATAGAAAAAATTCCTCAAGCTTTTGGCCTGGTTGCGGGCAAATAATCAAACTTGCTTTTTCTCCCATAGTCTAGGAAAATATAGAAGTGAAAAAACTGCTTGGACAAGATGGTTTAATCCACACTGTGTCTCTTTTACTAATTATTGCCGCAGTAGGTGTTATCTCTTTTTTACTGATCTCTTCCACATTGCCAATTGGGGGCTTTTTTGGTCAGTTATTTAAAAAACCTGCCTCTTTTGCAGCTACCGATAATATTTCAGTTTCAATTGATGCCAATGCTAATGTTCATGCTATTAGCCCATATATTTATGGAACTGCTGCAAGCTCGGATCCCTATCAAAAAACCATGGGGACATCGGTTTCCAGATGGGGAGGAAATCAGGTCACAAGATATAACTGGGAGATCAATGATGCGAATTCCGGATCAGATTGGGGCTTGTGTTTTCAAAATTATTTAGGGCGGGGAGCATTTTCTAATGTTTGGTACACCCAAGGCGCAGCCGGGGTTTCGATAAAGGATTCTGTTAATGCCAATAAAGCTCAAAATATGGAGAGCTTATTTACTGTACCCAATTCTGGATGGGTGGCAAAAGATGGTAATAATGGGACTTGTTCAACAAATGTTCCAGCCAATGACGGACCGCCTATAGGGATTGCTACAAACGACGAAGCGGCGATCTCCGGGTATGATCCGACAGCCAATAGAAATACGACCAGTATCAGGTCGCAAATGAAAAAAGGTTCGGCTTTTATCTATCCTCCAAATCAAAACGATGGAGTTGTTTACCAGGATGAGCTGATTGGCTGGCTTGTTAGCCAAATCGGCAGGGCAGATAAAGGTGGTATCAAATTTTATGCCTTTGATAATGAGTTTGATTTATGGAGCAGTACGCACCGTGATATTCATCCGGCTCAGACCGGTTATGATGCACTGTGGAACAAATTTTCCACCTTTGCTAATGCAGTCAAAGACGTTGATCCTTCTGCGATAATCACCGGACCGGTTAATTGGGGGTGGATTGCTTATTGGGACTCACCACTTAAAGACCGGGGAGCTCATGGGAACGTCCCACTGTTGAAGTGGTTTTTGCGTCAGGCAAAGCAGGCAGAGACGAGCTCAGGCAGAAGAATTTTAGACGTATTGGATGTGCACTACTATCCCCAAGGTGGGCAATACGGCAATGATGTATCGACGAATATGCAGGCCTTGAGACTCAGGTCAACGCGCGAGCTTTGGGATCCAACATATTCAACTGAATCATGGCAAACTTGTTGTGAGGGTGGACCTCAAATCCAAATTATCAACAAATTAAAGACTTGGATTAGTGAAGAATATCCGGGAACTAAACTAGGGATTACTGAGTGGAATTGGGGAGCAGATAATCATATTAATGGGGCGCTAACAATCGCAGATGTTTTGGGGATTTTTGGCAGAGAAGATGTTTATTTGGCCAACTATTGGACCACCCCTGCCGATCAATCTCCAGGGTATTGGGCTTGGAGGATGTATCGAAACTATGATGGAAATTTTTCAAAGTTTGGCGATACTTCAGTTGGAGTGATAAGCGCTGCAATTGATGTGGATAAAATCTCTGTTTATTCCTCAAAAGACTCTATAACCGGTGATTTAAAAATTATGGCGATTAATAAACAACCAATAAATGATGAAAATGTCACGTTTAATTTGGCTAACTTTACCTCTAACGGAATGACTAAGGTTTACCGTTATTCCCAAACTGATACCACAAAAATTAATAAATTGGCAGATATCTCGGGGGTAGGAAGTAGTTTTAACTATAATTTACCGGCTTATTCAATTACTTTATTTGTAGTTGCGGCTTTAGGTATTGGTCCAACCCCTCCACCCTCTATTACTCCTACCCCAACACCCACCCCTTTATGCCCCAAAGGTCCACTAGGGGATATTGATTGTAATGGTTTTATCAATTTATTTGATTACTCTATTTTGGTAACTAACTTTGGTAAACAAGTACCAAATAATACCCTGGGAGACTTAGATAATAATGGGAAGGTTAATCTCTTTGATTACAGTATCCTGGTTAGTAACTTTGGTAAATAACACAAAATGTTTAAACAATTTACAAACCAGCAAGGTCTAATCCAAACGCTACCTCTTTTATTAATTATAGCCATCGTAGGTGTAATCTCTTTTTTACTATTGACCTCAGTTGCCCCTTTTAATAATGGATTCTTTAACAATTTAAACCCCAAACCCCCCTCATATGCTGCGGTAATTCCCATCAGCAGCTTTAATACCAGAATTCCCTGGCAGGGAGGAAATTACTTTTTAGCAGGAGTAAACGTGCCTTGGTGGAACTGGCAAAGAGATTTTGGCGGAGGACCAACCGGTGGCGGAGTCTCGGGTAACTTGGTCAACCTGCAAGCTGGATTCCAACAACTTAAAAATGCCGGAGTTCATACAGTTAGGTGGTGGACCTTTGAAGGGGATCCCTGGCAGATTAACCGGGATGGAAACGGTCCAACAACCTTGAACCCAGTCGTCTATCAGGATTTTGATGCCGCCCTGCAACTGGCAAACCAATACGATTTATATTATGACTTTGTGCTTTTTGGTGATACCACCTCGATGCCTAATACTTGGGAAACTGATCCTGCCCAAAGGCAGAAACTGGTTAATGCCTTAATTCCTCTTTTCCAACGCTATGCGGGTAACCCCAGAGTAATGACCTGGGAGCTTTATAATGAACCTGAATGGCAAACCCGGAACGGACTGATTTCTACTCAAGCAGTCGTTGATACTGGAAAGGCGCTGACGACGGCCATTCACGCTAACTCTAATTCCTATGTGACAGTGGGCAACGCCCAACTACAGGATATGCCAACTTGGTTTGGGACAGGGCTTGATTACTATTCACCCCATTTTTATGATAATTTTGATGCTACCAATAATCCTTTAGCCAGAACAGCCACCCAAGTAAAGGCTCAATGGAATATTGACCGGCCGATTGTGATCGGAGAGATTCCTCTCGGTTCAGCAGTGGCTGATCCCCTAGGCCGATGGAACGCGCTTTATAATAATGGATACGCAGGTGGTTGGTCCTGGTCACTGTTTGGCAGCCAAACAGGGGATAAGCTTACGACCGATATAGTTGCGATGACAACTTTTGCTTCCCAGCACAATGATTTAGGGCCGCGTGCAGCTACCCCCACCCCTAGTTCTACCCCGCAGCCAACTCCTACCCCAACTGTCTCACCAACAAAGACGCCTGCACCCACCCCAACTCCCACCCCCTCACCTTGTCAGGGTGCAGATATCGACAAAAATGGGGTAGTTAACCTTTATGATTACTCAATACTGGTGACTAACTTTGGTAAAACTGGAACTAATATCCCGGGAGATCTAGATAATAACGGAGTAGTGAACCTTTATGATTACTCTACTTTAGTGACAAACTTTGGCAAAAGCGGTTGTTAGTTTGGGAGTAAAAATAATGGTTGACAAGAGACTTTATTTTAAGTCACAATAGATAAAAGCATGCACACTTCAGAACATGGAAAAGGGTTTATCCCAATTTTAATTCTAGTAATAGTTGCAGCGGTAGTAGCTGTGCTTTTTCTGAGTAAAGATAATCTAGGGAATAATTCTCCCTCTTATGTTCCTCCGGTACCAGTTGGTAATAAAACTTCACCAGTACCAACACAACCCAAAGGGGTAGTAAATCTAATGTTGGATCCGGCTGATGCCAGCGCCAGTGTCAACCAATCTTTAACTGTTAATGTTAATATTGATACCAAAACAGAAACAGCGACAGCAGTTGAGCTTCATTTAAGTTATGATCCAAATTATTTGGATGCAGTATTAGTAAAAGAGGGGACATTTTTGCCAGTGGTTTTGAGTCCAGCTAAGATAATGGCTGGGAGTGCTGTGATTGTTGTCGGCTCAAACCCAACTTCTCCTCAAAAAGGGACTGGGACCGTAGCAGCAGTGACTTTTAAGGCCAAAAAAGCCGGGATGACTAAAGTAATGATTGATAAAACGACGCAAGTTGCTGTAATTGGTAAAACCGGCGATGTTTTGGGCTCAACTTCCGGGACTTCAGTTACTATTAAATAGAGTTACGCTAATTTAATCCGATTTAATTTTTCTAAACTGGCTACAATTTACCCTACGTATAAAGCACTATAGTGTGAGTTGCATTTAGGCTCATAACTGTGTTAAACTTCTTGTACTGATGTCAAGGTCAGGTTAATTTTACATTGTAAATTTTCAGTAGATCGCGCGTCGTAGTCTTTTTTCGATACGGCGATTCTAAAAATATTGAGCGCACTACTGAGTGAGTTCCAACCAATTGGGCTCACTCTTTTTCTTGGCAAAAAATTATGATTACTTCATTAATGGCGATCAAAAAGGGGATGACTTCAAGCTACGATGCTCGCGGCAGGCGGGTTGGTGCCACAATTTTGGAAGTTACCCCCAATCATGTAACCCAGCTTAAGACCAAGGAAACTGATGGGTACCAAGCGGTCCAGCTTGGCTTTTCCCAAAAAAAGCGGATCAATAAACCACAAATTGGGCACCTTAAAAAAGCTAATATTGATTCCCCGCTTAAGTTTATGCGCGAAGTCAAAGCCGAAAGCGTGGAAGATTTAGAACCTGGCACACAAATATTTGTAAGCCAAGTTTTTTCCAAAGGCGACGTGGTCAAAGTGACAGGTATCTCTAAAGGGCATGGGTTTCAAGGCGGGGTCAAAAGGTATAATTTTAAAGGCGGGCCAAAAACCCACGGCCAATCAGACCGCCACCGCGCCCCAGGTTCCTCAGGTTCTGGTACTACTCCCGGCCGGGTTTATAAGGGACACCGCGGTGCCGGACATTACGGAGTAGAAACATTTAGTTATTTGAATTTAGAAGTTATTAATGTTGATAAAGCTAATAATTTGTTGATGATAAAAGGCGGAGTTCCGGGCTCAATTGGGGGGCTGATCATGGTTCAAAATATGGGTAAGGTCAAAGGTTATACTCCCCCACCAGAGGAGAAAGAGGAAGAGGAGGAAACCGCGGAATTGAGCGAAGCGCCTACTGGCGCAGTAAGCGGGACTGAAGAAACACTAAACCAAGCAGAAGTGAATATTGAAACTGTTCAAGCAGTAGAATCGGAAGCAGTTCCAGAGGTAAGTGTTAAAGAAACAGCTAAGGAAGAGGAAGCAAAATAATCAAAATATAATGGCTACAAAAAAAGAAACAACTAGTAAAAAACCAACAGTTAAAAAAGCTACGACTAAGGTTGCCGAAAAGATGGCTGTTGTTAAAGTTGCTCCAAAACCAGGAAGTTTGTCAGTGCCAGTTTTGTCACTAGTTGGTCTATCAACTGGAACTTTGAGTTTGCCAAAGGAGATTTTTGGTGAAAAGGTTAATAAAGCACTCCTTGCCCAAGCTGTTAGGGTTTACTCCACCAACCAAAAAACTCAACCCGGTAATACTAAAACCAGGGGTGAAGTTATCGGTTCAACTAGGAAGATTTACCGCCAAAAAGGGACAGGTAATGCCAGACATGGTGCTAAAAAGGCGCCGATTTTTGTCGGCGGGGGAATTACTTTTGGACCTAAATCAAGAATGACGATCTTAGCCCTGCCAAAAAAAATGAGGAAAGTCGCTTTAATTTCTGCCCTTTCGCAAAAAATGCAGGACGGAGAGGTTGTAGGTTTAGATAGTTTAGAAAAAGCCACTGGCAAAACTAAACAGATGTTTAAACTGGCAAATAGCCTGTGGCAGATGGCGGGTGGTAAAAAGAAAAAAAGCCTGCTGATTATCAATGATCAAAAACTGGATATAGCAGCAAGGGCAGTTAACAATATTCAGGGGATAAGTTTTTTAACTGTTAGCCAATTGAATGCTTATGAGGTTATCAGACATCAAAGTTTGGTATTAACCAGGGCAGCGGTAGAGAGATTACAATCTGGTAAATCAGTGAAGTCAGCTGAGTCAGTGGTTCAGCCAGTCAGCGTACCTGTAAAGAAAACAAGGAAAACAAAGTAATGATCACTCTGATTAGGCCATTAATAAATGAAAAGTCGATGAGTCTCACAAAGTCGGGGTTTTTCACCTTTGAAGTTGGGAAAGAGGCCAGTAAAGCTGGAATTGAAAAGATGGTGGAGGGTAAATTTAAAGTTCATGTTATGTCGGTCAAAATTATCAACCTTAAAGCCAAAACCAAAACCCAACCTTCAAGAAAAGGTTACTTCCAAACTTCGGGGATGAAAAAAGCGATTGTGCAATTAAAAAAAGGTGAAAAAATTGCTTTGTTTGAGGTTGCCGAAAAGGATGCGGAAACCGAAGATGTGGAAGTTAGAACTGCTGAAGGAGAAGTACTGGGCAAATCAAAAGAAAAAAAGAGTCTGCTCAGGGGAACAAAGGTGAAAATTGAAAAAAATGAGGTCCAAAAAGAACATCCAACTGAACATATGCATACCCAACAGGGTGGAAAAACGAGTGGAAAAGCGAAAGGAGGAGCATCCTAATGGCATTACTAAATTATCCAGAAAAAACGCCAAGCAGAAGGTTCTCTTCCCATATGGAAAAACCGAAGAAAAATGGCAAAAGGCAGAAATCTTTGACCGGGCTGTTGCAAAAACACTCTGGCCGTTCCCATGGTCAGGTAATGGTCCGCCACCAAGGAGGAAGACATAAAAGGTTTTACCGGGAGATAGATTTTAAGCGCAGTAAATTTGATGTGGTGGGAGTAGTTTCAGCCATTGAATATGACCCCAATCGGAATGTCGACATTGCGCTTATTCATTATAGTGATGGAGATAAAAGGTTTATCTTAAGGCCAGCTGGTCTTAAGATAAAAGATGAAGTTGTAGCAAGCCAAAAGGTCGAGATTAAAACTGGCAATGCCACCAAACTGGGAAGTTTGCCAATCGGAACTGTGGTCCATAATGTGGAGATGACACCAGGCCGGGGCGGGCAGTTGGGCAGAAGTGCTGGGACTTCTTTAACGGTCCAAGCTAAAGAAGCGGGCTACGCGCACTTGAAAATGCCTTCAGGAGAAATTAGAATGATTAGTTTGGAAGCGATGGCTACAATCGGGATGTTGGGCAATGAAGAGCACAAGAATATGAAGCTGGGGAAAGCGGGAAGAAGCCGGCATTTGGGTATTAGACCATCAGTTCGCGGTGTGGCAATGGATCCCCATTCACACGCTCATGGTGGAGGAGAAGGCAGATCTGGAATTGGCAGACCAACACCAATGACTAAATATGGCAAACCAGCAGTTGGTAACACTCGTAAGAAAGGCAAATGGACCAGTAAATATATTATGAAAGGAAGAAGAGGATAAAATAATGGGATTAATAGAAGGACACCCTGAAGTATTGGTAGAAGATATTCAATTAATAGGGCAAGGTGACGAGATGAGAGTGGTTGCTGAAAAACCGGCTTTTGGAACAGATTATGTTTTTACTCCTCATAAACGAGTGGTTGGCAAAGATGAGTTGATAAAGGAGTTATGGGAATGGTCAGCACATGCTTTTAGAGAGGAAAATGTAATGGGTATTGAGCATGAGGCAGTATTTGTCGAAGGACCATCAGTTGATTGGGAATTGACTATCGCACAAAGGGTTGTGGTAGTGGAAGAAGATCCGGTTAGATTTGTTTGGAGTGGTTTTCCAAAGAATTATCGAGGTAGAATGCAACAAGGAGTAAAAGATTATGTCTAGATCAACATACAAAGGACCATATGTCGATGAGAAATTAATGAAAAAGGTCCAGGCCCAAAAGGTTGGCGGGGCAAAAACTCCAATCAAAACTTGGACCAGGAGATGTGATATTCCCCCTGAGTTTGTGGGGCACACCTTTTTGGTTCACCAAGGAAAAAACTTTATTTCAGTTTTTGTGTCTGAAGCGATGGTGGGTCATAAATTAGGGGAATTTGCGCCAACCAGAACTTTTAAAGGACATGGAAAGATGACTGAGAAGAGCTCAGCTAAAACTTAATATGTTATACACAAATGAACAAAAAAATATTGGAGATTCGCCTAGGAAACTGAGGTTGGTGGCGGATATGGTCAGAAAAATGACACCGGCTCAGGCGATAGAGATCTTAGAGTTTACCAATAAAGCTGCCGCTCCAAATTTAGCCAAAGCAATTAAAACTGCAGTTGCTAATGCCGGCAGTAAGGATGGTTTAAGTTTTTACAAAATTGAAATTAATGAAGGGATGAAGATGAAGAGATACCGGGTTGGTACAGCAGGCAGAGGTAGAGGCAGGCCATACAAACGAAGACTGAGCCATATTAAGATAGTGCTGACTGATGAAGTGAAGGGAGAAGAACATGGGACAGAAAATTAATCCGATCGGGTTTAGACTGGGAGGCAATGCACCTTGGGAATCAAGGTGGTTTGGACCTGGCCAAAAATACCATCAATTTTTAAAAGAAGACATGACAATCAGGGAATTATTGATGAAAAAGCTGCGTCCAGCAGGAATTACTAAAGTTGAAATTGAAAGAGCGGCGAGCAGGACTAAAGTTATTATTCATGTTACCAGGCCGGGAGTATTAATTGGCCGGGGTGGCTCAGGTTTACTAGACCTGAAAAAGTTTTTGATGAAGGAGCTAAAAATTAAGGATGAAAATGTTTTGGAGGTAGCTCCGATGGATGTTAAAGCCCCGGATCTAAATGCTTATTTAGTGGCCCAAAATGTGGCCGAACAACTAATTCGAAGAATGCCTGCAGCCAGAGTAATGAACCAAACAGTGGATCGGGTCATGAGGGCAGGAGCCAAAGGAGTAAAGGTCAGATTGTCGGGAAGGATTGGCGGGGCAGAGATTGCGCGGATTGAACATAAATCTTCCGGTTCTTTGCCGCTGCATACCTTAAGGGCGGATATTGATTTTGCTATTTATCCAGCTTTAACCAAATCTGGATTTGTAGGGGTAAAGGTATGGATTAACAAAGGGGAATCTAAAATCTAATGGCACTTTTAACACCAAGCCGAGTCAAATACAGAAAAACCTTTAAGGGTAAAAGAGGAGGGGTGGCAACCAGAATCAACCAGATCTCTTTTGGCAGCTTTGGTTTAAAAAGTGAAGAGGCTGCTTGGGTTACAGCCCGTCAGATTGAGGCCGCAAGACGAGCAATGACCGGTTATACCCAGCGCGGCGGACGTATTTGGATCAGAATTTTTCCTGATAAACCATACACCAGACATCCAGCTGAAGCCACCATGGGTGCAGGTAAGGGAGCAGTAGAAGGTTATGTAGCTGTGGTTAAGCCCGGGACAATCATGTTTGAAATGGGAGCTGTAACTGAGGTTGTAGCCAGAGAAGCGATGAGGCTTGCCGCCCACAAATTGCCAGTTAAAACAAAGTTTATAACAAGGGAAACACAACACGGAGGATAACAAATTTTTAAATTAAAAATAATATGAAAAAACAAGATTTAATAGATGTCAAAGCACTAGAGATTAAGGCTCTAAAAGAAAGGGTTAAAAAATTGCGCTTTGAAATTAGTGATTTGCATTTGGACAAAAATATGAATAAACTTGCTAACTCAAAAATAATTTGGAAAAGACGGAAAGATTTAGCCCAGATTCTGACAGTTTTAAAACAGAAAGAGTTACTAGCAATGTTTGAAATGAAAGGAGAACAGTAGTTATGGTAGGCAGAGTAGTATCAGTCAAAATGACCAAAACTGCGATAGTGTTAGTTGAGTCTAAAAAGACCCACCCGTTATATGGCAAATCTTATAAATGGACAAAACGTTATTTAGTGGATGACCAAATTGGTGTGGTTTTAGGGGATATTGTGATCTTTGAAAAAATTAGGCCAGTTTCTAAACATAAACATTGGCAAATCTCTAAGGTTTTAGGTAAAGATATTATTTCATTGGAACAAGCTGAGTTACAAGAGGAAGCAGCTGAGGCGATTGCCGAGGTAATGCCAGAGGAGAAAGGGGAAGAGGAGGAAAACGCGGAATCAAGCGGAACTGAAGAAACGCTAACCCAAGCGGAAGTGAGTACTAAAAAAATTAGTGAAGCAGACAAATCAAATGAGAAGGTACAGCCCAAAAGTACAAAAGAGACAAAAACACAAAAAGCGAAAGGAGAAACACCAAAGCGCAAATTTAAGACTTAGTGTCTTGAGCTAATTTTGTGTTTTTGTGTTGCAAAAGAGTTTATGGTTCAGCATCGTTCAAGGATGAAAGTGGCAGATAACTCAGGAGCAAAATATGTCCAGGTTATTCAACCGCTTGGCGGGTCAGGTAAAAGACTGGCCAGGCTGGGCGAGCTTTTTGTCGGAGTGGTTAAAGGGGCGATGCCAAATGGGCAAGTTAAAAATGGCGAGGTTATTAGGGCAATTTTAGTCCGGGCGAAAAAAGAGTATCGAAGGGCAGATGGTTCTTATATTAAATTTGATGAGAATGCCGCCATTATTATTGATAAAGATGGCAATATGAGGGCAACTAGGGTTTTTGGCCCAATTGCCAGGGAAGTCAGGGATGCCGGATTTTCGAAAATTGTATCCTTGGCACCGGAGGTTTGGTAAATATGCAAAAGATACACAAAGGCGATAACGTACAAATAATGCTTGGTAAAGACCAGGGTAGAACCGGGGCTGTTGAACGTGTGCTGGCCAAAAAAGATAGATTGGTTATCGCCGGCATAAACACTTTCAAAAGGCATATTAAAGGCAAACAGGGAATTGAAGGCGGGATAATTGATATTACCAAACCGGTTAATTTTTCTAATGTGCAGCTGGTTTGTCCAAACTGCAAGAAGCCAACTAGAGTTGGATTTAAAATTGATAAGGATATAAAAATAAGGATTTGTCGAAAATGTGGAAAGGAGATTGGAAAATAGACAGCAGTCTTCAGATGTCAGACATCAGACAAAACAATTTTCTGATGACTGAAGACTTAAGCTTGACGACTTTTTATATGAACAGACTAAAACAGAAGTATCAAGAGGAAGTGTTAAAAACCTTACAAAGTGAATTTAAAGTCACTAATCTTTTGGCAGTGCCAAAAATCCGAAAGGTGGTAATTAATATGGGAATTGGGGAAGCCAAAGATAACACCGGAGTTTTAGATAAAGCTTTAATTGTAATTACCCAACTGGCTGGTCAAAAACCGGTGATTACAAAAGCCAAAAAATCTATCTCCAGCTTTAAACTGACTCAAGGTGCGCCGATTGGGATTATGGTGACTTTAAGGGGAGAGAAAATGTACGCCTTTTTGGATAAACTGTTTAATATTGTTTTACCAAAAGTCCGGGATTTTCGCGGAGTCTCAGAGCTGGCTTTTGACCAAGGCGGAAATTATAATTTAGGACTTCGGGAACAGATGATTTTTCCGGAAGTTGATTATAAAAATATTGATAAACCCCGAGGTTTTCAAATTACGATTAATACCACTGCCAAAAATAAAGAGGAAGGAAAAAGGTTATTAGAATTATTAGGCATGCCTTTTAGGAAAGGAGCTACTAGTAGCTAGTTACTTGTCTCAAGCTACTAGTTAAGAACCAGTAATTAGAAACTAAGTGCCGGAAATCAGAACTATGGCTAAAGTTAGTAATATTGTTAAAACTAAAGTAAAATATGATGTTCAAAAAAGAAACCGCTGCAGCAGGTGTGGCAGGCCAAGGGCTTATATTAGAAAATTCGGAGTTTGCCGGATTTGTTTTAGGGAACTGGCATACAAAGGATATTTGCCGGGAGTGAAAAAATCTAGTTGGTAGTTTAAAAATATGGATACAGTCGCAGATAGTTTAATCAGAATTAAAAATGGATACTTGTCTTTGAAAAAAGATGTCGTTCTCCCCTACTCAAAATTAGTGGGGAATATTTGTAGTGTTTTGGAAAATTCAGGATTTATTGAAAGCTTTAAAGAAACTACCAATGAAAAAAATAAAAATATTAAACAATACTTAGTAGTTCTAAAATATGAAAACCGTAAACCTGTTTTATCTGATGTCAAAAGGGTCTCTAAACCGGGTTTAAGAGTTTATACAAATAAAAAAGCTTTACCCTATGTATTAAATGGTTTAGGAATTGCCATTATCTCAACCCCCCAGGGAGTCATGACCGACAAGCAAGCCAGAAAGAAAGGAGTAGGTGGAGAAATTCTCGCCTACGTTTGGTAATTAAAATATGTCTAGAGTTGGCAATAATCCTATCTCAATACCAAGTGGAGTCACGATTACACAGCAAAAAGATCTGCTGGTTGTTAATGGTCCAAAAGGAAATTTAAGCCAAAAGATCCTGCCGGAAGTAAAAGTAGAAATAGAGGAAAATAGAGTGGTGGTTAAAAGAAAAAAAGATGATAGTTTCTCCCGTTCGGTCCATGGATTGACCAGAAGTTTAATCAATAATATGGTCTTGGGTGTATCTGAGGGTTGGACCAAAAACTTAGAGATGGTTGGAGTGGGATATAGGGCCCAAGGCGGAGGAGACAACTTAACCTTAAGCGTGGGATACTCCCATCCAGTTATTGTTAAAGCACCTGATGGAGTAACTTTTGCAGTTGTGGAAAATACTAAAATCTTAGTTTCCGGGATTGATAAAACTTTAGTGGGGCAAATTGCGGCCAACATTAGAGATGTCAAACCACCTGAGGCATATAAAGGAAAAGGAATTAGATATCAAGGTGAATATGTGAGAAGAAAACCAGGAAAGGCAGGGAAGGCTGCAGGAGCTAAATAATTAAAATGCTAAAAGTTAAAAGACAACTAAAACACAAAAGGGTTAGAAAGACAGTCACTGGTACTAGCGACCGGCCAAGACTTGCTGTTTTTAAATCAATGCAACACATCTATGCCCAGATTATTGATGACAGCAGCGGCAAAACTTTGGCTGCGCAGTCGGATTTAAAAATTACGACTGGTACTAAAAAAGAGAGAGCTCTAACTGTCGGGGAAAATATTGCCAAAGTTGCAGTGAAAGAAAAAATTAAAATGGTAGTTTTTGACCGGGGCGGATTTAAATATCATGGTAGGATAGCAGCTTTAGCAGAAGGCGCTAGAAAAGGAGGTTTACAATTCTAAAGGATTGAAATTAATAATATGGCTTATCAACAAAACAGCAGGTCAAGACCGTTTCAATCTGAACCATCAGAGTTCTATGAAAAAGTCGTTCAAGTAAACCGTGTTTCTAAAAAAACCAAAGGCGGAGATAAAAGATCTTTATCAGTGATTGTGGTGGTGGGTGATAAAAACGGCAGGGTGGGGGTAGGTTTGGGAAAAGCCGGAGATGTGCAGTCAGCTGTTAGAAAAGCCACAAGTTATGCCAAGAAACATTTAATAAATGTGCCTTTAAAGGATGGGAGGACTTTGCCTCACCAGGTTTATATTAAATTGGGAGCGGCCAAAGTTTTATTGAAACCGGCAGCAGAAGGAAGAGGAGTTATCGCCGGCGGGGCAGTAAGGGTCGTAGTGGAGGCAGCAGGGATTAGGGATATTGTGTCCAAAACTTTAGGGACTTCAAACCAGGCCTCAAACGTTTATGCGACTTTAGAGGCTCTAAGGCGTTTAAAACCAATAAAAGTTAAAGCGGTGGAAAGTAAAGTCGCTGAAGAAACAGAAGTCAAAGAAGAAAAGCCTAAAAAGAAAACAGCTAAGAAGGAGAAAGATGCAACTTAATAACTTACCAAAAATTGTAACTAGAAAGAAAAAAGCCCTAGGCAGAGGGATTGGTTCTGGCAAGGGAAAAACTTCCGGCCGGGGGATGAAAGGCCAAAAAGCCCGGGGTAAAATCCCCGCCGCCAACGTTGGTGGAGGGCTGATTCTGTATAAAAAATTACCCTACCGCAAGGGTTATGGTAGGAGAGGAAATAATCCAACTAGGACTCCAAAGCCGGTACTTATTACTTTTGAACAGTTGAATAATTTACCTTCAAAGACTAAGCTAGATCTAGCTTGTTTAATTGATCGAGAGTTGGTTTCAGCCAAGGCTGCCAAGAAATATGGCGTGAAGATTTTAAGCAACGGAGATTTAAAAGTCTCCCTCACGGTTGAGATTCCGGTTTCGCAAACTGCCAAAGAAAAAATTGAGCAAGCCGGAGGGACTGTTGTTGAATAATATTTTCAGGCCATTTATTAATGCATTCAAAATCCAAGAACTCCGTCGGAAACTAATTGTTACCTTAATAATTCTAATTATTTTCCGGGTTGTGGCTTATATCCCTATTGGCGGAATTGACCTGGCTGGCTTAAAAACCCTTTTTAATAGTAATCAACTCTTGGGTTTGCTAGACATCTTTTCTGGTGGGACTTTGGCTAATTTTTCGGTTGTGGCTTTGGGGCTTAATCCCTATATCAACGCCTCAATTATTATCCAACTTTTAACAATGGTTTTTCCCAAACTTGAGGAGTTGTCAAAGGAAGGGGAACAGGGCAGGCAGATGATGAACCAATACACCCGCTATTTGACCGTACCGCTGGCGATTGTCCAGGCAATCGGTGTTTATACCTTGCTGCAAAAACAAGGGTTAATCCAAGTGGTAACCCCAATCCAAATCTTAACCATTATTGTCAGCATGGTGGCGGGGACGCTTTTTTTGATGTGGTTGGGGGAGCTGATTACCGAATATGGAATTGGCAATGGGATTTCAGTCTTGATTTTTGCCGGCATTATTGCCCGGGCGCCGGTGGTCTTATTCCAAACCGCCTCAGTTGTCCAACAACAGCAAATATTAAATCTATTAATTTTTGCTGGGTTGGCATTTCTGATCACTGCTGCGGTAGTATTTGTAAATGAAGGGCGGAGGCAAATTTTAGTCCAGTATGCCAGGAGATATACTGGTGGCAGAGAGGCCGGTAACCCCACACATACATATCTGCCATTAAGAGTTAATCAAGCAGGAGTTATCCCAATTATCTTTGCGGTCTCTTTAGTTTTGATCCCTTCATTTGGCGGACAATTTTTATCCCAAATGGCTCAGCCCCAGCTCAAAGCTTTGGGTGAATGGCTGGCAATTCATTTTACTTCCCAAGGCTGGGCATATAATGTCACCTACTTTCTGTTGGTTCTTGGCTTTACTTATTTTTATACGGCGGTAATTTTTAACCCGACTAAGATTGCAGATGAGCTAAAAAAACATGGTGGATTTATTCCGGGAATTAGACCAGGATCAGCGACAGCTAATTATTTAAGTTATATTTTGGTGAGGATTACTTTGGCGGGAGGAGTTTTTTTAGGGCTGATTGCAATTTTGCCTTCAATTATCTCCAACCTGACAGGAATTACAACTTTGGTTATTGGCGGTACTTCGCTACTAATTGTAGTCTCGGTTGTTTTGGATACGGCCAAGCAATTTGAGAGCAAATTAATTGAACGTAATTATGAGGGTTTCTTGAGGAGATAAAAATGAGAATTTTAATCATGGGACCTCAAGGATCTGGTAAGACAACTCTGGCAAGAATTATCGCTGAAAAATTAGGGATGTGTGTTGTTAAAACAGGGGATTTAGTCAGGGAAAAGGCCAAAGAGGATTCAGAGACTGGAAGAAGTTTAAGATACTCTCTGGAAACGGGAGATTTATCAGATGATAGAGTGGTAGCAAATCTGTTGAAGGCTGATCTTAATCATCCTAAATGTCAAAATGGTGTGGTGATAGATGGATATCCCAGAAGGTTGTCTCAGTTGAATGTTTTTGATCCGGAATTTGACCAGGTTTTTTATCTGGATGTATCAGATCAAGTAGCCATTGAAAGAATGCTCAAAAGAGGCCGGGAAGATGATACCCCGAAGATAATAAAGGAAAGATTAAGAATCTTCCATCAAGAGACTCAAGATGTTTTAGACTATTATCAAAAACAAGGAATTTTAATTAAGGTTGAGGGTAGTCAAGGGATAGAGAAAGTAAGTGGAGCTATATTGGCTGCCTTAAGCAAAGCTTAAAAAAATTGAAATTTTTTATAAAAGAACATGGCCAACATTCGGATTAGAAACGATTATGAATTAAAACTAATACGCCAAAGCGGGCAGATTACAGCTAAAGCGTTGAAAAAAGCCTTGAGAGTAGTCAAGCCTGGAGCAAATTTGCTGGAGATTGAAAAAGTTGCAGCTGAGGAGATTATAAATTTGGGTGCAAAGTTATCCTTCCCCACTGTTGGAGGTTATAAGTGGGCAACTTGTTTAACGGTCAATGAAGAATTAGTTCATGGGATTCCCAGGGATTATGAATTAAAAGATGGAGATTTGTTAAGCATTGATATTGGGGCGCTATATAAGGGTTGGCATACTGATGCGGCTTGGAGTGTATTGGTCGGGAAAGATGCTCCTGCTTCGCAGGAGTCAGAAAACCTGAAGATCGGAAAATCAGATCAGAAAAAGCGCTTTTTGGCGGTTGGGGAAGAGGCGTTGTGGAAGGCGATTAGACAGGCTAAAGCCGGAAACCAAGTGGGGGATATTTCGCAGGAGATCCAATCAACTGTGGAAGGAGCAGGGTATTCAGTTTCCCAAACCTTGGTAGGCCATGGAGTAGGAAAGCAGCTGCATGAAGACCCGGTTATTCCCGGTTTGGGCAAAAAAGGTACTGGTTTGAGTTTAAAAAAGAATATGACAATTGCCATTGAGGTGATCTATGCGGCAGGCAAGGCGGAAGTTGAACTGGCGAGCGACGGTTGGACTTATGTTATGAAAGACAAGAGTTTAGGTGGGTTGTTTGAGATGAGTGTGGTTGTCGGTGATAAAGGCGCTGAGGTATTAACAGACTGGAGAAAAGTTTAACCCTATGGGTTGTCTTAACAGTCCAAATCTGTTAAAATTCTAAGGTTGTACGTATGGCTGATCTACCGGCAGAGATTGAAATTGAGGGTAAGGTCCAGGAGGTATTACCAAATACCTTGTTTCGGGTATTGATTGAAAGATGTCCGGATATTCCGGAGCTTGTCGGCAGGGTGATTTTGTGCCATATATCTGGTAAAATGCGCAGGCATTATATTAGGCTGATGGTCAATGACCGGGTCAAGGCGGAGATGAGCCCGAAGTATGATTTGGAAAAAGGCAGGATTACCTTTAGATTAAAATATTAGCCTATAAGAACCTGGCTTCGCCAGAACCTTGAATTTTTAAATTTAAGGTTGGTAAAAAAAGGAAATTTAAAAATATGAAAGTTCAAGCATCAGTTAAAAAGCGTTGTACAGGTTGTAAATTTGTCCGAAGGGAGGGCGTACTTTTTGTGATCTGTTCAAGAGATCCAAAACATAAGCAGAGACAAGGATAATATGTTAGAGAATGTAAGTAGTGACAGAAGTGATCAAGTAGCAGTTTTTATAGTAACTGTGGCTGATAAGTTTGTGAGTAACACACTTGCTAATTTAGTAGACCATGGAATAGATAAACTAGTGATTGGGGGCGCTTTATATAAGGCTTTGGAAACCGATTATAGGCACCCTCAAGGTATGCCAGAGTTAACAAGAACAGCACTTGCTGGTGTATCAGCAGATGGAGCAGCTTTATGGTGGTTGATGAAAGATGAAAGAGTCGCACAGTCTGATTTGAAGTTGACTATGGGTAGGCAAGGAGGAGAGGTTTTTAGATCAAGAGAACTCAAAAGAATGGCAAGAAGAATAGGTATAACAGAAGAACAAAGAGAGAGTATTATATTAGACACTCTGTCTTTTCTTAGTAAAGGAGTATTAGGAAAATAAAATTATGGCACGTATAGCAGGTGTAGATGTACCAAATGAAAAGCGCGCTGATATTGGGCTGACTTATCTTTTTGGGATCGGGCGGTCTAATGTGGTAAAAGTTTTGAAAAAAGCTAAAGTTGAACCGGACAAAAGAATTAAAGACTTAAATGATGATGAAATTGGAAGGATTACCAAAGCTTTGGAAGGGATCAAAATTGAGGGAGATTTAAGGCGGGAGATTGGGCAAAATATCAAAAGGCTTGAGGATATCGGTACTTACCGCGGCCTAAGACACCGTAAGGGTTTGCCCACCAGAGGTCAAAACACCAGGCATAACGCCAGAACTAGAAAAGGCAAGAAAAAGACTGTAGGGACAGTGAGAAAGGAAGTTGAGGCCAAGATGGCACCTAAAAGCTAACTAGAGACTAGCTAATTAGTGAATTAGAAAAAACAAATGGCAAAAAAACAGATCATCAAGAAAAAAGCCGGGGAGAAAAAGCAGATCTCTGCGGGTCGGATTTATGTGACAGCAACTTTTAATAATACCTTAGTTAGTTTAACTGATACTTCAGGTAAAGTTTTATCCTGGAGTTCGTCTGGCCATGCTGGATTTAAAGGCGCGAGAAAAGCCACCCCTTTTGCGGCCATCACAGCGGTGGAAAAAGTTGCCCAAGCAGGAAAAAATATGGGGCTTTTAGGAGTTGAGGTTTATATTAAAGGTCCGGGACCAGGCAGGGATGCGGCAATCAGAGCTTTAAGAAATACCGGTTTACAAATAAGTATGATTGCCGATTTGACGCCAATGCCCCACAACGGGCCCAAGGCACCGAATAAGAGGAGAGTCTAATATGAGATACACTGGACCCAAAAGAAGATTATCAAGAAGAGAAGGAATTGCCCTTTTTAAAAAGGATGAAAAGTCCATTGAAAGAAAAGGTGCGGTTCCGCCTGGACAAAGAGGAACTAAGGTTAGGCCTCGGGTTACGGGTTATGGGACCCAGCTGCGGGAAAAACAAAAAGCCAAAAGAATGTATGGTTTGGCAGAGAGGCAATTCAGAAAAACTTTTGATGAGGCAGCCAAACGAAAAGGGGCAACTGGCGAAACATTTTTACAGTTTCTAGAAACTAGGCTGGATAATGTAATTTTTAGGCTTGGGCTTGCCAGATCAAGACCTGAGGCCAGGCAATACGTTTCCCATGGGCATGTAACAGTTGATGGTAAAAAGGTTAACATTCCATCTTACCGGGTTAGAGCAAACCAAGTAGTTGCAATTTCCCAGAAATTCGTGCATAATACACAAATCGCCAAAAATTTAGGTGAAGATATGGTTGTGCCTGAATGGTTAGAGAAAAAAGCGACAGTTGGTAAGGTGGTTAGATTGCCCTACCGGGATGAAATGGAAAAAGCGATACAAGAACAGTTGATAGTTGAGTACTATTCACGGTAGTTGAAAAGATTTGGGAAAGATTGAAGGTTATGATACCAGATTATCAAAATACAGAGCTGGTGGTTATACAATCATTAATGTTGAAGATAGAAAGGTTTTGAGACATACCGATAGATCAGGGGTAGTGACTTTGGTCGAAACTGGGGCATTTCTTAGAAGATCAGCGTCTGGACAAAATAAAAAAATAGACCAAGCTGGTTCTGATAAACAGAAAGTAAATAAATAAAATGCAAAAATTTAAAGTTATAACTGAAGAAGAAAAAGGCAATTGGGCTCGTGTGACCTTTGAGCCATTAGAACAAGGTTACGGTAATACCTTGGGAAATAGCTTGAGAAGAACTCTGCTAAACTCCCTTCAAGGTGCAGCTATTACCTCAATTAAAATCTCTGGTATATCCCACCAATTTGCCACTATTCCCGGAGTGATTGAAGACGTAATTGAAATTATCCTCAACCTTAAAAAAGTCAGGGTTAAAATTTATGGTGAAAAAGCAATTCGGCTAACTTTGAGAAAAGATGGTGAAGGTGAAGTCCGGGCCAAAGATATTGATACCGGCGGTTTTGGGGAGATCGCCAATCCGGATCAACATATTGCCACGATTACTAACTCTAAATCAAAACTTCATGTTGAGATGACTGCCGAAATTGGGGTAGGTTATGTCCAAGCCGGAGAGCGGAAATCTTCGGAAATTGGAGTAATCCCAATCGATTCAATTTTCACACCTGTTTTATCTGTTAACTATACTGTTGACCAAACTCGGGTTGGCAGAAGAACTGATTTTGATAAATTAAATTTAGAGATTATAACTGACGGAACTATTGCTCCTGTTGACGCAGTCTCTAAAGCGGCAGAGATCTTAAGCGGTTATTTCAAACAAGTTTACGAACCAGCAGAAGACACTGACCAGGTTTTGGATACAGCCAAACCTACCAGTGTTGTTTCAGATGAGTTATTGAAATCTTCAGTCGAAGAGTTAGATCTTCCAGTTAGGATCAGTAATGCGCTGAAAGCGATTGAGGTTGACACGATTGGAAAATTATTAGTTGTCCAACCATCAACACTGATGAAAGCCAAAAACCTGGGTGCAAAATCTTTAACGCTAATCACTGAAAAGTTGACGGAGAGGGGGCTTTCTCTCGGTGAGGCATAATGTTTATGGTAGAAAACTGGGAAGAGATAAAAATGAACGAACTGCATTGTTTCGCAATTTAGTGCAGTCGCTTTTTCTCGAAGAAAAGATTGTCACCTCTCAAGCGAAAGCCAATGCCATCAAAGGCACTGTTGATAGATTAATTACTCAGGCTAAATCTCCCGCCACAAGAAGATTGATGAGCCAATTCGTGACCCAAAAGAAAACCCAAGACAAGTTAGTCAAAGAGTTATTACCCAGGCTTAAAGGCAGGACTTCAGGTTATACTTCAATGGTGAAACTTGGTCGAAGGTTGGGAGATGATACCCCAATGGTACAGATGAGTCTTATTTTGGAAGCATCTGAAAATCTGAAAATAAGCAAAGCTTCTCTACGAGTCGGAAAATCTGAAAAGACTGTTTCGACTGAAACTAAATCTATAGGAGAAAAACCAAAAAAACAATCAAGAATTAAAAAGGAGATAAAATAAGCAAAGCTTGAATTTTGCTTACACAAAATATAATGGGTACCAATGTTTTTTCAGCCAAAAATATCAAAAGGGATTGGCATTTAGTTGATGCCAAAGACCAAACTTTAGGAAGGTTAGCGACTGGGATTGCCAAAACTCTGATGGGTAAAAATAAACCGGAATTTGTGCCCTATTTAGACCATGGTGATTTTGTGGTCATTATTAATGCGGCTGAGGTTAAAGTTACCGGTAAGAAACCGGCCCAAAAAGTATATACCCGCCATTCTGGTTTTCCCGGTGGTTTAAGGCAAGAGTCCTTTAATGATCTACAAAAAAGGAGACCAACTGAGATTTTGAGGCATGCCATCAAAGGTATGCTGCCAAAAACAAAATTAGGTGACAAGATGATCAAAAAGCTCTATATTTACCCAGGAGAACAACACCCCCACAAGAATCTGAAGAAAGGTGAAGAAAGTTAATGCCACAACAGAGCACATACCATCAGGCAGTTGGCCGAAGAAAAGAAGCTGTCGCCAGAGTCAGGCTTTTTCCTGGCAAAGGACAAATGATTGTAAACGGTAAACCGATTGCGGAATATTTTAAAGGACCGGTTTTTCAAAAAAAGTACCAACGGCCTTTTGAGGTCACAAAAACTTTAGGCGATTTAACAGGGACGGTCAAAGTTGTGGGTGGAGGAGTAGTATCTCAGTTAGATGCAGTAGTGCATGGGATCTCCCGAGCGTTAGATTTAGTTAATGAAACCCATCGACCAATTTTAAGGACGGCGGGACTTTTAACCAGAGATCCCAGGGTTAAGGAAAGAAGAAAATACGGTTTAGCCCAAAAAGCCAGAGCAAAGAAACAATCTCCAAAACGTTAAACTTTTAATATGAGATTGGAAGACAATCCATTTTTTGCACAATTACTTTCATTAGATTTACCAACCGAAGATTATGCGGTTTTTGGCAGTGGGCCACTATTCGTGCAAGGATTAAGGGAAGAAATTCACGATATAGATGCTATAGCCAGAGGTGAAGCATGGAAGAAAATTCAGTTATTAGGATTGGCGGAGAGTCCACAGAATGGTGCTGGAAAAGTAGTTAGATTATTTAAGGATAATATTGAGTTTTTTAATCAATGGGGTCCCGGAATTTGGAATATAGATGAACTTATTGATACCGCAAAAGTTGTAGAGGGAGTGAGATTTGTCACTTTGGACAACGTTCTTAAATGGAAAAAAATATTACACAGACCTAAAGATTTGGTTGATATTGCAAAGATTGAAGAATATTTTAAATCTATTTATTAACTATCCCATAATATTTGACAAAAGGATAGAAAATGTCTTATAATATGCAAAATGAAAAGTTTTGTGCGTATTGTCTTCTACAGCTTAATTATTGCCGCTTTGGCGGTTATTAACTTTAACCAGTTAAACTTAACCAAAGCAGAAGATACTGCTCCCATCACTGCACCAATTACCTCACCGGAAGTTACACCAAAACCAACTCCATCGCTTGTTCCTACACTCACACCACAACCCACAAATCCACCTTCTGATAACCATGACAATGGGGGTTCTTCCAATGGAAGTAGCTCATCTGGAGGCAATAGCGGTCCAAGTGTTTGTGGTGAACAGAAACCAGGAACTCCAGTTCTGCTCAATTTGATTAAAACCGGGCCAAACCAGGTAATGCTTTCTTGGAGTAAACCAATCGGACCTGTCAGTGGTTATGTTTTAGCTTATGGACTGACCCCAACCAAGATGCTTTATGGTAACCCAAATGTTGGTAGTACTAACTTTTACGTTGTGAACCACCTACAAGCTGGAGTCGCTTATTACTTTAGGGTCTGGGCTGCCAATGGTTGTATGCCAGGTGAATTTTCTAACCCATTAGGAATTAGTGCTTATGGCAAAGTTTTAGGCCAAACTTATGCTACTCCAACAGTTGCCAATGATTTTAAACCAGGTGTTTTATCTGCCAAGGCTAAATATGTGGCTCCAAAAGCTCAGGTTTACCAACCAACAATTCCAGTTATTAAAAACGAAACACCAGTCCAAAGTCCAGTTACTAACCTGTTTGATGCATTAGTTTTTAAAGCCATACGCTTCTTCTATCGCTAATTTTTAAGTTCTCTAGAAATAGTTTTAAAATCTTCCTCTAAAGTCTTTTGCAGAATGCGATTGTATATGATTGCAGCTGGGTGGTACATGGGAATTATGGTCACTGGTTGCTGGCTCCAGGTTACTAGTTGGGGTTTGCCATGAACCTTTGCAATTTTAGTATCTGGTAGAAATTTTCTTAAGGAATATCTGCCCAAAGTCACTATAATTTTTGGCTTAATTATTTTAATCTGAGCATCTAAAAATGGTTGAACGGCGGCAATTTCTTCCGGTTTTGGGTCCCTATTTTTGGGCGGGCGGTATCTTAAAACTGAAGTGATATAAACATCCTCTCTTTTCAAACCAATTGATTCAATTAGTTTAGTTAATATTTTTCCCGCTGATCCAATAAAAGGTCTGCCAGTTTCATCTTCCTGTCGTCCTGGTGCCTCACCGATAAACATTATATCTGCATCTGGGTTGCCCTCCCCAAAAACTAAATTTAGGGCAGTGTCTTTAAGCGGTAAAGCAGCTTTAGATTCCTTTTGTTGTAATACTTTTAGAGCTCTGTTTTTATCCATTCAAATATTATACAAAAGATTGGGAATGTAAAATTAGAGGAAAATTAACGGCTGGATTTATATGCCCTTAAAGCATAGGTTAAGGCGGCACCGACGACTAATAAAACTCCAATCACAGCCACTAAACCCTGAAGAAACATCATAATTGCGCCCAGGCCGGCAAAATGGAGCGGGCGGTGTTTTTTAGTAAAAAGCTCATTAAAATTAAACTTTGCGGAACCAGCCTTTTTTGGAGAGTGTTTTTTATGCGTTGATTTTCTTGACATATACTTATAATACTCATATAAATTCACCTAAGTCAAGCTGGTATAATACAAAATATGGATCCTAAAATCATTAGCCATTTTAAAAAACAAGATCCAATGCTTTATGCCTATATTGCCAAGATTGAACCGCTTGATCCTTTTGCCAAAAAGGAAACCGAGTCATTTTTTGAAGAACTTTGTGATTCGATCGTCTCCCAACAGCTTTCTGGTAAAGCGGCAGCTACAATTTTTAGCCGTTTTAAAAACCTTTTTCCTAGGGGTAAGATTACCCCAGCTAGGACCTTAAAAATCAGTGACGAGCAGTTAAGGTCTGTGGGATTATCAAGGGCAAAAGCCTCATATATTAAAGATTTGGCCCAAAAAGTTAAAGACAAAAAGCTGAATTTAGAAAAACTTGTTTTACTAGATGACGGTGGAATAATCCAGGAGTTAATTAAGATGAAAGGGATTGGCAGGTGGACAGCAGAGATGTTTTTAATCTTTACTTTAGGGCGAGAAGATGTTTTTTCAATTGGGGATTTGGGGTTAAGAAATGGATTAAAAAAAGTTTATGGCGAAAAAAATGCTGAACAACTGGAAAAAATTATCAAAAGTTGGAGCCCATATAGAAGTTATGCTTCTAGAATTTTGTGGAGAAGTTTGGAGGTAAGATAATTTATGAAGTTTAAAAAAGTTGGTCAAAAATATTTAATCAAATTAGAAAGAGGGGAGGAGGTTATAAAAACTTTGACCCAACTATGCCAGAGTCACCAAATAAATTTTGGGACTGTTTCTGGAATCGGTGGATTTCATCAGGTAATTTTGGGTTGGTATGAACTTTCATCTAAAAGTTATCATTGGAAGGATTTTTTGGGCAATTTGGAGGTTACCTCGCTGAATGGAAATATTTCTATACTGGATGGTCAGCCATTTTTGCATATCCATTGCACAATTTCTGATGAATCCTTCCATGGGTTCGGGGGGCATTTAAAAGAGGGTAGAGTGGGAGTGACTTTGGAGGTAGTGATTGAAAAGTCAGAAGGAGAAATGACAAGAAAAATGGATGAAGAGATCGGGCTCAATTTACTTAACTTCGAAAATTAGTAATACACATTAAGGTGTTTAATCTCTCTAAAGTTTATCTCTCCTGGCAAATTTTCTAAATCTTCTAAGTCATCTTTTAGAGATTTCATCCCCACAAAGTGACGGGTAATATATTTAAAAACCTGTTTTTTATCAACCCACTCAAACTTTCCTTCATCACTACAAATTAATTTTCCTTTAGGGCTTTCAACTTTGCAAAGAAACATAATTTTATCTTCCACGATTTTCTTAGTTTGAGGATCTAGAACTAAATAATGTCGGACACTGACAATTTGCGGGTTACCTTTTAAATTAGTTTCTTCGGTCAACTCTCTTCTGGAGGCGTCTAAAATACTTTCCGCAAAGGAGACCTTGCCTGTCATAAAACCTTGGCAACCATAAAAAGGTTGTTTAAATCTGGTATAAATTAAGTATTGTTTTTGGCCCTTATACATTCTGACTGGAGCAATTAAAACAGATATCTTGGCTTGCTTGGCCATTACAACTTTATCTGTATCCATTCTATTGGCATATTCCTTGCCAATATTGGAAAGAGTATAAAGACCATTAAGTTTTTGGATATGACCATCTCTTATTAGTTGGTCTAAATGAAAATCAAACTGGTTGTTTTCCAATTCTTCTGGTTTTAATTCTAAGTATCTAAGGGAGGTAGTAAAAAGTAGCCTTTTTAAAATTTGCATTTGGATTGGATGTTGTTGTTTCATACTCTTTGTGATTCTGAGGCGCAGCCGAAGAATCTATAGATTAATCTTGAGATCCTTCGCATAGCTCAGGATGACAGTTGAGACTATTTTATTGGTAACTGAGGAAGAAGTCTAGTCAAGTTGAGTTGACTATTGAATTTGGAAGTCAATAAAGTTTTTAAGTTCTGCTGGTGTGATTTTAACACTAGTAACTTGTGCAAACTGCGGACCTTTTTTGCACCAAGCTAAAAATTGTTTCAAATGATCCTCTTCTCCTTCGGCTTCAATATAAACAATACCATAAGCTTCATTTCTAGCAAAACCCTGGATGTTTAATTTATCTGCAACCTCTTTGGCTGAAGCGCGGAATATTACTCCTTGAACTTGGCCAAAAACTTTAATATTTATATGTTGCATATCATTTTATAGTAATGGGGATATTTTAACAGATTTAGTATCTTGGCTTGACTGATGAGCTAAAACAATTTAATATCTATAGGTTTAAAAAAGATGCCTCACCATTCAGAGTTAGGGGAAACAATAACCTCCTATACTATAACTAAGCCTGATAGAGATAGTCCAGGAGGTTTTAGTGTTATATTTAAAGCTGCAAATGAGGGCTCTGAGTTTAGGGAAAGAGCAACGCTGGTAAAGTTGATTTATAGTGACAACAGACTTTTAACTATTGATCTAGGGCATAATTTTCTTCAAGGTAATACAGGTAGAATTTTTTTATCACCTCAAGTTAAGTTTGCGCTGACCAAAAAACAAGGATCTTATGAGACCCAAGATTTAGGATTAATGTTCCAAAACGGAGTTGAGGGAGTTAACTATCAAATTAGTGGCCAAGGAAATGAAAGGCTATTTAAAGTCGAAGACATTCTACGTCGGCCGACACATATGCGACTTTTCTGGGAAGTAACTGACAATATTGTAGTAGTGACCTTAGACCATCTTCCTTCTTCAGTTCAAAAAATTGTTAAAACGCCAATTGATATTGACCCTCTTTTGGTGTTGGCTGGTTCAGAAATAAAAGTTGATTATCAGGGACCATTTAGAGGATTTCTTAACGCCTTTCTCTTTGAGTCTTTATCACCCAGGCAAATAATTCGACCTACTGATGTATCTAGAAGAGTAGAATGGTTATTACAACGGGCTAATTTATTAGATATTGTTCCCGGGGAGATATTAGAAGAACAATTTTTAGAGTTATTTGATCACTACAATAATTTTGTTAGGAGATGAATGTGTTTAATTGTTTTTCTGATGCATTTTTTTTCCAGATTTGGCTGAGAAGTCATAATCGTTAGCGTTATAACCTTCTTTGCAAAACTTATCAACGTGTTTAATTAGTAGCCAGGAACCTTTTGGGCCGAAATGGGGAGTTTTGACTAAAGCAAATGAACCCTTTAGCTTTTTGCCATATAATAAAAACTTAATCTCACCTTTTTTTAATCCTTCCTCCATCACTTTTTCTCCATCTTTGCCTGGAACTTCTTTTCTAACTCCTTTGGAGATCTCAACTTCTGGGATATAATCGCCTTCATCCCAGATTATCACTGGTCCTGCACCATATTGTCCTTCCGGTATCACACCCTCAAAATTTCGGTAGTCCAAATCATGATCAGTGGTTTCAATGGCTAATCTTTTCATTTTGGGATCCAGAGTTGGGCCTTTGGAAATTGCCCAGGATGGCATAGTACCGCCAATTTCCAAACGGAAATCATAATGTAGTCTGGTGGCATCATGTTTATGAACTACAAATTTAAGTTTACTCGAAGAGAAGCTGTGCTTAGACATATAGGTATTATACTTGACGCGAAGAAATTTGCAGAGTATAAATAAACCATGGCTGAATATGATCCGGTGCGAGATGTAATAACAATTAGTCTTTCAGAGATGGCAGCTTCTATTGAAAATGCAAAACCCGATGAAGAAAAATGGATTTTTAATTGGAGTGATCAACCGGATGGGAGTAATGCAAGAAGTTTAGTTCATCCGGATATTGTCAGAAGAATTGGGATGCAAACTGGTGAGCCATATGCTATTTCTGCACCTAATGGTGGAAATGCGTTAATTTATGAGGGAATGTTGGGGTTTGGAGTTATACCTGAGCCAACATTTGTATTTATCGGAAAAGTTACGAAAGAGTTAGATGATAGTAAGATAATCGAATGGTACTTTCGCGAAATGGTAGCTCTACACCCATCTAAAGCAAGAAGTGAAGAGTGGTGGAAAGAAGTGAAAGATATACCCCAGGAAAAGTACAGAGTAGATGGAAATAAGCTCCAAGAATTAGTGGAAGATGCTATTGATAGATTTCACAATGGGTCATCTTGGAATAAACTGCTTGAATGATTTTTTTTGCTGCCTTTTTACTTGAATTGTTAATACTCTTTTTACTTGCCAGAGCATTGACCATGCATCTTTCTCAAATGTTTTACAGATTGGGGTTAGGAGAAAAGCTGGTGATGCATATGTTGGCAATATTATTTTTACCAGGGACTTTTATCCATGAGTTTTCTCATTATTTAATGTGTGTAGTTTTAAGAGTTAAGGTTTTTGGGATGGGACTTCTGCCAAAACCAATGGGGAACAATCAAATTAAGATGGGAACCTTAGAACATGCCCAAACGGATTTGTTCAGGGATCTGCTAATTGGCGCTGGGCCATTTATTTTTGGCAATATAATTTTATTCTCACTCCTCTACTTCTTTTCGTCGCACAATCCAATTGGATTGAACTGGATGACATTTTTAATGGGGTTAGTAGTTTTTGAAATTGGTAATACGATGTTCTCCTCCAAAAAGGATATGGAAGGAAGTTTTAAATTTTTATTAATTTTAGGATTTATTTTTGGAATCTTATATTTGTTTGGATTTAGAATTTCAATAGAGCAATTAGACCAATCAATCCCCTCTTCCTTAATCTCGGTAATTAAACAAATCTGTCTATTTTTATTGGTACCAATTATAATTGACCTACTTTTAATTGGTTTAATTTATGGAATGACAAATTCAAGTAAGATGAGCAAGCTTTAAGCATTTTTTAGTGTTGGGAGAAAGGGGAAATTTGGGGAAATCTTTAATCTTAATCCATATTACTTCTTTAATTTCTTTTTGGTCAGATTTGAAATTTAAATTTGGGATTTTAGTGGATAAAACCCAAACAGTATCTTTCTTATATTCCTGGGTAAAATCAAAGGAGCCATGATTTTTTAAAGATTTTAGATCAATATTCAACTCTTCTCTAGTCTCTCTGGTTGCAGCAACCTCTGGTTTCTCATTCTTTTTTGCTTCTCCTCCGGGTAAAAACCAATAGTTGTTTTGATAATAAGTATTTTTAACAAATAAGACTTGATCTTGATGTTGAATGATGACTTCTACACTATTGGTTTTGGGCCTTAAGGTAAACCAATAAATTCTGAGTAAAGGATAGGCGATAAATTTATAGAATGAAGCTATTAGGCGATTAAGCATATCCTTGGGTATTATAAGTTTTTCTGGTAAAATTCTCTAATATCGGAAAATGGTATAGTGGTAACACGCCGCGCTGGGGGTGCGGAGTCAGGAGTCCGATTCTCCTTTTTCCGACCTATAGTATTTTATATATTAATGTTTGGGTTTTATTAGGGTATTTTTGTAGGAACATAAAAGATATGATGAATTGAGAAAAATTAAACTGAAACTAGTAAAAAAAATATTCCCTTAAATTAATCGAGATATACCCAAGAGATTTATATCCAAAAAGCCAATTGGCCATAATTCTATCTACGGTCTAAGATCGAACCTTGTAAATTTTAGCATTTTAGGATATATAATTCCATGTAAGTATAAGAATATGAAAGTAGAAACATTAAATCTTAATGGTGGTAAGTTATTTGAGCCGTTGATGAGCCATGTTTCTAATTCAGCTGGAGAAATTGATATTTTTTGTTTCCAGGAAGCATTTGATAATAATTCTGGAATTACAGAAAGTAATGGAGCAAGGGCAAATTTATACAAAGAACTCTGTCACGCATTACCAGGGTTTACCGGAATTTATTGTCCAGCAGAAAGTGGCCTGGACTATAACGGAGTTGTTGATTTTGATTTATCTTTTGGAGTAGCAGCATTTATAAAAGATAATTTGGAGATTTTTAAAGAAAGATGTGCTGCTGTGTATGATGGCGGAGCTTATGACTATCACCCACATTTTGGTCGTAAACCCCGTAAACTCCAAAGTTTTCAAATTAGAGATATTCAGGGTATAGAAACTTTCATCGCCAATCTCCATGGGGTTTGGATTCCAGGCAATAAGGAAGATAGCCCATCAAGATTAGATCAAGCAAGACGTGTGCGATCAGTTATGAATGAAGTAAGTGGGAGAAGAATGTTAGTAGGGGATTTTAATGTTGACCATACTACTGAAAGTTTTAAAATTTTAGGTGATGGTATGAGAAATTTAGTAGGAGATTTTGGAATACTAACTACTAGGAGTAGACTTTATGGAAAACCGAATAAGTTTGCAGATTATATTCTTACTTCACCTGAGATTGATGTTAAGGATTTTAAATCTTTGGATGTTGAAGTTTCGGACCATTTACCTCTTGTTGTAAAATGTGATTAAATGAAAATCTCAATTGATAAAGCTAAATCAAACAAATTATTCTATGTTGTTACTAACGGTGTAATTTATCATCCCAAAACTAAAAAATGTTTAATTTTGCAGCGGTCTAAAAAGGAGATTGCCCATCCCGGGCTTTGGGGAGTGGTAGGTGGGAAGATGGAGTGGGATGAGATGGGGGAGAGCAAGATTTCTCGCTGGAACCATGATATTCCTAACTGGGAGGGGTTAGTAGAGGAATCACTTATACGTGAAGCGAGGGAAGAATCAGGGTTAGAAACTTATGATCCAAAATATTTGAGAAGTGTAGTATTTATCCGCCCAGATAATGTGCCAGTGGTGTTAATTATATTTGCATTGAAATTTAAAAAAGGTAAAGTAAAGATACCGCCTGATTTTGAAAATTTTGCTTGGGTAAATGAAAAGGAAGCCAGGAAATTTGATTTGATTGAGGGGATAGAAGAGGAGATAGAACAGACCATTAAAATCTATAAATAAGTATTGAGAATATTTTTGTCCCCCCTTTTTATATTCATGTATGGACACATTGAGACGATTTAATATTGATATAGTTTGATCGGATTGACATTTATTTCCAATATTCTATAATACCCAAAGATATGCCGAAAGTAATAAATTCTATAGAAACTGCTGCCAATAATTTATCCGCTAAACAATCTGCTATTTTAACTGCAATGCAACAAATCCAAAAACAATATGGTTCTGGTTCAATCATGAAGCTTGGTGAGCGTGCCGAAAGAATGTCGATTGAAACAATCTCCACTGGCTCTATTGCTTTAGATTTGGCATTGGGAGTGGGTGGAGTTCCTAAAGGTAGAATTGTGGAGATTTTTGGCCCTGAAGCTTCGGGTAAGTGTGTTGCAACAGACACAATAGTTTTGACTGAATATGGAATGCTACCGATTGGGATGTTTGGTGATTTGACTAAGAGTGGGTTTCAAGAAAAAGAATTAGCAGTATATTCAGAGAAAGGTTTGGTTAAAACCAGCCATTTTTACAATAGTGGTTTCAAAAAGACAATTAAGTTAAAAACTTCTTATGGCTTCGAAATTGAAGGTACACCAAATCATCGAATTCGAGTATTAGATAATGAAGGAAACTATATCTTTCGAAGGTTAGATCAATTAAAGGATGGAGACAGAGTTGCTATTCAAAGAGGACAACATAGTTTTGGTAGGGGAGTAGATTTATCAGGATTTAAATTTTCCAAAAGCAAATTCAGCCGCAATAAATCATTTACTCCCCCATTGTTTATAGATTCAGACTGGTCTAGATTAATGGGGTACCTTGTTGGAGATGGGAGCTGCACTGCAACTGGCCTTTCAAAAAACAACGTTAGCATGACTATTGCTGATCCAGAAGTAGCGCAAGATTTTACTAACTTATGTATCCGCCTATTTAAAGAACGGCCTAAAATTTCAATCGACAAAAGGAGGTTAACCACGGGAAGTTTTCGAATCCATAGTGTCAAAGCCAGGTCATTTTTAGATTATGCAGGTTTAGACTATGGGTCAGCAGTTGATAAACATATCCCCTACTCTATTATGCAGGGATCTCAACAAATTGTAGCAAGTTTTCTATCTGGATTATTTGAGACTGATGGTACTTTTAGCAAAGATACCATTGAATATTGTACCAAGTCTAAGGTTTTAGCAAAGCAGGTTCAGACTGTTCTATTAAATTTTGGTATTGTTTCCAAGGTTAAGATAAGACAAATGAAAAACTATCCCGATAATCACTATTTTTATCTTTATATAGACGGGTTTGAAGATCAAAAAATATTTGCAGAAGAGATTGGGTTTATTTCTAACAGGAAACAGGGTAAATTACTATCAGGTATTGGTAGAGTTAGATCGCAATATCAAAGTAACAGAGACACACTACCTCTCAACCTAGATATGGAGAAGTTAATGAAGGATTACCGAATAGCTTTTGGCACCACCCGACAACACTGGGATGTTGTTTATGACTATCTTCCTCAGACTCCAGGGTATTCACAATTAACTTATCCAAGGCTAGAAAAAATATTAACAGTATTTGATTCAGCAAAATACCTTCCTGTCTATCAGAAGTTAAATAGAATGTATGAACAACATCTGTTTTGGGATAGGATTGCAGATATCTCACCCTCACAAAACTTAGTAGTAGATTTTACAGTTCCAGAGACGCATTCATTTTTCGGGAATGGTTTTATAAACCATAATACTTCAATTGCACTTCATGTTATTGCTGAAGCACAGAAAAAAGGTGGAGTAGCAGCTTTTATTGATGCAGAACATGCGCTAGATCCCCAAAGAGCCCAAAAGATTGGAGTCAATTTAGATGAGCTATTAATTTCCCAACCGGATACCGGTGAACAGGCTTTAGAGATTGCGGAAGCTTTAATCCGCTCCGGCGGAGTTGATGTGATTGTGATTGATTCAGTGGCAGCCTTAGTGCCAAAAGCCGAGATTGAGGGTGAAATGGGAGATGCGGTGATGGGGATGCAAGCCAGGTTAATGTCCCAAGCCTTAAGAAAACTTACCGGGGCAATCTCCAATACTAATACGATTGTTATTTTTACCAACCAATTAAGACAAAAAATTGGGGTAATGTTTGGTAACCCCGAAACCACCACTGGCGGTATGGCTCTAAAGTTTTATTCTTCGATCAGACTTGATATTAGGAAAATTGAAAATATAAAACAGGGTGACCAGGTTGTCGGCTCAAGGCACAGGGTCAAAGTGGTTAAAAATAAGGTCGCTCCCCCATTTAGGATGGCGGAGTTTGACATGGATGAAAATGGAATTTCCCATGGTGGAGAACTTCTGGATGTCGGAATTGAACTGGGAATTTTAACCAAAGCTGGGGCGTTTATCAGATGGGGGGAAACCATGCTGGGTCAAGGGCGACCAGCGTCAATAACTTGGCTGGTGGAAAATCCGAAAGAATCAGAGAAACTGGAAAAAGAAGTCAGGGAGACTTGGGCCAAACAGAAAGCTGGAGCTGGAAAAGAAAAATTAGTTGTAGGGGAAGATGAGGAAAAGGGTGGGGAGATAACTGAAGCGGTATAATTTAATTATGGCGCAATTTGATGTAATAAAAGATGGATTTGCTGAAGAAATATTACGCCAGGCTGATCAACCTCGAGGTTTACTAGACCTTTACTCCCGCTTGCCAAATGAGCTAAGAAAATTGGGTTGGGATAGTTTTCGTATTCAATGCATATATTTGAACCATCATGGTGAAATGACTTTTTCTGATAGAGGAGCTCAATCTACAGATACCACAGCCCCGCAACCTTCACTTTTTCCTGGGAGAACGCTTAGAGAATTGAGACGTGATCCCATTCAATTTTTAGAAGATATCGGCAAAGATTTTTATCATCATCTCACTGATCATTAATGCCCAAAATTACCCAGATCGAACCCCAAAAAAAGAATTCACACAGGTTTAATATTTACCTTGATGGACAGTTTGCTTTTGGTGCGGATGAGGATACAGTGGTGGACTATCGTTTGCTAGTTAGCAAAGAAATTTTTCCGGAAGACCTTCCGAAAATTCTTTTTGAAACTGAAGTGGGGCTACTTATGGGCAGAATGTATAACCTTTTTTCCGTAAGGCTTAGATCAGAAAAAGAGGTCAGGAATTATTTAAGGGGATTAAATTTTAAAAGAAAATTAAAAGGTGATGAGCAACTAAGTGAAGTTGTAATTGAGAGTTTAATTGAGAAACTTAAACAAAAAGAGATGATTAATGATACTCAATTTGCTGTCTCCTGGGTGGAAAGTCGGAGAAGAAATAAACAAAAAGGCACAAATGCGATTAAAGCGGAACTCTATCAAAAAGGTATTGATAGAGAAATTATTGAAGAGGTCATCAGTGGCCAATCTTCAGAAGTTAGTGAAGAAGATTTAGCAAAACAAGCATTGGAAAAAAAGTTAAAAGCTTGGAAAAATTTGCCTGAGTTAGATTTTAAGAAAAAAGCGGTAGAGTTTTTAGTTAGGAGAGGATTTGAGTATTCTCTTGCAAAAGAAATTGTTGAAAATTATTTTAAGGAAGAGTAAGATGGTTTAATATGTTAGAGCGAATACTAGGTGGAGAAACGATGACTAGATTAATTGAGGATGCGCAATCTATACAGGCTGATATTGCTGATGCAGAAAAACAACAAGCAGCTGAAAAGGAAGCTGGACAAATTCCGACCCCCATGTCAAAAATTTTAGAGAGTAAGGGATATATGTCGCTAGAGCAATTTGAAAATGAGCATTTAGGACCAAGGAATCAAGAACAACCAGGAAATTCGCAGTAAGTTATTGTTTTTTCTTCTTAAAAAAAGTATAATACCCATAGTTAGAGAAAGATTTGGAGTTTATTAAATGAGAAAGTTATTTTCCCAATTAAAAACAGATTCCTCATTGAGCCATTAAGTGGCCTGCTTTCTATAAGGTATTTTCTCACTAAGTTTGAAAAATATTATGCAAAAATCATTTGGACCAAGTCAAAGTAATAATCCTAATCCCTCGGGGACTTCAATTACCGCTAATGAAAATGAGCTGGCAAAACGCGAAGGGATTTTAGAAGAGCGGGAGCGGATTTTTAATGAAAAAGTCAAACTTTTAGAAGAGAAACTGGGTAAAAACGAACAAATAAGAAAAGATTTAGTTGAAAAGCTCGAAAAAGCCGCCAAGCTTTCTCCTGATGAAGCAAAAGATCTTTTGATGGAGAATCTAGACCAGGAATTGGCCCGCGAAATCTCCCAAAAAGTTAAAGCCGCAGAGGAAACTATTAAAATTCAATCAGACGACAAGGCCAAAGAGATTTTAGCCAATGCGATGTATGACGGTTATGCCGATTATATTAGTGAGTTCACCACTTCTACAGTTCATCTGCCTGACGAGGAGATGAAGGGCAGGATTATTGGTAAAGAAGGCCGAAATATTAAAGCCTTTGAGCAATCAACTGGGGTGGATGTGTTGATGGATGATGAATCTCCCAATTCACTAACCCTGTCTTGCTTTGATCCAGTTAGAAGAGAAATTGCTAAAATCGCTTTAGAAAAATTAATTGCGGACGAGCGGATTCAGCCCCAAAGAATTGAAGAGATTGTAGAGAAAACAACTCAAGATGTCGAAAAAATTATTTTACAAGCTGGAGAAAAGTTAGCTTTTGATGCTGGGGTTTATAATTTGCCTCCGGAAGTAGTCGCAATGCTGGGAAGGTTTAAGTATCGTTTTTCTTTTGGCCAGAATTTAATTCAACACTCATTAGAGTTGGTTAATGTAGGAGTTTCCCTAGCTCAGCAAATTGGGGCCAATGAAAAGATAGTCAGAATGGGGTGTTTGCTGCATGATATTGGTAAGGTTGTAACAGATGGGGAGGAAGGAACACACGTTGAAAAAGGAGTGATCTTCTTAAAAAAGTATGGGATTCCTCAAGAGGTAATTGACGGGGTGGCCCAACACCATGAAGATGAACCGTTTAGTTCAGTTGAATCCATAATTGTGGCAATTGCTGATGCAATTTCCGGCGGTAGGCCTGGAGCCCGTCATGAAAATGTCCAGGATTATCTAAAGAGGCTTACTGATATTGAAAAAATTGCCACTAGCTTTGATGGAGTAGAAAAAGCTTTTGCGGTCCAAGCCGGAAGAGAGGTTAGGATAATTGTCATCCCTGATAAAATCTCCGATGATGAGCTACCTAAATTAGTCCATGATATTGGTAACCAGATCCAAAAGGAGGTTATGGTCCCAGGAGCAGTCAAAATTACCGCTGTGCGCGAAACCCGGGCTACTGAATCATTTTTAACTTCTGGAGTTTAAAATGAGAGAAATAAACGAGAGACCTAACCCAGCTAAAGATTTAATTTATGCGGAACTCAAATTTGATTTATTAGGGTATGATGAGAATTTAAATGAGGGTGATGTTCGGCAAGAGCTTGTGGATGCAGTAAGAAGAGTTCGAGCATTAAGTGATAGATATCCCAGCTTGGGTGGTGCAGCGCGAGATAAAATTACTGCAGGTAAGTTAAGAAGACTAGGGGTAGATCCTGAATCATTGGAACTATTAGATGGGGCTTTACAACAGCCCGTTGATTCTGATATAACTTAACGGAAGAAATGACCAAGAACCAATTAATTGAAAAAGTTGCGAAAAAGGCCCATCTGACAAAGCGTGCATCTTCTGAGGCGGTAAACTCTGTTTTTGAACTTATTGCCGAAAATTTAGGACGGGGTGAAAAAACCGTCATTACCGGTTTTGGAACTTTCCTGGTCCGCTCAAGGGCGGCTAGACGCGGCAGAAACCCTCAAACTGGTGCCTCAATCCAGATCCCTGGTAAAAAACTCCCCAGTTTTGCAGCAGGAAAAACCATTAAAAGAAAAATCCGTTAAAATTCTAATGTGCTATCATATGGATACATATGAGCAAACCTCAGATAGATAAACAAGTTCATATCCCACCTGAGCTACTTGAAGAACTCCTAACAGATTCTGAAGTTCGGATGGTGAAGCAAAGGTTAATGATTATTAGGTTGATTGAGGAAGGGAATACTATTAGATCTATTGCTGAACAGGTTGGAGTTGGTACAGATACTGTGGTAAGAATGGCAAGAAAGCTTGAAAGTAACCCAGCACTCAAAGAATCATTTAAAAAAAATCATTCCTTAGGAACCCCATCCAAATGGGTTTTTGGTCAGGTTCGTTCTGAAGAATAAAAGCATGTTTTGTTTATCAAGGGGGATTCCAATCAGCATTGGGTAGACAAACAAAAAGCTGATTACAATTAATATTAAACTTATGATTAAAATCTGATTAGGGGAAATCTTACCACCAAGGAATTTTTCTCCCTTCATCTCGTCTGAAAGCTTGTTTATTTGGTATCCCAGTAAAAGTGACATAAAGGGCACTGAGGGAGAATAATGATATAAAAACATGATCCTAGGAGATATAGCCCAAGGTAGCCAAAAAGCCAAGTAGCCCAAAACTGGAATAAGAAGTGCTTTTGTTCTTTTTCTGATTAGCTCAAATAAAGAAATAATTAGGGCCGCAAACCCAAACAGAAACATTAAGGGATTTCCAGAAGCAAAGATATTAGAGACAGCTTTATTGGGATGTTCATAATCAACAAAATACCAAACCGGTTTTAAATTAATCGGCCAGCTCCACCAGGGAGAGGTATAGTCATGGGTGGCTTTCAGCCCGGTATGATACCACCACATCTGTTGTTGCAGTTGGACAAATAACTCCCAGTTGTTTTTGAATTGGGAATAGTTTTGGTGATCATATAAAAAGAAAGGTAAATAAGTAAACAGATAAACAAACGGCGGGATAAGGTAAAAATAAATCAAGTATTTTAGTTTTATACGGGTAAAAATTGCCAAAACCATCACCATTCCAAAAAGATAAAAACCTGTCCATTTACTAGAGACGGCAAGTCCCAAAAAAATAGAGGATAGTAAGAATCTTTTGTCTAAAAATAATAAAACACAAGCCAAAGCAAATGTTACAAAATAAATGTCGTTCATCCCAGTTCTGGATTGAACAAAATTTAATCCGTCAAGAGAAAAAATAAAAGCCGAAATCAAGGCTACTCTCTCAGAATTAAAGATTTTTTTGCCCAGCAAGTAGATTAAATAAACTGACAAAATCCCCAAAAATGCACCAGGTAGGCGATAAGCCCAGGCATCAGTGGTGTGGAGCACTCCCATTGATAAAGCCATGATCTCTTTGGCCAGAGGCGGATGGGTCCATTCATAGGCAACTCCAGCAGGAGGGGAACCCCACCATTCCCAGCCTTCCTTATGGTTTAGTAAATATTCCTTAGCGGTAAAGGCGTGATAGACTTCATCAAAGACATAACCTTTGGGGTACCAGATATTATAAAGTCTTAAGACGGCAGAAAGGATTAATATAATAACTAAGATTTTTTTAGCTGTGAGGTGTTGCCTTAGGTTCTCCATTTTTAATTAAAAGTGAACTGATAATAATAAATAGTCCACAAGAGACAATAGATATAAGTGTAGTATTTTTTTCTAAAAAATGATAGATTAAAGCAAAAAAATTATTATTATACATAGTATAAACATAGAGTAGATTTAAAAAGTGAATTATTGATAAAAAGGCAGTGAGAAGGAATAATTTGCTACTTTTAGCTTGAGTGCTGCTTATTATTAAGAAAATTATCGCTGGATAAAGATAACGTTCGTGAACTCTGGTTGGTAAGAAATAAAAACCTAAAGTAGCTAAACTTGCAACTGTAAAAAGAGAAAACCTTTTCTTATAGTAGTAATATAAAATTATTAGAGAGTAAACTAGATACATCAATATTCCCCAATTTTTGATTGAAAAATTAAGGAAAATTTGGTTATCCTCTTTCCAGAAACCAAAAATGCCCCAAAAATTAAATGCGGAGAGAGAATTATAAGAATATTGATTTGCAGTACTACTAAAAAGATTAAATAAATTTAAGAATGTTTGGTTTGGAAAAAAAGGTAGAGAAATTAAATAAATTGTAATAAATGCCGGAAAAATGAGTTTTATAAAATTTAAGAACGAAAATTTTTTGCATAGAATTACTAATGGTAAGAATATTAAGCTTAAGGTTTGTGGCTTAATTAAAAAAGATAGACTAAAAAAAATGGATGAGAAGACTAATTTTTGTTGGTAAAGAAAGACTACAGTGAGTAGCATAAACAAAGTTAAGAGAGAATCAATTTGTCCCCAGACCGCGCTATTAAATATTAAGGCAGGATTGAGTAAAATTGCTCCAGCTGCTAAATTACGCAGTTTTGGGCTGAAGGGTTTAAATAGAATATAAATGATGACTGAAAGAAATAGTTCAGCCAGAATTCCCGGCATTTTTAATAAAATTAAGAAAAATTGTTGGTCTAAAGAAAAAAGATTTTTTATAAACCCAAGTAACCAAAGAATATAAAGGTAGCCAGGCATATAATCAGTTCTGGCCGATGATCCATAAAAATTTGCCGGGCCAACCTCTGCTATTTTTTGGGACCATTGAATCCAGTAATCTATATCAAAAACTTGTCCTGGGATAAAACTTAAAGAAAAACGGATGGTACAACCTACAATAAAAAGTATTAAAAATGTTCGGTCAGTCAGTATTTTCATCTATTTTAACTTTTGATCTAATAATTTTTTGATAATATAAATAAAAGATTGCAAAGACAAAAACGGCTATATAAGAAAAGAAACTAAATTGCTCGCTGATCTCTAAAGGAAAAGTTTTTATTCCAAGTTGATTATTGTAATAAACATAAGGGATATAAAGGTTAATGAAATAAATTGCTGAAATTAGAAAGTAAATTCCCAACAGAAACCTTGATTTTAGGAGAAAAGATGAAATTAGTAAAAAGGGGAAAATGGGAAAAAGATAGCGTTCGTGCATCCTAGTGAGCAAAATGAAAAAAGAGATAATGGAGATGGAGGCAGTTAAATAAAAGAAGTGAGAGGCTAGGATTTTTCCTAATTGCTTAGTCCAAAATATTGTCAGATAAGTGATTACCAGCATGATCATCCCCCAATGGAGATAGGTGATGCCAAGAAAAGTTAAGGAATCAGCCCTCCAGTTCCCAAAAACTCCCCAAAAGTTTAAAGCAAAACAAGTAGTGCAATTAAAAAGCGAAGTTGAACCAACGTTGACATCGATAATTCCTTTCAGTGGATTGGTGGGGAAAAAAGGAAGATAAATTATTAAAGCAGTAATAAAAAAAACAACAAAACTATAAAGCCATCTTTTAAAATTATAGTTGAGCAAAAGGGCTAATCCAAAGATTGGGGTAAAGGCAATGGTTTGGGGTTTAAATGATAACGCCACCGCCAAAAAAACTGAGGCAACCTCTGGAGATTTTTTTTGAATTAAGGTAAAGGCGGATAAAAGTAAAAATAATGCGGCGACCCCATCGTATTGGCCCCAAATAGCTGAGTTAAAAAAGATTGCTGGATTTAGAGCATAAAATAAAAAACCAGCCCAAGCAGCTTTTTGGTTAATTTCGCGTTTAAGGAAAAAATAGATTAAAGTGGCTGCGATTAAATCTGCAGCATTAGCAGGTATTTTCAACAATAAATCATAATGATTATTGGGGATAAAAAAGGCATTTTGGACCAGGAGATTAATTTTGACTAAAGCGATTATCCAAAGCAGGTATAAAAATCCAATTGGGTTATTGGTAAAGGTATCAGGAGAATAAAAGTTAGTGAGTCCTCCTTCGGCTAATCGATAGCTCCAAATACGAAAAGCATTTTGGTCGTATTCAAAACTCGGCATAAAGGATATAAAAAGACGCAGCGCAAATATCGCCAAAATTAATATGATTAATATTTGATTATTTTTTAGCATCTTATGGCTATTTTAATACGCCCACTTACCCTGAGTATAAACCCAAGTCATAAAAAACAAAAATAAAAGAAATACTAAGCTAATTAAGATCAGAATTTTCTGATGATTAATTTTGGCAAAGGCAATATACATTGGAAAAAGTATCAGGCTATATCTTGGGGCACTTAAGATAAAACTGGTTGATGTGATAAGTAGAAAGTTTAGTAACATATAAACACCGTATGAGTATTTGACTTTAAAGAAAACATAAATAGTCATTGCCAAAAGGAAAAAAATAGCAACAACTTCGGAAAAAAAGATATAAAAATTAGAATTAGAAGTTGCCGGGACTGAATGGATGGCATTCATAATTCCCACCCATGGCCACTCACTTCTTTTATACCAATTATTTAGTAAGGGTTTAAAAAAATAAAAAGGCTCATGAAAGTAATAATAATTAATTCCTAAATAGATCATAAATCCTAAGGGAGTAAATAGAATTGGTAGAAGCTCTTTTTTGTTAAACTTCCCTTCTAAAAAAAGGATTGGAGGGAGGAGTAACCCATTGATACGGGTTAAGGATGATAAAATGCCAAAGAGCAAGGAGAATTTAAATTTTCTAGCCCTAAAAAAATAAATTGTGGCCAGAGAAAGTGCTAAAAATAGTGACTCAGTATAGCTGGCTTGAAGAAAATAAGACAAAGGGAAGATATTTAAAAACCAGACTGAAAGAATTGCAGTATGTTTGTTAAAATCTAATAAAGTTAATTCAAAAAGAAAAATAGCTGCCACAAAAGCAAAAAATAACGAAACCAATATTATTGCGATCGTAAAATCTGAAACTAGTAAGGCGGTTAATTTAACTAAAAAAGGATACAAAGGATAGAAGACAATAAACAGGGCTGATTCACCAGAAGTTTGATACCCATTGCGGGCGATATCAATATAATGTGGCCCATCCCAACGGTTCCAAACAGGGAAGTAATTAATCCGGGAATCAGTATTAGTCAAATAGACAAAAATAAAAAGTGACAATCGAGTTAAAAAAGTAATCAATAAAACTTCTTTCCAGCGGATAAGGGCTTTGATAGTTAGTGACATATATTTATTATAACCGCTTCGCCAAAACCCCGCTTTTAAAGAGGGGATAAGGCGAATTAACCCTAAGCTTGATATTCGCTAAAGCCTGTATTAAGCTGCGTAAGGGTAAACTCATAAAAGTTTATTTTAAAAGAGTAAGTAGGGTTTGCAGACCATATTTTACAGATTGAATAAAACTAATAGAGGAAAAATCTGCAAAATAACGGACTGGGATAGCGATTTCACCAATCCGGTACTTGGCTTTAATTGCGGAAATTAAAATTTCTTGATCAAAAACAAAATCATCAGAAAAGCGGTGAAAGGGTAATTTTTGCAAAACCTTTTTATCAAAAGCCCGAAAACCAGTTTGATACTCAGATAAACTTTGACAGTTTTATCATGACTGCCATCATCAACCAGTATTACTTCATCTACTATCCTCTTGGGAATATCGAGATAAGTTTTTTTTAAGGTCTATCCAGCATTATATGCCGGCATGACGACTATAATTTTTCTTTTTTTACTTGTCATAAGTTAGTATAATTTCGCCTAAGGATATCATAAGCAAATGAAAAAATTAATCGTAATTGTAGGTCCAACAGCAACAGGTAAAACTGACCTGGCATTAACGCTAACAAAAAAATTTAATGGGGAGTTGGTGGCTTGTGATTCAAGACAGGTTTACCAAGGGTTAGATATTGGGACAGGAAAGAAACCCGGAAAATCTGAAAATCTGAAAATCAAAAAATCGGAAGGTTGGTGGGAGATAGATGGAGTTAAGGTTTGGATGTATGATCTGGTAGAGCCAAATGAGCAACTTAATGCTTTTGACTGGGCCAAAAAAGCCACAGAGGTGATAGAGGGTATTGAGGAAAGAGGGAAATTGCCAATTATAGTTGGGGGGACAGGGTTTTATTTAAAAGCATTACTTGATGGTTTAGATCAATTATCAGGAGCAGATTTAAAACTGAGGGGAAAGTTGGAACATCTTTGAGTTAAGAAACTACAAAATAGGGTATCAACCCACTCCCCTGCCAGGTGGGACAATCTCAATAATTCAGATAGAAATAACCCCAGACGGTTAATTAGGATAATAGAGCAGTTATCTATGTATGGATACATCAACAAATCTCAAATATCCAATGCAAAATATCAAATAGCAAATGTGCTAAAAATCGGGCTGACTGCTCCCCGACCCTGGTTAAATTCCAAAATTGATTCTCGGGTTTTGGCCTGGTTTGCCCAAGGAATTCTTTCAGAAGTGAAAAATTTAATTACAGGGGGAGTACCAGTTAAAAGATTTGCTGAACTTGGCTTGGAATATAGTTTAATTGCCGATTATATAGATGGCAAAATTTCTTCGCAAGATGAATTAATCAAATTGATCCAAACTAAAATCAGGCAATATGCTAAACGCCAGATGACCTGGTTTAAGCGGGACAAAGAGATTAGATGGTTTGATATAACCAAATCAAATTTATCCCATAGGGTGGAAAGTGAAGTCAGGAATTGGTATAATCATGGAACTAACAAATAACAAGCATCAAAAGACAGATAATAATCAAATCCAAAATTTTAATGGTCAAACAATTTGGAATTTTGGAACTTGATTAATTGTTATACATTTGTATTTTGGGATTTAATCATTGGAATTTAATTTTATGCCAAGAAAAGTTGAGATTTCTAATAAAACCGTTTTTTTTATCGCCGGTTTTTTGGCGACAATTTGGGCGCTTTACCAAATCCGGGAAGTAATTATCCTGCTTTTTATCGCCATTATTTTTATGTCAGCCCTCTACCCTATCGTGGAATATTTGCAAAAGTTTAAACTGCCTAAATCAATTGCCATTACGATTACCTACCTTGCGATAATCGGCCTGATCGCTGGACTGATATCGATGGTGACTGTGCCGCTTGTTGAACAAACTACAAACCTGTTCCAAAACCTGCCGCAAAAAGTACAACAGGCATTACCCGAACAAGGACCAATTAACCGTAATTTAATTGAACAAGAGGTCGCAACAATTTCTAAAGATGCATTAGGGTTTACGCTGGCGATTTTTAATAATTTTATCGCTTTTATCTCAATTGCAGTTTTAATATTTTATCTGTTGCTTGAACGAGATAGACTGGATGATCTGCTGGCCCAGTTTTTCATTGGCAAAGAGCAAAAGGTTAAAAGGATCGTGAGAAGAATTGAGGACAAACTTGGATCTTGGTTGCGCGGGCAGGTAATGTTGAGTTTGATTATTGGAGTTTTGGCTTATGCGGCTTTAACTATCCTCCATATTCCTTATGCTTTGCCGCTGGCAATTTTAGCCGGGGTTTTGGAGGTCGTGCCAGTTATTGGACCAATTATCTCTTCGATACCGGCAGTCTTAATCGGATACCTGGTCAGCCCAATTACCGCTTTATGGGTCGCAGGCGCATTTTTTATAATTCAGCAGCTGGAGAATAATGTCATAGTTCCGCAGGTAATGAAAAGGGCCACAGGTTTAAACCCACTGATAGTCATTTTAGCAGTCTCAATTGGAGGGAAATTATTGGGAATTTCCGGGGCCTTACTTGCAGTGCCGGTTGCGGTTGTTATCCAGGTCATACTGGAAGAAATCTCTGCTGGAGAGATGAAGGAGATAGTTTAGGTGGAGAAAAATATGGATCAAGCGGACTGGTGGAAAACATTATTTGACCAAAAATACCTTGAGACCTATTTAGGTGATCTAACTCCTGAAAGAACTAATCAGGAAGTAGATTTTGTGGTTAAAGCAGCTCAATTAAAACCTGATGATAAAATATTAGACTTAGCTTGTGGTCATGGTAGGCATACCATTGAACTGGCCAAAAGAGGTTTTAAAAATATTGTTGGTTTAGACTACTCAGCCCCATTTATTAATAAAGCTAAAGCTGATGCCAAAAAAACTGGGGTTGAGGTAGAGTTCGTCCAAGGGGATATGAAAGACCTTCCCTTTAATGGTGAATTTGACGTGGTGTTAACAATCTTTACCACTTTTGGTTATTTTGATGATGCAGGTAATCAAAAGACTCTGGAGCAGATCAGTAAAGCTTTAAAACCAGGCGGCAGATTTTTAATTGATGTAATTAGTGCAGAGGCAAAAGATAGACGTAGTAGACATAGAGGAAAAGAGGTTGAACTAGGAGTCTTTTTTTATGAAGAAACTGTAGATCTAAATGGAAGAAAGGTACTAGATCAAGATTGGTATGATTCTAACACTCAACTGACTCATACTCATCGTGAATGGGAAGAAGAAGGTCAGAAAAGAGAATATGACTTTTACCTCAAAGTCTATACTATTCCCCAATATAAAGAGATGATAAAAAAAGCTGGGATGGAGTTTAAAAAGTTGTGGGGAGATTTTCAGGGAAATCCACAAGGTCCTGATAATCACAGAACGATAATTTTAGCAGAAAAATCTATTGGAGATTGAGCCTATAGTGGGAATGTGGTATAATATACAGGCCTAGGAAGATGGGCGATTAGGTTTAGCTGTAAAGTTAGATCAGGAAAGTCCAGACAGCATAGAGTAGGGTGGTCGGTGTAAGCCGACACGGGTAACCGCTAGTTAGAGCAACAGAAACGATCCTATTAAGTTAGGCTGAAACGGGCAATCCTCCCCGCTGCAATCCAAGACATGGTCAGGCTGCTCGCCTTATGACCTGAGTATGGAGCGTTAGTTAAATTATCGCATTAAAAACAGAATCTGGCTTATGTCTTCCTAGGCATAAACTTAATGTTATTGCTCGATATAGTTATTTTCTCACTAATTGTTGCCCTTCCAGCATTTATAACTTCATTAATTGCTCTTAGACTAACAAAAAAGTCTACTACAGACTCTGCTGTTTTATTAGTATTTCCACTCGCTGTAATAGGGCTAGTAATACTGGTAAATATACTTTGGCACACATTAATTTACAACAAACTTTATTATGAATGGGATGGTTTGACTTTCCCGTTCTCCCTTATCCATCATGAAGCGCCTTTTCTAGACGGAACTGGTACTTGGCTTGCTAAAGGTTGGACTTTGCAAACTTTAGATTTAATTTGGTTTGGAATGGTATTGGGAATTTATATTATTGCAGCCTATATTTCAATGTTAAGCAATTTTTCCCAGAATATGAAAATCGCTTTGACTAGTGCAGGAATACTAAGTTTGATTAGTAGCCTTTCCTTTATTTTGATGATGTTAAGAGTTAGTAACTAAACTTCGATTAACCCTTTTAACTGATCTTCCATTTTGAAAAAGGCTTCTGAACGTTCGTTTCGCGGGCGTTCTAATTTATTATCAATAATTTTTTTAACTGTCCCTGGTCTTTTGGTCAAAACTATTATTTGGTCAGATAATTCCAATGCCTCCCTGACTAAATGAGTAACCATTAAAACTGTAAAATTGCGATTTTGCCATAAATCCAACAGCAGTTTTCTTAATTTTTCGGCCGTAAATTCATCTAAAGCCGAGAATGGCTCATCTAAAAGTAGTAACTCTGGCTCAATGGCCAAAGCCCGGGCAATCCCTACCCTTTGTCTCATTCCGCCGGAAAGTTCTTGCGGGTGTTTATCTTCAAAACCTGCCAAACCAACTTCCTCAATTAAATTTTTAACCTGTTTTTGCCGCTCATCTTTTTTAACCCCTCTCATTTTAATTCCAAATTCGACATTTTCCAAAACTGTTAAATAAGGAAAAAGGGCAAAATTTTGGAAAACAAAGCTCATTTTAGTTTGGTCAAAATCGGTAACTAGTTCACCCTTATCTTTTTTGACTAAACCAGCCACGATTCTTAAGAGGGTAGATTTACCGCAACCAGAGGGGCCAATCAACGTCGTGAAGCTGCCTTCCTCAATTTCAAATGAGATATCTTTTAAAACTTGGAGATGCTGCTCTTTTTTTGGTTCACCAGGCAAAAAATTAAGTTTATCTATCGTGACTGTTTTAGAAATATCTTTGATTTGTAATATCATGATTGGTATTTGGTGCTGCTGTTTAAAAGTGGAATCCAGAAAAGTTTATTTAGAATAAATAACAACAACATCAACAAAAGGATGCCAATAATTAAGATGTGGTTATTACTGGCCTCGCCGGCATCAGCTAAGTAGGTTCCAACTCCCGGGATCCGGACAATAATTTCAGTGGCAATGATCGCTTCCCAAGCCTCACCCCAAGCGACTATCGAACCGGTGACTAGACTTGGAAAAATTAAGGGTAAGGTTACATGTTCAAATTTTTTAAATCCCCTAGCTCCAAAAATAGTCGCGGCGTCTAAAACTTCCGAGTTAAAAGATTTAATCCCGGAAAGCAGGGCAAACATAATTGGCCAGATCATAGTGATAAAAAGCAAAAAAATAACGATAATGACATTTTTGCCCATGATGGTTAAAAAAAGCGGCAGCAGGGCAAAAGAGGGAAATGATTGTAAAACATCTAAAATTGGCAGGGCGATATCCTCAACCTTTTTATTTTTGGTCACCAGTAAACTAGTAATTAAAGCTATTACTAAAGCGATAATGTAAGCAAAAAGGACTCTGATAAAACTTAAGAAAAACCCCCAGATAAATTGAAAAGCATTGACTTGGGTAAAACCAAAAGTCAGGGCGGTGAGGACAATTAAACCCACCACCACCAAAGAGATCGGGGTAGTATGTTTGCGGCGGCGGATAACTGTGAAATGGTGAGTATAACGCATAGTTAGTATCTAGTATTCAGTATACAGCATACAGTGGGGGTCAAAAAAAGACCTGACTCCTCGCCAGGCCTTTTTTTATATGACACACAAACCCGGAGGCTTGTGATCCATTTTTTCTAAAAGAGAGATTGCAAAGCACAAAATTTCTCTTTTAAAGCGGATGGCCCTTCTCAGAAACATCCAAAGCACTAGTCCTAAACAAACGAAGTCTTATCTAGAATCCTACTTTTGAATAGCAAGTCCACCACTTAGCAAGAGTTATGGACCCTTCCAGCATAGAACAAGTTTTTTATGTTTGTCAAATTGTGAAGCTACTTGAGGTAGTGGTGTAAGAAATCTAAGTATTTGGAGTAGTTATTATATATAAGGTAGGTGTTTATCAGTAACAATCCGGGAAAAACAAAAGATTTTTCCAACACGCCACCTGTTTTAAGCCGCAAGAATTTAAATGGCGGAATTCCAAAATGAATGGGAATGGGAAAAAGCCAAGGAACTCCGTCGTGGGTAAATGTATCCATTATTAAGTGTGAAACAAAGCCAATCATAAAACTCCACCAGACAATGCTCATATCAACCAGTAAAACTGGACTAATCTTATCAAGCAGAAATTGCAATCCAATGCCAAATAAAAAGATCCCTAAAATAGAGTGGGAGATAAAGCGGTGGCCGCCCAAAAGGGGAGATAATAATTTGCCAAAAATTGTGCCGGCCGGAAGCCTGTGCCAAAGATCGGCAGTTGGTTGGTCAATATCTGGAACCAGCCCGCCAACCATATTAGCACTGAAAGCAATAAGTGCTGTAGCCAGGTTCATTTCTGGCAAGGGTTGGGAAATAATTACAAAATTTAAAGCGGTAAAAGCCGCTAGATCATGGGTCCTGCCGGTCATAGATTTAGTCTATCATAAGTTTTAGAGGTTATTTAGAAGTTGGGTTTACTAATCCATCAGAACTGGTGGTAGGTGGCAGGTTCCATTGGTTTTCTAAGTTACTTAACAGGCGGTTGGCATAGATAAAAAAGAGGATGATGGAAATTACTGCTACAATCAGAAATATTTTTTGACCAGAAGGGTGCTCTAAAAAATCCGGATTTCTTCTATGCATCGCATGATGACCTAAAAACATGTAATTTTATCCTAGCATAACTCTTGAGAGTTCTAAAACGAAGTGCATCTTTCAACCTAAAGAAAAATCCCGCCTAAATGCGGGATCTTTCTTAGATGGTGAATGACTTTGGTCTACTTCATTCCACCAATTTTAAACATACTTGTGCCACAAACTGTGCAGACACCTTTGGCTGCTTTCTTTCCGTTTTTCATTGTGACTTCAGTTACATCTTTAGCGTCTCTTTTTTGACGACACTTTACGCAATACATTGTCATAAACAAATCACCTCCTTTAAATCTGGTAGCTGGTTACTTGTTGTTAGCAGCTGGTAATACAAACCAGTAAATAGAAACCAGGTACCAGTAACTAGAACGGTAGCTTTACTAAATGGTTTTGCAATAAAAGGAAAAGGGATATTTGGGTAGCGATGGCTAAGCTGGAAAAGATGAGAATTTTAGTCAGGTCGCGGGAAAGATAGTTGGTAGTCAGGAGTTCGGAGTGGGTAGTAGAAGTTGAATAATCTATCATGGAAAATGTTTTTGATTCATTAGTATCATTATTGGCATTTGTTGTTTGGCTTCTAGATACTTTAGGTGTAGACACTTCCTTGCCATAAAGTTGGCGTCTTAAAGTTTCTCGTCTTTTTTGCTCTAATGTTAGCTTGGGCATTTTAAAATTTAGCTTCAGTTGTGCCTGAACCTCATAACCTTACCACGCACAACTATACCTGTCAAGCACAATTACGCACGGTTAGATAGATTGATATAGATTGTTAGAGATATAGTGATAAATCGAGATGAAAGATTAAATAATAAAAGTAGAACAAGGCTGGATTGTCAATTAATAATTTTACTCAGAGATTTTTTCATAATATAAATACTGTATGTTTATCTAGTTCTTCATTGACGAACCTGGTACAAAATCTGTATACTCAAAAGAGTAACTATTGTATCCGTTCTAATTGTGGATTCAGGTTAGTTTGGTATAATGCCAGCTGAACCAAAAAATAAATGCTTAATAACTTAACTACTACTCAAAGAAACCTACTGGTGGCAATTGGGGCGGTGATTGTGTTTGTGCTTTCAACTTCAATCTCCTACTCTGCTTTTGCGGCCAAATTTGGGGCAGCGCCGCTTTTGGGAGGAAACTCTGCTTTACCAACATCAAGTGGTGGGGCTGAGGATGAGACTGGACCGAAAACTGAACCCTGCCCATTAAATGGTGAACTCCACAATAAAGATGCTAAAGCTACCTGGGAAAAGCGTCGCCCTTTAGCAGTGATGATTGAGAACTCTACTGATGCTAGGCCTCAATCAGGAGTCTCAAAGGCGGATGTAGTTTATGAAACGGTAGCAGAAGGCGGGATCACCCGTTTTATGACGGTCTTTTATTGTAATAGTTTGTCTGATATCCAGGTTGGTCCGGTTAGGTCGGCCAGGACTTACTTTTTAGATTGGCTTTCCGAGTATGACGCACTTTATGCGCACGTTGGCGGCGCTAATGATGCCAATGGCGGTCCGGCGGATGCCTTGGGCCAAATTATTACTTATAAAGTTAAGGATTTGAATCAGTTTAATATTGGCTTCCCGACTTTTTGGCGGGATTACCAGAGATTGAAAAAAGCTGATGGTTCGCCAGTGGCCACCGAACATACGATGTATTCAACAACCTTAAAACTTTGGCAAGTAGGAGAGAAACGCGGCTGGGTCAATCCTGATGATAAAGGCAAAAAATGGGAAACCGCCTTTACCCCATGGAAGTTTAAAGATGGTAAAGCCAGCAGCGGTACTACTAATGCAATTGAGGTGAACTTCTGGGAAGGTTATAACGATTATAAAGTTAATTGGACTTATGATGCGGCAACTAATTCCTATAAAAGAAAAAATGGCGGTCAGGACCAGATGGACCTAAACAATAATAAGCAGCTCTCGCCCACGAATGTGGTGGTTCAGTTCCAAAAGGAATCACACGCCAATGATGGTTATGAGGGTAATGTCCATCTGCTGTATGCCAACAGCGGTGCTAAAGGTGCACCAAGCGGCACAGCTTTAATTTTCCAAAATGGACAGGCCATCAAAGGCAAATGGATGAAAGCCACTAGGCTTGATAGAGAAAAATTTGTTGATGAAAACGGCAAAGAAGTTGAATTTGTTAAAGGCCAAATTTGGATCGAGACTGTCCCGGAAGGATCCAAAGTTACATATTAGCTGCTCAGAAGGTGGTGAAAAGGATTGAGAATACAGTAGCAAGTATTTAGTATACAAAAAAATGTATACTGACTACTTTATACTGTTTACTTAATTTAATATGGAAGATTTAATTGTATCTAAAGTCCGGGTAAAAATCCTGCAACTTTTTTTATCCGCACCCGACCCGTTGTTCCATGTGAGGGAAATTGTGAGACTAGTTGACGAAGAGATTAATGCGGTCAGGCGAGAACTGGGCCGGATGGAGAAGTTTGGGATAGTTTCCTCTGAATGGAGAGCCAATAGAAGGCTTTATAATTTCAGGCGGGACTATACTTTTTATCCCGAGCTTTTAGCTTTCGTTGTAAAGTCAACAGGGGTAGGGGGAGATATTGTCAAAGCTAAAAATAAGTTGGGTAAGGTTAAATATGCGATGATCGCTACCCGTTTTGTCCGCAACCAACATTCTGCTGCGGATGATGTGGATCTTTTAATTGTGGGACAGATTATTTCACCGGAGTTACAGGCAATTGTGGCAACTGAGCAGGCAAAAAGAGAGAGGGAGATTAATTATTCATTTATGGATGAGGCTGAGTTTCAGTTTAGGGTGAAAAGGCGGGATCCATTTATCTTAAAGGTTTTAGTCCAACCCAAAATCATGCTTATAGGCAATGAGGAAGACCTGATGGAGGGAGTGCTTGTTTGACTTTGTCAGACTAAGTTTTCAATTATCAATTTTGCAATTTTCAATCAATGTTCAAGTCTTAAATTTTCATTGAAAATGAAAATATGAAAATTAATTGCATTATTGTGTTATTGATGATTGATCATTCTCCATGGAATAACTTATGAACCCAAGACTAACTTTCTGGCTAATAATAGTGCTTATCTTTGGGGCAATTTTTACAAATTTGCCCCAGCTTCCTTTTGGTTATGGGATTAAAAATATTCCGATTAAATTGGAAAAAATTGGCGGCAGCTTCCCCCTTAAACTGGGTTTGGATTTACTGGGCGGCTCGCAACTAGTATTGGAAACCGATATGGGAAAAATTCCCGCCCCGGATAAAGATAAAGCTTTGGAATCAGCCAGGCAGGTTTTAGAAAGAAGGGTCAATTTATTTGGGGTTTCGGAAGCTAAAGTTCAATCTTCCAAAATTGGTGACCAAAGAAGAATTTTGGTTGAATTGCCGGGGATTAAAGATTCTTCCGCGGCGGCAAATTTAGTCGGCAAGACTGCTCAGCTGGAGTTTAAAGAATTTCCCGCCTCTCTTTCAGCCCGGGAGAATGAAGCGACTAAAGCTGGAATTCCACTAATCTATTTGGCTCACCCCACAGGCCTGACTGGCTCAGATTTAAAAAGTGCGAATGTGACTTTTGCCCAGAGCCAAAGAGGGGCCCAAACTGGTCCCCAAGTTTCAATCCAGTTTACAGACCAAGGGGCTAAAAAATTTGCTGATTTAACTAAAAGAAATGTTGGCAAGCAAGTACCAATTTTTTTGGATGATCAAATTTTGTCAGCACCGGTGGTACAACAAGAAATTCTAGGAGGTAATGCAGTGATTACCGGACAATTCACTACAGATGAGGCCAAAGCTTTGGCGACTCAGCTTAATGCTGGGGCCCTGCCGGTACCAATTAAAATTATTGAGCAGCGCTCAATTGGCGCAGAACTTGGTCAGGAGTCGGTTAATAAATCAGTCATAGCCGGGGTAATTGGATTGATAACTGTGATGGTTTTTATGCTTTTTTATTATGGTTGGCTGGGACTGGTGGCTAATTTGGCTTTGATTATTTATACCCTGTTTATCTTAGCAATTTTTAGGACTGGCTTATTTTTAATTCCGCCAGTGACCTTGACTTTAGCAGGAATTGCCGGGTTTATATTATCAATTGGGATGGCAGTTGATGCCAATATTTTAATTTTTGAGCGGATGAAAGAGGAAAAAAGATGGGGTAAATCCTCTAAAACTGCCTTAGATCTAGGTTTTAGACGGGCCTGGACGTCAATTAGAGATTCAAATATTTCTTCTTTGATTACTGCCTCAATTCTTTATTATATGGGAACAGGTTTAGTCAAGGGGTTTGCTGTAACGCTGGCAATCGGGGTTTTAATCTCAATGTTTACCGCTATAACTGTTACCCGAACTATATTAAAGTTAGTAATAAAATAGAATATAGAAGATAGGGAATAGTATTTAGAATATGAAATCATTCAAATCAAAAAAACCTCATTATGAATACTTAAGAAAAAAATGGACTGCCAAACACAAGGCGGCTAGTGAAAATGTTATTGATAAACATTTAAGGAGAGTAGCCATAGGGTCTTTGGGCGGAATGATGCTTTTATCTACTCCAGGCTTAACTTTATCCACCGCTCAAGCAGTGGCTGCAGCAGGCACTAAAATCACCGCTACCACTAGTAAAAATTTATTACTGGCTAAAGATTTGCAAAAAGAATTGCCAAATGAATTTAGGAATTTAACTAGCAGTGAGGAAATGAAAGTATCCAAAACCATTAGTGATGTTTTGGGGATAAAAGTTGCCGCGGAAATTGATGGTAAAAGATTAAACAGAACTTATGGGATGATTGGTGGGGAGCAGCATCTTTACCGTTATCCCGGAGATAACCTCTTAAACCATGCTAAAACCACCCAAGATTGGGCGATGTTTGGAGATGCGGGGATTGCCCCAGGATTGGGAGCGTTTGGATATTTTACTTCCTCAAAAGAGCAGATGACACCCCTGGATGAACAAAGGGAAAGGTGGTATGTTGCGGTACCGACTTTTCTTTCCCAAGGTTACAATCAAAATACTAAAGCATATAATGATTTTTTTAAATACCGTAAAATGTTAGTGGTTAACCCTAAAACCGGACAAGCAGTGGTAGTGGACATTGCTGATTCCGGCCCGTCAGAATTTACCGGAAAACATTTAGGAGGATCTCCTGAGGTGATGCATGAGCTGGGGCTTGCTAGCGGTCCAAGAAAAGGAGAGGTATTATATTTTTTTATTGATGATCCCAATAATACAATGCCTTTGGGGCCAGTTAAGTTGCCAATAAATAATAGCTAATAACAATTAATAATGAAGTATTTCTATAGCCATATTATTTCCATAGAATCTTTAACATCTGAACTTGACCAGATGGATTTATCCAAAGATGAAAAGGTTTATTTAGCAAAATTGGTTGATGAAACAATTCATAACGCGGTTTTGGATGCGGTTTTATCAGAGCTTACCCCGCAGGAAAAGATAATATTTATCGAACACCTTAAAAATGATGATCATGATAAACTATGGAGATTGTTAAATGAAAGGGTAGACAAAATTGAAGATAAGATAAAGACAGTAGCGGAGGAAGTAAAAAAAGGGTTAGATCAGGATATAAAGGAAGCCAAAAAAATCAAATGATCAATTTTAAATCCTCTGAAAATTACGTCATTAATATTTGAAAATTAAAACCATTATGCATTTAATGCGTTACAAACTAGTATTCTTTGTTTTATCAACTCTGGTAATCTTGCCAGGGCTTTTTTATCTTGTGACCTCAGGACTAAAATTGGGAATAGATTTTACCGGCGGTTCTTTACTGGAGTATAAATTTGATAAACCAATCGAAAAAAGAAATTTGGAAAAGTATGGGGTTGTTAACCAATCCGGACCAAATACCTATATTTTAAGGACCAAATCTATAGAGCAAAATGAGTTAAATAATTTAAAACAGAAAATCGCCTCTTCCGCCGGAACGTTTACAGCTCAAAGGGAGGAGAATGTTGGACCAGTGATTGGTAACGAGTTAAAGCAGAAAGCTTTAATTGCTTTAATACTTGCATCAGTGGCAATTGTTTTGTATATCACCTGGAGTTTTAGACGGGTGCCAAAACCTGCAACCTCCTGGCGGTTTGGGATAGCAGCAATTGTGGCTTTAGTCCATGATGTATTGGTGGTAGTTGGGATTTTTGCCATTTTGGGTAAATTTTTAAGTGTCGAAATTGATACCCTTTTTGTAACCGCCCTTTTGACCATCATTGGTTTTTCCGTTCACGACACAATTGTGGTTTTTGACCGGATTAGGGAAAATCTGCCGAAACATTTATCTAAAAAATTTTCTGATATCGCCGATATCTCTATCACCCAAACTCTAGCCAGGTCACTCAATACTTCTTTAACAGTAGTTTTTGTTTTACTGGCATTACTCTTATTTGGCGGGGAAACGATTAAATGGTTTGTGGTCGCACTTTTGGTCGGGATTATTTCTGGGACTTATTCTTCGATATTTAATGCTACTGCCCTACTGGCTTACTGGGAAGAACGACTTGGCCACTAACTTAACTCTTTTATTTTATTAAGTAGATAATCCCTGTTATTTTTTTTATCATCCTCTAGGACTTCCTGAAATAACTTTTCTAAAACTTCTCCAACTTTTTTGCCTGGTTTAATTTTTAAAACATCCATAACATCTTGGCCGTTAACTTTTAGATCAGTAAATGAAAATGGTTTTTCTAAAACTTGATCGATTCTTTTTCGAAACTCTTTCATCCGCCAGGAAACTGCATTTTCAGTCCCGCCGCCAAGCCGGTCGCCAACCCTCAGCGCCATCATATCGTCAATATTTTCCAGGCCAATGTTGGTAATAAATCTTCTGATTGCTGAATCAGTTTGTTTTTCATCTAAGGTGAACATATGAAAACGGACTAAACTTACAATCTTATCAGTCTGCTTACTCGAAAGTTTTAATCTTTCCGCAACTTTTTTGGCCAGTTTTCCACCAACCACATCGTGTCCATAAAAAGTCACATTACCATCGGCAGAGGTCCTCACCGTATCTGGTTTACCAATATCATGGATTAAAGTTGCCAGTCGAACAATTGGATCTGTTGAAGGGCAATTTTTTAGAGATAAAAATGAATGAGCGCCGATATCATAAACCCGGTCATGTTTAGGTCCTTCCTGGACAATACCAAAACAACGGGCAACTTCGGGCAAGATGTATTCCAATATCCCGGTATCTTTGAGCAAACTGATTCCTTCATATGGATGGTCACTGCCCAAGATTTTTAACAACTCATCGCGGATCCTTTCCCAAGAAATTTGCTGTAAAAGTTGGACGTTTTCTTTTATGGCGGTTAAAGTTTTTTCCTCGATTATAAATTGTAGTTGGGTGGCAAATCTAACTGCTCTCATTAGACGAAGTGCGTCTTCTTGAAAACGTTTTTGCGGGTGACCAACTGCTCTAATAATTTTATTGTTTAAATCCTTTTGGCCCCCAAATGGATCAATAATATTTTCATCGCTAGCAAACGCCATGGCATTAACAGTGAAATCTCTTCTAGCCAAATCTTCTTCAATTTTATTAGTCCAAGTAATTTTGTCTGGGTGGCGGGAGTCTGAATACTCACCCTCCTTTCTCATTGTTGTGATTTCAAAAATTCCTTTATCTGTTATGTTGGTTAGTCCAATATCAACTTCGTCGGTTGATTCTGGAGTTGCTTCGCTTCCCAAAATAGCATTTTTCGTGATACCTACAGTGCCAAATTGGTTGTTGTAGAAACCACTAGGAAATAATTCCAAAATCTCTTCTGGCTTGGCATCAGTGGTAAAATCCCAATCTTTAACCTCCCTGCCCAAAATTAGGTCACGCACTGCCCCGCCAACAATACAAATTTGGTAGTTAGCCCCTTTAAATTTATTTAAAATAGTTGTAACCTCTTTAGGTAATTTAAAATCCATGCACTAATTCTACATCGACTGGAGTTGTGTTACAATTTCCTCCGCCATGTCCAAAGTTTGGAAAATACTGCCGCAAAAATCTGCTGAATTAACGGAGCAACTTTTGATTAACCGTGGTTTAATAAAAAAACAGGAGATTGAAGATTTCTTTAACCCCAAATTAGATAATTTTTCGACTGACCTAATGATTCCTGGCATCCCCAAAGCATTAAAAAGAATTGACCAAGCAATTGAGAAACAAGAACTGATCGTTGTGTTTGGGGATTATGATGTTGATGGTATCGCCTCCTGCGCAATTTTATATAAAGCTTTAAGTTTGATGGGGGCTAAAGTTTTGCCCTATATCCCCCACCGGGAAAAGGAAGGGTATGGCTTAAATAAAATCGGTTTGGAGTTTGCCAGAGATGCTGGTGCTTCTTTGGTTATCACGGTTGATAATGGGATTGTAGCAATTGAACAGTCAAAGTTTGCCAAAGAAATTGGTTTAGATTTAATTATTACTGATCATCATTTACCGTTGGAGCAAAAACCAGAAGCATTAGCAATTGTACACTCTTTAAAAATGTGTGGCGCAGGGGTGGCCTGGTGTTTAATCCAGGAAAGGGTTAGTGAGGGATTAAGAAAAGAGCTGTTGCAATTTGCAGCCATTGCGACGGTCACGGATTTAATTCCTTTGGTTGGAGTAGCCAGAGCTTTTGTGGCAGAAGGGATAAAAGTTTTAAACCGGACAGATAATTTAGGGTTGTTGTCACTTTTAAGGGAGTGTGGAATCCAAGCCGAAAATATCGGAACCTATGAGATTGGGCATATTATTGGTCCGCGTCTTAATGCTATCGGCAGATTGGAACATGCAATTGATGGATTGCGTTTACTTTGTACCAAAGACCCAATAAAGGCTAGAAAACTGGCCCAACTTTTGTGCAAGACAAATGTCCAAAGGCAACAATTAACAATGGCGGCAGTGGAACAAGCCAAATTAATGGTCGACCAAAAATCAAAGATCTATATTCTTTCTTCTAAAGAATGGGTGCCGGGGATTATTGGTTTGATTGCTGGTAGGATTTGTGAGGAATATGGCCGGCCGGCAATTGCCATTTCGATTGGGACTGATGGGTTTGCTAAGGGCTCGGCCCGGTCAACCAATGGGACTAATATCGTAGAAGTCATTCGGACTTGTTCTGATATTTTAATCGATGTTGGTGGACACAAAGGTGCAGCAGGTTTTTCAATTGAGACCGAAAAAATTGAAATCTTTAAAACCCGGATGGAAGAGGCTCTGAAGGATTTACCTGATGATATCGTTTCTGAGTTAGAGATTGAAGCGGAAGTGCCAACTAAAAAATTAAATAAAACCCTGGTTAAAGAACTGGAAAAATTTTCCCCTTTTGGTTTTGGCAATCCCCAGCCAATAATAGCCACCCGAAGGATGAAAGTTTCTGATCTCCGGACTTTATCAGATGGGAAACATTTAAAATTCAAAGCTGATGGAATCGATGCCGTTGGTTTTGGGCTAGGGTTTATGAAGAATTTAATTAAGGATGAGATTTTGGTTGATGTAGCTTATTTCTTAGAAATTAATAAATTTAACGGCAATGAGACTTTGCAGATAAAAATTAAGGATATCTTGTTGAGCTAAAATGAGTCAGCAAAAAACCTGCAAATAAAATAACTAGTATTAGTAAAATTACGTATGCCAATATTCTAAGAATTGGATTATCATTTATTCCAAGACTATCAAAAACCATCTATGATGTTAAGAAGCCAATCGGTAAACAAAGTATATCTTAGCATACTGTAATTTTACTATTAATAAGGTAGCTGCTGCTAATATAGCAAAAGCGGAGTAGGTGATATAGTGATATTCCCGGCATTTTTGAAGTCAGCAAGAAGGAGTATAATTGACAGTTGACTATGTTTAAGAGTAAAGATCCTCTAATTCAAAAGGCAATTGATTTTGCCAATAATAGTTTGGTTGGTAAAAAACGCGTCTCTGGTGAGGATTTTCTGGCTCATTGTTTAAAGACTGCCCAGATTTTAGAAAAACTAAAAGTTACAGACCCAATTACCCTTTCAGTAGCCATACTCCACCATTCATTAGCGCACGGGGCAGCCACATATGAAGATCTAACCGAACAGTTTGGGGAGGAGATTGCCCAAATGATAAAAACTTTGGACGGACTTAGGGTGATTAAATTTATTGATACTCCCGAATTAAATTTTGCGGAAAATATTAGAAAGATGATTTTGGCAATGGCTAAGGATTTAAGAATAGTTTTGATTAAACTGGCTGATATTTATGATAACTTACAAACTTTAAAGTTTTTACCAAGGGACAAACAAATTGAGAGTGCCAAAGAAACATTAGAAATCTTTGCTCCCCTAACTGAAAGGTTGGGGATTGGAGAGCTTAAGGGTCAAATGCAGGATTTGGCTTTTAAAGCACTTTTACCCCAAGAATATCTAAAGGTTTTTAAGATGTTAAAAAACAAAAGAGAGAATTTAGAAAAACAGCTGCTTAAAACCAAAGCGGAGCTCACCAGGGAGTTAAAGGAAGAGAAAATTGAATATCGGATTGAAAGTCGGACTAAATACCTTTATTCCTTATTTTTGAAACTAAAAAGACCGGAAATAGATTATGATATCTCAAAAATCTATGATTTAATCGCCTTTCGACTTATTGTCCAAAATACGGAAGATTGTTACCGGGTACTTGGGATCATTAGTAAAATTTTCAGGCCAATGCCGGGTGGAATAAGTGATTTTATTGCCAACCCCAAACCTAACGGTTATCAGTCAATCCATATTAAAATATTTGGACCAAATGAACAACCATTTGAAATTCAAATCAGAACGGAAAAAATGCACGAGGAAGCGGAATTCGGAGTTGCCGCGCATTGGAATTATGCTGAAATAAAAAGTCAGGGTGCCTCAGATGAGAAATTGACAAAAGGAGTTTTAGCGAGTAGCGAAAAATTAAAATGGGTTAAAAATTTAAGTAAATGGCAGGAAGGAATTGCTGATAATGGTGAGTTTTTAAGAAATGTTAAAAATGATTTTTTTGCTTCCAGAATCTTTGTTTTTACCCCCAAAGGTGATGTTAAAGATTTGCCGCAAGGTGCAACCCCGGTTGATTTTGCCTACACAGTTCATTCAAATCTTGGGGATAATGCCAATGGGGCAAAAGTTAATGGAAAACAGACAGGTTTGGATTATAAATTAAAAAATGGTGATGTTTGTGAGGTCTCTGCTCAAAAGGGCAAAAAACCCAACCGGGATTGGTTAAATTTTGTAGTGACTTCAATGGCCAGAAGAAAAATCAAAAAAGCCTATTTAGATTAATTACCCAGATTATCTTTATCCCTGTTAGAAGTAGTATTACTCACACCCAGATTGGCACTGCGAATAGACTGACCCGTAGCTTGGGCTTGGGCATATTTTTCTTGTTGATATTGTCCAACTCTTCGAACAAAATCGTTCTGTGCGATTGTAGATAATTTTTTGTCATCAGGACCGATAGCTTTGGAGAAACTTGTAGCTTGAGATACCTCTAAGTTATCAGGAGGTTTAACAGCTGCTGTGGGTAGAAAAGGAGTAGCAGTAACTTGTGGAGCAGTATCCAAAGGACGGCTGCCAGGTGTACTGATTGGTGAGGGAATTTGTGCTGCTACTGTTTCTGAGTTAGAGGGATTCTGAGATAAAGCTGCACTACCGAGTAGAAATGTTAGCCCAAAAGCTCCAGCAGCCCTTCTTACGAAAGTGGTAAGCCTTGTATCCGGTTTAAGTGGAACAGCCTGAGGAGATCGTCTCTCTGGAAGTGGAGGAGTATAAGGTCTATCGGATTCTTTTCCATCGTCATCCATATCCTTTTTATTGTAACCTGACCTAGGTTTTTGGTCAACCTCTAAAGACATAGATTTTGTATTTTAGTTTAATAACTCCTAAGATACAAATCTTTCAGGAGGAATGACTGGTACTATACCAGTTAGGGCTGATATTTCTAGGACTTCCCTCATTGGGATTTCCCTATGTTGATACCTATGAATAGCTTCAGCCATCCGGTCGCTATCTGAAATTGTCTCTTTTCTTTCAACTGTTTCATTTGTAGCTTTTGAACTTTTGCTGGGTTGTTCTGCTTGTTGAGTTTTAATTTCTTTAGCCCAGTTAGCTTCAGTTGACCCCATTTTGACGAAACCTGAATTTCTTTCTGTCATTTTTAACACCTCCTTTCAAACATAAAAAAAACCTCCCGTTTGGGAGGCTTCTTTGATTTTAAATTTTTTAATTTAAAACTTTATAAAGCCCTCCCTTTTTGGAAGGTAAAGTAAAGGCCAAAATAATTTTTATTGATCCTCATAACTTTAGTGATATTAGCAAAATTAGATTTGATTTGTCAAATATTCTGGTATTTTCTCGCTAGTCGCTCAAAAAGTAATTAGGTCTCCAGATTTGATATTTAGTAGTTTTGCAGCGCTTTGACCTTGGACAACTATCTCTAAAAATCTTTCCTCTAAACCAGAGCTGCCAATAATTAATGCTGGTTGGTCATCCGGGACATCCTTTAATCTGTTATAACAAGTAAGTTCTCCAAATTTAGTATTAATTTTTTTGCCGGCAGAAAAATTCAGGTCTGTAGAAAGTAAAGTGGTTTTACAATTTCCAAAGTTGTCGATCCACCAAATAGTATCTGGAGAAACTGAAGATCGAAGAATCGGAAAATCAGAAGTGGGGATTTGGGTTCCATCGGAGAGCCATTTGGCAACCCGGGGTAAAAATTCAAAGCTTCTAAATTGGGTATGGGTAATATGGCCTGCTAGATCTTTAATAATGGCGCCATTTTCTACCAAAGTACTTACTATTGTTGGAATATCCATTAATTTTATTTGATCTGTAAGCCCAAACTTTTTGACTAAAGATAAAGTTAAGCCATCAACGGAAGATATAACCAGAGTTTGTTTATAGAAGAAATATCCAAAGGGAGTGCCATTGGGCCATTTTTTAGCCTCTTTGTGTCTGGGTGCAACATTAACTATGACAATACCTTTCTCACCGATTGAAGCATCAAGGGTGTCAATTAAATTCCCAGCTGCTTCTAAATCAGAACCTACCCCAATGGTAGTAATATGGCAATTAAAGAGGGTGGAAAGGCGGGTAGTTAATCTACCCAGGGCGTTATCATCTTGGCAATCAGTTATTAGTGTTACAAACATGGCACAAAAAAGCCTCCTTTGCAGGAGGCTTGGGTTTGAAAAAAATCCCCCTTACAAACTCCGCCCCCCTTTAGAGGTTTGCATCTGCAGCATCATAGACATCAAATTTAAAAACTTCATCTTACGAACAATTCTAACATTAGTTACTTGAGTTGGCAAATTTAATTCAGTAACATTCTAACTTTTTAGTTACAGCATATTGTATACCAACACCTTCAACTACTACAGGTACAAAATTGCTACGCCTAAAGGCACTTGCTACGACCCTATCAACTAAATTGTCATAGTCTACTCTAATTGGTGGTGAAAAATCCGGATTTTCAGTATCGCTTTGAGCTCTTTTTCTAGCTATTTCACTTTGTGCCATAAAATCCAAGATTCTTCTTAATTCTTCTGGTGATTCAACTGGTTTACTCAATTTTTAACACCTCCTTTCGATTATTTAAGGGAGATCCCTCTTTTAAATACTAAAATGGGAACTAATCTTCCCAAGTGGTTGCTTCTCTTACTAGTTCTTCCATAGGTATTACATCAAAAGCTGTTGGAGCAACTCTTGCGACATATCTTATATATCTTTCAACTTTTAAACTTGACTGATCCTGATTAGCTTCGTAGAAACCTCTTCTCCTAACAGAAGTAGCCATCTCAACCTCAACGGGCTGACTATTTTTTTCCAAGTTCCACTCAATTTCAGCAGTTCTTTCAGATGGCATTTCAAATTGTGCATCTTTATTCATTTTTAACACCTCCCTTCATAATTCTTTCCAAAAAAAACCCCCCATTCTGGGAGGTCTGTTCAATTTGGGTTTTCAGGTAAATTACCTAAAAAGACCTCCCATTAGGACTCCAATAAGGAGTACCTCTAGAAGGCTAATGACCAAAATGAATGGCTGATTTAAAACAACAGTTTGTGACATATTTAGATATATTACCGCTTCGCTTTATGCTTGTCAACTGCCCGTTTAATTGGTACTATTCATGCTATGCAGCGAACGTTAATAAATGAATGTATTGCAAAGGTTGGGGAAACGGTTAAGGTCGGAGGTTGGGTCCAAACCCGTCGGGACCACGGCAAGATCGTTTTCCTTGATTTAGCTGATCGGTCTGGAGTCATCCAGGTGGTTCTGGCGGGGGAAAAAGCCGGGGATTTGCACTCGCAGGATGTAGTTTATATCATCGGCAAAGTTGCCGCCCGGCCGGAAAAATTGGTTAACCCCAATCTACCTACCGGGGGAGTTGAGCTCCAAGGTGAGGATGTGGAAGTCTTGTCCAAAGCCCAAGAGCTGCCTTTTGATATGGGGGGGAAAGATTTGGACCTCCAACTGCCTACCCTATTGGATTTTCGCTCACTGACCCTTCGTCACCCAAAAGTTAGAGCCATTTTTAAGGTTCAAGAAGTTGTGATAGATGCTTTTAGAGAGGGATTGCAAAAAAAAGATTATACAGAATTCCAAGCCCCAGTCATTATTCCCCAGACTGCAGAAGGTGGTGCCGAAGTTTTTGAGGTTAAATATTTTGAACACAAGGCTTATCTGGCCCAAAGTCCCCAGTTTTATAAACAGATAATGGTGGGGGTTTTTGAAAGAGTGTTTACTGTCAATAAAACTTTAAGAGCTGAGCCATCTGTAACGACCAGACATTTGACGGAGGTCACAACTTTAGATGCTGAACTGGGGTTTATTGAAAATTGGCAAGAGCTAATGGATGAGGCGGAATACATAATAAAGTTTATTTTTGACAGAGTTGAAAAAGAATGTGCTGAATATCTAAAGCTGTTTGGTGCGACCGTTCCCAAAACAGGAGATTCAATTCCCCGTTTGAAATTGCGCGAGGCTCAGGAAATAATATTTAAAAGAACTGGTAGAGATGTACGAAATGAAGACGATTTAGCCCCAGAGGATGAAAGAGAAATTTGTAAATGGGCTTTAGAAGAAAAGGGATCAGACTTAGTATTTATTACCCATTATCTGGTTAAGAAAAAGCCATTTTATACAATGGAGGATCCAAAGGATCCCGGATATGTTTTAGGTTTTGATTTAATTGGCCGGGGTACAGAATGGTTGACAGGAAGTCAGAGAATTAATGACCACCAATCTTTAGTAGCAAGAGCTGAGAAGTGGGGAGTGGACCTACAAAAGAGTGAGCTTTATATGCAATCATTTAAATACGGGATGCCTCCCGAAGGAGGGTTTTCATTTGGTTCAGAAAGGATTGTGATGCATATTTTAAGACTAGCAAATATTCGCGAGGCCAGTCCTTTCCCGCGTGATATGGAAAGAATTGATATCAGACTCTCCACTTTAAGAGATAAGTAATTTATGGTTGCCAAAAAAAAATTTAAAAAATCCAAAGAGTCCCAACCTGTCCGCCAAAAAGAACAGGTTTTTGAGATTGGATATAACTTCCCCTTTGGCAGCTTTAACTCGCGCTTTTTCCCAACCTTAAAAATTATCTTGCCTTCAATGGCTTTATTTTTACTGGCAATTTTATTTTTGATGTTTGGGGGGGACGGTTTGGCTAAAGTTGACCGTGTCTTGGCTGAGTCAAAAAGTGCTAATTTAAAAACCGCCCTGCTTCCGGAAGTAGCGGGGATTAAAGTTGAACCGGAGATAAAAATTATCAGTAAAAATTTAACCCCGCCTACTCTCAACTCTAATGCAGTTCTAGCCCAGGATTTTGATTCCGGGACGATTTTGTACCAGGAGAATATTTATTCCAAACTGGCGCCAGCCTCAACCACTAAATTGATGACGGCTTTGGTGGCAGTTGAACATTTTAAAGCCGCGGATAAATTAACTGTGCCATCTGAGGCGATGGTTGGGGGTTCAACAATGGGTTTAAGAGTAGGAGAGCAGCTAAGCTTTAGAAGCTTGCTTTATGGGATGCTTCTGGATTCTGGGAATGATGCCGCTTATACTATCGCATTAAATTACCCTGGGGGAATGAGTAGTTTTCTAGTTCAGATGAATAAAAAATCCCAGGATTTGGGGTTAAATAATACTCATTTTACCAATCCAGCTGGGTTTGATGATCCTAAGCATTATTCATCAGCTTATGATTTAGCCAAAATCGCCAAACTTGCCGCCCTTGATTACCAGCTGGCGAGGATTGTGGCGACCAAAGATACCCAAATTGTCTCCTCGACTAATCCTGAGGCCTCTTCCGCTGGAAGGACCCGTGAGTATAACCTCCACAACTTAAATCAATTGCTGTCTGAACCAGGGGTTTTGGGGATGAAAACTGGTACGACCGAAAAAGCCGGGGAAAATTTAGTCGGGCTGGTAGAACGCAATGGGCATAAAGCCATTACTGTGATGCTGGGAAGTAAGGACCGCTTTAATGAAACTAAAAATCTAATGGACTGGGTGTATGCGAATTATTTATGGGAGTAATTATGGCAGCCACCGTCCGCCATCTACGGGTGACCACAAAACAGTATTTCGGTAGGCAGTAGTCGGTAGATTTTTACTGGGCATATGAGTCTGCAGTTAAGGCTGGCACATAAGATGTGAAGTTATCGCTTTCAAAAACATAAACCGGTTCCAAAAAGGAGTTATAGCTTTCCGGCAAAAAGTAAGCCAAATAGACATTAGTAATGGAAGCTTTAGTCTGGTTGGGTGGGTTTTGGACAATAATCCCTGCCCCTTGCTGCAGCTCACTAAAAGCTTGGGAAATTGGTTTAAGCTGGTAAGTGGAAAAGGTTTTTTTGTCAACTGGGTAGTAAGTATAATGTAAAGATTGATAACGCGAGGCTGGATCCTGAAACTTGGTAGCTACTGCATTAATTAAACCAATTTTAGGGTCTGCAGTCACCAGTGGATATTTATCAATCGGTCCTGGCCATAGGGAGACAGTGGTGGTATTGCTAGTGCGGGCGTTCCCACCCTCATAGATTACCTTCATTGTTGCTTCTTCCAACCCAGTTTTTAGCAGCCCCTTTTGGCTTAAATAGCTTTTAAAATCGGCTGTAAGTTTAGTTTCATCCGCTAAAAACTCATCCTGAGGGGTATCAGGTTTACTGCTAGGGACTCTTTTGAAAGAGAAGTTACCCGTACTTAAATCTACGACTAAAACTCCTCCGGCTGGATCTTTAAAACGGTACTCTCTGGCAGATAAAATCTCAGGTCCATAGGAAAAACCCAAAGATGCGGCCAATTGCCTAGCCCGGTCTGGGGCCAGCAGGGTAGTTTCAGAAGGCGGGATAAAATAAATCTTCATTAGCTTGGGAAAAGTAGACGGTAGTCCTCCTGATTTGGTATCTAAGCTGTAGGTTAATGAAGCAGAGGATAAAATAGTTGGGGGATAGCTTGGTTTGGGCAGGGCGCCAAATCTTTTCTCTGGTTTGATTTGGGAGCGTTGATAAGGGATGATGACGTTGTTATAAATTATTAAAAAAGCGATCCAAAGAATTAAAAAAGTTGCCCCAAAGATTAGAAAAACCCTCAAAAAGCGTTTGGTAATAGTGGCAGTTTCCGTTAAAGTCATAAAAAGGTGACAAGTAACAAGTTATGAAGTGACAAGTTAAAATTGTCATCCTGAACTGGATTCAGGATCTAGTCTAATTATACATAGGTAGGCTTATTTTTGTATAATACCCAAGTATGCCAGAAACAACTGTTAGAACCAGGATTGCGCCATCTCCAACTGGGTTTGCTCATATTGGGACTATTTACCAAGTTCTGTTTGACTATGTTTTTGCAAAAAAGCATCAAGGCCAGTTTATTGTCCGGATTGAAGATACAGATAGAGCTAGATTTGTGGAAGGGGCAGAAGAGGTAATTTATAAATCGCTAGATTGGTTTGGTTTAGAGCCTGATGAAAGCCCAATTAAAGGCGGGCCTTATGAACCCTACCGCGCGTCTGACAGGCTGGAAATTTATAAAAAATATGCTCAGGAGTTAGTTGAAAAGGGAAACGCTTATTATTGTTTTTGTACTCCTGAGCGGTTGACGGCGATGAGGGAGGAACAGCAAAAGATGGGCAAAGCTCCAAGATATGACAAACACTGTTTATCTCTCACAGCTGAGGAAGTTAAGGCAGACTTAGATTCAGGAACGGCTAAGGTTATTAGGTTAAATGTTCCTCCAGGCCAAAAAATTAAATTTCATGACGAGATAGCAGGAGAGATAGAGTTTGACAGCAAGGAGATTGATGACCAGGTTTTAATTAAGTCAGACGGTTTTCCAACCTACCATTTAGCAGTGGTGGTGGATGATTATTTAATGAAAATTTCCCATATCTTCCGTGGGACAGAGTGGATTCCCTCAACCCCCAAACATATTTTGCTCTATCAATTTTTGGGTTGGGAGGCAGAAATCCCTAAGTTTATCCATTTACCACTGATCTTAAATGCTGATTCGCCTGGTAAATTATCCAAAAGAAATGAAGCTGCATCAGTTGATTTTTATAAAAATGAAGGCTATTTGCCGGAAGCGATTTTAAATTATCTGTCAAACATTGTTTGGAATCATCCAGAGGGAAAAGAAATTTATTCTCTGGAAGAATTTATGAAGTTATTTGAAATTAAGGGCCTACAATCCAAAGGGGCCAAGTTTGATTTGAAAAAGTTGGATTGGATCAATGGGGAGTATATCCGGGCAATGGAGGATGGGGAATTGGTCAAGAGGCTGCATGAGTTTTTGGTTGATCACCCCAGCAAACATCGGTTGGATGAACTGGTTCCTCTAGTTAAAGAAAGGATAAAAAAGCTGTCTGATTTTATTCCCCTGACTGCCTGGATATTTGAGGAGATTGAGTATGATAAAGAGCAGTTTGAAAGATTGAAGATTGAAGATTTAAGAATAGTGATGGAAAAAATTTTGGAGAAAATGGAGCAAATGGAAAAACCCTGGACCAAAGAAACCTTTGAGCAAACTTTTCAGGATTTGACTAAGCGGTTGAATTTAAATAATACCCAGATGTTTCAATTGATCCGAGTAGCCATCTCTGGTCAATTGGTAACCCCACCAATTTTTGGGAGCATCCAGATCTTGGGGGAAGAAAAAACAGTTGAAAGAATGAAATCCGCCATAACTTTTTTACAAAATAACTCTTAACTGTCATTAGGCGAAGTTAGTTATATCCTAGTGTGTCAGTGATAGATAGACTACTTATTATGATTTCTTGACTTTGTGGCACAATGAGATACAATATATTTAGCTATGGTTGCAGTAAAAGGTTTGGTTTGGGATGACTGGAATAAGGAGCATATTGCAAAACATGGAATTTCAGTCGAGGAGGTAGAAGAAGTTTGTCAAGGAAGCCATAAAGTAGTTGAAAGTTATAAAAAAAGGTTACTTCTGTTGGGTAAAACAAAAAAGGGGAAGTCCGTAGCTGTTGTATTGTCGCCTGAAGACCGGAATTTAGAACCATACGGAAATGATATCTATTACCCAATTACAGCATTTGAGAAGGAGGTGTAACTATGAAAAAAGTAAAAAATACATTACCAGATAATTCAGTTTTTAAAGACCGAGAAAAAGAGGCTAAGTTTTGGGAAGAAAATTTTGATAATGAATTTGTTAGAGGGAAGATCAAAAGAGTGACTTTTGCAAAGAACTTGTCAGAAACACTTAATATTCGTTTAGACCCTGCTACAGTTATGAAAGTGAGGAAAGAAGCAAAAGTTAAGGGCCTGGGTCCAACCCAACTTATCCGAATGTGGATTATGGAAAAAATTGGAGCCAGTATTAATTCCAGAGTCTAATCTCCGTTAAATGTCCACAGCCAAGCAAGTTAATTTTTGGACAAAGATCAGATTTTTTAGGATTACTTCGTCCAACCTGTCTGAGTTGAAAGCCGGATTATATATCAACGCCCTTGACATATGTAATACAATGTATTACACTAAAATCAATAATATTAGCTATGGGTGAAGAGGATGTAATAATCGAAGAGTTGTTGATTGAGGAAGATCGAGCTGAACATATTGCAAAACACGATGTCACAATTGATGAAGTATTGGAGATTACAGATGGCGACTATGTGCATATTAGAGGTAAATTGGAAAGATGGATGTTAATAGGCAAAACAGGAAAAGGAAGATTTCTCACGATAGTTATTGGGGCAAGAAAAAAGAAAAATGTCTATGGTTTAGTAACTACCGGACCTGCTAAAAAAGTAGAAATTAGCTTTTACCTGGAATATACTACTTAAAAAGGAGGTGCAAATGATGACTAAAATAACAAAAGTAAAAAAAGGATCAATTAAACCTATACCCCCTTTCAAAACACTTGAGGAGGAGGCAAACTTCTGGGATACCCATTCAGCTGTGGATAAAATTGACAAAGGAACGGTAGTTGGTTTTCATCAAGCTAATAAAACTGATACCATCACCATCCGTTTTCAACCAGAGCATCTGCAAAGCTTAAGGGAAGAAGCTATGCAAAAAGGTGTTGGCCCGACAACTCTTGCCAGAATGTGGGTTTTAGAACACTTAAAACAGCTCCGACATAATTAGCCGGAGATCCACCTAATTAAAAACTCCCAAACAACTGGAATTCTTGGAAAATTTTATTTCGTCTAATCTCTATTAGTTTTCCTCAAATTATTTGTTATACTTGAGATCATAAAACCAAAAGATTTGGATGAATTTATTGCAAGTGCCCCGAAGGCTTTGCAGCCTAGGCTGAAAGAACTTCGGGCAACTATTAAATCTGTTGCGCCGGAGGCTGAGGAAAAGATTAGTTATGGTATGCCCGATTATCATTATAAGGGGAGAGTAATCTATTTTAATGTTTGGAAAACCCATATCGGACTTTATGCACTGCCGACCAATATAGAGGAGCATAAAAGTCAGTTAAAAGGTTATGCCACAAGCAAAGGCACGATCCAGCTTCCCTTAGACCAAAAACTGCCATTAAGTTTAATAAAAAAACTAGTTCAAGTCCAAGTGAAGAAAAATGAAGCAGCCGCCCAAAAAAAGTAGCCGGGTTTGAAATGCTATCTACTACTTAATCTCCTAACTATAAAGCCCCTCAATTTAACTATTGACAAGCAAGTTTAAGGAGAGTAAATTCATTTTAATGAAGTTACTGAAGTTTTCCTTATTTTTTGTTACCCCTATATTTATTGCTATTGTGATATTTTATACTAATCCGCCTTCAGTTAAAGCTTGGAATCTACCCATCTGTAACCCGGCTACAGGCCAGATCATCCCTGTAAGTCATTTCCACAACGAACAAGAATATAATGACTATCTTAGTAACCACCCCGGCAGTTTTATAATGCAACAAGGTCAAAGCTGCCCAACACCAAGCCCAACCCCTCATCCTACCCCAACACCAACCCCTACCCCAACGCCGCATGTAACCCCAACACCTACCCCAAGGCCCACTCCTATGCCGACACCTACTGCTACTCCAAACCCCACTCCTCCACCTTGTGGGCAAGACCGGGAAGGTTCAAGACCTTGTCCAAGCCCAACTCCAGTTCCTACCCCAACCCCTGTTCCACCTCCACCTCCGCCAGGGCCTCCAGGGCCGCCATCCCCTCCAGTATGTAACGATTCTAAACCCAATACCCCAACTTTAGTCTCGGTGACAAAAACTAACGCGACCACAGTTTTAATCAAGTGGAATAAAATCGCCGGGGCGGATAGCTACTCAATCTTATATGGCCTTTCTAGTCGCAATTATAATTTTGGGGTCTCTAATACCGGGAATATTGATTCATTTACTGTTTCTAGTTTAGATGTCAATGCTAATTATTGTTTTGCTCTCAAAAGCGTCCAAGGCTGCCAGTCTTCAGATCTATCAAATGAGATCTGCTTGGCCAGGGGTGGAGCTGGTGGCGCCAAGCAGGGAGAGGTTTTGGGGGTTTCAACTCTGGCCGCAACAGGCAACCCGCTACAAGACCTGGGGCTTTTAGGCCAAGGCTTGGGTTTGATATTGAGCAGCATTGGGGGAGTAGCTTATGTCAAAAAGCAAAAACCGTAAAAAAAAAGTTTCGGGCTGATTTTAATAGGTGGAGGGTTGATTTTTTTTGCTTTGGGGACGCTTCTAAAGTCTGGTTTAAGTTTTTTTCCGCAAAACACTACCCCCCATTATCAAACCCCTACAGTCCAGTTTCAAGCTCCACGCCAGATTACTATCCCAACTATTGATATTAAGGTGGCAGTAACGCCTGGAGGGATAGATCAGGGGAACTGGATTTTGAGCGAGGATAAAGCCCTTTTTTTGCCATCATCTGGTTTACTGGGGGAGGGCTTTAATACCATAATTTATGCCCATAAGCGCGAAGGGCTTTTTGTCAATTTAAAAAAGGTCACTTTGGGGGATAAGATCTGGCTGGAGGATCAAACAGGTAAGAGTTTTATCTATAAAGTTTATTCTGTGGAAAATATTGATCCAACTAATTTGGAAAAATTAAAATCTAAGACCCCAAATAACTTAACACTTTTTACCTGTGATGGTTGGTTTGATCAATCAAGACTCATGGTAAAAGCCAAAAGGGAATTTTTAGAGGATGATATATCTTTAAAATATTTTCAGAAAAAACCGCAGTTAAGTTTCAATTAAGAAAAGCGCTTTTGGAGATCCTTAAAAACATAGTTTTTATCCACCATAATTAAATAAATTAAAGGCAAAATACCCATTGAATTAATTACCAAAATTACCACAAACCAAATAGGCTGGTTATTTTTAGCCGATCTCCAAAGGGCAAAACCTTTTAAAACAATTTCTAAAAGAACAAGAGGCAGAAACCACCCCAAGTTCCAAAAAGCGTTTTGACCAAACATCCAGTCCATACTAAGATTATACATCTTTTTTAAAAAACAGTTAATTTCTGGTACAATTACCAGGCTCAGATTATATCTTGCGGGATCGTCTAATGGCAGGACGATAGCCTCTGAAGTTATTTATCTTGGTTCGAGTCCAAGTCCCGCAGCCAGTCTCCAGAATTTTGGTAGTTTAGTAGGGATTGGAAGATACCATTGAAGCTAAATTTGAGTTTTTTATCCATCAAAGAGAGGTTCGAAAATACTAAATTACATAAGTACTTCTTTTCCTCAGAGTTTCGAACCTGGTAGATTTCTGAAGCTCTATTTGCCACATCTAAAATTAAACACCCAAAATCAACATATTTTTCATCAGCGATAGAGTGCTCTTTGATTCGATTCTCTAAATCAGCTTTTTCAAGGAGATATTCAGTTCTTTTTCTGTGGTAGGTGGACTCATCAATTACTCCGTCTAATTTATCATCATAAACATCGTCAAGCCTTTTGGTAGCCTTTTTGAGTCTCACGCCTAAGGATTCATATGACTTATTTCTAAACTCAATTTCCTCCTGATGACTCTCTTTAAGCTTATTTTTTATCCATTCTGTAGTATTAACACCAAGTGAGATAGTACTTAGCAACTCGGTAATTTGCTCGTCAATATTTTCCTCCTTAATCATTCCTGTTTGACTACAGGGTTTAAAGTGAGTGCAGTGATAATAAACCCAACGATGTTCTTTCCCGTTTCCTTTATTCTTTTTTATTTTTACCTCTCCTGTTATTTGATAGCCACATTCTCCACATCGCATGAGACCTTTATAGGCAAGAGCATGTTTAGTATAAATTGGTATAGCCTCTCCATTACGAGTTCTTTTGAGCATTTCTTGTACTCGATCAAAAAGTTGTTTATCAATTAAAGCATGGTGTTTACCTTCATAAAGCTGTTTGTTCCATCTCATCATGCCATAATAGATTGGATTGGTTAGGATTTGAAAAATTAAACTTTTATTTAAAGGTCTACCTAAAATTGTTTGGAAACCATCTTTGAATAATACTAATCTCAGAGACTGAAGAGAATGGGATCCGGAAGCGTATAGCTCAAAAGCTGTAGTTATAAAACTTGCGGTTGGTTCATTAGGAATGAGTAATTTGTTTATTTTTTTATATCCTGTTGGGGAAGCACCACCAGGCCATTTGCCTTCTTCGAGCATTCCTCGTTGTCCTTTTTTCACTTCGTCAGATAGATTATCCACGTAATTTTTTGCTAGTATTGCTTTAATATCAAATTGGAACTTTGCATGGGAATTTGATGACTTATTCAAGCTAAAATTATCTCTAGTGAATACAAAAGTTATATCACAATTATTAACTAATTCATAGGCAAGTACTGTATCTTTAAGATTCCTAGTTAAACGGTCAGCTTTTTCTATATAAACAAATTTTGTTGATGGATGTTTCTTCAAGTAATCAACGGTTTCATAAAAATCGTCTCTTTTATCTGAAGCTTTTGCGGATTCAATTATGTTAAATTCTTTTACTAATTTTCTTCCATCTCTTTCAATCGCTTCCCGATTTAACTTAGCTTGTTGTGGAAGAGAGTAACCTTCATCCTGTCGTTGGGAACTGATTCTGTTTATTGTTATGGCTTCTTCCATATATATATAATACTTATTGTTTATATATCTTTCTTCAAGGGGTTCACTTGGATAGCTTTAGAACCTTTAGGTTTTGGTTTATCCTTTTTGTTGAATATTATTAGAGCCTCAAAGAAACTAAGCAAACTAAAAGCAGCAGCATATAAATCCTTGCCTTTAAGATCAAAGCCGTAGTCTTTTAAGAGAGCAGTTTGCAAATTTTTTAAATCTTTCTCTGTTATTTTTTTCATACGATTATATATGTAATGTTGAATATTCTTTTTAAATTAAACTCTACGTTTAATTTAAAAAGAATATTTCATAAAGAATATGTATACATTAGATCAACACTTTTTTTAGTTGTTCTTCTTTTGTTAGTAAATATTTTTCGAAAATCATTTTTTGTAAAAGATTCCAAAACTCTTTCTTACTGAAATAAACTTGAGGATAGTATTTATTGAAAACCTGTCTTGAAGGTGGGGTAATATTAATATTTGCTCCCAAAATAGGATTTTCTTTAGAAGAGTTAAAAATTAGAAAACCACTAATACTTAAAGTTCCGATTGACGACCCTAACGGTAAGATAATATTGGCAGCTGCTAATGTATTATTTTTATCGAGCAATTTGATCTCCACTATTATGAGTTTTTGAAGCCGATCTCTAATCTCTTGTTCTGTTAAAGGTTTTTTTTGTAAATTTGGTGTATCCATTTTGTTTAAATTCCCACAGATGTCCTATTAATCATCTTTTGTTTTATCACCCGTTTTAGGGGTATCAGGTATATCATTCTTTCCAACATAGAGCTTTTCAAAAAGCAGTTCTCTAACTCTTTTTTTATCTTTGGGTGGTAGGTGTTGGAAATCGGGAGAAATTCTAATTACATATGCAACACTTCTAGAACTAATATTAATTCCCATTTCATATAAAACTCTTAGGATAAAAGATAAAACTGGATAATCTCCAAAGGAGTCAAATCTTTTCTGTCTCCTTAATAATTTTAAAGCTCCAGAAATACTACTGTTTGGATTTTTAGTGAAATGCTTTTGTATTAGTTGTTCAGCAAGCTCAAGACTCTGCATTATGAGGTTCCTCCTTACTTCTGTCGAATAAAATATCTTTTAGGGAGTTATATTCAGCAAAAACTGTTTTTGTAGGTAATGAGCCACCAGAAAGGTATTCAGCTTCTAACTGTGATGCCAGAAAACCCGGAGTGAATTTAAATAGTTTTGTCTTATGATCTAAAACTTCTAAGCCTAGGAATTGAACTTTTCCGCTAGCTTGAAGATAGGATGCTATAAATAGATTTTTTGTTTTCCAAATATCCATAGGTGTCTGATCTTTTTTTCCAGACTACCAGAATAGATATGATGTAATTTTATGTCATTTTTTGAAGCTAATTTTAGGATTTCTAGAAGTTTCTTTGGTTGTTATGTTTAATAAACCTTCTAGTCCTGTCTTTAGCTGAACAAGCTTATTAATATTTCTCGCAGCTCTGTAGATTTTTTGTGGATCTCCAGCATCAGCATGATCTTTCCCTTCCATTTGCTCCAATAATTCAGAATTATCCCATCTTTTATTAGCAGAAGTTTTATTTTTAAATACTATCTCACACAAAACACTCTGATTCGAGTCTGGAGGTACAGCAACTTCCTTATTGTTTATGAGCAAAATACAAGTAAATGCATTATAAGATACAGTAAATTGTTCAATGAGTTTTTTTTCATTTGAATTAACTGAATTTTGAATTATTTGGGATTGATTAATTCCTAAAACAATATCTAAAGAGCCATTTAGCTTAGCTCTTTTAAATGCCGCTGCGATCTCTTCAATTGTTGAACTGCTTCTTCTATCCATTGGTTTCTCTTAAACAAAAATCAAGTTTTCTAACTAGTTAGATAGTATCAATTAAAAAGTAAAATGGAAGAGTCTAGTTTAATAATTAATGAGGTCTTTGACTTTAACTTTTAAAATATCCGCAATTCTGTAAAGAGTTTTTAGTCTGGGTTGTCTTTTACCAATTTCATAATACCCAACGACAGTTAGGCTCATTTTGAGTCTCTCTGCCATTTCTTCTTGGGTAAGCCCAGCTTTTCTCCTGAATAATCGGATATTACGAGCAAGCTTTAAATCCCGTTTAGTAACCACAATTCTAAACTAACAAGTTATATAGATATTTAGTACGAACAGCTTGTTTATAACTGAACTAGACATACCCACAAAATAGTTATAAACTGCTAGTTAGTAAGGAATTTAAAATTGAAGTTGGTATCAAAAATTATAGGAGTGGCTAAAACGGGCTCAATGGTGTTTTTCCTCGCACTAATTGTTGCGTTCTTCTTTTCTTACTTGTGGTGGGCAATTAAAACAGGACCCGCTACTTCATCTGAAGATTGGATTCGCTTCTTGCTCATGGTTCTGGTGTTTTCCAACATACTGTGGGCATTATTATTTTATATCGAAAAGGAAAAGTAGAAATAATCTAAAGGAGTACTTTACGAAAAGAAGCTTAAAAATATTTACAAGAGAACGGCTGTTGTCTGCTATGGTTGGGGTTTTAGTCACATTAACAGCTATATCGTTATTTTATATCTTAAAAGATGGCTGGCTTAAAAAAGTTTGGATTAGATACAACACATCAATATATAACACCGAAACATACGCTGAATACATAGATACTTGTTTGTTAGAAAAATCTGAACAGAAAAAAATAGAAAATGAATGTACCTCACAAAAAGATCTTCTTGAGCGTATAGAAAAAAGTTGGAATAAAATGGTTTTAGAGAAACAGGATTATAACTGTGCTGATTTTGATAGCCAGCTCCAGGCACAAGGCTTTTTTGAATTTACGGGAGGACCTAAAAACGATTATTACGGATTAGATGGTAATCACAATGGTTTTGTTTGTGAAAGCTATAAAAAATTTCCAGAGCCTTTTCAGTCATCAGGGCTTTAATTAAGTTAGAAGCCAATCAATATCCTAAAATGTATTTCCGATTATTATAAACAGTATCATCAGGGCTTGTTTTAAAATGAGGCTGCACGTAAGTACCATTACTCCTAAAATAACCATTCTGATATCTTAAATTTCCACCATTAGGATAATCCCTAATACTAGGAATTCTGTAACTTGGTGTTCTATAAGTGGGCATCCTGATGCTACCATAGGAACTTCTAGCCTCAGCTACAGAGACTCCACCAACCAAAAGGGAGGTAAAAAGTGTCATTAAAATTAATAACTTAGCAACCATAAGCGTAGTATAGCAATTTAGAGACACGCCTGGAGTCACATTTTTATCTGCATAAGGTTTATAAAACCATCGGTGTGTTTCGGTTTCAAAATTCATGGGTGGGGTTAAAAATCAATTTTCTATTTTAGATACTTCTTGATCTCTTTGTGGTAATCCTCTCACGATCTGAACACCCACATTATTCTCATTGATATTCACTTTGGAGTCATTCTTATTTTCAAATACTAGTTCATAATAAGTTTTAGTCATGCTTATAAGTTGATGGGTAGTCATTTTGGTAATCTTCTTACTAAGCTGCCTATCTGCTTCCCTAATTAGCTTCATTCTTTTCATTGCTATTTTTTTGGCAAAAGTGTTTCTATAGTTGATAAATTGATCATCAGATAATAATCTTGAGATCGAACTTTTACTTCTCCCTGCCAATTCTCCTAGCTTTGTAGGCCCAAAATTGTCATTATTTGCAGCTATTTCTGCTATTTTTTGTTTCTCTTTGTTTGAAATTTTACTGGATTTAGGCATTAATTAGATTTTATTCCTATGTGGAGTATATTTCCAGTTAATAGTACAGAAATAATTTGTCTAAATAACCAGTTTGATTATTTATAAGGAGTGAAATTTTGAAGAATTTGTACTCCAGTGGGTAGACCTCCTAGGACATGAAGGGAAGGAAGACGGTCAAAGTGATAATATACGTTTGGCAAATCAGATAACATTCCCATATTAACATCCTTGATATCTGTACTATAATTTGCAAAAGCTATTTTACAAAAGGTTGTAAAAGTATTAAATGAAGACTCAGTAATAGGAACAAATAATCTATCTGCCTGAATAGAAGATCCACTTGTCCGAGGAAAATTGAGTAAATATAAATGTTCTAATGTTTTTCTTAAAATGAAGCAAATGTGATCAGAAAATTGGATAAGCAAAGAGTCCTTTGAATTCACATAGTGGAGTTGATCAATAATAAAGTTGGATCTATATTCAAATAAATATTTAGGTTTAATACCCAACATGTTTTTTGCAGGAGGACTATATCTCCACTTTGTCCTTTGGAAAACTAGGTTTTTTAACTCTTCCTTATCACTTTCTGAGTCAGAAACAATAATAGCTGTTTCGTTTAATTCCCCTAATCTATGTTCCAACAACGTGAGTAATGAGTATCTGGCTTTTTGAATTTCTTCCGCTTTTCCTATTGTATTTCTTTTATCAAAAGCCGGATTTTTTTGTTGAATTCCGAATATTACAGGAATATGAAGTTTAGAGGTAAATTGGATAAGTTCTTCAAAGTAAATTCTTACCTTTTTTTCTTGAGTTGGATTTGTTTTTCTGCTTTCCCAAATCTCATGTGCATGTAATTCCTTTTTGTTTTGTTCCTTAGTTAAGTATTTCTTGGCTAAATCTTGAAATGTCCGTTCAATATCAAAATACTTTTTTTCTGTTACTAAAATAGATGAAAAGATAATATACGGACCGTCATTAAAATATTTTAAAGAACCTTTTTTGTAATTTGTTCCTGATTCATCTATATACGCTAGAATCATAATAATTTAAGCTAAATATAGCACAAGCTCAATTGAATTAGCATTTTAGTTTATCAAAAGTGATATAAAATAATGTTTATGTCTGACTGCAAGTGGGTTTAGGAGTTTTGAATCCTTTCAAAAAAGTCAGGTACTTGGGTAAAGGAAGAAAACATTAGCTGCTCATCCAAACCTCTTTTAAGAAACCAGTCCTTTGCCTTTTCATTATCTACTATGCCTAAAAAGAGTAATCCTCTAGCCTGAGCTGCATCAAAGTCTCCATGAAAGTCACCAACATAAACTGTTTGTGCCTCAGTTATACCCATTGGGTAAAGATGGTCATTAAAAGCTAGGTCAAATACTTCAGGGTGTGGTTTTCTTTTTGGAGTGTCTTGTCTACCATGAATAAAGACATAAACTCCGTCTAATGCAGGGTAGTGAAGCTGAATTGCTCTTAAAATATCATTTCTTGAGCCAGAGCTAATGACTCCTTGAATATACCCCATTGTCTGAAGTCTCAAAACTGCCTGTTCCACGCCATTAATAGGATAAGGACAATAATCTGTAGGAACTGAGGCAATATATTGATCCAATATTTCTCTAGAGGAAAGCTGAGGTCTGTGCCTACCAAATAAACCATGAATTATTTCCTCTACTGATTGTCCCCAAAACTCTAATAATCCTGATTCTCCAGGTCTTTCTACCTCTAAAATATCGGCAAAATTATCCACTATCTCCACAATCTTTGGACGAGTATTAACTTTTGTATCATCCCAATCAGCAATAACAGCTTTAACTCCTTTAAATCTTTCCAGATCAGCCATGCTGGTAATTTACTATATTCCCACTCACTATTCCAGGTGGTATATTTCCAGTAGGTGTACTATTGACAACCAATATACCAAAATACTATAGTCTGAATAATTAATATGGCAAATAAAAGTTTCGCAGAAAAAAGTGATTGGCAAAGATATAACCAAAGACAGGTTTGTGTTGGACTAGACACTGATTTAGATTTACTAAAACCCCTTTATAAAAACTCACCTGAACTTGAAGCTGAGCTAAGACAGCAAGTTGATTCACTGAGAACAAACGCTGACTATGTGATTGCTTATAACAGATTGGTAATAGGCGCAACCAATGACATTGCAGGTGCTTACAAACCTAACAGAGCATTTTATGAGGCTTTAGGTAGTAATGGATTTAGAGTCCTAAAAGATGCAGTTACCGAGATTAAAGCGGTTGGACACCAGTCAGCAATGACTATTCTTGATGCTAAAATCCAAGATATTGGTTCAACTAATAAAGGTTATGGTCAGGCCTATTTTGATAATATTGGCTTTGATGCTGTTACAGTTCACCCCTATTTAGGTTCTGAAGCACTAAAAGTGCTAACAGACAGAAAAGACCGAGGATTTTTGGTCATGGGCAGAACTTCTAATCCCGGGGCCGGAGAGTTACAGGATCTAAGAATTGGTATAAATCGTGGTGAGTTAGAAGACCTTAATAAGGGTCCTGCAAGACAGGGGAATTACCCAAGCACCGATATTTATTTGTACCAGTACGTTGCCCAAAGAGTGGCAAACCATTGCAATATAAAGGGAAATGTGGGTTTAGTTGCGGGGGCACC